>Ga0180222_1000989_pt1 | contig 34260 bp, 29 predicted proteins | sample eDN5th37CKraftOP_FD_151336 | JGI IMG/M metagenome (GOLD analysis project Ga0180222, IMG submission 151336) | Enriched Organic Plus compost microbial communities from Emeryville, California, USA - eDNA 5th pass 37_C Kraft OP (version 2) (version 2) ...
CGCGCGCATCAAGGTGGTGCACGGCGACACCGCGATGACGCCCTACTCCACCGGCACCTGGGGCTCGCGCTGCATGGTGATGGCCGGCGGCGCGGTGTCGATGGCGTGCAAGGAGCTCGCCGGCCGCGCCGCCAAGGTCGGCGCGCAGTTCCTGCAGGCCGACGCCGCCGATGTGGTGGTGCGCGGCGGCGAGGTGGTCGGGCCGAACGGCTCGGTGTCGCTGCGCGAGATCGCCCGCACCTGGTATCTCAAGCCGCAGAACCTGCCGCCCGACGTGCACATGGGCGGCATGGAGGCGACGATCGGCTACCGGCCGGCGCCGGACAGCGGCACGTTCAGCTACGCCGCGCATGCGGCGCTGGTCGCGGTCGATCCGGAGATCGGCGACATCGAAATCCTCGATTATGTGATCGTCGAGGACGGCGGCAAGCTGGTCAATCCGATGATCGTCGACGGACAGATCTACGGCGGACTGGCGCAGGGCATCGGCACCGCGCTCTACGAGGAGATGCCGTTCGATGCCGCCGGTCAGCCGCTCGCCTCGACGCTCGCCGACTATCTGCTGCCGGGACCGACCGAGGTGCCCGCTCCCCGCGTCGACCACATGGAGACGCTGGCGCCGCATACCGAGTTCGGCGTCAAGGGCATCGGCGAAGGCGGCGCCATCGCGCCGCCGGCGGCGGTCACCAACGCGGTCAACGATGCGCTGCGCCCGCTCGGCGCCGAACTGCTGATCTCGCCGATCACGCCGCGGCGGGTGCTCGAAGCCATCGCCGCGGCGCGAGGCACGCCGTGAAGCCGGTCCCGTTCGATTACGCGCGCCCCGCCGACGTGCCTGCGGCGCTGAAGCTCGCCGGCACCGGCGGCGCGGTGAAGATCATCGCCGGCGGCCAGTCGCTCGGACCGATGCTGAACCTGCGGCTGGTGCAGCCGGAGCTGCTGATCGACATCACCGCCATCGCCGAGCTCAAGCGCGTCGAGGAAAAGCGGGACTCGCTCGTGATCGGCAGCTGCATCACCCACGCCGACATCGAGGACGGCCGCATCCCCGACGTCACCAACGGCGCGCTGCGCACGGTCGCGGCCGGCATCGCCTATCGCGCGGTGCGCAACCGCGGCACCATCGGCGGCAGCATCGTCCACGCCGATCCGTCCGCCGACTGGCTGTCGGCGCTGTCGGCGCTCGGGGCTGCGGCCATCGTCAGCGGTCCGCAGGGCACGCGGCGCGTGCCGGTCGAGAACTTCGTCCTCGGCGTATTCGAGACCGTGCTCGCCGAAGGCGAGATGCTGACCGGCCTCGACGTGCCGCGCCGCTCGCGCGCGGCGCGCTTCGGCTATCACAAGCTGTCCCGCAAGACCGGCGAGTTCGCGCACGCCATCGGCGTCTATCTCGACGACCGCGACAGCGACACCTGCCGCGCCGTGATCGGCGCCACCGGCGGCGCGCCGCTGGTGTTCACCGACCGCGGGCGGCTGTTCCGCGGCAGGACCGTCTCCGCCGCGGCGCTCGACGACGACTATCTGCGTGCGGCGATGACGGCGGGCGGCCTCACCGACGCCATCGAGCAGAAGCTCCACCTCGCCGCGCTGCGCCGCGCCGTGGCAAAGGCGGTGCCGTCATGACCGTGGTCTCGCTCACCGTCAACGGCACGCCGGTCAGCGCCGATGTCGAGGCGCGCACCAGCCTCGCCGACTATGTCCGTGACGCGCACAATCTCACCGGCACGCATCTCGGCTGCGAGCACGGCGTCTGCGGCGCCTGCACCGTGCTGGTGGACGGCGTGCCGGCGCGCTCCTGCATCACCTATGCGGTCGCCTGCGCCAATGCCGAGGTGACCACCATCGAGGGCTTCGACAACGACGAGCTGATGCGCGAGCTGCGCGCGGCGTTCTCGCGCGAGCATGCGCTGCAGTGCGGCTTCTGCACGCCGGGCATGCTGATCGCCGGCCGCGATCTGGTGCTGCGCGCCCCCGACGCCGACGAGCACGCGATCCGCGTGGCGATGAGCGGCAATCTGTGCCGCTGCACCGGCTATGTCGGCATCGTCCGTGCGATCCAGGGCGTCATCGCGGCGCGCCGCGCGCGCGGCGTGGCGCCGCTTCCCGGCGCCGGCCGCACCGCGCTGGGACCGGCCGGGTCCGGCCACGGCGATGCCGTCGCTCCGGTGCGGGAGGCGTCGGCGGCGCGCGCGGCGCAGCCGCAGGCCGCCGCGGCCAGCGCCGGGCTGGCCGACTGGAAGCCGCAAACCACGTTCACGCAGAGCTTCACCGTGCATCATCCGGTGCAGGAGGTCTGGCGCTTCTTCGCCGACGTGCCGGCGGTGGCGGCATGCCTGCCCGGCGCCGCGGTCGAGGGCGATGCCGTCGACGGCACCGTGCGCGGCAGGATCAAGGTCAAGGTCGGCCCGATCAGCCCGGAATTCCACGGCGTCGCCGAGATCGAGCGCGATGAGGCCACCTATTCCGGCACCATCCGCGGCAGCGGCCAGGACGTCCGCAGCAATTCCGGTACCCGCGGCCTGATCGACTATCGCCTCACCGACGGCGGCAACAGCACCACCCGCGTCGATCTCAGCATCGGCTATCGGCTGACCGGGCCGCTGGCGCAGTTTGGCCGCTCCGACCTGATGCAGGAGATCGCCGGGCGGCTGGTCGCCGTCTTCGCCCGCAATGTCGAGGCGCGGCTCGGCGCCGGCGGCGCGCCGCCTCCGCCCGCCGCCGAGCTCGGCGCGGTGGAGCTGTTCTTTTCCGTGCTTGCCAGCCGCATCCGGACGCGGCTACGCCGCCTCTTCAAGAGGTCCGGATAGGTTTCCTGCATCGCGTGCAACCGGCAGCCCGTGCCACGGCCGGAGATGCCAACAGAGTCCGAGGAGTGATGATGAGCGACAATCGCCAGAAGGTCCTGCAGCAGATCGACGCCAGCAAGGACAAGTCCGTCCAGTTCCTGCAGAAGATCGTCTCGATCCCGAGCGTCACCGGCGACGAGGGCAAGATCCAGCAGTTCCTCGCCGACTATCTCACCAAGCTGGGTCTCGAGGTCGACATGTGGGAGACCGACTGGGAGAAGCTGAAGAAGCATCCCGGCTATATCCCGGTCGATCGCGGCTACGAGGGCCGTCCCAACATCGTCGCGACCTGGAAAGGCACCGGCGGCGGCCGCTCGCTGTTGTTCAACGGCCATACCGACGTCATCCCGGTTGGCAACGGCGAGGGCTGGAGCGACGATCCGTGGTCGGCCGCGATCAAGGACGGCAAGCTCTACGGCCGCGGTTCCTGCGACATGAAGAGCGGCGTCGCCAGCCACATCATGGCGGTCGAGAACCTGATCGCCGCCGGCTTCAAGCCCAAGGGCGACGTCTATCTCGACATCGTCATCGACGAGGAGGTCAGCGGCCACGGCACGCTGGACACCGTGATCCGCGGCTACAAGGCCGATGCCGGCATCTCCGGCGAGACCAGCGGGCTCGCGGTGCAGCCGGCCTGCATCGGCCGCATCTGGTTCGAGATCGAGATCCAGGGCAAGCCGGCCGGCATTCAGCGCCGCTATCAGGGCGTCAGCGCCATCGAGCTCGGCTACAAGCTCGTCAAGGCGGTGTCCGCGCTCGAGGACAAGCGCGTCGCGACGGTGAAGCACCCGCTCTATCCGAAGCCGATCGACGCGATCCCCTGCATGGTCGGCGCGTTCCACGCCGGCAACTATCCGAGCTCGTTCCCGGCGACCTGCGTGCTGAAGGGCAGCATGGCGACGGTGCCGGGCGAGGACCACGAAGGCGTCAAGAAGAGCCTGGTCGATCACATCGCCCAAGTCGCGGCGCAGGACCCGTGGATGAAGGATCATCCGCCGGTGGTCCGCTTCGTCGGCTACGACGCGCAGGCATCGGAAATCCCGGTCGACCATCCGATCGTCAAGGTGGTCAGCAAGAACTACAAGGAGCTGACCGGGCGCGACCCGGAGATCAGCGGCCGGCAGGGCGCGGCCGACACCCGCTTCCTCAATCTCTACGGCAACACCCCGACCGTCATCTTCGGGCCGGGCTCGACCGCGGTCATGCACTCCGACGACGAATATGTCAGCATCGACGACTACCAGACCGCCATCAAGGTGATGGCGCTGAGCATCTGCGACTGGTGCGGCGTCGAGCCGGCGCGGTGACGCGGGCTCGCGGCCGGCCGGCGAACGAGACGTAGCCCGGCCGCGGCCGGCGGGCGCCCCCGCCGGCCGCGGCTGTGGCCAAATGCCGGCACGGCCCTTACAATCCGCGCGCGAGCAGGGCATGCCCCGCGCCTGACACCTCGATCGAAAATCCGGATCGGACCCGGACCGCAGGAACCCGTTATGTCACTTTCTCTCGAACCGACCGTCCTTGACCGCGGACGCCGCACCGCGGCCGTCAAGCGCCTGCGCGAAGCCGGAGTCCGGCTGCCGACCTGGGGCCAGCTGGCCGATCCGCGCCACAACCCCGCCGACGATCTCCGCGCGGTGGGGCCTGACGACCCCGATCCGCGCAATCTGTGGCGGGTGCACTGGTTCAACGGCGCGGACCGCAAGACCATGGTGCAAACGCCCGACCATGTCGTGCTGCCGCCCGAGCTGACCGGGGTCAAGGCGCCGATCGTGGTGCTGCTCGGATGCCGCTTCCCGATGATCGGCGCCCACAAGGTGCTGGCGGCCTATGCCTGCCTGGTGCCGCGCCTCGTCACCGGCCGGTTCGATCCCTCGCACGAGCGCGCGGTGTGGCCGTCGACCGGCAACTACTGCCGCGGCGGCGTCGCCATCTCCCGCATCCTCGGCTGCCGCGGCATCGCGGTGCTGCCGGCCGGCATGAGCCGCGAACGCTTCGACTGGCTGCAGCGCTGGGTCACGGATTCCGCCGACATCATCCGCACGCCCGGCACCGAGAGCAACGTCAAGGAAATCTACGACAAATGCGCCGAGCTGGCGCGCGACCCGCAGAACGTCATCATCAACCAGTTCTCCGAATTCCCGAACTATCTCATCCACTATCACTGCACCGGCAAGGCGTTCGATGAGGTGTTCCAGCAGCTCAAGCGCAAGAACCGCGACTACCGGCTCGCCGGCTTCGTCTCGGCCACCGGCTCGGCCGGCACCATCGCCGCCGGCGACCGGCTGAAGGAGCTGCACGGCACCAAGATCGTCGCGGTGGAGGCGCTGGAATGCCCGACGCTGCTCAACAACGGCTACGGCGAGCACAACATCCAGGGCATCGGCGACAAGCACATCCCGCTGATCCACAACGTGATGAACACCGACGTGGTGGTGGCGGTGTCGGATGCCGCCAGCGACGCGCTGCACTTCCTGTTCACCGACGAGGTCGGCCGCGCCTATCTGGCGAAGCGCCGCAAGATCGATCCGGCGCTGGTGCGGATGTTCGACTTCGTCGGCATTTCCGGCTTCGCCAACATCGTCGCGGCGATCAAGATGGCGCGGCATTTCGACTATGGCGCCAACGACGTCATCATGACGGTGGCGACCGACAGCGCGGAGATGTATCGCAGCGAGCGCGAGTCCTACCGCACCCGCCGCTATCCCGACGGCTTCGACGAGGTCGGCGCCGGCGAACTGTTCGGCCAGCATCTCGCCGGCATCGCCGACGATCACGTCCTCGAACTGAGCTACAACGACCGCAAGCGCATCTTCAATCTCGGCTATTACACCTGGGTCGAGCAGCAGGGCGTGCCGCTCGAGGATTTCGACCGGCGCAAGAGCCAGGAGTTCTGGCGCGGCCTCGTCGACACCATCCCGGCCTGGGACCGGCTGATCGAGGATTTCAACGCCGAGGTCGCCGGCGCCAATGCCTGACCGCGCCGGCGCGCGCACGACAGCTCCGGCGATCGGCGACGGCGCCGGATGCTGACATCCAGCGCGTGAACGGCGGCTCGGGTCGCCGGCGCAGGGCGAGCCGCTGCCTCTAAACAATTGCCTACAAAAGCGACTGCGGCTGCCGCATCATCGGGCTTCCCCGTGCTGCGCTTTTGCAGGATGATGTTGTCTGGTCGATTTTGACGCAGCCATTCCACCCATCTCTGCTTGTAAATTTAGCTTGCGCAGCGAACCAGATTATCTATCATCCTAACTTTAGTAAGACGGGTTGGAACGCTTCTCGGGATCGACGTGATGTCTTCGGGTTGCCGCTGCATGCCGTTCAGTACCATCGAGACGGAGCGGCCCTTCGTCCAGAGCGTCACCCGCAGTCATCGCAGATTCGTCCGCCGCCCGACCCTACCCGGACCGGGCGGTTTTTCGTTGCATCATGCGTGTCTCGGTCCGGGTCAGGTATAATAGTCCTCAACTTCAATCGAGCGGCATTACAGGGAGTGAACATGAAACAGATTGCGACTCTGGCGCTGGCCGGCCTCCTGGCCGGCGGCGCGTTCTCGGCAGCGACGGCTCAGGAGACGATCAAGATCGGCGTGCTCGAACCGCTGACCGGCCCCTTCGCCGCATCCGGCACCTACGTCATGAACGGCGCCAAGATCGCCGCCGACCAGATCAACGCCAAGGGCGGCGTGCTCGGCAAGAAGCTCGAGCTCATCATCGAGGACAACAAGAGCAACCCGACGGAAGCCGCGTCCGTCGCCGAGAAGCTGATGGTGCGTGACAAGGTGCCGGTGCTGATGGGCGCCTGGGGCTCCAGCCTGACGCTCGCGGTGATGCCGAAGCTGATGGAATACAAGGTGCCGATGCTGGTGGAGACCTCGTCCTCCGGCAAGATCACCACCTCCGGCAATCCCTACATCTTCCGCATCTCGCCGCCGTCGGCGATCGAAGCCGTCGCCTTTGCAAAGATCGTCGACAAGCTGCACATCAAGAAGGCGGACTTCCTGGTCATCAACAACGACTGGGGCCTCGGCACCGCGCAGGACTTCGGCAAGATGTTCCAGGAGCACGGCATCAAGGTCGGAATGGTCGAGCGCATGGACCAGGCGGCGCAGGACATGAGCGCGCAGCTCTCCAAGTTCAAGTCGTCCGACGCCGACACGCTGATCATCACCAGCGCGGTCGAGCAGCTCACGCTGGTGTTCAAGCAGGCCGCGGCGCTCGGCCTGAAGAAGCAGTTCATCACCACCGGCGGCTCGCAGAACCCCGATCAGCTCATCGATCAGGCCGGCACCGCGGTCAACGGCACCATGCACCTGACGACCTTCGCGCCGTGGGTGCCCGAGGTGACGCCGGATCCCGAGGCGACCAAGTGGTTCATCGGCGAGTGGAAGAAGCGCGGCTTCCATTTCGCCGGCGTGACCGAGAGCTTCCGCGGCTATGACGGCATCCGCACCATCGCCGCCGCCATCGAGAAGGCCGGCAAGGCGGAGCCCGAGGCGATCCGCGCCGCGATGTGGCAGCTCGACATCACCGGGCTGAACGGCAAGATCAAGTTCACCAAGCAGGGCCCGGCCGGCAAGGAAAGCGGCCAGAGCATCCCGACCGTCTATCTGATCAAGATCGAGGACGGCAAAGTCGTCGTGCCGAAGCTCTGATCGGCATCGGCTGCCGCCGGATCATGTCCGGCGGCGGCCGTGCCCGTTCGTCCGCGACATCCCTTCCGCTCCATATCCCGATCCGAGGCGCGCGTGCAGGAGCTTCTCCAGCATCTCATCAACGCCCTGATTCTCGGCAGCACCTATGCGCTGCTCGGCATCGGGCTGACGCTGATCTTCGGCATCATGCGTGTCGTCAATTTCACGCATGGCGAGCTCTATGCCTTCGGCGCCTATGCGATTTTCTTCCTTGAATCGTCGCTCGGGGTCAATTTCTTCGCCGCCATCGTCATCGCCGTGGTCGCCGGCTGCGCGCTGGGCGCGCTGATCGAATATGTGCTGCTGCGGCCGCTGCAGACCGCCGACATCGACACCACGATGCTGGTGATGATCGGCGCCTGGATCGTGATGCAGAACACCGAGCTGCTCTACTGGGGCGGCGTCTCCAAGGCGGTGCCGACGCCGTTCCCGGAGGAGCCGCTGCAGCTTGGGCCGGTGTTCGTCTCCTGGCTGCGCATCTTCGTGCTGATCGTCGGCACCGCGCTGATCATCGGCACCTATCTGCTGATCGACCACACCAAGCTCGGCAAGGCGATGCGCGCCACGTTCCAGGACCCCGCCACCGCGGCGCTGATGGGCGTCAACATCAAGGGCATCTATACCGCCACCTTCGCGCTCGGCTCCGGCCTCGCCGCCGCCGCCGGCGCGCTGCTCGGCCCGGTATTCCTGGTGACGCCGACCATGGGTGACCTCGCCTCGCTCAAGGCATTCGCCATCGTCATCCTCGGCGGCCTCGGCAACATCACCGGCGCGACGCTCGGCGGCTTCATCCTCGCCTTCGTCGAGGAGCTCGGCGCCGGCTATATCTCCTCCGGCTATCGCGACGCGATGGGCTTCCTGATCATCATCGTGGTGATGCTGTTCCGGCCGACCGGCCTGTTCAGGCAGGCGGAGCGTATCGGATGACGACGCGCATCGCGCCGCTCGCCTGGCTCGTCCTGCTGTTCACCGTGCCGCTCTGGCTGCGGGATCCGTACTATCTGCATGTCGCGATCACTACCGCGATCTTCATCATCGCGGCGATGAGCCTCAACCTGCTGCTCGGCTATACCGGCCAGCTCAGCCTCGGGCACGTCGCCTTCTTCGGCATCGGCGCCTATGCCAGCGCGCTGACCACGCTCGGCTTCGAGATCACGCTGCCGGGCGGCTGGCAGCTGACGCACGAGCCGTGGCCGCCGATCGTCGGCTTCCCGATCAGCGTCATCGTAGCCGGCCTGTGCGGCTATGTCATCGGCAAGCTGTCGTTCAAGGTGCGTGGCGCCTATTTCGTCATCGTCACCATCAGCTTCGCCGAGGTGACGCGGCTGGTGGCGCTCAATTGGGTGGAGCTAACGCAGGGCCCGCTGGCGCTCAACAACATTCCGCCTTACGGCATCTGGCTGCCGGGCCTCGGCGTCTACGACTTCTGGGACAAGACCGCCTATTTCTACCTCGTGGCGGTGGTCGCCGCGGTGTCCTACCTCATCATCCGGCGGCTGGTGAACTCCCGCGTCGGCCGCGCCATGGTGGCGCTCAAGGACAACGAGTCGCTGGCGGTGTCGGTCGGCATCGACGTCACCCACTATCTGGTGCTCGCCGCGGTGGTGTCGGCGGCGATGGCCGGCGCCGCCGGCAGCCTCTACGCCCACTACGTCAAGATCATCGATCCCGACATCTTCCTGTTCATCTATACGGTGACCATGGTGATCATGGTGATCACCGGCGGCAAGGGCACGCTGGCCGGCCCGATCGTCGGCGGCATCATCTTCGGCTTCCTGCCGGTGATCCTGCGGTCCTTCGCCTCGCCGGCGGTGCAGTGGATCATCTACGGCGCGCTGATGATCATCATCGTCTTCGTGCTGCCGCAGGGCATCGTGCCCGCGGTCGAACGCTTCTTCGAGCGCCGGCGGGCACGCGCCGCGGCCGCAGCGCCGAACCCGGACGCGGTGGAACGATGAGCGGCGCTCCCGAAACCATCCTGTCGATCGAGCACGTCGCCGTGCGCTTCGGCGGCCTGGTCGCCATCGCCGACATGACCTTCGGCGTCGGCGCCGGCGAGATCGTCGCGCTGATCGGCCCCAACGGCGCCGGCAAGACCACCGCGTTCAACGTCATCACCGGCTTCCTGACGCCGACCAGCGGCACGGTGCGCTACCGCGCGACGGTGCTCAACGGCCTCAGGCCGCACCAGATCTCGCAGCTCGGCCTGGTGCGCACCTTCCAGCGCACCAGCGTCTTCCGCGAAACCACGGTCTTCCACAACGTGCTGACCGGCCTGCATTGCCGCGGCCGCTCGAACCTGTGGGACACGCTGCTCGGCACGCGGCGCGAGCGCGATTCCGAAAAGGAGATGCGCGACGACGTCTGGGACATCCTCAGCTTCGTCGGGCTGCGCCAGCGCGCCCACGACCTCGCCGGCAACCTGCCTTACGGCGAGCAGCGGCTGCTCGGCGTGGCGCTGGCGCTCGCCGTCAAGCCGACGATGCTGCTGCTCGACGAGCCGGTGTCGGGCATGAACCCGGCGGAGACCTCGCAATTCGTCAAGCTGATCAGGAAAATCCGGGACGCGGGAACGACGATCCTGCTGGTCGAGCACGACATGCCGATGGTGATGGAGGTGTCGGACCGCATCGTCGTGCTCAATTACGGACGGATCATCGCCGAAGGCCCGCCGGAGAAGATCCAGAACGACCCGGAGGTCATCCGCGCCTATCTCGGACAGGGGAAGAAGCGTGCTTGAACTTCAAAGCCTCGTCTGCGGCTACGGCAAGGTGACCGTGGTCAAGGGCCTGTCGATCGAGATCGGCCGCGGCCAGCTGGTCTCGCTGATCGGCGCCAACGGCGCCGGCAAGACGACGACGCTGAAGGCGATCTCCGGCCTCATCCCGGTCACCGGCGGCAAGGTGATGTTCGAAGGCCAGGACATCACCAATGCCTCGGCACGCAAGATCCTGTCGCTCGGCATCGCCCACTGTCCGGAAGGCCGCCACGTCTTTCCCTACATGACCGTGGTCGAGAACCTGGAGATGGGCTGCTATCTGCGCCGCGACCGGCAGGAGATCGCCACGGATCTCGAGCGGGTGTTCACACAGTTTCCGCGCCTCGCGGAGCGCCGCAAGCAGGCCGCCGGTACGCTGTCGGGCGGCGAGCAGCAGATGCTGGCGATCGGCCGGGCGCTGATGTCGCGGCCCAAGCTGGTGATGTTCGACGAACCGTCGCTCGGCCTCGCGCCCAACATCGTCGAGCAGACCTTCGACATCATCACCAATATCCGCAACGCCGGCACCACCGTGCTGATGGTCGAGCAGAACGCGCTGGCGGCGCTGGAGATGTGCGACCATGCCTATCTGCTGGAGTCCGGCTCGCTGACGCTCGCCGGCAAGGGCAGCGACCTCATCGACAATCCGCACGTGCGCAGCGCCTATCTGGCCGGCTGACCGAGTGGCTGCGCAGCGCGCGCCATCATCGACGCGATTGCAGGCGGTCAGCTCCACAAGGCGCTGAACTGCGTCGCCACCACGTTGTCGTAGGGCACATCGACGTCGAGGATGCCGATGTTGCGCGCGAAGCGGTTCATGATCGCGACGAACTGCGGCGACAGATGCGCCTGGTAGAACGGCAGGTCGCGGCGCACCAGCGCGACGATGTGCTCGGCTTCTCCGGGAAACAGCGCCGCCCCGACCTCCGCCGCGCGCTCGGCATTGTCGCGCAACGCCCGCTGTGCGGCGACGATGGCGCGGATCGCGCCCGCCGCCTCCTGCGGCCGCTCGGCGATCAGCCGGTCGGTCGTGGCCAGCGTCGCCATCGTGTAGTGGAACGCCTCCTTGGGTCCGTCGCCGCGCCGCGCATCGATGACGAGCGTGCCGGCGCCGGAGCGCACCGCCACCTCGGCGCCCATCCCGTTGGCCCAGAAGCCGTCGATCGAGCGTTCCGCCAGCGCCCGCGCGGCGACCACGCCGATATTGACATTGGCGCCGACCGAGCCGGGCACCGGCACGATCTCGACGCCGTCGCGCTGCATGTCGATGCCGCTCTCCGCCAGGAGCTGCCGGAACGCCATGCCGACCCACGGCGCAGCGCCGATGCGCCGGCCCTTGACGCAACTGAGATCGCCGCGCCGCGCGCCGATGTCGGAGCGCATCACCAGGAACCAGTAGAGTCCCTGCGATTGCGCGCACAGCAGCTTGGCGCCCTGCCAGCGCGGAAACGCCGACAGCGTCGAATGCGCCGAGCCGGCGACGATATCGACGCGGCCGTCGCGCATCTCCGCATAGGCGCGCTCGACCGGAGCGATCAGCTCGAGATCGGCCTTGATGCCTTCGGCGGCCAGGAATCCGAGGGTGACGGCGGCTTCCGCCGGCAGATAGGACGGCGAGATCAGGTCGGGGACGGCGATTTTCATGAAAGGGCAGCGTTCGGTTCGGCCGCCGCCGGCGCAAGCGGACGGCCGGTGGGCGGCACGGATGACAGGAACGACCTGGGACAGAAGGACCGCGGCGACACGGCGGCCGCCGCGGTCCGTCGCCTCAGCTCCGCGACGGCGAGTATTTCTTCGAGCGTTCCTCGACGGCCGCCCATTCCTGGCTGGTCAGCTTGGCCTTGCCGACGAACTTGTTGGTGAACATCGTGTCCACGGGCGGCAGGTTCTTCACGCCCATATAGGTCTCGACCGTCTGGCGCGTGATATTGACCAGCTCCGGGTCCATGTAGCCGAGACCGTGATCGCGGAACGCCGGCACCATGCCGAGCGAGGTGCCGACGGCCTGGCCGTATTCGATCACCTTCCGGTTGGTGATGCTGCCGCCCTGGAATTCCTTCAGGCTCTCGATGTGGAGATCCACCGAGTGCTCGGGATTGAGATAGACGTATTTCAGTCCCTCCATCAGCGCCTCGACGAAGGCCTGGCACAGCTCCGGGCGCTTCTCGATGGTCGAGCGCTTGCAGGCGACGATGTTGCTGAAGCTCTTCACGCCGTAGTCTTCGTAGAGGATGCCGTTAATCTCGAGGCCCTGCGCCCACAGGCTCGGCGCGATGCTGCCGAAGAAGTTGCCTTCGGCCTTCACCTGCCGCTCGACCAGCGCCTTGATCAGCGCCGCCGCATCCATGGTGACCTTGTTGACCTTCTTGTCGTCGATCCCGGTCGCCTTGACGAAGGCCGGCCACATCTGGAAATCGCCGCTGCCGACGTCGAAGGCGACGGTCTGGCCCTCGAGGTCCTTCGGCTTGGTCAGGCCGTACTCCTTGAGCGAGAAGATGCCGAGCGGCGACCGCGGCCAGACGCCGGCGACCGCAACGAGATCGAGTCCGCGGCCGACGCAGTTCATCATCACGCCGAGGTCGGTGATGCCGAATTCATACTGGCCCTGATCGACCGGGACGCAGACCTTGCCGGAGCCGAAGCCGCGGTCGATGGTGACGTCGAGGCCGCGCTTGTCAAAGAAGCCCATCTTCTTGGCGACGAAGGCATAGCTGAAGGTGCCGAGCGGCAGCCAGGCCAGCGTCATCTTCACCGGCGTCTTGGCACCTTGCGCCAGCGCCCGCATCGGGCTGGCGAGCGCTCCGCCCACACCAGCCGCGCCGGAATATTTCAGGAAGGACCGTCGATCGAATGTCATCGTGACTTCTCCTTACGCTCTGTCGGCTTCACGCGAGGAAGCCCGGTTGCTGCTTCAGTCCGGCAAGACATGCGCGCGGCAACATCGCGTGGATCCCGCGATTGCCGTTCACAAACTGGGTCACATGCATATCGGCGGCGACGCTGCACAGCCGATAGGCGTCGTGGAACGGCAGGCCGTAGTGCCGCTCGAGGAGCGCGATCATCTCTCGCATCGCCAGGCGGGCGGCGTCATCGAGGTCCTCATGCACCGCCATGGTCATGAGGTGGGTCGGCGTGGCGGCGATCGGCCAGTTAAGCGTCAGGTCGCGCCGCACCGTGAGGCGGAAGCGGCCGTCGAGACCGGTCTCGATGGCGGTCTGGTTGACCTCGCCGTGGCCCTGCGCCGCATGGCCGTCGCCGGCGCTGAACAGCGCGCCCTCGATCGCGACTGGCAGGAACAGCCGCGTGCCCGGCAGCAGGTCCTTGTTGTCGATATTGCCGCCGTAGCGCGACGGCGGACGGCTGTCGATGCGACCCCACTCGCGCGGCGGCGCGACGCCGAGCTGGCCGAAGAACGGCGCCGTTGGGATGCGGATGCCCGGCGCCACCTCGGCGGTGTTGGCGTGCAGATCGAGCGGGATGATGGTGGTACGCTGCGTCGGCGTCTCGGTGCCGAACATGCCCTTCAGCGGGCTGACGATATTGTAGCCGTAGGGCTGCGTCATGCGGATGTCGAGGATGTCGATCTGCAGCGCGTCGCCCGGACGCGCGCCCTTGACGGCGATCGGTCCGGTGAGGATGTGCGGGCCGGTGCCGCGCGGCGCCCGCGCGAAGATGTCGTCGATCACCGGCGGCAGCCATTCGCGCGGCACCTCGTGCGCCGGGTCGGCCGACACCGTACCGATCCAGAACTCCTCGCCGGAATCGACCTCGAACACCGGCGCGAGCGACGCGTCGAAGAAGCCGAAGTGAACCGTCTCCGCCGTCGCGTCGAGCCGTCGCATGAGGCTACCGGATCTGCCGCATTACATCACGCGTTGGGTCCGCCCGCCGCGTCGATCGGCGCCTGCCAGTAGACCGCGCGTTTCTCGGCTTCGGCAATGAGCCAGTACAGCAGCAGGCCGGCGATGCTCAGGATGGTGATCGCGCCGAGCATCAGCGGCGTGTCGAGCAGGCCGCCGGCGAGCTTGATCAGATAGCCGATGCCCTCCTGCGAGGCGACGAACTCCGAGACGATGACGCCGATGATCGCCAGCGTGATGGAGATCTTCATGCCGCCGAAGATATAGGGCAGCGCGTTCGGCAGGCGGATCTTCCAGAAGATCTGCCAGCGCGAGCCCATATAGGTGCGCGCCATCTTGTCGATGTCCTCGTCGACGGACTGGAAGCCCATCGCCGCGTTGATCGTCATCGGAAAGAAGGCGATGAGGAAGGCGAGCAGCAGACTCGACATCGTGCCGGTGCCGAACCAGACGATGAACAGCGGCGCGATCGACACCTTGGGGATCACCTGCGATACGACGATCATCGGATAGAAGCCCTTGCGGACGATCTCCGAATAGGTGATCAGCACGGCGACGAAGATGCCGCCGACCACCGACAGCGCGAAGCCCAGCACGGTCAGGTAGAGCGACGGCCACAAATGCTCGAACAGCAGGTCGTAGCGCTGCACCATCACCTGGACGACCTCGATCGGGCCCGGCAGCACGATGCTGCGGATATGCAGCGCGCGCACCGCGATCTCCCACGCCGCCAGCAGCAGCACCGTCGTCACCAGCGGCCATGCGGCGTTCTTGAGGGAGGCTTGCAGCTTAGCTCGCATGGCTGGCCTCGATCGATTTGCGCAGGTGGCGGACGTAGCGATTGAAGCCTTCTTCCTCGGTCATGCCGATATGGCGCGGCCGCGGCAGCTCGATGCGCACCTCGTCGATCACGGTCGCCGGCCGGCGGCCCATCACCAGCACGCGGTCGGACAGGAACGCCGCCTCGCGGATGCTGTGGGTGACGAACACCACCGTCTTGCGGTTCGCCTGCCAGATGCGCAGCAGCTCGACCGCCATGTCGTCGCGGGTGATGGCGTCGAGCGCGCTGAACGGCTCGTCCATCAGCAGCGTGCTCGGATTGTGGATCAGCGCACGGCAGATCGCAGCGCGCTGGCGCATGCCGCCGGAGAGCTGGCGCGGCAGCGCGCCGGCGAACTCCTCGAGCTTCGCCATCTTCAGCAGCTCCATCGCGCGACCGCGATATTCGGCGCGCGACAGGCGCAGGAGCTCGATCGGAAACAGCACGTTGTCGAGCACGGTGCGCCACGGCAGCAGCACCGGGCTCTGAAACACCACGCCGACATCGCCGCGCGGCCCGTGAACCGGCGAGCCGGCCAGCACAATCTCGCCGGAGGTCGCCTGGGTCAGCCCGGCGATCATCATCAGCAGCGTGCTCTTGCCGCAGCCGCTCGGGCCGAGCAGGCTGACGAACTCACCGTCGGCAATGTCGATCGAGATGTTCTTGATCGCCTCGAGCGTGCCGAACACCTTGCGCACATTGCTGACGCGCAGAGTGATCTGGGGGTTTGACACGTTCGGCGCAGCCTCGCCGTGGCTCGCGTGATCCGCAACAGGGGCAGCGCCCGGACGTGACGTCATCGTTCCTCCCTGCGCCCGCCTCGTGTCGTGTCGTCGCGCTGCGCGCCCGGACAGCCGCGAAATTTATTTTTACTATTGTTAGAACTATAGCACACGGCAACGATCCCGCAAGCCGACACGACGTACCGCTTTGCGTGATGCATGATTCATTCCAGCAGCATGCGTCACATGGACATGCGGCAGCACCAACAATCGCAGGTCGGCGCTGTCACGCGGCGGCGCGCAACACGCGAACCGGGAGAGTGGCGCGCGCTACGCCTTCAGGCGGGGAATGATCTCGCGGGCGATCGTCTCGATCTGATCCTCGCGGTACTTGTACGGCACGAAGATGATCTTCTGCACGCCGACGGCGATGTGCTCCTTGAGCTGCGCCACGCATTCGTCGACCGAGCCCATGATCGCGCTCTCGCGCGAGCAGTCGCTGTTGGCCGGGAAGTCCCATTCCTTGTTGAGCCAGTCGAGCATGTCGGCGCGCACCGCCTCCTTCGACGGCCCGACCATGATCGGGAGCTGCGAGGCATTGAGCAGCTTGTCCGGATCCTTGCCGGCCTCCTTGGCGAAGTTGCGGATCTTGTTCCACGACTTGGTGAAGTTGTGCGGCTCGTAGAAATAGGTGAGCCAGCCGTCGCCGGCCGTCGCGGCCCGCTGCAGCACCTTGTCGACATAGCCGCCGATCAGCAGCGGCATGCGCGGCTTCTGCACCGGCTTCGGATACATCACCGCGGCGGAGATGTTGTGGGCCATGTACTTGCCGTCGACCTTGTCCTCGGTCCACAGCCGGTTGAGAATCTCCAGGTTCTCGTCCATCAGCTTGCCGCGCTTGTCGAACGGGACGCCGAGCGCGTCGAACTCGCGCTTGTACCAGCCCGACGCCATGCCCATGATCAGGCGGCCGCCGGAGAACTGGTCCATGGTCGCAAGCTGCTTGGCGAGCGCCACCGGATTGCGCAGCGGCAGCACCAGGATGCCGGTGCCGAGCTTGATGCGCTTGGTGCGCGCCGCGATCGTGGTCAGCGTGGTCAGCGAATCCATGATCGGGAAGTTCGGCTCGACGCCGAGCAGGATGTGGTCCCACACCCACAGCGAATCGTAGCCGAGCGCCTCCACCTTCTCGCCATAGGCGACCAGGGCCTTCGGATCGGGCATTTCGGGATAGGCCGTGAAGTTCCTCGCGGCGATGCCGAAGGTGTTGGACAAGATCGTCATGCGGGCGTTTCCTGCAGTTTGCTCAGGCGATGAATTGCCGGGCGGGATCGAGCGATCGCAGCGTCGCCAGCTCGTGCTCGGACGGCGGCTCGGTGACGCCGACATTGTTGTCGAAGATCAGCTCGAAGCCGGTATTGTCCTGCACCTGCTCGCGGGTGACGCCGGGATTGAGCGCCAGCACCTTCATGCGGCGCTCCTCGTCGTCGAAGGAGAACACCGCGAGCTCGGTGATGACGCGGAACATGCCGCCGTGCGTGAGCCCGCTCTCGGCACGGCTGTTGCGGCCGCGGATGAAGCCCGGGCTGGTGATGAAATCGACCTTCTCCACGAAGCGCCGCTTCTCGTGCTTCATCGCGACGATCATGTCGGTCAGGCTGGAAATGTCGTTGCCACCGCCGGTGCCCGGCAGCCGCGTCTTCGGCTTGCGCCAGTCGCCGATGAACGACGAGTTCAGGTTGCCGTACTGGTCGATCTGCGCGCCGCCCATGAAGCCGACGTCGACATAGCCGCGCTGCAGCAGCAACAGCACGTCGGCGCTGCCGAGCACCATGTTGGCGCGCTTGGTGCATCGCTGGTCGTTGGTCGAGGGCGGCAGCTTGCCCGGCTCGACGAAGGCGCCGATGACGCCGCCCTCGAACAGGATGGTCAGGCCGGGACAGCGCAGGCGCTGCGCCAGCGTCGCCGCCAGCAGCGGAATGCCGATGCCGGCGAACACCACTTGGCCTTCCTTGAGCTGGCGGGCGCTCAGGACCGCGAGAATCTCGGCGGAGGTGTAGCTCGAGGACTTAGACATCGAAAATGCTCTCGCCCTGGCGGCGCGCGGTGACGAGCGCCTCGACCCCGATCAGGGACAGGAACTCGGCCCACGACTTCGGCCCATAGACGTATTTGTCGAGATAGTCGCGCATGCCCTGGACCGGATCGCCATTGACCTGCGCGACATAGGCGTCGAGATGATCCATCGCCGGCTCGTAGGTGCCGTAGCACTCGTGCGGCATCGCGCCGAACGGCACCTCGACCACCGCATCGACGCAGAAGAACGGGATCTTGGTATGGTCGGGCGCGCGGCGGATCTGGTCGTTGGAGACGATCCGCTCGGTGGTGAGGATCACGCGGTTGGCGGCGAGCGCCAGGTCGATGTCCATGAACTGCAGGCCGTCGATCTGCGCATTGCCGTAAGCGTCGCAACGCTGGACGTGGATCAGCGCGACATCGGGATTCAACGCCGGCACCAGCAGCAGCCTCTCGCCGGTGAACGGACAGTCGAACTCCTTCACCTCGGGGCGGATGCGGGCGACGTCGGAGCCGAGCATCGAGCGCATCGGCAGGAACGGCAGGCCCATGCCGCCGGCGCGGAAGCGCATGCCCATCGCCATGTGGCTCCACTCGTCGTAGCGCGCGAGATCCTTCTCGACATAGTGCCGCATCACCTTGGACAGGCCCCACAGGATGCCCTGCGAAAACCAGCTCGAGACGATGTGGTTGGCGGCGCCCGAGCCGAACAGCAGGTCGCCGTCGGTCGAGATGATGCAGCGCGAGCACGACAGGTTCTTCTTCCCGGCGCGGATCAATTGCCAGATCATCGCCATCGGCGTGCGCGACAGGGTCGAGCCGCCGATGCCGATGCTCGCGCCGTCATTGACGAAGGAGGCCGCATCTTCGAGACTGACGACCTTCTCGCGCAGCGACCGGTCGCGGCGCTTGAGATTGTCGCGAAGGGTTCGGTAGGGCTGGACGAGATCGGCAGTCACGCTAACACCCGCGCGAAACGTGAGGCGGCAAGCGACATGCCTGCATCGCCGCATGATACTATCATTAGTAAAATAGTATGTCCAGCCGGCGGCGGCCGCTGCAACGCTTCAGTGCAAGGCCAGCGCCGGCTCCGCCGCAGCCGCGAAAGAGCGCAGCCGCTGCGCTTCCGATGCCGGCTGGTACAGCGTGTTGCGCTGCAAGGGGCGGCGGCCGCAGCTGCGAATGATGTCCTCCATCGTCTGCGGCGTCATCTCCTGGCCGTGGCTGGCGCCGGCGGCGCGCGAGATGCTCTCGTCCATCAGCGTGCCGCCGAGATCGTTGACGCCCGCCGCCAGGCATTGCCGCACGCCTTCGGCACCGAGCTTCACCCATGATGCCTGGATGTTGCGGATGTGCGGATGCAGCGCAAGCCGCGCCACCGCATGGACCAGGATGGTCTCGCGGAAGGTCGGGCCCGGCCGCGCGCGGCCCTTCAGATAGATCGGAGCCTCCATCGCCACGAACGGCAGCGGCACCATCTCGGTGAAGCCGCCGGTCTCCATCTGCAGGTCGCGCACGCGCAGCAGATGCCGCGCCCAGTTCCGATAGCCGTCGATATGGCCGAACATGATGGTCGACGTCGACGAGAAGCCGGTGCGGTGCGCGGCGCGCATGACGTCGAGCCATTGCCCGGTCCTGATCTTGTCCGGGCACAGCACCGCGCGCACCTCGTCGTCGAGGATTTCCGCCGCGGTGCCGGGCAGCGTGCCGAGGCCGGCCTCCTTCAGCATCGCCAGGAAGTCGGCGACCGGCAGGCCGAGCGTCTGCGCGCCCTGGTGAATCTCGAGCGGCGAGAACGCATGGATGTGCATCTGCGGCACCGCCGCCTTCACCGCGCGGCAGATGTCGAGATATTTCTGCCCGGTATAGGACGGATGGATGCCGCCCTGCATGCACACTTCCGATGCGCCGCGCTGCCACGCCTCGACGACGCGGCGGGCGATCTCCTCCATCGGCAGGTCATAGGGCCGGCCGCGCAGGTTCTCGCTCAGCTTGCCTTTCGAGAAGGCGCAGAACTGGCATTTGAAGTAGCAGATGTTGGTGTAGTTGATGTTGCGCGTGACGACGTAGCTGACCGTGTCGCCGTTGACCTCGGCGCGCAATTCATCGGCGGCGCGGCAGACCGCGGCGAAATCCTCGCCGCGCGCCTCGAACAGCGAGACGACCTGCGCCTCGTCGAGACCGGCGCCGCGCTGCGCGGCATCGAGCACGGGCGTAAGCGGCGCGTCGGCGATCGACGGCGCCCGCGCGATCCAGTCGAGATCCTGGCGCGGCAGCTCGGCGACGAGACCGGGCTGCCACTCGTCGGTGCGCGGCAGACCCTGCCCGTCGATGCGGTCGAGCACCGCCTTGCGCAGGCCCTCGGCGACCCAGCGCGACAGGTCGCGCGCATATGTCGGATAGATGGCCAGCCGCTCGACGAGCCGCTTGCCGGCGGCGCCGGTCGCCGCATCGAGCAACCGCAGATGCGGCCACGGCGCCTCCGGATTGACGTGGTCGGGCGTGACCGGCGAGACGCCGCCCCAGTCGTTGATACCGGCGGCAACCAGCCGGCCGAGCGCGCCGGGGCTGAGATTCGGCGGCGCCTGGATGTTCATCTGCGGCTCGAACAGCAGCCGCGCCACGGCGATCGTCCACAGATGCTCGTCGAGCGCCAGTGCCGGCACATCGGCCATGCGCGTGCCGGGCTTCGGCCGGAAATTCTGGATGATGATTTCCTGGATGTGGCCGTGCGCGTCGTTGAGATCGCGCAGCGCCAGCAGCGAGGCGATGCGCTCGGCGCGCGTCTCGCCGATGCCGACCAGGATGCCGGTGGTGAACGGCACCTTGAGCTCGCCGGCGAGCCGGATCGTCTCAAGCCGCGCCGCCGGCTGCTTGTCGGGCGAGCCGTAATGCGGCTTGCCCTTCTCGCACAGCCGTTCGGAGCTGCTCTCCAGCATGATGCCCTGCGACACCGAGACGGCGCGCAGCGCGGCGATGTCCTCGCGGGTCATCAGGCCGGGATTGATGTGCGGCAGCAATCCGGTCTCGCGGAAGACCGTTTCCGCGGCCTGCGCCAGATAGGACAGCGTCGTCGCATGGCCGAGCCGTTCCAGCTCCTCGCGCGCCAAGCGGTAGCGCAGCTCCGGCTTGTCGCCGAGCGTGAACAGCGCCTCCTTGCAGCCGGCCGCCTTGCCGGCGCGCGCGATCTCGACCATCTGCTCGAGCGACAGATACGGCTTCTCGCCGGCACGCGGCGGATGCGCGAAGGTGCAGTAGTGGCAGACGTCGCGGCAAAGCTGCGTCAGCGGGATGAACACCTTGCGCGAATAGGACACCTGGTTGCCGTGCGCCGCATCGCGCCGCCGCGCCGCCGCGCGCAGCAGCGAGTCCAGATCGTTGTGGTTGACCAGCGCCATGGCCTCGCTGGCGCTGAGACGGCGATCCAGAGGAAAAGCATCAAGGGCTAACATGGCGCACAGCCTTTCGTGTCGGATGCCGGTGAACGGCCCGCAGTCGGTGCGGCACGATGCCGGCCGCCTTCGCCATGACGGCGGGTCACCCCGCCGCCGGCAGACCGGTGATGCGGATGCCCGCTCCCGGCACCTTATAGCGGCGATTGATGCCGATCAGCACCGAGGTCAGCGCCTCCGCCGCCGCGGAATTGGCGAGCACGCCGCCGTCGACGCCGCGTGTCGCCACCTCGTCGGCGAGCGCGATGACGATCTCGCGCGCTTCCTTGTCGTTGCCGAACACCAGCACGTCGCAGTCGGCGCGCTCGCCGGCATGCAGCTTGGCGGCGCCGACATTATGGAAGGCCGACACCACCTTGACGCCGTCGCCGAGCAGGTTCTGCGCGATCTGCGCGGCCGAGCCTTCGGCCGGCAACTGCACCGTCGACACTTTCGGCGGCACCAGCGGCACCGCGGCATCGACGACGATCTTGCCCTGCACCGCAGGCTTGATCTCGTTGATGATCGGCTCGTGATTGCTGAACGGCACCGCCAGCACCACGATATCGGCCGCCTGCGCGGCGCCGAGATTGGTGTCGCCGCGCGCGCCCGCGCCCAGTTCGCGTGCGAATTCCTGCGCCTTCTCCGCCGAACGCGAGCCGATGATCACAGTGTAACCCGAGGCCAGCCAGCGCCGCGCCAGTCCCGATCCGAGATCGCCGGTGCCGCCGAGGACCGCGATGCTGTGCTTGCCGGCCACGCTCATCTTCTGTCTCTTTCCTTGGTTATGGCGCCGCGATCATCGGTTCGCAGCGGTCCGCGCCCGGGGCGCGGCAGGTTGATCGTTCAGCCCTATAATCGAATATGGCAGATGCGTCATGGGTCTGCGTCATGGGTCGCGCCGCCGCCTAATCATACTATTTATAGAACAACAGTATCTTCTGGAAAGCAATGACGATGGGCCAGTCCTGGCATGTCTGAACGACATGCGCGCAGCGGCGTTCGGTGGAGAAACGGACAACGAAAGCGGACCGCTTCCCTGTGGCCATGAACGGGTGGAGCGGTTTCCATGCGGGAAGGAACGGTCAGCGGGCCTTGCGGCGGCCGCTCCACGCCCGGTCCCGCTGGACCGAGCTGAGCAGATCGATCTGCAGCTTGATGCAGTCGGCGCGGTAGATGATGTCGCCGACATAGATCGCCACGCCGGCATCGTCGATGATGACGCAGTGGCTGTCCACCGTCGGCGCGCCGAGCGGAATCTTCATCAGGTCGGCGATCTCTGGCCCGGCGCTGCCGATCACCAGCGTCTGATGCGCATCGCGCAGCACGATGTCGTCGCGCGCGTCGATCGTCGGCAGCGCCGCGGCGCTCAGAAACTGCTTGGAATCGAGATCGAAGATGTGGCGCGCCAGGCTCAGATCGACCACCGAATACGGCTCGTTGTTGCGATACTGCAGGCTGCGCAGGCGGACATAGCTCTTGGCCGGCTCGCCGTCATTGGGCCCGAGCACCGGCGCCGGGCAGTCCTCCTCCAGCGTGATGTTGCGCGGCACGTTGTCCTTGAGTGAATCGACCAGGCTGGTCCAGTTGACCGCCAGCTTCAGCCAGTGGCGGTCGTGCGCCTTGTTGGAGACGAAGGTCCCGCGCCCCTGCCGCGCCCGCAGCAGCCCTTCCTCGCGCAGCACGTCGATCGCCTGCCGGACGGTGACGCGCGCCACCTCGAACTCGGCCTCGAGCTCTTCGAGGGTCGAGATCTTTTCGCCCTGCCCCCACTGCCCCGACTGAATCCGCTGCCGAAGCACCGATGCCACCTGGATGTAGAGCGGCATCCGGCTGCGATCATAGGCTTTGAGAAGCTTTGACAAATCCGAACTTCTTGAAAGGAGCGTTGACCCGGCGGCGCCCGCCTCGCGGAGCCGCGACGGTACCGCAGGACGGGGCGAAACAGGAATAGAGAAGCCGGCGAATTCTGGCAATACAGGCCGTCGACGCGGCGAATCCGGCGATTTTCGCGGTTTCTAGGCGCCGTCCCGCCCCGGAATGGCGAGCGGAACGTGCAGGCCGACCTTCACCCGGTCCATGACCACCAGGGTGCGAAACCGCTTCACATTATGATTCTTGAAGAACAGCCGGCGCGTCAGCGCCTCGTATTCGCCCATCGTCGCGACGGTGATGACGACGACAAAGTCCGCCTCCCCGGTCACGTAATAGCACTGCTGCACTTCCGGTGCCGCGGCGAGGCTGGCGCGGACGCTTTCGATCAGGTCGATGCGCTCGCTCTCCACCACGATCTCGACCAGCACGGTGATCGCGCGGCCGAGCCGGGCCGGATCGACCACCGCGACATTGGCGAGGATGACGCCGCTCTCCTGCATCCGCTTGATGCGGCGCTGCACCGCCGCGGCCGACAGGTTGACCGCCTCGCCGATGCTCCGCTGCGGCATCAGGTTGTCGCGCTGCAGGATCTCGAGAATCGCGAGGTCGAACGTGTCGAGATCGGTGGCCGGGGGAGTTTTGCGCCTGCCCATGAGATTTATGCAACAAAATTGCAAAAGATGCCGTTGATTTGCGGAGCAGTCTACCAGCTAATGCAATATTCTTCCATCCATGCTGATCCTCAATCGTCACCCCGACCATCACCGGCCGCTCGACCCGCGCGATCTGGCGACCCTCGGCCCCGACGCGGTTCCGGCCGTGCGCCGCTTCCTCGCCTACCGCAAGGCCACCGAACCGACCCCGCTGGTCCCGCTGCCGGCGCTGGCGCGGCGGCTCGGCCTTGCGGCGCTGCTCATCAAGGACGAGAGCACGCGGCTCGGCCTCGGCAGCTTCAAGGCGCTCGGGGGCGCCTTCGCGGTGCTCAATCTGGTGCTGGAGAAGGCCGGCGCGGCACTCGGGCGGCCGCTCGATTTTCCCGACCTCGACATCCCCGCGGTGCGCGAGATTGCCGCCGGCATGACGGTCGGCTGCGCCACCGACGGCAACCATGGACGCTCTGTGGCCGCCGGCGCGCAGATGGTCGGCGCCCGCGCCGCGATCTTCGTGCATGAGGGCGTCAGCGAGCAGCGCGTCGCCGCCATCGCCCGGTTCGGCGCGCGGATCATCCGCGTGCCGGGGACCTATGACGACGCAGTGGCGGAGGCGACCCGCGTCTGCACCGAGAACGGCTGGATCATCGTCTCCGATACGTCGTGGCCGGGCTACGACCGCATTCCCGGCCTGGTGATGCAGGGCTACACCGCGATGGTCGACGAGGCATTGCGGGCGGCCGGCACGCCGCCGACGCATGTGTTCGTGCAAGCCGGCGTCGGCGGCCTCGCCGCCGCGGTCGCCGGCCACCTGCAAGCCGTGCTCGGCGAGCGACGGCCGAAGATCGTCATCGTCGAGCCGTCGCGCGCCGCCTGCGTGCTGGAAAGCGTCCGCGCCGGCGAGCCGCGCAAGATCGGCCACGGCGAGCCGACGGTGATGGCGATGCTCGAGTGCTACGAGCCGTCGCTGGTCGCCTGGCGCGTGCTGCTGCGCTGTGCCGACGCATTCATGACCGTCGAGGAAGAGGACGCGATCGAGGCGATGCGGACGCTGGCGAATCCGCAATCCGGCGATCGCAGCATCGTCGCAGGCGAAAGCGGCGGCGCCGGCCTTGCCGGCCTGGTGCGCGTGGCGCGCGACGACAACCTGCGGGCCGCCATCGGACTCGATTCAACCGCGCGTGTGCTGCTCATCAATACCGAGGGCGCCACCGATCCCGACCGCTACCGCACGCTGGTCGGACGCACAGCCGCGGACCTCGTCCCCGCCTGAGCAATGCGTGCCGGCTGCACGGGCGGCCGAGCCGATGCATTGCGCGGTGCACCGGCTGCGGACCATGTTGCTATTTGCCTATAAACAGACTCATAATAATCAGCATTCGCAACACGGCGTATGAGTTGACCAGCGCGACGCATGAATAACGCGACGAAATTCGGTGTCGGCGCTGCGGTTCTGCGCAAGGAGGATGACCGCTTCCTGCGCGGCAAGGGGCAGTATGTCGGCGATTTCCGGCTGCCCGGCATGCGCGAGGTGGCGTTCGTGCGCAGCCCCGTCGCTCACGCGCGGCTCAAGGCCGTCAACGTTCCTGAGCAATTCCGCCGCGCGGTGTTCACCGCCGCGGACCTCACCGGCGTCAACCCGATCGTCTCGGCGCCGCCGCTCAAGGGCTTCAAGCGCTCCGCGGAGCCGCTGCTCGCCACCGGGAAGATCCGCTATGTCGGCGAGATCGTCGCGATGTGCATCGCCGACACGCGCGCCGAAGCGGAAGACATCGCCGCCGCGGTGACGCTCGATCTCGAGGAATTGCCGGCGGTCACCGACATGCTCGCCGCGCTCGAGCCCGGCTCGCCGCTGGTGCACGAGGAATGGGGCGACAACATCTTCATCGACTTCTCCGAGAACCGTGCGTTCGACGAGGACAAGGTGAAGAGCGCGCCGATCAAGGTCAGCAAGACCATCCGCACCGCGCGCCACTGCATGTTCCCGATGGAGGGCCGCGGCGTCATCGCCTACAACGACAGCCGCATGCGGCTGTTGACGCTCGTCACCTCGACGCAGTTTCCGCATTCGGTGCAGACCGGGCTTGCCGACTGTCTCGGCATCGAGCACGGCCGCATCCGCATCATCTCGCCCGACGTCGGCGGCGGCTTCGGCTACAAGGGCCTGCTGTGCCGCGAGGAGGTGCTGCTCGCCTGGCTGACGAGGCGCGTCGATTGCCCGGTGCGCTGGCTGGAGGACTGCCGCGAGCATCTCGCCGCCAATGCCAATTGCCGCGAGCACCATTACCGCATCGACGGCTATGCCGACACCGACGGCCGGCTGATCGCCATCGACTGCGTCGGCCATGTCGATTCCGGCGCCTATTCTTCCTACCCGATCTCCTCGGCGGTGGAAGCGGCACAGATTCCGAACCTGCTGCCGGGGCCCTACATCTTCTCGCATTACCGCTGCCGGTCAGCGGCGGTGGCCACCAACAAATGCCCGATCATCCCGTATCGCGGCGTGGCGCGCACCCATATCTGCCTCGCGATCGAGGCGGTGATGGATGCGATCGCCAAGGAGGCCGGGCTCGAGCCCTACGAGGTGCGGCTGCGCAACATGGTGCAGCCGGAGCAGATGCCCTACGAGAACATCGTCGGCAAGCACTTCGACAGCGGCGACCATCCCGAATGCCTGCGCCGCGCGGTCGATGCCATCAATCTTCGCCAGATTCGCGAGCGCCAGAGCAAGCCCGAGCCGGACGGCCGGCTGATCGGTGTCGGCCTCTCCTTCTTCGTCGAGCAGGGCGCGCACGGCACCTCGGTGCTGGCGGCGTGGGGACGGCCGATCGTGCCCGGCTACGAACAGGCCAACGTCAAGCTCACCGCCGACGGCGAGGTCGAGGTGCATGTCGGCACGCATTCGCACGGCCAGGGCCACGAGACCTCGTTCGCCCAGGTCGCGCACGAAATCCTCACCGTCGACTTCGACAAGATCAAGGTCTACCAGGGCGACACGCTGACCACGCCGTATTCCACCGCGACCTGGGGCTCGCGCTCGATGGTGCATGGCGGCGGCGCCGTCGCCACCGCGTCGCGGCTCCTCGCCAAGCGCGCCATGCAGATCGGCGCCTGGCTGCTGCAGGCCGATCCCGACAGCGTGCACATCGCCGAGGGCAAGGTGGTCGCCGGCGCCAGCAGCGTGTCGCTGCGCGACGTGGCACGCGCCTGGTACCTGCAGCCGCAGAACCTGCCGGCCAATGTCGACAGCGGCGGCCTCGAAGTCACCGCCGGCTATCGCGCGGCGCGCGACAGCGGCACCTTCACCTATGCCACGCATGCCGCGGTGGTCGCGGTCGATCCGCAGACCGGCATTGTCGAGATCCTCGACTTCGTCGTGGTCGAGGACGGCGGCACGCTGGTCAATCCGATGATCGTCGACGGGCAGATTCACGGCGGCACCGCGCAGGGCATCGGCACCTGCCTCTACGAGGAGATGCCGTTCGATGCGCAGGGCCAGCCGCTCGCCTCGACGATGATCGACTATCTGTTGCCGGGTGCTACCGAGATTCCCGACATCCGCGTGCTGCACATGGAGACGCCCTCGCCCTACACCGAGTTCGGCATCAAGGGCCTCGGCGAGGGCGGCGCGGTCGGCCCGCCGGCGGCCATCGTCTCGGCGGTCAACGATGCGCTGCGGCCGCTCGGCGTCGAGGTCCACGATTTGCCGCTGACGCCGGCCTCGATCCTTGCCGCCATCGACAAGGGCCGCACGCAAGCAAGGACGGCCGCCTCGTGAAGCCCGCGGCGTTCGAGTTCGTCCGGCCGGCGAGCCTCACCGAAGCCGCGCGGGTACTCGGCCAGGGCAATGGCGGCGCCCGGCCCGTCGCCGGCTGCCAGTCGCTCGGGCCGATGCTGAATCTGCGGCTGGCGACGCCGCGCGTGCTGGTCGATCTCACCGGCATTCCCGAACTGGCGCAGGTCACCGACAACGGCGACAGCGTGACGATCGGCGCCTGCGTCACCACCGCCTATATCGAGGATGCGCGCCTGCCCGGCCGCGGCCTCGAGGCGCTGGCGCGGATCGCGCGCAACATCGCCTATCGCGCGGTGCGCAACCGCGGCACCATCGGTGGCAGCCTTTGCCACGCCGACCCGGCCGCGGACTGGGTCTCGACGCTGTGCGTGTTCGGGGCGCAATGCATTGTCTTCTCCGAGCGCGGCCGGCGCCGCATCGCCGCCGATCAGTTCGTCCTCGGCGCCTACGAGAACGCGCTCCAGCCCGGCGAGATTCTGGAAGCCATCGAGATTCCCCGGCTCTCCGCGCGCGGCCGCTGGGGCTATTACAAGGTCTGTCGCAAGGCCGGCGAGTTCGCCTCGGCGCTCGGCGCCGTGATCGACGACGAAGCGAGCGGCCGCCTGCGCGCCGTGATCGGCGCCACCCATGGCCGGCCGATCGTGGTTGCCGATGCGCGCACGCTGCTGCGGCAGGACGCGACGCTCGACGAGAATGCGGTGCTGGCGCTGCTCGACCGGCACAATGTCAGCGATCCGGCCGCCCGCCACCAGCAGGTCGCGGCGCTGTCGCGCGCCTACCAACAGGCGAAGCAGGCATGAATCAGATCACGCTGACCGTCAACGACCGCCGCGTGACCGAGACCGTTCCGCCGCGCATGCATCTCGCCGATTTCCTGCGCGAGCGGCTCAATCTCACGGGCACGCATCTGCGGTGCGAACAGGGCGCCTGCGGCGCCTGCACCGTGCTGATCGACGGCCAGCCGGCGCGTTCCTGCATCACCTACGCGGTGATGTGCGACGGCGCCGTGGTGCGCACCATCGAGGGCCTGCAGGACGACCCGGTGATGGCGGCGCTGCGGCGCGCCTTCTCGCAGGAGCACGGGTTGCAGTGCGGCTTCTGCACGCCGGGCATGCTGGCGACGGCGCGCGACATCGTGCTGCGGCTGCCGGACGCCACCGCCGAGCGCGTGCGCCTCGAACTCAGCGGCAATCTGTGCCGCTGCACCGGCTATGTCGGCATCGTCCGCGCGATCATGCGCGTGCTCAACGAGCGGCGCGCCGGCGAGGCCGCCGGCGTCAGCTACGAGGCCGGCCCGGTCGGACCGGTCGGTGCGCGCGCCGGCACCGGCGCGACGGCGGCGGCACCAACAACCAAAGCCGCAGCGGCGCCGGGCCTGGCCGAGGCGGCCCCGCCGGCGGGCGCGCTCGAGCCAGGCGCGCTCGGCCTCGGCGGCCGCAAGCCGAACATCGAGATCAGCCACAGCTTCACGGTGGCGCGCCCGGCCGACGAGGTCTGGGCGTTCTTCGCCGATCCGGCGCAGGTCGTCACCTGCCTGCCCGGCGCCAGCATTAGCCGCGTCCACGACGGCAACGACTTCGACGGCCTGATGACGGTCAAGCTCGGCCCGATCACCGCCAATTTCTCCGGCCGCGCCCGCGTCTCGCGCGACGACGCGCAGCGCGCCGGGCTCATCATCGGCTCCGGCAACGACCGCGGCGGCGGCTCGCGCGCCGCCGGCGAGGTCGCCTATCAGGTCCGGCCGGACGACGGCGGCAACACCCGCGTCGCGCTGACCATCCGCGCCTTGCTCGCCGGACCGCTGGCGCAGTTCGGCCGCAGCGGCATCGTCGAGGATCTGGTCGGCAAGATGACCGAACGGTTCGCCGCCAATCTGGAGGCGCGCCTGTCCGGCGGCGCCGCGATCGACGATACCGCGCCGCTCAAAGCCGGCTCGCTGTTCTGGAGCGTGGTCGCCGCGCGGTGCGGCAAATTCTTCAGCAAGCTGTTCGGTGGCAGCGGGGCCCGTTAGGCCGGAATGGTTCTTCCGGCTTCATCGCCGGTCCTGGGCTGCCATGCGGAGGGCGCAGACAACGGCGGGGGTACAGATGAAGCTGCGTGGATCACGGCGTTTCCGCGAACAGAAGTGGCTGCTCGATTCCGTCATCGCCACGATCGGGCTCGACTGGGACCTGCTGCGCATGTCGACGGTGACGGCGCCGATCGGCTTCGAGGGCATGGGCGACTGGGCGGTGGTCTCCAGCAAGGCCAAACGCTTCGACGAGATTTCGCCGGCTTTCGAGGAGGTCGCGGCCGGCCGCGAGGCACGCGCCCGCGAGGCGGAGAAGAACGGCAACGAGGTGACGGCGCGCGAATCCTATCTGGTGGCGTCGATCTATTACGGCGTCGCGCAATGGCCGATCGACGAGATCAACGAGCGCAATCTGGCGCTGAACGCTAAGAAGCTCGACTGCTACGCGCGCTACGCGCAGCGCGCGCATCACCGCATCGAGCGCGTCGAGATCCCGATGGGCAAGGACATCGTGCCGGCCTGGCTGCATCTGCCGGTCAACCAGGAGCCGCCCTACCCGCTGGTGATCATGATGCCCGGCATGGACACCTTCAAGGAGAAGCTGGTCTGGAGCTATGGCGACAAGATGCTGGAGCGCGGCTTCGCGGCGCTGGCGATCGACGGGCCGGGCCAGGGCGAGGCGCTGCTGCGCGGCCAGAAGGTCACCGCCGACAACTTCGCCGACGCGGCGCGCGCCTGCCTCGCCTGGATCGATACGCGCCGCGACATCGATGGCGACCGGCTCGGCGTGTTCGGCCGCAGCTTCGGCTCCTATGCGGCGACGGTGTTCGCCAATGCGATCGCGGCGCGGCTGCGCGGCGCGGTGGTCGGGCTGCCGTGCTTCGAGCCGGGCTTTCACAAGATCTTCGAGGAAGCCTCGCCGTCCTACAAGAACCGCTTCATGTTCATGGCCGGCTATGACGACGAGGACGCCTTCGACGCCTTCATCCAGGGTTTCGACCTGCGCAGCCGCGTCGCCAACCTGACCTGCCCGTTCATGGTGCTGGGCGGCGAGCTCGACGAGCTGGCGCCGATCAAGCACGTCTTCGAGGTCTGCAAGCACGTTCCGGGGCCGACCGACATCGTCGTCTATCAGAATGAACGGCACGCGCCCGGCCGCATGCCGTCGTCGCAGCTCGGTCCGCACTGGTACGCGATGATGGCCGACTGGCTCGCCGCACGCGTGCGCGATCGCATTCCGCTGCAGGAATCCGGCTACCGCTATGTGACATCGAGGGGAGCGGTCGAACAACGCCCGCGGTCGTAATCGCCGTCCCACAACCGGCGGGCGGATTGCCGGCCGGTTGTCCTATCGTCAGTATGACTGGATCATAACTGAGGGGAGGGGCGATCGATGTCATACTCGCGCAGAGCACTGGTGCTTTCGTCCGTTATTGCCGCAGCCGCGACGGTGTTGACCACCACCGCGGCGGCGGCGCAATCAACGATCAAGATCGGCGTGGTGCAGCCCTTGACGGGCCCGTTCGCCGCCGCCGGCACCGACGTCGTCAACGGCGCACGCATCGCCGTCGACGAGATCAACGCCAAGGGCGGCGTGCTTGGCCAGCGTCTCGAGCTGGTCGTCGAGGATACCAAGAGCAATCCGACCGAGGCCGCATCGGTCACCGAGAAGCTGATCATCCGCGACAAGGTGCCGGTGCTGATGGGCGCTTCGGCCTCGACGGCGACGCTCGCGGTGATGCCGAAGCTGCGGGAATACAAGGTGCCGATGCTGGTCGAGACATCGTCGTCATCGAAGATCACGACAGCCGGCAATCCCTACATCTTCCGCATCGCGCCGCCGTCGGAGGTCGAGGCGGTGGCGTTCGGCAAGATCGTCGGCAAGATCGGCATCCGGAAAGCCAATTTCCTCGTCGTCAACAACGACTGGGGCATCGGCACCGCGGACGAGTTCAGCAAGATGCTGAAAGAGCATTCCATGCAGGTCGGCATCATCGAACGCATGGATCCGGCGGCGCAGGACATGAATGCGCAGCTCGCCAAGATCAAGGCGACCGACGCCGATACGCTGATCGTCACCGGCGCGGTGGAGCAGCTGTCGCTGGTGCTCAAGCAGGCTGCCGGGCTCGGCCTGCAGGCGAAGATCATCTCCACCGGCGGTTCGCAGAACCCGGACCAGCTCATCCAGAACGTCGGCAAGGCCGCGGACGGCAGCATGCACCTGACCTTCTTCGCGCCCTGGTCGCCGGAGGCGACGCCGAATCCCGAACTGGCGAACGCCTTCGTCAGCGAATGGAAGAAGCGCAACCTGCCCTTCGCCAGCCTGACGCAGAGCTTCCGCGGCTATGACGGCATCCGCACCATCGCCGAGGCGATCCGCATCGCCGGCAAGGCGGAGCCGGAGGCGATCCGCGCGGCCTTCTGGAAGGTGAACATCAACGGCCTGAACGGTCCGATCAAGTTCGAGAAGAACGGACCGGCCGGACAGGAAAGCGGCCAGAGCGTGCCGAACGTCTATCTGGTCAGGATCGAGAACGGCAAAGCCTCGGTGCCGAAAATCTGACGCAGCGATCCGGCCACCGACGCCTCATCGGAACGCCGCGCCGGCCGAGGACGTTGTGCTTCGGCAACGTGTGAAGACACGCTGAAGGGTGGCAATCCGAAGGGACGCGCCATCCGAAAAGCCCCGCCCGGCTGAGCCCGGACGGGGCTTTTCGATTCTCCGGCTTGTACGCAAGGCGTGCGCGCAACGCTGGAACGATGCCGTCTTCGGCGGCGTTCGTCCCAGAAGATGAGAGCTGGGGAAGCAGGAAAGCCGGTGAGGTTTCCGATGAGCGCCAGTGGACTCGACGTATTCGACAAAACTCTTCAGACGACGAATATCTGGCTCGACGAGATCATGGCGGACGTCGGACCGGATCGCCAGATCGCATGGAAAGTTCTCTCCGTCGTGCTGCACAAGCTGCGCGACAGAGTCACGCTCGGCCTGGCGGCGCATCTCGGCGCGGAACTGCCGCTGCTGGTCCGCGGCGTTTACTACGACCAGTTCGAGCCGGCGAAGCTGCCCGCCGACTGGTCCGCCGAGGATTTCGTGAAGGAGGTGGCGCGCTGGCTGTCGGATGTCCGCCCTGTCGAGCCGAAACTGGCGATCCGCACCGTCTTCGCCGTGCTGTCGCGCCACGTGTCGCGCGGCCAGATCGCCAAGATCCAGGACGCGCTGCCGCAAGATCTTCGCAGCCTGTGGATCGCCGCCGAGGAGGCGGTCGTGGCGCCGCCGCAAAGCGAAGCACCCCGGCGCAAGGCCGGCTAGAGCAGGCAGACGCATCGATCGGACCAAAGGAGGAACCGATGAGAGTGAGCGAGCTCATGACGACGAACGTCCGGCTGGCCAATCCGAACGAGACGGTCCAGCAAGCCGCCCGGATGATGGCGAGCATCGACGCGGGTGTTCTCCCGGTGGGAGAGAACGACCGGCTGGTCGGCATGATCACCGACCGCGACATCGCCATAAAAGCCGTCGCGCAGGGCAAAGGACCGAACGCGAAGGTGCGGGAGGTGATGACGACCGACGTCAAATACTGCTTTGACGATCAGGACGTGGAGGAGGTCACGAGGAACATGGCGGACCTCCAGGTGCGGCGGCTGCCCGTGGTCAACCATGACAAGCGGCTGGTCGGCATTCTCTCGCTCGGCGACATCGCGCTCAGCCGCGAAGGCATCGGCACGGCGGAGGCGCTGCGGGGAATTTCGCAGCCTGGCGGCAGCCATTCGCAGACCGCCTGACGCATCTTGCGTTCAAAGGTGAGAGCGCTCGCAAGGTGAAGCCGGGAAACCCCGGGCGAGGATTCCTCGATTCCTGGAATGACCAAAGTGCCCGGCTCCGGCCGGGCAGCTCTTCTTGTCGCGATGTTTCTTTGATGTGTCGGGCGACACTTCTCCATTGAAGGCGTGTCACCGTGCGTACGCAGCCGCGCGGAACGACACCTCACGCCGGAGCGCGCGGCATCGACCTCCGCTCGTCGTATCACCCCTCCCCTGTTGCCCGCTAGCGTGCCATAGGACGGCGGCGGGCAGACCGACGTGGATCTACCGACAACTTACCAAGGGACCGAATTTACGGTCGGAGCCTCCTCCCCGGGCTGGGCGAGCAGCGGCCCGCATGCTCAACGGCATCAACACGAAAACAATCACTTCACAGGGACGACGCCCACCGGACGCCAGATTGTCGCAGCCGGCGCGACACTTGCAAATCGGAAAGGCGCCCTACATAGTTTCTGCTATCGTATGCAATAGAGGCCATTCTGTCGACAATCCATCGCCGCTCATAGCACGCTTAGCACGCTGCCAATCATTCCGATTGGGCGCTTTCGAAGAGGAAGCCAAATGAAACGTTGGTTCGTCGTACTCTTCACCTTGGCCGCCGCCTGGGCATCACAAGTCCCGGCGCATGCCCAAGACAAGCTCGTGATCAGCATCTGGGGAGGGAGCTGGCGCGACCTCATCGCCGAGACCGCCGCCAAGAAGTTCACCCAGGAGACCGGCGTTCCGGTCGAGTTCATTACCGGCGGCACGATCGACCGCCTCAACAAGGCGAAATTGTCGAAGGACTCGCCGGAGAGTGACATCACCTTCACGACGTCGCATGTCGGCTGGCTCTACGCCAACGACGGCCTGTTCGAGACGCTCGACCTCTCGAAGATCCCCAATGCCAAGAATCTCGCCGAA
>Ga0180222_1000993_pt1 | contig 34204 bp, 28 predicted proteins | sample eDN5th37CKraftOP_FD_151336 | JGI IMG/M metagenome (GOLD analysis project Ga0180222, IMG submission 151336) | Enriched Organic Plus compost microbial communities from Emeryville, California, USA - eDNA 5th pass 37_C Kraft OP (version 2) (version 2) ...
AGTGCATAATCGCCCTTCTTAAAGACGCGCTCGCGGCGATGCGCCGCGTCGTCCGGACTGCCGGGATTGCGGCGAACCGGGCGGAATTTCCGGCGTTCGGGCGCTCAGCGCTTCAGCCCCGGCAATCCTCGATCACGCGGGACACTTCGGCCCAGGCGGGCACGGAAAGCGGCGTGGCGCCCGGCGCCTCGATCGCGAACCGTCCCCGGCTGAAGGCGATCCGGTCCAGCGCGGCGTCGTTGCCCGCGCGTATGGCGATGGCGAAGGTCGCGGTCGAGCCTTTCTCCGGGCTGGATAGGGTGGGAATGTCCGACACCGGCCATTGATAATCGCCGAAGCTGGTGCGCACGGTCATCTGGTCGCCGGGGCGCGTGGCGGAGGCGGTGGCGCGTGCGACATGAAGGCGGCGCGTCGCCAGCTCGCAGCGGATCGCCAGCAGCGCCGTCCGGCCCGGCTCGCCGAAGCTGGCGAGCGTGCCCCCGTCGATCGCGCGATAGCTCCAGTCGCCGCGCGCGACCGGCCAGTCGCGCCAGTCCTTCGCGACCGGGGCGGGCGCGGGCGTCGCAGGCGGCGGGGCCGGGCGCTGTTCCGGGGCGGGCGACGGCGCGCCGACGCAATTGGCGAGGAACAGAAGCCCGCCCAATGCGGCGGCGGCGCGAACCATGGTCGATGCGGTGGTCGATGCGGTCATCCCGCGCTTATGACCCGGACCATGGCCGCGCTCAACCCCCTTATCGGTGGACCGGCCCGGCAGGGGCATAAAGGCCCTTATTGCGGCTTGCGGAATTTCAGCAGGAAGCGGTCCGTCTTGCCGCGTATCGCCGGATCGAACACCATCTTGCTGTGGTTGTCCTCCGCATTGCGCAGCACTTCGCTCTCGCCTTCGGTGACGAAGCCCGCCCGCTCGAAATCGGCCCGCACCACGGCGGGGTCGATGCGGTGGAGGCTTTCGGCGATGGCGCGGGTGTCGCCGGGGCTGGCGACATGGTCGATCACGCCGACGACCCCGCCCGGCTTCATCGCCGCATAGAGGGTGCGGACGAAATCATCCGGGTTCATGCGCGGGATCTTCATCTTTTCCGACTGGGTGTAGAGGTCGTGATAGGTGGTGTTCATGATCGCGAAGTCGAAGCTTTCCGGGCTGGCGGTGAAGGCTTCCAGCGGATGGGTTTGCAGCGTGATGCCCTTCTGCCGCGCGAGCAGGGCCTGCCATTCGGCCTTGGTCTTGTCGCTGTAGAATTGCAGCGGCTCGAACGCGGTGACATGGCCCTGCGGGCCGACCACGCGGGCCATCAGTTCCGCCCAATAGCCGCCCCCGGTCATCAGATCCGCCGCCCTCATCCCGCTGGACAGGCCGAGGAAACCGAGCACCTCGGCGGGCTTGCGGCTGGCGTCGAGCGCGGTCGCGCTTTCCGGGCGGCCGGGCGCGGCGACCGCGTCGGAAAGGTCCGCCGCCATCACAATCATCGCCTTTTCCAGCGGGCTCAGGTCCGCCACGGCGGGCGCGGGAGCCGCGAGCGCGGCGATCAATATGGTTGGCAGCAAGGCCGGCAGGGCGGCGGGCAATGACAGGGGACGCATGGCCATTCTCTCCTCAATCTTATGTCGATTGGGGGGAGCATGCCCGCATGCGCGCGCGGGCTCAAGCGCCGTGTGAGCGGGCGGCGCTTGCGGGCGCGATCAGAATTTGCCCTTACGCTGCGTCCTGCCGTAGCGCAGCTTGCGCGTGCCGGGCTTGCCCTCGGTCGCGCGGCCGGTGGGGCGGGCGACCTGCTGATCGGTGGGCAGGCCGAGTTCGGTCGCCTCCAGCTGCTTGATCTGGTCGCGCAGGCGGGCGGCTTCCTCGAACTCCAGCTCGGCGGCGGCGGCGCGCATCTTGCCTTCCAGTTCCTCGATATAGGCGCGCAGATTATGACCGACGAGATGCTGCGGCGCGTCCTCGCCGATATCGATGGTCACGCTGTCATGGCTGGACACGTCGGCGATGATGTCGCCGATATGCTTCTTCACCGTTTCGGGCGTGATGCCGTGCGCCTCGTTATAGGCCATCTGCTTTTCGCGGCGGCGGCCGGTTTCGCCCAGCGCCCGCTCCATGCTGCCGGTCATGCGGTCGGCATAGAGGATCACGCGCCCGTCGACATTGCGCGCGGCGCGGCCGATGGTCTGGATCAGCGAGGTTTCGGAGCGCAGAAAGCCTTCCTTGTCCGCATCCAATATGCCGACGAGGCCGCATTCAGGAATGTCCAGCCCCTCGCGCAGCAGGTTGATGCCGACCAGCACGTCATAGACGCCGAGGCGCAGGTCGCGGATCAGCTCGATGCGCTCCAACGTCTCGACGTCCGAATGCATGTAGCGGACGCGGATGCCCGCCTCGTGCATGAATTCGGTCAGGTCCTCGGCCATGCGCTTGGTCAGCGTGGTGACGAGCGTGCGATAGCCCTTCTCCGCGGTCAGCTTCGCCTCGTGGATCAGGTCCTGCACCTGGTCCTCCACCGGGCGGATCTCGACCGGCGGGTCGATGAGGCCGGTCGGGCGGATCACCTGCTCGGTGAAGACGCCGCCGGTCTGCTCCAGCTCCCACGAGCCGGGGGTGGCCGAGACGCTGACCGTCTGCGGGCGCATCGCGTCCCATTCGTTGAAGCGCAGCGGGCGGTTGTCGATGCAGCTGGGCAGGCGGAAGCCATATTCGGCCAGCGTCACCTTGCGCCGGTGGTCGCCGCGCGCCATCGCGCCGATCTGCGGAATGGTCTGGTGGCTTTCGTCGACGAAGAGCAGCGCATTTTCGGGCAGATATTCGAACAAAGTCGGCGGCGGTTCGCCGGGCAGGCGGCCGGTGAGGAAGCGGGAATAATTTTCGATCCCCGCGCAGCTGCCGGTCGCCGCGATCATCTCCAGGTCGAAATTGGTGCGCTGCTCCAGCCGCTGCGCTTCCAGCAATTTCCCCTGCGCGTTCAGCTCCTTCAGCCGTTCGGCCAGCTCCATGCGGATCGCCCCCATCGCCTGCTGGAGCGTGGGGCCGGGGGTGACGTGGTGGCTGTTGGGAAAGACCTTCACATAATCGAGCTTCGCGGCCGTCTTGCCGGTCAGCGGATCGAATTCGGAGATTTCCTCTATCTCGTCGCCGAAGAAGGAGATGCGCCAGGCATTGTCCTCATAGTGGGACGGGAAAATCTCCAGATTGTCGCCGCGCACGCGGAAATTGCCGCGCGCGAAGGCGGCGTCGTTGCGCTTGTACTGGAGGGCGACCAGCTTGCGGATGATCTCGCGCTGGTCGACGCTCTCGCCCTTCTTGAGCGAGAAGGTCATCGCCGAATAGGTTTCGACCGAGCCGATGCCGTAGATGCACGATACCGACGCGACGATCAGCACATCGTCCCGCTCCAGCAGCGACCGGGTGGCCGAATGGCGCATCCGGTCGATCGCCTCGTTCACGCTCGACTCCTTCTCGATATAGGTGTCGGAGCGCGGCACATAGGCTTCGGGCTGGTAATAGTCGTAATAGGAAACGAAATATTCGACCGCGTTTTCGGGGAAGAAATGCTTGAACTCCCCGTAAAGCTGCGCGGCCAATATCTTGTTGGGGGCGAGCACCAGCGCGGGGCGCTGCACCGCCTCGATCACCTTGGCCATGGTGAAGGTCTTGCCCGATCCGGTGACGCCCAGCAGCACCTGATCGCGCTCCCCCTCTTCGGCGGCGGCGACCAGCTCGGCGATGGCGGCGGGCTGGTCGCCGGCGGGCTGATAGTCGCTGACGAGCCTGAACGGCCGGCCGCCTTCCGCCTTTTCCGGGCGGGCCGGGCGGTGGGGGACGAAGGCCGGGCCGGTTTCCGGTTCCTCTAGCGTGGTGCGGATCTGGATGGACATGGGGCCTTGATATGGTAGTCCCGGCCGGCAGGCGCAACAGGTGATGCCGCGAACAGGCCGAAAGGACAGGATGATGAGGATGCTTCCGATATTGCTGGCGGGCTCCGCCGTGCTGATGCTCGCGGCATGCGGCAAGGAACCGGAGACGGCCCGGAACCAGAGCGCCGAGGAAGTCGCCTCGGAAATGAAGAAGATCACGCTGTTGCCGGGCGAATGGGAAACCACGCAGGAGGTCGTCGACGTGAAGCTGGAGGGCGCGCCCGAAGGCATGCCGGCGGGAGCAATGGACGCGATGAAGGGGCGCAAGACCACGGTCAAGACCTGCATCACGCCCGAACAGGCCGCCAATCCCAGCGCCGATTTCCTGACCGCGCAGAAGGACAGCAACTGCACCTATAGCGGCTTCGAAATGGCGGGCGGCGCGATCAAGGGCGCGGTATCCTGCCCCAGCCCCGACGGCAAGGGCAAGGCCGATATCGCCATCGACGGCAGCTATGGGGCGGACAGCTATCAGATGACGATGGAAATGCAGGCCGCCGGGATGGGCGGGCCGCAGACCTCGGCGATGACCATGCACCTGAAGATGCGCACCAGCGGCAAGCGGATCGGCGAATGCCCGGCTTCCCCCGCGACGGGCGGATGAGGCGCGGCCGCCGGAGATGACGCTTTCCCCTCTCCTTGCCGATTCCTCGCCCGCGCGGGCGGAGGAGTTCGATCTGGCCGCCTATCTCGGCCGGATCGGGCTGGACGCGCCGCCGCCGGTGTCGCTGGAGGGGCTGGCGCTGCTGGTGCGCGCGCATCGCATGGCGATCCCGTTCGAAAATCTCGACATCGCGCTGGGGCGGGGGATCAGCCTTGCGCCCCAGGCGATCTTCGACAAGCTCGTCCATCGGCGCCGGGGCGGCTATTGCTTCGAGCAGAACGCGCTGTTCCACCGGGCGCTGGCGGCGATGGGTTTCGACGGGCGCCCGCTGATGGGCCGAGTCTGGCTGGGGGCGCAGGCGGGGGATGTGCCGCCGCGCACGCATCAGCTCGAACTGGTGACGCTGGACGGGCGGCCGTGGATCGCCGATGTCGGCTTCGGCGGCAGCCTGACGCCGCCGCTGCCGCTGGCCGAAGGGGAAAGCGAGGCCGGGCCGGACGGCGTCCGCTTCCGCCTGACGCGCGATCCCGATCATGGCTGGCTGCTCGCCCACCTGGGCGCGCCTTCCTACACCGAGGTGACGGCGGAGGAGGCCGCGCGCTGGCAGCCGCAATACAGCTTTACCGAGCATCCCGTCTTTCCGGTGGACATGGAGATGGGCAATCACTGGACCTCGACCCGCCCCGGCACGCGCTTCACCAGCCTGCTGATGGTCCACCGCATCACCGGCGACGGCTTCGCCTCGCTGATCGGCAACCGCCTGCGCCTGCGCGATGCGCGCGGGACCGGCGAGGCAATGCTGGAAACGCCCGCCGCCTTCCGCCGGGCGCTGGCGGACCATTTCGGCATGGCGCTGGATGGGGAAGAGGCCACCCGCCTCCACGCCTTCTGAAGGCCGCGGTGCCCGTCCGCCCTTGCATGGCGGCGGCGCATCTCCATATGCGGCGGCCCTCGCGGTCGATCACAGTGATCGGAAGAGTCCGCTTTCCCGGCGATCGGGACAGGCGTATGATTGTGGCTCCCGCAAGAGGGCGGGGCTTGCCTTGATGGCGGACTCTCCATAGGGGACTTGGCCAGAGGGAATTTCGTGCAAGAGGCGCGCGGCGGACCGCGCGCAGGACAGGAGTGATACGGTGGCGGCGAATTGGACGCCCGACAGTTGGCGGGACAAGGAAGGGCTGCAAATGCCCGAATATCGCGATGCCGCGGCGCTTGCCGCAGCGGAGAAGCAGCTTTCCAGCTATCCGCCGCTGGTCTTTGCGGGCGAATCGCGCGCGTTGCAGGCGGAACTGGCCAAGGTGCAGCGCGGCGAGGCGTTCCTGCTTCAGGGTGGCGACTGCGCGGAAAGCTTCGCCGAGTTCCACCCGAACAACATCCGCGATACCTTCCGCGTGCTGTTGCAGATGGCGGTGGTGCTGACCTTTGCCTCGAAGCTTCCGATCGTCAAGGTCGGCCGCATGGCGGGCCAGTTCGCCAAGCCGCGCTCCGCGCCGACCGAGACCATCGGCAGCCGCGAACTGCCGAGCTATCGCGGCGACATCATCAACGACATCGCCTTCACCCCCGAAGGGCGGGAGCCCGACCCGCAGCGCATGGTGCAGGCCTATAACCAGGCGGCGGCGACGCTCAACCTGCTGCGCGCCTTCGCGCAGGGCGGCTATGCGAACCTGCATCAGGTGCATCGCTGGACGCTGGAGTTCATGGGCCGCAGCCCGTGGGCGAAGAAGTTCAGCGAGACCGCCGACCGCATCGGCGAGGCGCTGGACTTCATGAAGGCGTGCGGCATCGACGCCGACACCGTGCCGCAGTTGAAGGCGACGAGCTTCTACACCAGCCACGAGGCGCTGCTGCTGCCTTATGAGCAGGCGCTGACGCGGCAGGATTCGCTGACCGGCGACTGGTACGACACGTCCGCGCACATGCTGTGGATCGGCGACCGCACCCGCTTCGAAGGGTCGGCCCATGTCGAATATCTGCGCGGCATCGGCAACCCGATCGGCATCAAATGCGGTCCCTCGCTGGAGCCGGACGCGCTGCTGCGCATGCTCGACCTGTTGAACCCGCAGCGGGCCGAGGGGCGCATGACGCTCATCACCCGCTACGGCCATGACAAGATCGAGACGGGCCTGCCCAAGCTGGTGCGGGCGGTGCAGCGCGAGGGGCATCCGGTGCTGTGGTCGTGCGATCCGATGCACGGCAATGTCGTCAAGGCGGCCAACGGCTACAAGACGCGCCCGTTCGAGCGCATCCTGGCCGAGGTGCGCGGCTTCTTCGCGGTGCATCGCGCCGAGGGCAGCTTCGCGGGCGGCATCCATGCCGAGATGACCGGCCAGAACGTGACCGAGTGCACCGGCGGCGCGATCGCCATTACCGACGAGGGGCTGGCGGACCGCTACCACACCCATTGCGACCCGCGCCTCAATGCCGCGCAATCGCTGGAACTGGCGTTCCTGCTGGCCGAGATGCTGAACGACGAACTGGCGGAACGGCGCAGGGCCGCGGCCTGATCGCCCGCCGGCGAAGAGCGATAGGATGGAGATGCCGGGGCACGCCGATGCGCGCCCCGGCATTTTTCGTTCGGAAACGGGCGGAAGAGGCGCGGGCATCCTTGCCGTGGGGGAAGGGGCGGACCGCGATGTGAGCCCTGCATCCCGGCTACGGCAGGCGAAGGAAATGCGCGGCAAAGACACGCCTGTCGCCTGAACGCTTGATTCTTGCGGACCGACCCGTTAAGGGCGAACCCACCGGGGCGCCACGCGCCCATGGCCCCTTCGTCTAGCGGTCAGGACGCGGCCCTCTCACGGCTGAAACACGGGTTCGATTCCCGTAGGGGTCACCAACTTTTCGGCGCATGTCTCTCATGATCGGCGGCCTTCGAGGGCGTCGGCCATTCGCCGTTCCTGCAATACCTGAAAAAACAATCCCTTGCAGCCCGTGATCAGCGGGCGGGTAAGCGGTGTGGTGCGCTTTTTTGCCATATCGCTATTTGCTAATAGTAATGATAATGACTTGCAACAATTCCCTGGAAGCGGTATCGGCGCGCAAAATTTCACAGGGGATTATATGAGACTCGCATATTGGGGCGTATCCTTGGCCGCGTTGATGATGCCGGCCGTCGCTGCGATGGCCGCCGAGGCGGAAGCGCCTGCGGCTGCCGCCGATGATGACCGCAAGGCGACGATCGTCGTCAACGGCCAGCTTACCTCGGTCGCCTCGATCAGCGGCACCAAGACGCAGGCGCCGTTGATCGAAACGCCGCAGAGCATCACCGTCATCGACAATGACGAGCTGGTCCTGCGCAACGCGCTGTCGATCAATCAGGCGCTGACCTATGTGGCGGGCGTCGGGCCGAACCAGCGCGGCAATGTCGCCGTCCGCTACGACCAGCTGACCATTCGCGGTTTCTCGCCCGCGACTTTCCTCGACGGCATGCGCCTTCAGGGCGGCACTTATTCCTCGCCGCAGATCGATTTCCACCGCATCGAATCGGTCGACGTCATCAAGGGCCCGGCCTCGGTGCTCTACGGCAACTCGACGCCGGGCGGCCTCGTCAACATGACGAGCAAGGTGCCGCAGGCCGAGGCGGCGGGCTCGATCGAAGTGGCGGCCGGCAATTTCGACCTGCTGCGCGGCGCGGTGGACAGCACCGGCCCGATCGACAGCCAGGGGCGCTTCCTCTATCGCATCATCGGCGGCGCGGAAAAGAGCGACGGCTTCGTCGATTATGCCGAGAATGAGCGCTATTATTTCAGTCCGATGATCAGCTTCGTCCCCGACGCGGCGACCTCGCTGACGCTGATCGCCGCCTATCAGCGCGATCCCAAGGGCGGCTCCTATGGTTCCGTCCCGCCGATCGGTTCGGCCGTGACCAATCCCAACGGCCAGATCCGCACCGATTTCTATGACGGCGAGCCGAGCTACGAAGCGTTCGACCGCAAGCAATATTCGCTGTCGGCGCTGTTCCGCCGCGATTTCAACGAGGCGGTCCGCTATCGCGCCAATGCCCGCTACATCAAGGTGAAGCAGCATTACCGCTCGGTCTACAACAGCAGCATGCTGCCCGACCTGCGGACGATCGTGCGCGGCGGCGGCGGGTCGGACGAGGAGTTCCAGACCTTCACCTTCGACAACAATATCGCGGCGAAGGTCGCGACCGGCCCGATCGAGCATGAGATACTGGCGGGCCTGGACTTCATCCACAATGAGGGCACCGGCTATCAGCGCTTCGTGACCGGCGCCGCGAACGGCATCCCCAATCTGGATATCTATGCGCCGGTCTATTTCGTCGCCATTCCCGACGTGCTCGCGGGCGTGCCGCCGACCTACACCCGGCGCGGCCAGACCGGCGTCTACGCGCAGGATCAGCTGCGCATCGGCGGCCTCAACCTGATCGGCAGCATCCGCAAGGACTGGTACCGGCAGCGGTCGACCACCTCGGGCACCAGCACCGTGCTCCAGCAGTCGAAGACGACCTATCGGGCAGGCGCGCTCTATGCGTTCAAATTCGGCCTTTCGCCCTATTTCAGCTATTCGACCTCGTTCGAGCTGCAGAGCGGCGTCAGCGTGACGGGCCAGCTTTTCGTGCCCGTCACCGGGCGGCAATATGAGGCGGGGCTGAAATTCCAGCCGCCCGGCACGGACACGATCCTGACCCTGTCGGTCTATGATCTGGCGCGCCAGAACGTGCCGGTTTCCGATCCCAACAATCCCGGATATTCGGTTTAGGTCGGCGAAACCAAGACGCGGGGCATCGAGCTGGAAGGCCGGGGGTCGATCCGCCCCGGTCTGGAGTTCAGCCTCGCGGGTACCTATATGGATGCCGAGTTCGCGCGCGGCAATCCGCCCGCCACCAACGTCGTCAACGGCGCGCAGCAATCGGGCGTCACCGGCACGCGGCCGCTCGCCATCCCCAAATGGACCGCTTCGTCCTTCCTCTCCTACGACCTGTCGAAGAACGAGGCGATTACCGGGCCGATCGGTGGCCTGACCATCGGCGCGGGCGTGCGCTATGTCGGCGGATCGGACGGCATCTACACGCTGGCGACCAACACGACGCCCGCCACGACGCTGACCCGGTTCCGCACCAGCGGCTATACGCTGGTCGACGCGGTGCTCGGTTACGATCTGGGCCGTCTGGGCGGCGGGCTGGAAGGCTTCAACGTCGCGGTCAATGCCAGCAACCTGTTCGACAAGCGGCATGTGACCAGCTGCCTGTCCACCAACTGGTGCTGGTTCGGCGCGCCGCGCACGGTCGTCGCCTCGCTCCGTTACAAGTGGTGAGGAGATGAAGCCGGCGCGTGCGGCCAGGCTGTCGGTGTGGGGGCGGATCGTGACCGCCGTCCCCCTCGGCTATGCGGCGACCAGCTTGCTGGTGATGGCGCTCGCGCGCCTGCTGCCCGGTGACCGCGCGCAGGCGACGGTGCTGGCGACCTTGCTGTCCTTCGGCATCTACGCCGCGCTGATCGTCTATGTCTTCGCGGCGTCCAGCGCGCGCAAGGCGTTCTTCGTCACGCTGGCGCTGGCCGCGCTGGGCGGCGGCATCACATGGCTTTCCATCGCCAGCGGAGGCCGGTTGTGAGTGCCGGGTTCCGCCAGTCGCAATCCTCGCTGCACACCTGGTCCGGCCTGATCGTCGGCTGGGTGCTGTTCACCATCTTCCTGATGGGAACGGTCAGCTACTGGCGGGAGGACATCAACCGCTGGATGCGGCCGGAGCTTGCGGGCGCCGAGCGGCCAGAGCAGGTCGTTGCGGGCGCCGTCGCCTATCTGCGGGACAAGGCGCCCGACGCGAAGAACTGGTTCATCTCCGTGCCGGGCAAGCATGAGGCGGGCGCCTCGCTGTTCTGGCAGCCCCGGCCGGTCGAGGGCCAGCCGCCCCGGCGCGGCCGCCGCGACACGCAGGCGCTGGTCGGCGCGGACGGCCAGCCGCTGCACGCGCGCGACACGCGCGGCGGCGAATTCTTCTACCGCTTCCATTTCGACCTGCATTATGTGCCGGTGATCTGGGCGCGCTGGTTCGTCGGCTTCTGTGCGATGGCGATGCTGGTGGCGATCATCTCCGGCGTCATTACCCACAAGAAGATCTTCAAGGATTTCTTCACTTTCCGCCGGGAAAAGGGCCAGCGCACCTGGCTGGACGGGCATAATGCGACGGCGGTGCTGGCGCTGCCGTTCCACCTGATGATCACCTATACCGGGCTGGTCACGCTGATGACGCTCTACATGCCCTGGGCGGCGGTGGCCAATTACAGCCAGACCGACAAGCTGTTCGACGCGCTCTTCCCTTCGGCGGGGGAGGTCGTCCGCGCCGAAAAGCCCGCGCCGCTGGTCGATCTGGTGCCGCTGATGCGCGATGCCCGCGCGCGCTGGGGCGGGCGGGAGATCGGCACGATCCGGGTTGCCGAGCCGGGCGACGCCGCCGCGCGCGTCACGATCACCGCGAGCCAGACCGACAGCATTTCGGTGCGCACCCCCAGCATCGCCTATTCCGGCGCGACCGGCCGGGTGATCTGGCAATCGGACGGCGCGCAGAGCGCCGCCGAGGCCGCCGGGGTGATGATCGGCCTGCATGCGGGGCGCTATGCGCCCGATCTGCTGCGCTGGCTCTATTTCCTGAGCGGCATCGGCGGCACGGTGATGGTCGGCAGCGGCCTCGTGCTCTGGACCGTCAAGCGGCGGGAGAAGCTGCCCGATCCGATACGCCCGCATTTCGGCTTCCGGCTGGTCGAGCGGCTCAACATCGGCTTCGTCGCGGGCCTGCCGCTGGCGATGACGGGCTATCTTTGGGCCAACCGCCTGCTGCCGGTGGAGATGGAGGGCCGCGCGGATTGGGAAATCCATGCGATGTTCCTCGTCTGGGGCGCGGCGCTGCTGGCGGGGTTCCTGCGACCGGCGAAGCGGGCCTGGGTGGAGCAGTTCGCGCTGACCGGCGCGGCGCTGATCGCGCTGCCGCTGCATGACCTTGCCGGCGGTCGCGAGCTGATCGGCGCGGGCATGGCCGGAGACATGCGGATGGTGGCGATGAACCTGACCCTTCTCGTTCTGGGCGGCGCGTTCCTGCTGATGGCGCAAAAGGTGCACCGCTACCGGCCCAAGGCGAAGAGGGCGCGCAAGGTCCCGAAGGCGCCTGAGGCGCAGGCGATGCTGGAGGCCGCCGAATGACGCTGCTCGCCCTGCTCGTCGCCGTCGCGGCCTTCGCGTCGCTGGCGCTCTCGATGGAAAAGCATCATCAGGACCTGCTGAAGAAGCGGCCCTTGCCGCGCGACCGCCGCGCCTTCCGCATCGCCGGCTGGGCCGGGCTGGTGCTGTCCTATGCGCTGACGGTGGCCTCCTGGGGCGCGGCGATGGGCAGCATCCTCTGGTTCGGCCTGCTCTCGCTCGCCGCCGCGCTGGTCCTCCTGACCCTGAGCCGGATCGCCGCCCGCCCGTCGGCGAAGCGTTGACCCCATGCGCCAGTGCAGGCTTGAGCGCTGCTCATAAGCTCGCGGTAAAACTCGATTGAGGGGCGGGGAGCGGTTCATTAGGACTGGGGCTGCCGGGATGGAGCATGGCGGCGACGCCATGATGAAGGCGCGCCTCGCCGCGCGAAACGCCGTCCCCATGTCCTTTCGTCCAGATATAGGGGGGCCATATGGCCACATTGCTATCGCCTGCCGCCAGCGGGGAGCCGGATCGTCGCGACCCGCCGCCGCTTACCGACGCCTGGCTGGCCGGGATCACCGCCCGGCTGGCGGAAACGGCGGAAAGCTATGACCGCAGCGGCGCGTTTCCGCAGGCGAATTTCGACCTGCTCGGCCGCGAAGGGCTGATCGGCCTGACGGTCGATCGCCGCCTGGGCGGGCGCGGCGCGGGCTATGTCGACGCGTTGCGGGTATTGGCGGCGGTGGCGAAGGGAGAGCCTTCCACCGCGCTCATCCTGTTCATGACCTATGCGTTCCATGCCTCGCCGGACCGCAACCTGCGCTGGCCGCAGGCGATCTACGAGCGGCTGGCGCGGCAGGCGGTCGCCGGGCGCGGGCTGATCGGCACCTTCCGGGTGGAGCCGGAACTGGGCACGCCGGTCAGGGGCGGCCTGCCCAAGACCGTCGCCCGCCGGACGGAGCAGGGCTGGGAAATCACCGGCGAGAAAATCTATTCGACCGGATCTACCGGGCTGGACTGGTTCGCCGTCTGGGCACGGACGGAGGGGGACGACCCGGCGCTGGGGCTGTTCCTGCTGGAACCGTCCAGCCCCGGCATCCGCATCGAGCCGGAATGGGACCATCTGGGCATGCGCGCGACGGTCAGCCACAAGGTGGTGTTCGACCGCGCGCCGCTGCCTTTCGATCATGCGGTCGATGTGCGCAAGCCGGAGGAATGGGTCGCGGGGCCGCAGGCCGACAGCCGGCAGGGGCTGTGGAACGCCCTGGCCATCTCGACCATCTATGACGGCGTCGCGCGGGCCGCGCGCGACTGGCTCGCCACCTATCTCAATCAGCGGGTCCCGGCCAATCTCGGCGCGCCGCTCGCCAGCCTGCCGCGCGTGCAGGAGAAATTCGGCGAGATCGAGGCGCTGCTCTACACCAACCGGGTGCTGATCGGCGAGGCTGCGCGCGCCGCCGACCTGGGCGAGCTGCCTTCGGCCACCGACGCCAATCTCATCAAGCATGTCGCGAACGCCAATGCCATCAAGGCGGTGGAGATCGGGCTGGAATTGACCGGCAACCCCGGCATCAGCCGCAACAATCCGCTGGAGCGGCATTATCGCGACGTGCTGTGCAGCCGGATCCACTCGCCGCAGGCGGACACGATATTGGTCGGCGCCGGGCGGGCCGGGCTGGCCATCTGAGGCTCTTGCCCCAAACCTCCGCCGGGAAGGCGGAGGTCAAGGGGGCGGGCTTGGGGATGGGGATAGATGGGAAAGAGCGCTTGCGCGGTCAGGCCGCCTCGTCGCCTGCGATGTCCGCTTCGGGCAACTGCGCCAATATCTCCGTGCTTTCGGTGCGGATCAGCCAGTCCGGGCTGACCTCTATGAAGCGGATCGTGCCGTCGCGGTTGAGGACGACCACCGTCGGCTGCGGCAGCTCATAGCTGTCGGTCCCCAGCGTCGCGCCGATCCAGGCGTCTCCGGGTGCGATCTTGTGCTGCTCCTCCGGCAGGAAGGTGATCCCCAGCGCGCGGCCCAGCGCATAGCCGGGATCGCTGGCGATCGGAAAGCCGAGCCGGTGCCGCTCGGCCGGGCCGGGGTCGACCGGCGTCTGCGGGCTGATCGCGACCAGCGGGATGCGCGCCTTGCGCAGCGCGGGCCAGAGCGTCTCGTTGTAATAGGGCAGCGCGATGTTGCAGGCCGGGCAGCCGCCGAAGCGGAAGAAGATCAGCACCGCCGGGCCGGTGGCGAGAAGATGCCGGTCGGTCAGCGGCTTCCCTTCCGCATCGATCAGCGTGAAAGGCGCGATCCGGTCGCCCGCCCGCGCATGGTTTTCGGGCGCATAGGCCTTCACCAGCGCCTCGCGCTGGCCGGCGTTGCGGGCATAGGCTTCGGGCGTCCAGCTCCGTTTGCGCTCTGCATCCAGTTCGGCAAAGCGCTGGTTCAGTCCTTTTTGCGTCATCGTCACGGCCTTTCAGTGGAACTGGTGCGAACCTACCAGCCGTGAAGGGCGTGGAAATTGAGAAGGGTTGAAGCGCTGATGAATGTTTGAAATAGGCGGCCCTACAGGCTCGTCACCGTTTTCGAGGTCAGCTCCGCCAGCTGCTTCGTCGCCCCTTCCAGATTGGGCGCGACCCGCAGGATGCAGGCGACCTGCGGCAGGGGCGGCAGCAGCGGCGATTCCAGCGGATTTTCCTTCAGGAAGATCTGGGTGCGGCAGGTGATGCCCAGCCCGGCGTCCACCGCCGCGCGCAAGGTGGTGAGGTTGGGGGTCTCGACTGCGATGCGGTAGGACCGGCCGCTGTCCTCCAGCGCGCGGATCGCCGCCTCGCGAAAGCGGCAGGGCGGCTCCAGCACCGCCAGCGGGATGATGTCGCGCCGCAGCAACTCGGCCTTGCCGAACCAGCCCATCGGCGCGCGGTTGACCGCGTTGGGATCGTTGATCGCCGCGAAGCCCAGCGCGATGTCCAGCTCCCGCCGCTCCAGCAGCTCCAGCAGTTCGGCCGTCCCGGCGACGCGCGCGAAGATCTGCGCATCGGGGTGCAGGTCGGCGAACTGCGCGAGCAGCCCGGACAGCATGGTTTCGGCGAAATCCTGCACCATGCCGACGCGCGCGGGGCCGGTGAAGCGCCCTTCGGTGACGGCGGAGACGGCCTCGTCATGCAGCGCCAGCACCTTGCGCGCATAATCGAGCAGCAGGTCGCCCGCCGCCGTCAGCGACAGCCGCCGCCCGTCGCGGTGGAACAGCGATTTCTGGAGCAGTTCCTCCAGCCGCTTGATTTGCAGGCTGAGCGCGGATTGGGTGACGAACACCTGTTCGGATGCGTTGAGCATCGATCCCGTATCGACGATGGCGACGAAGCTGCGCAGCAGATTGGTCGGAAGATTTACCGGCATGACGTGTCCTGACTATCTCTTCGGGGCAGGGAAGGGAGGATCGCCGCTGGTGACGGTGGAACCAGTCTTGCCCATATTAAAATGATCCGGCCGCATATTTGTCAATCAAATTGGTAGATAATTTTCCTGCGGGCGGCTGAACCCCTTCTTTATCCTCCGGCGCGAACGGCGAAGCGGCGGTTCGCGTGGATTTCCCGGCGGAGGGGCCGGAAATCCCGTGCCTGCGGATGCCTGCGCCGCGCCACGCCCGGCGCGGATTATGAGCGGCGGTCATCGATGGCCGGAGAAAACTCAATTGAATTGATTGAGATATAGGTTTTCTCTGTCCGCCTCATCAATCGGAGGCAGATATGAGCCGGGCTCGCCGAACCTTCCTTTCGACAAGACGATCGCGCTGGCCGTCACCCGCCATCGCCGCCCATCGCGACGGCGCGCCGCCGCCGCGCAACGTGGGAGGCGGCGCATGAGCCTTGCCCTCGCTTTTCCCAAGGCGGTGGATATCTCGCCGCTGCGCCATTTCGTCACCGCCTTGGGCACCGTGCTGTCGGAGACCGATGACGAGGACCTGATCCTGGTGCGCGGCAGCGGGCTGCTCGCCGATCTGGTCGCCCATGACGACTGGCTTCCGGCGGCCTTCGCCATTCCCCATCCCGATTATTATCGCCAATATCTGCTGCATTGCGACAGCCGGGAAAGGTTCAGCGTCGTGGCCTTCATCTGGGGGCCGGGGCAATCGACGCCGATCCATGACCACCGCGTCTGGGGCCTTGTCGGCATATTGCGCGGCGAGGAGCTGGTCGAGAAGTTCGAACGCGACGAGGATGGGCGGCTGGCGCGGGTGGGCCAAGTCCAGCGCCTGCGGCCCGGCGAGGTCGATATCCTCTCGCCGCGCATCGGGGATGTCCACCGCGTGTCGAACGGACTTTCCCACGCGGTGTCGGTGTCGATCCATGTCTATGGCGCGAATATCGGCGCGGTGGAGCGTGCGGTGTTCGACCTCGACGGAACCGCCAGGCCTTTCATCTCCGGCTACGCCAATGATGTCGTGCCCAATATCTGGGACAGGTCCAAATCCCTATGAGCCTGTCGCCGCAAGATGTTCGCAAGGCGCTGCTGGCGCGCGAGGAAATAGCGTTGATCGACGTGCGGACGGAGGACGCGTTCGCCCGCGGCCATCCGCTCTTCGCCGCGCAGATCCCGCTGGCGCGGATAGAGGCGGAGGCGCATTGGCGCATCCCCCGCCGCGACACGCCGGTCGTCGTCTATGACGATGGCGAGGGGCTGGCGCTCAAGGCCGCCGTCCGCTTCGCCGCGCTGGGCTATAGCAATGTGCGGGAACTGGAAGGCGGGCTGGGTGGCTGGCGCGATGCCGGATATGAGCTGTTCGAGGATGTGAACAGCTATTCCAAGGCGTTCGGCGAGCTGGTCGAGCATCGGCGCCACACCCCGTCCCTTCCGGCCGAGCAGGTGCAGGCGCTGATCGAGGAGCAGGCGGATATCGTCGTTCTCGACGCGCGGCGGTTCGACGAATATGCGACGATGAGCATCCCGACCGGGCAGAGCGCGCCGGGGGCGGAGCTGGTGCTGCGGGCGGCGGCGGCCGCGCCGGACCCGGAAACGACGATCATCGTCAATTGCGCGGGCCGCACGCGCAGCATCATCGGCACCCAGTCCCTCATCAACGCGGGCGTGGCCAACCGCGTCTTCGCCCTGCGCAACGGCACGATCGGCTGGACGCTGGCCGGGCAGAGCCTCGACACGGGGCAGCAGAGGATCGCGCCGGAAATCGAGATCGAAGGCGCCGGAGACGCGCGCGAGCGGGCGCGCAATGTCGCCTATCGCGCGGGCGTGCGGCGCATCTCCACGGAAGAGCTGGCCTATCTGAAGGCCGATGCGTCGCGCACCCTCTATCTCTACGACGTGCGCCTGCCCGATCGCTATGAGGCGGGGCATCTGCCGGGCTTCCGCAATGCGCAGGGCGGGCAGCTGGTGCAGGAAACCGACCATTATGCGCCGGTGCGCGGCGCGCGGATCGTCCTGTCGGACGACCGGGGCGTCGGTGCGGACATGACCGCATCCTGGCTGGCGCAAATGGGCTGGGAGGTGCTGGTGCTCGACGCCGGTTTCGACGGCGAGCTGGAAACCGGGCGGGACGCCGCGCCGCCGCCGCGCGGGCCGGAGGGGCGCTACAAGCGGCCCTATGAGGGCACCGACAACCGCGCCGCCGCCATGCAGGCCTATCTGGAATGGGAATATGGCCTCGTCGCGCAACTGGCGCGGGACGGCACCCACGGCTTTTTCGTCATCTGATCCATAACGGGAGACTTATCATGACCGTCCGTTTCATCGGCTATATCGGCTTCAACAACAGCTCGGAAATCCATGGCGGCGCGCGCGACCGCGCGCTCGACAAGGACTATGTCGAGGCGGCGGCGCGAGCGCAGGAGGAAGGCGGGTTCGACCGGGTGCTGATCCCGTTCGGATCGTCCACGCCGGAAAGCCAGATCGTTGCCGCCCACGCCGCCGCGATCACCACGAAGCTGGGCTTCCTGGTCGCCCATCGCCCCGGCTTCACCCAGCCCACGCTGGCCGCGCGCCAGCTCGCGACGCTGGACCAGCTGTCGGGCGGGCGCGTCGCGGTGCACATCATCACCGGCGGCGCGGACGAGGAAATGGCGCGCGACGGCGACACCGCGACCAGCAAGGCGGATCGTTACGCGCGCACCGACGAATATCTCGACATCGTGAAGCAGGAATGGAGCGCGGTGCGCCCCTTCGACCACAAGGGCCGCTTCTACGAGGTGAAGCAGGGGTCGAGCGCGGTGAAGCCGGACAATCTGCCGGTGTTCTTCGGCGGCTCCTCGCCGGAGGCGATCGAGGTCGCCGGGCGCCATGCCGATGTCTATGCGCTCTGGGGCGAGACGCTGGAGCAGGTCGCGGACAATGTGCGGCGCGTGCGGCAGGCGGCGGCGCGGCACGGGCGCAACCCCGGCTTCTCGCTGTCGCTGCGTCCGGTCATCGCCGATACCGAGGAAGCCGCGTGGAAGCGCGCGAAGGAGATAGAGGATCAGGTGCGCGCCCGGCGCGAGGCGGCGGGCCTGCCGCTCAGCGGCCATCGCCCGCCCAATGCCGGGTCGCTGCGCCTGCTCGAAACCGCCAGCAGCAACCGGCGCGACAGCCGGCTGTGGACCGGGGTGGCCGCGCTCACCGGCGCGCAGGGCAACAGCACCGGGCTGGTCGGCACGCCCGAACAGGTGGCCGACGCGCTGCTCGATTATGTCGCGGTCGGCATCGACCATTTCCTGATCCGGGGCTTCGACCCGCTGGGCGACGCCATCGGCTACGGCCGCGATCTCATCCCGCTGGTGCGGCGGAAGGTCGCGGAGCGCGGCGCCGCCCCGGTCGCGCTGGCGGGCTGAGTGCCGGACGGTCCCAGTCAAGCATTACTCAGCAGCAGTTCAGCCCTTCCAATTGGACCCGCCCCGGTGCCGGTCGCACTGTGGGCGGGACCACTTTCACGGGAGACTTGAATGACACAGCGCCAACTGAAACTGGGCTTCATCCTGCACGGCGTCGGCCCCGGCTGGGACGACTGGCGCCATCCCGATGCGCAGGTCGACGCCAGCACCAGCCTTTCCTTCTACAAGCGGCAGGCGCAGACGGCCGAGCGCGGCAAGTTCGACTATCTGTTCGTCGCGGACAGCGTGTCGATCAACGCCCGGTCCTCGCCGCATTATCTCAACCGGTTCGAGCCGCTGACCATCTTGTCGGCGCTGGCGGCGGTGACCGAGCATATCGGCCTCGTCGGCACGGCGACGGTCAGCTATACCGAGCCTTTCAACCTGGCGCGGCAGTTCGCCTCGCTCGATCATATCAGCGGCGGCCGGGCGGGGTGGAACGTGGTGACGTCCTGGCTGGAAGGCAGCGCCGCCAATTTCGGCAAGGAAGAGCATCTGGCGCATGACGTGCGCTATCGCCTCGCCGAGGAATATCTGGAGGTCGTCAAGGGGCTGTGGGACAGCTGGGAGGACGATGCGCTGGTCCGCGACAAGGAAACGGGGCAGTTCCTCGATCCCGACAAGCTGCACGAGTTGAACCACAAGGGCGCATTCCTGTCGGTCAAGGGGCCGCTCAACATCTCCCGCTCGCCGCAGGGGCAGCCGGTGATCTTCCAGGCCGGATCGTCCGAGGACGGCCGCAGCTATGCGGCGAAGCATGCGGAGGCGATCTTCACCCACCAGAATGATCTGGAGGAGGCGAAGCTCTTTTACGCCGACGTGAAGGCGCGGGCGCGGGGCTTCGGGCGCGATCCCGAACAGCTGTTCATCGTGCCGGGCGCGCGTCCGGTGATCGGCTCGACCGAAGCGGAGGCCGAGGCGAAGCATCAGGAACTGGCGAGCCTCGTCACGCTGGAAAATGCGCTGCGGGCGCTCGGCCGGTCGTTCAACGACCATAATTTCAGCCAATATGACCCGGACGGCCCCTTTCCGCAGGAGGTCGCCGCCGAGGGGCTGAAGAGCAACCAGAGCGGCTCCGCCCGCGTGCTGGAGCTGGCCCGGCAGGGCCTGCCGCTGCGCGAGATCGCGCTGCGCCTCGCGACCCCGCGAGGCCAGTTCGTCGGCACGCCGGAACAGATCGCCGACCGGTTCCAGAACTGGCTGGAGGAACGGGGATCGGATGGCTTCAACCTGTTCGAACCGCTGCCCGGACAGCTCGACCTCTTCGTCGATCAGGTGGTGCCGATCCTCCAGAAACGCGGCATCTACAAGCAGGACTATCCGGGCGGCACCTTCCGCGACACGCTGGGCCTGCCCAAGCCGGAAAACCGCCATACCCTCGCCCGTAGCCGCCGCAGCGCGGCCTGACGGGCGGCAGGATGCCGGAAGGCGTCCCATCCGCGCGCGTGGCGGCTTTTACTATGGGATCGGCGTCAAATTATGACTGCTGACAGATGAGGAAAAGGGCCTGTCTTTCCCGGTCGGAAAGGCGGGCCCATTTTCGTTGCGGACGGTGAAGATCATCGCCGGATATATATGCTTATTTGGAATGAAGATATCCTATGAGATTTAAATATATAGACGAAGGAATATATGAATATTTCAAACTATATTGGCAATATTCCTGCCGCTATAAGATATTGTCAATATCGAGCCGCGCATTTGCCTCCTATCGTTCCCCCTGTTTGATGAAATCGGGGGCTTGATATCCTATGATATATTCGAAAAGGCTGATGGTCCGGTGGCTGGCCGGGGCAGGTATCGGTGCATTGCTCGCGGCGCCAGCGCTGGCGGCGGAAGAGGTGGCGGATGCCGTGGCGGAGCAGCCGCTGGCCGATGCGGAAAAGGCTTCGGGCGGGCTGGACATCATCGTGACGGCCTCCCGCCGCGAGGAAAGCGTGCAGCGCACGCCGATCGCGGTGACGGCGCTGACCTCCGACGGCATAGAGCAGCAGCAGGTCGCGACCTTCCGCGATCTCTCCGGCCGGATTCCGGGCCTGCTCGCGCCCAAGCGCTCCACCGCCTACACGACGCAGACCTACGCCGTCCGCGGCATCGGCGAAACCGACACCTATCCCGAACCGACGGTCGCGGTCTATGTTGACGATGTCTATCTCGCCCGCACCGTGGGGTCGCTCTACGATGCGCCGGACCTGGAGCGGGTGGAGGTGCTGCGCGGTCCGCAGGGCACGCTCTACGGCCGCAATTCCAGCGCGGGCGCGATCCGCTTCATCACCAGGGATCCGACCGCCGAACCGGAGCTTTACGTCAGCGGCAGCTATGGCTCATTCGACAATGTGAACCTGAAATTGCGGGCCAATGGCGGGATTCTCGCCGATGACAAGCTCAACGGCTCGCTTTCGGTGATCCGCCATGTCCGCGACGGCTGGACCTGGAGCGTCCCTCTCAACCGCGAGGTGAACGATCTCGATCTCTGGGTGCTGCGCGGCAAGCTGAAGTCGCGGCTGACCGACCGACTGACGGTCACCCTTTCCGCCGATGCGATGTTCGACCGCTCGACGCAGAGCTATTATACGCCGATCAACCAGCCCGACGGCGTGACCGGCACGGGCAACCGGACCGATCCCGACCTCACCTGGTCGAACACCCTGCCCTATAACTACACCAACGCCTATGGCGGATCGCTGACCCTGCGATACGAGATAGACGATCATCTCGTGCTGAAGTCGGTGACGGCCTATCGCGGCCTCGACGGCCCCATTTATTACGACAATGACGGCGTGCAGGCGATCAAGGGCGACAGCCATGCCGGTTTCCGGCAATATCAGAAAACGCAGGAACTCAACCTGAACGGCGAATATGAGAAGCTGAACTTCGTCCTCGGCTTCTATTATTTCTACGAATATTTCATGAACGATCGCCTGAGCCAGGCGGCGGGGTCGACGGTGGACAATGTGGGGTCGGTGTCGGCGGTCCACAACTGGCTGCGGACCACCAGCTATTCGGTGTTCGGGCAGGCCAATTACGCGTTCGACGACCGCTTCACGCTGACGCTGGGCGGGCGCTGGACGCAGGACCGGCGCGGCTTCCGCTCGCTGATCGGCACCAGCGTCAGCGTGCCGCTCCACCATCCGCAGGAATGGGATTACGACCCGCGCGTCTATGCCGACCTGTTCGGTCCGTTCCAGAATAATTACGATGTCCGCCCGGAACGGCGCAGCTTCTCCAATTTCTCGCCCAAGGTCGGTTTGCAGGCGCAATGGGCGCCGGAGCTGTTCCAGTATCTGTCCTGGTCCAAGGGGTTCAAGAGCGGCGGCTTCGACCTGCGCTCCAGTTCGCTGGTCGGATCATCCCAGCCTTATCGGCCGCAGGTCATCACGACATGGGAAACCGGCCTTAAATCGACGCTGGCGGGCGGCAACCTGACCGCGAACCTTTCCGTCTTCCACAATGCGATCAAGGATCTGCAGGTCCGCGCGACATCGCCCGCGACGCCGACGACCCCGTCGTTCAGCGGCATATTGAACGCCGCCAGCGGCGAGACCTACGGGGCGGAGTTCGAGCTGTCGGCGCTGCCCTTCGACGGGTTGCGCATCGATGCGTCCGCCGCCTGGCTCAAGACCGCCTACAAGAATTTCTCCGCCGTGCTGCCCGCCAACCTGCCGGGCCGCACCACGCTCGTCGGGCTGGAATTCCCGCTGGCGCCGCGCTGGCAGTCCTCGGTGGCGGTCAATTACCGGCTGCCGCTGCGCGTCGAGGGCGCGTGGCGGATCGGGCTGGACGCGCAATATGAATCGGCGCGCTGGTCCGACATCTACAACACCGCGCAGACGCGGATCCGGAAGCAGCTGTTCGTCAACGGGACGATCAACTACACCAGCGAGGACGGGGACTGGGCGGCCGGGCTCTACGTGACCAACCTGTTCGACTTGCGGCGGGCGCAGATGCTGACCTACACGCCCAATAATTCGGGCGTCTATCCCAACCATTACGCCGCCTACAACCTGCCGCGGATGGTGAACATCACCCTCAGCAAGACCTTCCGCTAGGTGCCCATACCCAAGGGGCATCGCCATCGGGAAGGGCCGCATTCCCGATGAGCGTTGCGGATATCCATATGAGCAAAGCCAATTTTCGCTCCTTTCGCTCCTGCACTAGCATCGCTGGCGCAGGACCCTCTGGCCGGATCGTTCGATGACCGAAATACAGCATGTGCCCGACGACATAGCCGAACCGCCGCCGCTTGCCGCGCGCGCTTTGACGGGGCGGCGCGCGCTGCTCATCGGCGGGGGCGTGGCGCTGGCGGCGGGGGCGCTGGGCGTCGGCCTCGCACGCCGCGCGCCCGAACGCGCCTATACCGCCGACGGGCTGCGCAAGCTGACCCTCGCGTGGAACGCCAATGCGATCTGCCTCGCCCCGGTGCTGCTGGCGAAGGAACTCGGCATCTTCCGCAACCATGGGCTGGAGGTCGAGTTGTTCAACTTCGCCGGGCCGACCGACCAGATGCTGGAGGCGCTCTCCACCGGCAAGGCGGATGCGGGGATCGGCATGATCATGCGCTGGATCAAGCCGCTGGAGCAGGGGTTCGACGTGCGGCTGATCGCGGGCACGCATGGCGGGTGCATCCGCATGTCGGGGTCGCGCGCGGCGGGCGTCACGCCCGATCCGAAGAGCCTTGCGGGCAAGGTGATCGGCCTGTCCGACATCAATGGCGCGGCGTTCAACACCTTCGCGGTGCTGCTGAAATATCACGGCCTCGACCCCAAGCGCGACGTCGAGTGGCGCGCCTATCCCCAGCCGCTGCTGGGCGAGGCGATCCGCAAGGGCGAGGTGCAGGCGATCGCCGATTCCGACCCGATCCTCTACAAGATGGAGCAGGATTCGCGCGGCGATCTGGTCGAGGTGCTGAGCAACCTGACCAAGCCGTGGGACCGCCGCGTCTGCTGCGTGGTGGGAGCGGGCGGATTGCTGTTGCGGGACGACCCGGAAAGCGCCCGCGCGCTGGCCTCCTCGCTGGTGCAGGCCGCAAAGCTGTGCCAGGGCGACCCGGAGCAGACCGCCCGCCTGTTCGCGCCCTATGCGAAGGCGAGCGTCGAGGATATTGCCGGGGTGCTGCGCACGCAGACCCATGGCGTGCACCCGGTCGGCACCGACCTGATCGGCGATATCGCCCTATACGCCGGGGAACTGCGCGACATCGGGGTGATGAAGGCGGATACCGACCCGCAACGCTTCGCCGAGCGCACCGTCCAGAATCTCTTCACCTGATCCCGTTCCAGCCGAAGGGCCCCATCATGAACGACATTGCGCACTATGCCCCCGACCTTCCCGCGATTGCCGCCGCCGACCGGCAGGCCGCGAGGGAAGCCCCGCCCTTCTGGACCACCGGCGCGGTGGCCGCGACGGTGTGGCTGGCGGGGTCGGCGATCAACTATCATTGGCCGGATCTCTCCCCCTGGGCGCGCACGCCGCTGCTCGCCATGGCGCAGGGCGCGCTGGGCGTGCTGCTGCTGGGCGCGGCGATATTCGGCGGGCGGACGCGGCAGGTGCGCTATTTCCATCCGGCGGGCCGCTGGCTGGTGGCGCTGGGCGCGCTGCTGACGGTGTGGGTCGTCCTCACCGCCAAGACCGCGCTGCTGCCCCTGCCTTTCTTCCCGCCGCCGCAGTCGATACTGGAAGTCTATACCGACGATTATGCGCGGCTGCTGGAAAGCCTCTGGTATTCCGCCTGGCTGCTGGTGCCCGGCTTCGTCGCCGGGGCGCTTGCCGGCTTCGGCGCGGGGGTGGCGATCGGCTGGTCGCGCACCGTTCATTATTGGGGACACCCGATCCTGCGCATCGTCGGCCCGCTGCCCGCGACGGCCTGGCTACCGGTCGCCTTTTTCTTCTTCCCGTCGGCCAACAGCGCCAGCATCTTCCTGATCGCGCTGTCGACGGGCTTTCCGGTCGCGGTGCTGACCGCGTCGGGCATCAGCGGCGTCAACAGCGCCTATTACGACATCGCCCGCACGCTCGGCGCCAATGAGCGTTTCCTGATCGCCCGCATCGCCATTCCCGCCGCGCTGCCCAGCGTGTTCGTCGGCCTGTTCATGGGTTTGGGCGCGTCCTTCGCGGTGCTGATCGTCGCGGAGATGATGGGGGTGAAGGCCGGGCTGGGCTTCTACCTGCAATGGGCGCAAGGGTGGGCCGCCTATGCCAATCTCTACGGCGTCCTCATCCTGATGGCGCTGCTGTTTTCCGGCCTCATCTCCCTGCTGTTCCTCGTGCGCGACAGGGTTCTCGCCTGGCAGAAGGAGCTGGTGCGGTGGTGAGCGCGGCGACGGTTCCCCTGACGCGCGAGGCGTCGTCCCCGGTCGGCATCCGCGCGCAGATACGCGGCGTCAGCCATCATTACCCGACGCCGGGCGGCGGGTTGCTCCATGTCCTCGACGATGTGACATTCACCGTCGAGCCGGGCGAGTGCGTCGCGCTGCTGGGGCCGAGCGGCTGCGGCAAGTCCACGCTGCTGCGCCTGCTCGCCGGGCTCGAACAGCCCGGCCGGGGCAAGATCGGCGCCGACGGCGTACGGATCGTCGGGCCGGACCCGTCGCGCCTGCTCGTGTTCCAGGACCCGACGCTCTATCCGTGGCGGACGGTGCGGCAGAATGTGGGGCTGGGGCTGGAGGCGCGCGGCATCGCCGATCGCGCGCGCCGGGTGGACGAGGTGCTGCATCTCGTCGGGCTGGACGGTTTCGCAGACGCCTATCCCAACCAGCTGTCGGGCGGCATGGCGCAGCGGGCGGCGCTGGCGCGCGTGCTGGTCAACGACCCGCGCCTGCTGCTGCTGGACGAGCCGCTGGGCAAGCTCGATGCGCTCACCCGGATGACGATGCAGGCCGAGCTGCTGCGGCTGTGGCAGAATGCGGGCTTCACCACGCTGCTGGTCACGCATGATGTGGAGGAGGCGCTGCTGCTGGCCCAGCGGGTGCTGGTCTTCACGCCCCGCCCGGCGCGGATCGCCGCCTCCTTCGAGGTCGGGCTGGACTATCCGCGCCACCGCGACGACCGGCATTTCGTGGAGTTGCGGCGGCGCATATTGGAAGTCGTCGGCCATTCCGACATATTGTGAAGCGCGCGATCGCCGGGAACCGTCCGGCGGCCCTTAAAACGCGAAAGGCCCGGTTCAGGTTGAACCGGGCCTTTTCCGTTCCGGCGTGGAACCGGCCTCAGCCGAGCGGTTGGTCCTTCGGGCCGGGAACCGCCGCGGTCACGGAGGCGGCCGGGGCCTGCCTGCCGTTCACCCTGATCGCGGTGACGCGGTTTTCGACATGGGCCTGGGTGATGCGGCTGCCGGGCGGCACGCTGCTGGTCAGCCAGACATTGCCGCCGATCTCCGATCCCTGGCCGATGGTGATGCGGCCCAATATCGTCGCGCCCGCATAGATGACGACATCGTCCTCGATGACCGGGTGGCGGCGCTCGCCCCGTCCCGTCACGCCGTCCGTGCCGAGCCGCAGGCTGCGCGCGCCCAGCGTCACGCCCTGATAGAGCCGGACCCGCTTGCCGACGATCGCCGTTTCGCCGATCACCACGCCGGTGCCGTGGTCGATGAAGAAGCCTTCGCCGATCCGCGCGCCGGGGTGGATGTCGATGCCGGTCTTGCCGTGCGCAAGCTCGGAGATGATGCGGGCGACCAGCGGCGCGCCCAGCCCGTGGAGATGGTGGGCGAGCCGGTGGTGGATGATCGCCAGCATCGAGGGGTAGCAGATCAGCACCTCATCGACGCTGCGCGCCGCCGGGTCGCCGAGGAAGGCGGCCTCCACATCGGTATCGAGCAGCAGGCGCAGGTCGGGCAGCGCCTGCGCGAAATCGGCGATGATCTGCGCGGCCTGACTGTCGATCCCATCATGCGAGATGTCCCGCGCCGCGTAGATCAGTTCCAGCCTGATCTGCCCATATAGGCGTGACAGCGCGGTCTGGAGGGTCTGCGCGACGAAGGCGTCCTCATTGTGCAGCCGGACGAAGGCCGGGCCGAGGCGCAGCGGGAACAGCGCCCCGCACAACGCGCCCATGATCTTGCCGAGATCGCCGCGCGAGGGGAAGCTGTCTTCCCCATATTCGCCATGATGGGACTGCACCGATCGCCAGTTCCGGCGAATGGTGCTGAGCTGCGCGACGATCGGGTCGAGATCGAAATAGCCCTCCACCCTGGCGTTACCCGGCGAGATCGTCCGGCAGGCCGTCGCGGAACGCCAGCGCCTCGACGGGCAGGCGGTCGCTCGGCGCTTCGCGCGCCTGCAAGGCTTCCGGCAATTTGCCCTTGTCGCCCAGATGGCCGACGGCGATCGCCGCCTCTATCCGGTAGCGGTCCGGCAGGTCGAAATAGCCGCGCGCATTCGCCTGGTCGAACCCGGCCATCGCATGGGTGTGAAGGCCGAGGCGCCGCGCCTGCAACGCCAGCAGCGCCCATGCGGCGCCCGCGTCGAAGCTGTTGCTGGTCGCCGGCTGCGCCTCCGACTTGCCGGGCGGCACGATCAGCGTGTCGGACAGCACGAAGATGAGCGCGGCGGCATCCTTCACCCAGGCGGCGTTGAACGGCAGCAGCAGGTCGAGGAACTCCTGCCACACGGCGCTGTCGCGCTGTGCGTAGACGAACCGCCACGGCTGGTAGTTGAAGGCCGACGGCGCCCAGCGCGCGGCATCGAACAGGGTCAGCAACTGCTCTTCGTCGATCGACGTCCCGTCGAAGGCGCGCGGCGACCAGCGTTCCAGAAACAGCGGATCGACGGCGAAGGGCGTCGAGCGGAGATGGGTGCTCATATGGGATGTCCTTTTATGATGAAGGGGGAATCATATGCCCAGCCTTGCCCAGAATTCATCGGCCCTGATGGCCTGCGCAGGGGAGGGCGCGTCCGGGTTGTACCGGAGCCATGAGGGATGAGGCAAGGGCGCCGCGCGCGGGGGAACGGCGTTGGCGCGGGGACGTCGGGGGGCGGATCGGGTCATTCGTATTCTCCTTGTGCGGAACACGAAGCCGGCGTTGTCGCGAGGGATTCGTGCGCTTTAGCCGTTGGTGACGCGGAGCAAGCTGACATGAATCAAAAGCCGCGAGGCGGGTGCCTGTGATTTCTCTACTCAATCGATTGTCAAATGTCTCGCAATCCTTCTTTGCGGCGGGTGAAGCTTTTCTTTTGGGGTGGGCGATCGCCTTCGGCCCATCACGTCATGCCAGCGCAGGCTGGCATCTCAGGAGATGGAGCGCGACATGGCCAGCGGCCCCAGCCTGCGCTGGGGCGACAAAGGGGGCTGCGGCCATATGCCGCTCATGCTTCCTCTCCAAAACTGACACAAGCAAACCGTTCGGGCTGAGCTTGTCGAAGCCCTGTCCTTCTTCTAGCCCCAAGAGAAAAGCAGCCGTTGACCCTTGGTCGCCCTTCGGGTCGACAAGCTCGGGGCGAACGGTTGGGGGCCGTTGGTTCTTTATAGCACGGTGTGCCGCGCTCTTTATCCCCCGAAACTCTTCGACCGCAGCGGCTGCACGCGGATCGTCGCGCCCGGTTGCGGCGCGGGCGATCCGGCGTCCAGATCGATCTCGACGATCTCGCCGGTGCCGGAAAGCACGCCTTCGACGCGCCAGACCCCGCCCTTGCGGAACACATTGTCGACCAGCACCGCCTCGCCGCCTTCCTCGACGATGCGCAGGTCGTGCGGGCGGACGTGCAGGCCGTCGGGCAGATGGTTCGTCTCGCCCACGAAATGCGAGACGAACGGGGTCGCCGGTTCCATGTAGATTTCCTCCGGCGTGCCGATCTGCTCGATCACGCCATGGTCCATCACCACCACCCGGTCGGCCAGCTCCAGCGCCTCTTCCTGATCATGGGTGACGAAGATCGAGGTCAGCCCCATCTGCCGGTGCAGGTCGCGCAGCCAGCGGCGCAGGTCCTTGCGCACCTTGGCGTCGAGCGCGCCGAAGGGTTCGTCCAGCAACAGCAATTTCGGTTCGATCGCCAGCGCGCGGGCCAGCGCCACGCGCTGTCGCTGGCCGCCGGAAAGCTGGCTGGGATAGCGCTTGCCGAGGCCGTCGAGCTGCACCAGCCGCAGCAATTCCTGCGCGCGGGCCTCGATCTCCCGCTTGGGCGGGCGGTTGCGTTTCCTGACGCTGAGGCCGAAGCCGACATTCTGCGCGACCGTCATGTGGCGGAACAGCGCATAATGCTGGAACACGAAGCCCACCTGCCGGTCCCGCACGCTGAGGCCGGACACGTCCCGCCCATCGACCAGCACCTCGCCCTCGTCCTGAAATTCGAGCCCCGCGATGATGCGCAGCAGCGTCGTCTTGCCGGAGCCGGACGGGCCGAGCAGCGCGATGAATTCCCCCGGCTCCACCGACAGGCTGATGTCGCGCAGCACGCTGACATCGTCGAAGCGCTTGGTGAGGTTGTTTACGCGGATCAATGCTTGGCTCCCGAGTGGAGGTCGAAGCGCCATTCGAGAACGCTTTTGGCGACGAGGGTTACCAGCGCCAGCAGCGCCAGCAGCGAGGCGACCGCGAAGGCGCCGACGAAATTATATTCGTTGTAGAGGATCTCGACATGCAGCGGCATGGTGTTCGTCTCGCCCCTGATATGGCCGGACACCACCGACACCGCGCCGAATTCGCCCATCGCCCGCGCATTGCAGAGCAGCACGCCGTAGAGCAGCCCCCAGCGGATATTGGGCAGCGTCACGCGCCAGAAGGTCTGCCAGCCGCTCGCGCCGAGCGACAGCGCGGCTTCCTCGTCGGCGCGGCCCTGTTCCTGCATCAGCGGGATCAGCTCCCGCGCGACGAAGGGGAAGGTGATGAAGATGGTGGCGAGGAGGATCCCCGGCACGGCGAAGATCACCCGGATGCCATGATCGGCCAGCCACGGTCCCAGATAGCCTTGCGCGCCGAACAGCAGCACGAAGATGAGGCCGGACACGACCGGCGACACCGAAAAGGGCAGGTCGATCAGGGTGACGAGCAGGCTCTTGCCCTTGAAGTCGTATTTGCTGATCGCCCAGCTCGCCGCGACGCCGAAGACCATGTTGAGCGGCACGCTGATCGCCGCGACCATCAGCGTCAGCCGGATCGCGGATTGCGCGTCCGGGTCCGTCACCGCATTGGCGAAGCCGCCGATGCCCTGCTTCAGCGCCTCCCCGAACACGGCGATCAGCGGCAGCAGCAGGAAGAAGGCGAGGAAGGCGAGCGCGACGAGGATCAGCAATATCCGGGTCGCGCGCCTTTCGGTGGTGGAGCGATGAATGCTCATGCGCCCATCCTCCTGCGGCGAAGCGTCTGATAGCCGTTCAGCAGCAGCAGGATCGCGAAGGACACGACCAGCATCACCGTCGCGATCGCGGTCGCCCCGTCATAGGCATATTGCTCCAGCTGGGTGACGATGAGCAGCGGCGCGATCTCCGTCTTGCCGGGCATGTTGCCGGAAATGAAGATGACCGACCCATATTCGCCGACGCCGCGCGCGAACGCCATCGCGAAGCCGGTGATAAGCGCGGGCAGGATCGAGGGCAGGATGATGCGGAAGAAGGTCTGCGCGCGCCCCGCGCCCAGCGTCGCGGCCGCTTCCTCGACCTCCAGCCCCATGTCGGCCAGCACCGGCTCCACCGAGCGGACGACGAAGGGCAGGCCGATGAAGATGAGCGCGATGGTGATGCCGAGCGGCGTGAACGCCACCTTCACCCCCAGCGGATCGAGAAACTGGCCGATCCAGCCGCTGGGCGCGTAGATGGTCGTCAGCGCGATGCCCGCGACGGCGGTGGGCAGCGCGAAGGGCAGGTCGACCAGCGCGCCGATCACCCGCTTGCCGGGGAAGCTGTAGCGCACCAGCACCCAGGCGATGAGCAGGCCGAACACGACATTGACCAGCCCTGCGGCGGCGGCGGTGCCGAAGCTGAGCCTGTAGGCGGCCAGCGCCCGGTCGGAAAAGCCCGCCGCGACGAAATCCGACCAGCCCATTCCCGCCGACCGGAGGAAGATGGTGGCGAGCGGGATGAGGACGATCAGCGACAGCCAGATCACCGAAACCCCAAAGGTCAATCCGAAACCGGGGAGCACGGAAGGCTGGCGCCAGCGCCCGCGCGAGAGGGAAAGTGAAGTCATCTGCAGAGGCCTGCTCGATAGAAGGAGGTGGGGATGGTCCGCTTATTTCCCGTATATGCGGTCGAACACCCCGCCATCGTCGAAAAACTGCTTCTGGGCCTTGGCCCAGCCGCCGAACGCCTCGTCGACGGTCACCAGATTGATGTCCGGGAACTGCTTTTTGAACTGGGCGGCGACCTCCGGGTTGCGCGGGCGGTAGAAATTATGCGCGATCGCGGTCTGCGCTTCGGGGGTATAGAGATATTCCAGATAGGCTTTGGCGACCTCTTCCGTGCCGTGCTTCTTCGCATTGGCGGTGATGACCGCCACCGGGGGTTCGGCAAGGATGGAGATGGACGGCACGACGATCTCGAACTTGCCCGCGCCCAGTTCCTTTTCGGCGAGGAACGCCTCATTCTCCCACGCCAGCAGCACGTCGCCGATGCCGCGCTCGACAAAGGTGGTGGTGGAGCCGCGCGCGCCGCTGTCGAGCACCGGCACCTGCGTGAACAGGCGTTTCACATAGGCTTCGGCGGCGGCGTCGGATCCGCCCGCCTTGCGGCCATAGACCCATGCGGCGAGGAAATTCCACCGCGCGCCGCCGCTGGTCTTGGGATTGGGGGTGATGACCTGCACGCCCGGCTTCACCAGATCGCCCCAGTCCCTGATGCCCTTGGGATTGCCCTTGCGGACGAGGAAGACGATGGTCGAGGTATAGGGCGCGCTGTTGTCGGGCAGCGCCTTCTGCCAGTCCTGCGGCAGCAGCTTCGCCCGCTCGGCGATCGCGTCGATGTCGTACCCCAGCGCCAGCGTGGCGACGTCGGCCTCCAGCCCGTCGATGATCGCGCGGCTCTGCTTGCCGGACCCGCCATGACTCATGCGGAAGGTGACGTCCTGCCCGGTCTTGTGCTTCCAGTAGGTGGCGAAGGCGGGGTTGATCGCCTGATACAGCTCCCGCGTCGGATCGTAGGAAACGTTGGTGATCTGGACCGAGTTCGCCTTGTTGCCGCCGGAGCCGGAACATGCGGCGATGCCCAGCACCAGGGTGGCCATGATGGCGGCGATGAGGGGGCGGCGCTGCATTGTCATTCTCCCGGATAATGGCCGACCTATAAAATCAAGTAATTCGATTGACAATAAATTTGGGATGGCTGTCGCTAAAGCTCTCCTATCCGCTTTCGCCGCCGCGCGCCACGAAAAGCCGCCTTTTCACGTCGATGCGGTCGGCGGAACGGGGATGCGGGCGGGGTGGGCGCGCGGCTTGGTCCGGCCGGAAAAGCGGGCATGGAGGCGCGATGGGGACGATTCGCCGGGGGAATGGAAGGGCTTCGCCGCATCGGGTGGAGACCGCCCCCGGCAGCCGGCTAAAGCCCTTCGCCGCCCACCCAATGGGCATGGGAGAGGGCGCGCGCTATGTCCCAGACCTGTCGCCTTATGTCGGGCACGGCGACGATTTCCCATGCCTCGCCCTTGGTCAGCGGCCCGACCGCATAGAGATCGGGCCGGGGTGCGCCGTCGCTGCCTACCGCCCGTCCGAAGCGGTCGACGTCGATGCCGAGGCGATGGACGTCCGGCCGGATCGTTCCCCGCGCACAGAGATGGCGCAGCAGCGCGTCCGGACAGGCGCTGATGTCGCCCTGCGGGCCGGTGCAGTTGACGATCCGCGCCACGTCGATCCGCCGCCGCTCTTCCCTTCCCCTGACGCGCCATTCGACGACGGCGCGGTCCCGGTGCGCGAGCGCGCCGACCAGCTTGCCCGCCTCGAAGTCGAGCCGGCCCTCGTCCATCCAGTCCTGAAGGCGGCGGGCGACCGAAGGGGCGATGCGGTGGCGGTGAATGTCCCAATAGGGGCGCAGATGGCGCAGGAATCGCCTCTGCGCCTGCGCGTCCAGCCTGCGCCACAGGTCCTGCATATGCGGGCGCAGCTCATCCACTGCCGCGTGCCAGCCGATATCCTGCGCGCGCTGCCGCACATGGCGGACCAGCAGGGAGCCGTCGACCGGCGGCCGGTCCGTCCTTTCCGTGCACGGGCCGCTGTCGAGATGGGCCTGCGGCTTCAGGCCCCGCCGCGACAAGGCGGTGACCTTCCCCCGGAAGCCCGCGCGGTCGAGCGAGAGGATCGCGTCCACGGCGGTCAGCCCGGTGCCGAGCAGCAGCACATGATCGGTGGCGGCAAGGCCGGTCAGCCAGTCCCGGCCCCATGGGTCAGCATGATAGAGGCCCTCGCCAAGAGCGCTCAATTCGGGAATGTCGGCGGGCGGCAGATTGCCCTGCGCGAGGACGAGGATATCGCAGGCGATCGTGGCGCCGTCGCCCAGCGTCACGTCGAAACCCGCCGGATCGCGCCGGTCCGCCGTCACCGCTTCGCCGACGATGATGCGCAGCCGGTCCGCCCCGGCGCGCTGCGCGTTCGCCGCCAGCTCCTCGGCCAGATAGCGGCCATAGGTGGAGCGCTGGACGAAGCGGATGCCGCCGTCCCTGTCGCCTTCCTCCCCGATCCAGCGCTGGAAATGGCCGGGATCGTCGGGATAGGCGCTCATGTTCGAGGTGCGGACGTTGAGCAGATGTTCCGGGCACGAGGCGCCGTAGGCGGTGCCCCGCGCCAGCCGTGCGCCGTCCCGCTCGATCAGGATCACGCGGACGTCCGGCTGGCGCAGCAGGTTGATCGCCAGCAGGGTGCCGCTGAACCCGGCCCCCGTTATGACGATCGTCTTGCCGCCGCTCACGCTGTTTTCCTTTGCCTATTCGGGGAGGAAGTCGGGGACGGAGAGATAGCGTTCGCCGGTGTCGTAGTTGAAGCCGAGGACGCGGGAGCCGGGATCGAGGTCGGGAAGCTTCTGGGCGATGGCGGCGAGGGTGGCGCCTGAGGAGATGCCGACCAGCATGCCTTCGAGGCGGGCGGCCTTGCGGGCGAACTCCTTGGCGTCGGCGGGATCGACCTGGATCACGCCATCGAGCAGCCGGGTGTCGAGATTGGCGGGGATGAAGCCCGCGCCGATGCCCTGGATGGGATGGGGACCGGGCGCGCCGCCGCTGATCACCGGAGAGAGGGTGGGCTCGACCGCATAGGCCTTGAGATGCGGCCAGCGCTGCTTGAGCACGCCGGCGACGCCGGTGAGGTGTCCCCCGGTGCCCACGCCGGTGATCAGCACATCGATCGGATCATTGGCGAAATCGGCGAGGATCTCCTGCGCGGTGGCGCGCACATGCACCTCGACATTGGCCGGGTTCTCGAACTGCTGCGGCATCCAGGCGCCCGGCGTCTGCTCGACCAGTTCGAGCGCGCGCTCGATCGCGCCCTTCATCCCCCGTTCCTTGGGCGTCAGGTCGAAGCTGGCGCCATAGGCGAGCATCAGCCGCCGCCGCTCGACCGACATGCTCTCGGGCATCACCAGCACCAGCCGGTAGCCCTTGACCGCCGCCACCATCGCCAGGCCGATGCCGGTGTTGCCCGAAGTCGGCTCGATGATCGTGCCGCCCGGCCGGAGCGCGCCCGATATCTCTGCCGCCTCGATCATCGACAGCGCGATCCGGTCCTTGATCGATCCGCCCGGATTGCTCCGCTCCGACTTGATCCACACCTCGCTGCCCGCAGGCAAATCCCCGTAAAGGCGGTTCAA
>Ga0180222_1000996_pt1 | contig 34100 bp, 25 predicted proteins | sample eDN5th37CKraftOP_FD_151336 | JGI IMG/M metagenome (GOLD analysis project Ga0180222, IMG submission 151336) | Enriched Organic Plus compost microbial communities from Emeryville, California, USA - eDNA 5th pass 37_C Kraft OP (version 2) (version 2) ...
ATTTGAGATTGGTTTCCGGGTCATGCAGTCCGGCTGCCGTGCCGGTGTAGCCGAGCCCGCGCGCTGTCGCGAGCTTGATCTGCATCAGTCCGATAGTGCCGCCGCGGCCGATCAGATGCGGCTGATAGCGGCTCTCACGCATGATGACCCGGTGCACAAGCGATTCCGGAACGCCGTTCGCCTGGGCATGCGCTGCGACCATTGGCTGATATTGCGCTTGCTGCGCCTGGGCCGTGCCGCCGAATGAAATCGAGAGCGAAGCGGCGGCCAGGGCGGAGAGAAGGGCAGGTTTCATGATAGTTCCGAAAAGCTGGGCGGTGACATGACAGGCGGTTCCACGAGAGGCGAAATTGTGACGCCTTTATGGTCCCCGAACTGTGGCAACGACAGGGCGGCGCGGGCCTACGCGCGTGGATACTGCCGAATCGTTCCCGGACTTCCAAGAGGAGCCTGCGCAGTGCCGCGCGGATCGCCATGCAGCGGCATGATGAACTTCGTGGGAACGGCTTTCACGTTCGTGTGTTGCCTTCCCAGGAATTTTGCAGAAGGGAGAGCGCAATGTTCGCGAAGTACATGATCACTGCTCTGGCTGGTTCGGCAATGCTTGCGACTGCGGCCTTGGCGCAGACGCCGTCTGATTCCACGACGACGTCACCGCCTGCGGCGGCATCGAAAAGTTCGACAAGCGTGACGGCGCAAGGCCAGTGGCGCGCTTCGAAGGTGGTTGGTTTGAAGATTTACAACAGCAGCAATGAGAATCTCGGCTCGGTGAACGATCTGCTGCTCGACAAGGAAGGTCGCATCGCTTCGGTGGTGATCGGCGTCGGCGGCTTCCTTGGCGTCGGCGAGCGTTACGTGGCGCTCCCGTTCGACAAGGTGACCTGGGTGAACGAGCCGGTGCCATCGAGCACGGCTAGCAGTGGCGGCAGTGGCGGTGCCGGCGGCATGGGTGGCGGTGGCATGGGCAGCCAGCCGTCATCGGGCACCACGACCGGCTCGGCTGCAACAGCGCCCGCTGCAAAAACCAATCCCTGGTATCCTGATCACGGCGTGATCAGCGCGACCAAGGACGAACTGAAGAACATGCCGGAGTTCAAGTACGAAATGTAACCGGAAGATTTCCGGCAGCACGGCTTCAAGCGTGAAAGGGACGAAGGGCCGGACGGCATTGTGCCGCCCGGCCCGAATTGTGTGAGGGCGCTGCGACGTTTCCGCCACGCCGACAGCGTCCGGCGTGTGTCGTCATCAGGCAAGCGGCCACCCCATGTACAGTCGAGCTGCTTCTTTCCCTCTGCGGAAAGGCGAAGAGCCGGCAAGATGCGATTCCGCAAGAAGAACGCTAGCGGGGCAGATCGGTAAGCGTCACTTTCACGGCACCGTTCGCCTCCGCGATCACCCGCAGCTTGTTCGAGTCGAAAGCGATCTCTGAAAGCCGCAAGCTTGCGATATCGGCACGCACCTGCGCATTGTTCTGGTTCTTCTGAAGATCCCGGACCATGGTGCTGATCTGCGCCTGCGCGTTGGCGGCGAACGGCTTGAGATCGATCACTGCGTTGTCGGCGACCGCCTTTTCCAGATAGGGGATTGCCGCGCGGCTGGCGGCGCCGAGCAGCCCAAAGGCCGCTTCGGATTCGACCGCCAGCTTCACATCGTCGAGCCGCACGATCTGCCGCGCCGCATCGAGCACCGGCTTGCCCCAGACATGGACATTCGCTTCGGCGCCCAGCCCGAACCAGCTGCGGTTCTCCTTAGCGTCGGCCTGCAGCGATATCAGGAGACGGTCTCCCGATGCTGCGACGGTGGCGTGCTTCACCGTGACCGCGACGGCACGATCGGCGTCGTTGGGAAAGGTCTTGCCGGCGAACTGCGCCTCGATCAGCTTGTTGAGGTCGGTGAGGGGCACATCGACCGGAACCGCGATGGCAACGCGTGCCGGCTGCTCCGCAACGATATCGAGCGTGGCGGGGAAGGGACAATCCGGCTTGGTCTCGGCACCGGTGATGCGGGTTTCCGCGGTGAGACCGAGCACCAGCGTCAAGGCGCTGGCATCGATCTTCGGCTGCATCGTCACGGCTTTGGTCGGGCGCAGTTCGAGCCACCAATGCGGTTGCGGCGCCTTGGCGTCCTGCAGCGGGATTGAGCGGCACAGCTGGCCCCAGGCTCGCCGGGCCGCCTGCTCGAGCTGCGGATCGCTGCGGATGCGCTCCTGCACCGCTGCGATCTGGTCGTTCACGGCGCGGTCGATCGTCGGCTTCATCTGCGCCGGCACGTTGACGCGCACCCCCGCGATCGAGAGGTTGGTGTCGCCGATATTGACCTGCGCCGCGAGGTTGGGCTCGAGCCGCCAGTTCGTCGCCAGCGCCGGGCGCGACGTCATCGCCACATTGCCGCGAATGTCCGCGTCGGCGTGAAATGACTTGATGTTGACGCTGCCGATCTGTTTGGCAAGGTTGCTGCCGAGCAGAGAGCCCAGCGCGTCGTTGAGCGCGCCGCTGGCTGCGGCGGACAGCGAGCCTTTGACGTCGAGTTTGCCGGTCAGCGGCGTGGATAGCGTCAGCGTGTTCTGTGCTCCGCTGGCGCTGATCGGGCCGCGCGCGGTGCTCCAGTTGATATCGGCGTCCTGCAGCAGTTGCGGAACCGGATTGGCGGCCTTGCCGCCGAAGTCGCGCGGTGCCGCGCGCTCCCCCGCCGCCGCGATCACCTTGATCGGGATTTCGATCGGCACCAGCAGCGTCGAGCTCCGCGTCACATCCGGGAGTGGCGGCACGGCCGCAAGCACCGGCGCCGGTGTCGATCCTTGCGGAGCGATCCAGTCCATGACTTTCCAGGCGATCAAAAAGGATACCGCGACCATCGCGGCGGCGATCATGATCGATCTGACACGCATCGGCTCTCCCCACGTCTGACGGGGCAACCTAGCGTCGTCGATCGTTGGACTCCAGTCCGTCGCGGCAGAGATGGCCGATGGCAAGTTCCGATCGATGCCGGGCGGCCCGGCGATGCCGCCTCCGGAGTCCGAGGCCGACCATGAATTCTAAAGCAGGCCGAAGACTATGGCTCCGACGAGGGCGAGAGACGCATAGGCCGTGAGCATGCTCAACGTGCCGGACCTCGACATGACTGCCTCCCCGCGCTGCGCTCGCGTTCACTTCTGGCGCTCAACTGCGAAGCTATCCGTCCGTTCCAGGCGTGAAAAGTCAGCGATGCTGAACCATCGCCGCGGAAGGCGCCGGCCGCTCCCGGCGCTTATGGTTAAGGCTTCATGAAATCAATGTGTTGAAGAGTCTTTAAATAAATTCGCCCAACGTGGGCGGATGAAACGCCGGATCGTTCTTTCCATCGTCGGATGCTTTGCGCTCGCCTCGCTGGCGGGATGCGGCAGCGGCTTCTTCCAGACCGAGCAGCGCGCCGCCTGGCGCGCGGAGGCGGAGGCGGCGTGCCTGAAGTCCGGCGCGGTGAAGGAAACCGCGGAGGTGGTGCGGATCAATCCGATTTCCGGCCCCGGCGTGTGCGGCGCCGAGTTCCCGCTGAAGGTCGCGGCGCTCGGCGATTCATCCTCGGCGCTCGGCTTTGCCGATGATCTCCGGCCCCCGGCGTCGGTCGGCGGCAATCAGCCGCGATGGCCGGGCGCGCAGCAGAGTTACGCCGCTTCATCGTATCGGCGGAGTGCGGCCAGCGTGGATGACGGCGCTGCGGCGGGGCAGGGTCCGGTTTCACTGAATGCGCCGGGTGTGGCGCCAGCCGATGGCCAGATCGCGTTGCCGCCCGAGGGACGGGTGGCCTCCGCTCCAGGCTGGCAGACCGGGCCGCAACCCTATTCATCACGCCCGGCGTCCGCCGACGACGCGGAGCAGCGCGAACCGCTGCCGGCACTCGGGCCTTCGCGCGGGATGCCGGTCGCGTCCTTCGGGCCGGTGACGCTGAAGCCGACCGCAACGCTCGCCTGCCCGATCGTCGCGGCACTGGACCGCTGGCTCGTCGATTCGATTCAGCCCGCGGCGATGCGATGGCTCGGCGCCCGGGTCGTCGAGATCAAGCAAATCTCCGCCTATTCCTGTCGCGGCATGAACGGCAATCCGCGCGCAAAGATTTCCGAGCACGCGTTCGGCAATGCGCTCGACATTGCCGGTTTCACGCTGGCGGATGGCCGCTACATTTCCGTTCAGAAGGGCTGGAAGGGACTGCCGGAAGAGCAGGCTTTCCTGCGTGAGGTGCAGGGCTCCGCTTGCCAGCACTTCACCACCGTGCTGGCGCCCGGCGCCAACATCTATCACTACAATCACATCCACGTCGATCTGATGCGGCGTTCGAGCGGCCGCGTGATTTGCAAGCCGGGCGCCCTGTCCGGTGCGGAGATCGCCGCGCTGGCCGGCGGACGGGGGGCGTTCGCGAGTCGGGAGCCGGCCTTCACAGGCTCGATCGGCCGCAGTGCGCGCCATCAGCCGGGCCAGGATGACGAAGACGAATAGGCTCTGGATCGGGTGAGTGCGCGGATCAACTCCGCGCATGGCAAACGCCTTCTCGCGATCCTCCCACGCCAAAGCGGGATGACATGAGGTTTGTCCGACGACGCCCTCCTTGAGGTGCAGGCGGCGTAAGCCGCGAGCCTCGAAGCGTCATCCTTAAGGTGCGAGCCGCTCTTGCGGCGAGCCTCGAAGGAGGGCGCATCACCACCCATCCCCCGCTAGTTGGAATTGGCTGCTTTCTGCGGCGGCTCCATCTCGCCATCATCGGGCGGCGGCACCAGTTGCGGCGGCACTGCGTAAACCACGTATCCGCTTCCCGCCCGCTTGGCCTGATAGAGCGCCTGATCGGCGCGGGAAAGCAGTTCGTCGGCGGTCAGATGCTGGTCGCTCGGCATCAGCGCGATACCGACGCTGGTGCCGAGCGTGATGAGGTGGCCATTGATCAGATAGGTCGCCGAGATTTCGCTGATGATGCGGTTGACCAGGGCGAGCGCCTGTTCGCGCGCATCCACATTGGTCTGGACCAGAACGAATTCGTCACCGCCCAGGCGCACCAGCAGGTCGCTCTCCCGCTTCAGCCGCGCCAGCCGTCTTGCCACCTCCTGCAGCAAAGCGTCGCCGACCGGATGGCCGAAGTGATCATTGGCGGCCTTGAAGTTGTTCAGGTCGAGGCTGTGGATCGCCAGATTGGTGCCGTCGCGGCAGGCTGCAGCGATCAACCGGTCGAGATCCTCCTGCAGACCCAGCCGATTGGAAAGGCCGGTGAGGGGATCGCTGCGCGCGAGACCGGCGAAGCGAAGCTTCAGAACCAACTGGCTGACAATGGTGGCGTAGAGATGGTGCACGGTCTCCAGCGCGCCGAACAAGAACACCACCATGATGAAGGCGAGGCACCAGTAGACCGGGCCGCCGACGATGAGGCAGGCGACGATCGAGGGGATCGCGACGATCAGCAGATTGAGCAGCGCGAGCTGCGGACGATAGACGATGCGGGTCAGCGTTCCGGCGCCGAAGGCAAACAGCACACCGATCATCAAAAGGCGCACGCTGGTATGAGGAAGCATGAAGCTGCGGGCGCCCATGGCGCCGACCAGTGCGGCCGTGATCAGGCTGCCGATCGCAAAATGCTTCTCCCACTGTCTTGCCGATGTCAGCGTCAGCGGATGGGCTGCGATCGCCCGGCGATACCGCAGCACCATCAAGATGCGCCCTATCAACACCAGCAGCACTGCGATGGAGAGCGCCAGGATCGGCAGGTCCCCGGTTTTGACGATGATCGCGCCGCCGACCGCGCCAAGGCAGATCACAAGGATCACAAGCGGTGGAATCACGCTGAACAGCGCGTCCACCAGCTCGATGTAAATCGCATCCGCAGGGCGATCGAAGCGCAGCGGCCGGATGAGTGGGAGCTTCATGATGTAGCCTGAGCTTCGGCGATCTCGGGACACCCTATCTTGGAACCAGGGAATCCAGACGTGGTTCGCCGGCTCAAGATTGATCGATAACACGGCGAGTGTTGGGCGGAGGGGCCGGCCTGTCGCCGGCCCTCTCCAAAGCTTCCAGATGAGCATCAGCCGGCCTGTAAGCCGGGTTCTGTAGGGCACCGTCCGCTTGCGCGGGCGATACGTGGCGGCCATTCGTCTGGGACGACGCTTGCGCATCGCCTCGAGCAACCTACCCGGACGGCGGATCCGACATGATCCTGCGGAGGTTATCGCTTGCGCGAACCGGCCGCGACGCCGTCCCTATTCGGTTTTGCTCCCGGTGGGGTTTGCCCTGCCGTCCCCGTTGCCGGCGACGCGGTGCGCTCTTACCGCACCTTTTCACCCTTACCCGCTGAAACGGCTTGCGCCGTTCCCCCGAAGGGGCGCGGGCGGTTCATTCTCTGTGGCACTTTCCCTGGGGTCGCCCCCGCCGGACGTTATCCGGCACCGCATGTCGATGGAGCCCGGACTTTCCTCCCCGACGACCTTTCGGTCCCTGTCGGAGCGGCCGCCCGGCCGACTGACGTGCAACCCATGGGGCGTCCGCGCGGCGCCGTCAAGCACCGGCGGGGAAAATCAGCCGAACGAGGTGGCGGGAAGCGCGTTTGCGGGCTCCGGCAGGCGGGCGAGCAACGCCTGCAGGGTCTCGACCGTTGAACTGTCGGCAATGCCGTCGACGCGCTTCGGGCGGAAATGCCGCTGAAAGGCGGTGACGACCTCGCGGGTTGGCACATCGTAGCGGCCGTCGACCTGGATGCCATAGCCGAAGCGGGCGAGGGACGCCTGCAGCCCGCGGACCTTGTCGCCGGTGGCGCCCGGCCGCAGCGCATCGCCCTTGATGATCGGCGCGGGCTCGACCCAGAGGCCGACTCCCGAATCCGCCAGCGACCGCCACGGAAATTTCTCGCCCGGATCCTGCTTTCGCGACGGCGCGACGTCGGAATGGGCCAGCACCCGGTGCGCCGGCACGTTGCGGCGGATGATGATGCCGCGGCACAGCGCGATCACTGCGGCGACCTGCCGGAGCGGGAAATCGGGATAGCCCCAATCATGGCCGCGATTGACGATCTCGATGCCGATCGAGCAGGAGTTGATGTCGGTTTCGCCGGCCCAGTAGGAGACACCGGCGTGCCAGGCGCGCTTCGATTCGGGAACACACTGCAGAACGCGGCCATCCTCCAGCACCACATAATGCGCCGAGACGTCGGTGCCTGCAGTGCAGAGCCGATACAGCGCGCCTTCGAGATCTGGCATGCCGGTGTAATGCAGGAGGATCATGTCCGGCGCCCGGCCGTTATTCCGCTCACCGAAGTTCTCCGAGGGAACCACATCGGACACCACGGAGGAGTCGGGAATGAATTTCGGCATGCTGGCGCTGGCGCTCGGAATCGGGAGGGTTCGTTGGCGCTTCAAAGCAGGCTTTTCAGACGCAACCGTACCCAACACCACTTCACCTCTCAAACCCGGCGGGAGAGCGGCACCTCGTGTTCATTTTAATGGCGCCGTGCAGGAGAATCTCAGCCCACGTCATCATCATGACACAAAGTCCCTGGCGCACAACGATAACGGTTTGGCTGCGCAGTGTTTTCCCCATCCTGTGTCCGCTCGGACGCAGCGCGTGCGGGCCGATATCGAGAAGTCGCGCGCGTCCATCAACCGTTTTTTAACGCTAACCGGAGTTACTAGTTACTGAAGGGTGAAGAGCTGACCCGTTCGGGGCGGCGGAGGTCCCATTGACGCTCACGACTCCCATGGTCTCCAGCTTAGCCTCATGCGGATATCCGAACCCTTGCGTTGAAACCGAAAGCGGAACCCGGCGTGCCGCCCATGCAACCCGCTCTACTGGCCGGCGTCCAGCCTCCCGCTTTGCGTGTCCGCGTCCGGAAGGCGGCAAGGCGCTGCGCGCGCGCGGGTTCGGGTGGCGGCATCCGGAGCGATCGATGAGCGCGACGGAGACACCTCATGTTCCGGTGCTCGGCCGCGAGGCGGTGACATGGCTCGTGCCGCGCGAGGGCGGAGTCTATGTCGACGCGACGTTCGGGGCCGGCGGCTATAGCCGGGCCATCCTCCAGGTGGCCGGAACCCGCGTGATCGGCATCGACCGCGACCGCACGGCCATTGCCGGCGGCTTCGACCTCGTGGAGCAGTCCGGCGGGCGGCTGACCCTTGTCGAGGATCGCTTCTCCCGCCTCGCCGAGGCCTGCGCGGGAGAGGGCGTCGATGCCGTCGACGGCGTGGTGATGGATATCGGCGTCTCGTCGATGCAGCTCGATCAGGCCGATCGCGGCTTTTCGTTCCGGCTCGATGGGCCGCTCGACATGCGGATGAGCCGGCATGGTCCGAGCGCGGCGGACGTGATCGCCACCGCGTCGGAAGCCGATCTCGCCAACATCTTCTACATTTTCGGCGAAGAGCGTTTCTCGCGGCAGGTCGCCCGCGCCATCGTGGCTGCGCGCCGCGACGGTCCGATCACCACGACACGGGCGCTCGCCGACATCGTCGGCAAGGTGGTGCGGGCCCGTCCCGGCGACATTCATCCGGCGACGCGCACGTTCCAGGGCCTGCGCATCTTCGTCAATGCCGAGCTCGATGAGCTGCATCTGGCGCTCGCCGCGGCGGAGCGGGTGCTGAAGCCCGGCGGCCGCCTGGTGGTGGTGACGTTCCATTCGCTCGAGGATCGCATCGTCAAGAATTTCCTGGTGGCGCGCAGCCAGCGCCGCGGCGGCGGCTCGCGCCATCTGCCCGATGTCGCGCACGAAGCGCCGCGCTTTGTCGTCCTCACGCGGCGGCCGGTGACACCGGGCGCCGACGAGATCGCGGCCAATCCGCGCGCGCGTTCGGCCAAGCTGCGGGCGGCGGAGCGCACCGATGCGCCGCCCCTGCCGGCGGACACGCTGCCGGCGTGGCCCTCGCTCGCCAGGATGACGGGGGGCGGCTGATGCGGATTATCCATCTCTTCGTCATCTGCGCGCTGATCTTCGCGGCGGCCTATGTCTATCGCATCAAGATGGAATCGACGTCGCGCACCGAGCGGGTGCAGCGGCTGCATGCCGAAGTGCGCGAACAGCGCGAGGCGATCGCGGCGCTGCGTGCCGAATGGGCGCGGCTGGATTCGCCGAGCCGGCTGCAGGGCTTTGCCGAACGCCATCTCAGCCTCCGGCCGATCGAGGGACGGCAATACGATCAGTTGAAGAACCTGCCCGAGCGCTCACCGACCCTGATCAATCCCAACGAGCCCGATCCGATCGGCGCGATGATCGACACCGTCGACCGCGACTTGATGACCAGCTCGATTCCTGCATCGGAGGGGGCCCGATGAGCGACCGGCCCAATGTTGCAAGAGTCGTCGCGGGGGGCGCCATATCGTGGCATCAGCGCGTCGTTCGAGGCCTGCTTTACGGGCAGAACGTGGATCGTGCCGCGCGGGCCCGGGTCCGCGTCGGCCTGACCATTCTCGCCTTCGCCACCGTCTATGCGGTGATCGGCGCACGGCTTGTCAGCTTTGCGGCGGTCGGCGATGGCCATGGCGCACGCCGGACCGCGGCGCAGGATGCGGTGGCGACCGCACGTCCCGACATCGTCGATCGCAACGGCCAGATCCTGGCCACCGACGTCAAGACGCCCTCGCTGTTCGGCGAGCCGCGCCGGTTGATCGATGTCGATGAGGCAGTCGAGCTTCTCACTGCGGCGCTTCCCGATCTCGACACCCGCGAGGTGCGGGACCGGATGTCATCGAAGAAGGGGTTCGTCTGGCTCAAGCGCGAGATCACGCCGCGTCAGCAGCACGACATCCATCGTCTCGGCATTCCGGGCATCGGCTTCCTGCGCGAGAACAAGCGGGTCTATCCGAGCGGGGCTGACGTCTCGCACCTGATCGGCCTCGTCAATATCGACAACCAGGGCATCGCCGGCATCGAAAAATGGCTCGATACCAACGGGCTCGCCGATCTGCATCGCGCCGGCTTCGCCACTGACCGGCTGCAGAAGCCGATCGAGCTCGCGGTCGATCTGCGCGTTGAGCACGCGCTGCGTGACGAATTGATGAAGGCCAAGGAGCACTACAAGGCCAAGGCCGCATCGGGCCTGGTCTCCAATGTGCGCACCGGCGAGATCGTCGCGATGGTCTCGCTGCCGGATTTCGATCCGAACAATCCGAAGGAAGCCAACGATCCCGATCGCATCAACCGGCTGACCACCGGCGTCTACGAGATGGGCTCGACCTTCAAGGCGTTCACGCTGGCGATGGCTCTGGATTCCGGCAAGGTCAATCTCAACACGATGTGGGATGCCCGCGCGCCGCTGCGCTACGGCCGCTTCAAGATCAATGACGACCACCCGATGGGCCGGTTCATCAACACGAAGGAAGTCTTTACCTATTCATCGAACATCGGCGCGGCCCGCATGGCGCTCGCTCAGGGCGTCGACAACCATCAGGCCTTTCTGCGCAAGATGGGGCAGATGACGCGGCTGCGCACGGAGCTGCCGGAAAGCGCCTCGCCGATCCTGCCGCGGCGCTGGGGTGAACTCAACACGGTGACGATCTCGTTCGGCCACGGCATGGCGGTGGCGCCGCTGCAGGCGGTGATGGGCATCGACGCGCTGGTCAATGGCGGGTACCTGATTCCGCCGACCTTCCTCAAGCGTTCCGAGGAAGAGGCCATGAAACTCGCCAAGCGCGTGATCAAGCCGGAGACAAGTGAAAAGATGCGGTTCCTGATGCGGCTGAACGCCGAGGTCGGCACCGCGCGCAAGGCGGACGTCAAGGGCTATTACGTCGGCGGCAAGACCGGCACCGCGGAAAAAGTCGTCAACGGCCGCTATGCCCGGAAGAAGGTGCTGAACAGCTTTACGGCGGTCCTGCCCGCGGACAATCCGAAGTATCAGCTCCTCGTCATGCTCGACGAGCCGCAGCCGCTAAAGGAAACTTACGGCTTCATCACCTCGGGCTGGAATGCGGTGCCGACCGGCGGCAAGGTGATCGCACGGATCGCGCCGCTGCTCGGAATCGAGCCGCGTTTTGACCTGCCGCCGTCTGAGCGCCTTATTCTTGCGACATCGAGGTAGCCGACCGGCACCCCAAAAAGCGTGCGACGGATGATTCCTACTCTCGCAGCGGCGGCGGACCGTGATGCGTCGTCAGGCCCGGAAGTCATGAAGCTCAGCGATCTGTTCAGTGACGAGATTGCGATCGCTCCGCCCGCGCGCGACCTGGCGATCTCGGGCATTGCAGTGGACAGCCGCCGCGTGATGCCGGGCGCGCTGTTCTTTGCGCTTGCCGGTGCGAAGACCGATGGCGCGCGCTTCATCGATCAGGCGGTCGCTTCCGGCGCCGCGGCCATCGCCGGTGTCCCGTCGATTGCCGCTCAGGTCGGCGTTCCGTTCGTCGCGGTGGATAATCCGCGCCGGGCACTGGCGCTTGCCGCGGCCCGCTTCTTTCCGCGGCAGCCGGCGACCATTGCCGCCGTCACCGGCACCAGCGGCAAGACCTCCGTTGCCGCCTTCACCCGCCAGATCTGGCAGCGGCTCGGCGCCGAGGCCGCGAGCATCGGCACTGTCGGTGTCGTGAGCGCCAAGCGCAACGTCTATGGATCGCTGACCACGCCCGACCCGGTCGAACTGCATCGCGCGATCGACGAACTGGCGCGCGATGGCGTCACCCATCTGGCGCTCGAGGCATCGTCGCACGGGCTCGATCAGTATCGCCTCGATGGCGTGCGCGTCAGCGCCGCGGGCTTCACCAATCTCTCGCGCGATCACATGGATTATCATCCCGACGTCGCGCACTATCTCGGGGCGAAGCTGCGGCTTTTCAAAGAACTGGTCGATCCCCGCGGCACCGCGGTGGTGGCGGCCGATCATGACGTGTCGGCGCAGGTGATCGACGCAGCGCGGCAGCGCGGCCTCCGGCTCATGGCCGTCGGCCGGCTGGCCGACGGCGCGGAATCCGGCATCCGCCTGATCGATGCGGTGATCGATGGCTTTGCGCAGAAGCTGACCGTGGAGTTCGAGGGGCGCGTCCGCCTGGTGCGTCTGCCGCTGGTCGGCGCGTTCCAGATCGAGAATGCGCTGGTCGCCGCCGGACTCGCGATTGCGACCGGAAGTGACGCTGACGGCGTGTTCGCCGCGCTCGAGCAGCTCGAGGGCGCCAAGGGACGGCTCGAACTGGTCGGCGAGCATCGCGGGGCGCCGATCTTCGTGGACTATGCGCACAAGCCGGATGCTCTGGCCAAGGCGCTGGAGGCGCTGCGCCCTTATGTGAAGCGGCATCTGGTGGTGGTGTTCGGCGCCGGCGGCGATCGTGATCCCGGCAAGCGGCCGCTGATGGGCGAGATCGCTGCGCGCGACGCCGACGTCGTGATCGTGACCGACGACAATCCGCGCAGCGAGAACCCCGCCCGCATTCGTGCGGCGATCCTGGCCGCGGCGCCGGGTGCCCGCGAGATCGGCGATCGTCACGAGGCCATCCGCACGGCGATCCGTGATCTGCAGGCCGGCGACGTGCTGCTGATCGCCGGCAAGGGCCACGAGACCGGCCAGATCGTCGGCGATCGCACGCTGCCGTTCAGCGATCACGCCGCGGTGGCGGCTGCATTGAAGGAGATCACGGCATGAGCGGCGAGCCGCTATGGACCTCGGATGCGATGGCCGCGGCGATGCGGGCCGGCATCGGCGGTGTGCTGCCGCGCGCGATCACCGGCATTTCCATCGACAGCCGCACCATTGCGCCCGGCGAAGCCTATTTCGCCATCAAGGGCGACGTGCATGACGGGCACGATTTCGTCGAGGCCGCGCTTGGGGCCGGCGCGGCGCTCGCGGTGGTCGCCGCCGCCCAGCGCGCGCGCTTCCCGAAGGATGCGCCGCTTCTGATCGTGGACGACGTGCTCGCCGGGCTGGTCGAACTGGCGCGGGCATCGCGGGCGCGGCTCGGCGGCCGCGTGATCGCGGTGACGGGCTCGGTCGGCAAGACCTCGACCAAGGAGATGCTGCGCCAGGTGCTCGCGCCGCAGGGCGCGACCCACGCGTCGGTGGCGTCCTTCAACAATCATTGGGGCGTGCCGCTGTCGCTGGCGCGCTGTCCCGCCGATGTGGCCTATGCGGTGTTCGAGATCGGCATGAACCATCCCGGCGAGATCACGCCGCTGGTGGCGCTGGTGCGCCCCCACATCGCCATCATCACCACCGTCGAGCCGGTCCATCTCGAATTTTTCAAGAACGTCGAGGCCATCGCCGACGCCAAGGCCGAGATCTTCACCGGCGTCGAGCCCGGCGGGACTGCGATCCTCAATCGCGACAACGCGCAGTTCGCCCGGCTGCAGCGGCGTGCGAAGAAAGTCGGCATCGCCAACATCGTCACCTTCGGTGGCCACCGGACGGCGGACGCCCGCCTGATCGACGTCTCGCTGCATGCGGACTGTTCGGCGATCCACGCCGATATTTTCGACCACGACATCACCTACAAGCTGGGCATGCCGGGCCGCCACATGGCGCTGAATTCGCTGGCGGTGCTGGCTGCGGCGTCGCTGGTGGGGGCCGATCTGGTACGCGCCGCGCTAGAGCTGTCGCAGTTCCAGCCGGCAGCCGGGCGCGGCGTGCGCAGGCAGCTCGATCTCGGCAACGGCACGGCGACCCTGATCGACGAGAGCTACAATGCGAACCCGGCCTCGATGGCTGCAGCGCTCAACGTGTTGGGGCGCGCCGCCGTCGGGCCGTCGGGCCGGCGCATCGCCGTGCTGGGCGATATGCTGGAACTCGGGCCTGCCAGCGCCGATCTGCATCGAAATCTTGCGGCGGCGGTGACGGCCAACGGAATCGATGCAGTATTTTGTTGCGGTTCTCAGATGCAGAACCTATGGGAAGCGCTTCCCACGGCGACGCGCGGCGGTTATGCCCAAAGCTCCGATTTGCTGCAGTCGCAGGTCGTGGCGGCGCTGCGTGAGGGCGATGCCGTCATGATCAAGGGTTCGCTCGGGTCGCGGATGAAAGTGATTGTGAGTGCGCTGGAAAAGCGTTTTCCCGAAAAAGCCGCACATGACGACGCTGCGGTGTAAGGCGGATTGAATGTTTTATTGGCTGATCGATGCGGTGCCGGCGATTCCGGGCCTCAATGTGTTTCGCTACATCACGTTCCGCACCGGCGGTGCGATGGTAACGGCGGCGCTGTTCGTGTTTCTGTTCGGCCCCGCCATCATCGACAATCTTCGCATCCGCCAGGGCAAGGGCCAGCCGATCCGCACCGACGGTCCGCAGACGCATCTGACCAAGAAGGGCACGCCCACCATGGGCGGCCTGATGATCCTTTCCGGGCTCGTGGTCTCCACATTGCTGTGGGCGAACCCGATGAACCCCTATGTCTGGATCGTGCTCGGCGTCACGCTCGGCTTCGGGCTGGTCGGCTTCTATGACGATTACCTGAAAGTCACCAAGCAGAGCCACAACGGCTTCGGCGGCCGCAGCCGGCTGCTGATCGAGGCCATCATCGCCGCGCTGGCGTGCTACGCGCTGATGCGGCTTGGCCGCGAGCCGCTGTCGAGCTCTCTTGCGATTCCCTTCTTCAAGGAAGTGATGATCAACCTCGGCTGGTTCTTCATCATCTTCGGCGCCTTCATCATCGTGGGGGCGGGCAACGCGGTGAACCTCACCGACGGCCTCGACGGGCTCGCCATCGTGCCGGTGATGATCGCGGCCGCGAGCTTCGGCATGATTTCCTATCTGGCCGGAAACGCGGTGTTCTCGGACTATCTGCAGATCAATTACGTCGCCGGCACAGGCGAGCTCGCGGTGCTGTGCGGCGCCGTGCTGGGTGCGGGTCTCGGCTTCCTGTGGTTCAACGCGCCGCCGGCGTCGATCTTCATGGGCGACACCGGATCGCTGGCACTGGGCGGCATGCTGGGCGCCATCGCGGTGGCGGTGAAGCATGAGATCGTGCTCGCGGTGATCGGCGGCCTGTTCGTGCTGGAGGCGGTATCGGTGATCGTCCAGGTCACCTCGTTCAAGCTGACCGGCAAGCGCGTCTTCAAGATGGCGCCGATCCACCACCATTTCGAGCAGAAGGGGTGGACCGAGCCGCAGGTGGTGATCCGCTTCTGGATCATCGCGGTGATGCTGGCGCTGCTCGGCCTCTCCACGCTCAAGCTGCGGTGATGCTGGAAATGGGCATCGCCACGCGCACGACATGCTCTCTCCTCTCTTGTGGGGGAGAGGTGGAGAGGGGAGTATCGCGAGTCATTCGAGTGCGGCTCGCCCCCCTCCCTGACCCGCCCCCAACATCAGGACGTTCACGCCGGTCTTCGACGGGCTATGGGGGGAAGGAACGATGCTGTGTCTGTGGCAGGCGGGCGCTTGCATCATGATCCCTGTCTCCTCATTCGCCGGCAAGCGCGTTGCTGTGTTCGGGCTCGGCGGCTCGGGCCTTGCCAGTTGCGAGGCCTTGCGGGCGGGTGGCGCCGATGTCGTCGCCTGCGACGACAGTGCCGAGCGCATGGCCGGCGCCGTGCAGGCCGGCTTCACCACCGCGGATCTGCGTGAGGCCGATTGGTCCGGCTTCGCGGCGCTGGTGCTGACGCCGGGTGTGCCGCTGACGCATCCGCAGCCGCATTGGACGGTGCTGGCCGCCCAGCGTGCCGGCGTCGAGGTGATCGGCGATATCGAGCTGTTCTGCCGCGAACGGCGGCGCCATGCGCCGCGCGCGCCCTTCGTCGCCATCACCGGCACCAATGGCAAGTCCACCACCACGGCACTGATCGCCCATCTGATGCGCGAGGCGGGCCACGACGTGCAGATGGGCGGCAATATCGGCACCGCGATCCTGTCGCTGGAGCCGCCGCGCATGGGGCGCGTGCATGTCGTCGAGATGTCGTCCTATCAGATTGACCTCTGTCCCTCGCTCGATCCGACCATCGGCATTCTGCTGAATGTCAGCGAGGATCACCTCGATCGCCACGGCACCATGGCGCATTATGCGGCCGTCAAGGAGCGGCTGGTCGCGGGCGTGCAGCAAGGCGGCACGGCGATCGTCGGCGTCGACGACGGCTGGTGCCGCGCGATCGCCGACCGGCTCGACCAGGCGGGAAAGCGGGTAATACGGATTTCAGTCCGGCAGCCGCTCGCCGACGGCATCTACGTTGACCACGCGACCATCCTGTGCGCCTCCGGCGGGGCGCGCGAGGAGATCGCGACGATCGGCGGCATCGGCTCGCTGCGCGGCGTTCACAACGCGCAGAACGCCGCGGCGGCGGCGGCCTGCGCGCTTGCGCTGGGCGTGGGGCCCGAGGTTCTGCAACGCGGGTTGCGCAGCTTTCCCGGGCTCGCCCATCGCATGGAGCAGGTCGGGCAGCGCGGCCGCGTGCTGTTCATCAACGACTCCAAGGGGACCAATGCGGATGCCACCGCGCGGGCGCTGGCCTCGTTCAGCGACATCTTCTGGATCGCGGGCGGCAAGTCCAAGACCGGCGGCATCACCTCGCTGGCGGAGTTCTTTCCGCGCATCCGCAAGGCGTATCTGATCGGGGCCGCGGCGCAGGAATTCGCGGCGACGCTCGAGGGCAAGGTGCCGTACGAGATCAGCGAAACGCTCGACGTCGCGGTGCCGAACGCCGCGCGCGATGCCGAGGCCGCAGGGCTGGCGGACGCCGTGGTGCTGCTGTCGCCGGCCTGCGCCTCCTTCGACCAGTATCCGAACTTCGAAGTCCGCGGCGCCCGGTTCCGCGAACTGGTGGAGCGGGTCTGACATTCGGCACGTCGCCGGGGCCGCGCGGGCCGCACCCTCATCCGGTGCTCAGGTGAGGATCTGCTCAGTCGCTCCTCGCGGCATTGTGACAAGTTCCTGCCAATCGTTAACGGTCCGGAAACCATGATAGGGGACGAATGAGGCGACGTGCGCGCATGGCGCAATGGCGGCCGGCCGGCCACCTTCGCCGATCGCGCCGTGCTTCGAGAGGCATGTTCTTTCACGCCGGCCATAAGGCCGGACAATGCGCGCCGCAGGACTGTCATGATTTCACGTGAACAACGCACGCCGCTCTCCGAATGGTGGTGGACCGTGGACCGGCTCCTGCTCGGGGCATTCGTCCTGCTGATCCTGTGCGGGGTGATCCTGTCGCTCGCGGCGAGCCCCTCGGTGGCGACCCGCATCGGACTCGAGCCGTTCCACTTCTTCAACCGGCACGTCATCTTCCTGCTGCCGTCGCTGATCGTGCTGCTCGGCGTGTCGTTCCTGTCGCCACGGCAGATCCGGCGCAGCGCGCTGATCGTGCTCGCGATCAGCGTCGTGCTGATCGTGGTGACGCTGGTGTTCGGCGCCGAGGTGAAGGGCGCGCGGCGCTGGATCACCATTCTCGGCGTCAACATCCAGGCCTCCGAATCCGCCAAGCCGGCCTTCGTTGTGGTGGTGGCGTGGCTGTTCGCTGAATCCGCACGGCGGCCGGAGATGCCGGCCACCTCGCTGGCGCTCGGCCTGCTGCTCTGCCTCGTCACGCTGCTGGTGATGGAGCCCGACTTCGGCCAAACCATGCTGATCCTGATGGTGTGGGGCGCGCTGTTCTTCATCGCCGGCATGCGCATGGTGTGGGTGTTCGGGCTGGCGGGAACGGCGCTGGCGGGCCTGTTCGGCGCCTATCTGATGGTTCCCCACGTCGCCCTCCGCATCAAGCGTTTCATGGATCCGGCCTCCGGCGACACCTTCCAGGTCGATACCGCGATGGAATCCTTCTTCCGCGGCGGCTGGTTCGGCGTCGGGCCGGGCGAGGGTACGGTCAAGCGCATCCTCCCGGACAGCCACACCGATTTCGTCTTCGCAGTGGCCGCGGAGGAATTCGGCATCATCTTCTGCCTGGCGCTGGCGGGGCTGTTCGCCTTCATCGTGATCCGCACGCTGTCGCGGGCCTATGCCAATGAGGACCTGTTCACCCGTTTCGCCGCGTCGGGACTGGCGATTCTGTTCGGCGTGCAGGCGGCGATCAACATGGCGGTCAATCTGCATCTCATTCCCGCCAAGGGCATGACCCTGCCGTTCATTTCCTATGGCGGTTCGTCGATGGTGTCGCTGGCCTATGGCATCGGCATGATGCTGGCCCTGACGCGGCAGCGGCCGGCGACCGAGATGGCATCCATTGGTCAGACCGGTGTCGCCCATGCCTATGCCTAGGCGCGGGCGATGCGGTCGAAGGTACGGTTCGAATGCCTGAGACCAAAACTCCTTCATCCCTCATTCTGCTCGCTGCGGGCGGCACCGGCGGCCATCTGTTTCCCGCCGAGGCGCTCGGCGTCGCGCTGATGAAGCACGGGTTTCGTGTTCGTCTCGTCACCGACGCGCGCGCGCTGCGCTATCGCGGCATGTTTACCGAGGACATGCTCGACGTGGTGCCGAGCGCGACGATCCGGGGGCGCTCGCCATGGGCGCTGGCGAAAACCGGCGTGACGCTCGCCGCCGGCCTCGCCGTCGCCGTCGGCCTGATCCGCCGGCTGCGCCCGGCTGCGGTGGTCGGCTTCGGCGGCTATCCGACGCTGCCGCCGCTGATGGCGGCGCGGCTGTTCGGGGTGCCGACGCTGATCCATGAGGCCAATGCGGTGATGGGGCGCGCCAACCGCTTTCTGTCCAGCCGCGTCGACGCCATCGCGACCTCGCTGCCGGGCGTGCTCGATCGCGATCCGGCGCTGGCGGCGAAGGTCACCGTCACCGGCATGCCGATGCGGCCGGCGATTCTTGCCGCGGCGGTGGTGCCCTTTGCCGCGCCGGAGCCGGGCGGCCTGCTGCGCCTGCTGGTGGTCGGCGGCAGCCAGGGCGCGCGCGTGATGTCGGATATCATGCCGCCGGCGATCGAGCGCCTCGCCCCGGCCATACGGCAGCGCCTGATGCTGACGCAACAGGTCCGCGACGAAGATATGGCGCGCGTCCGCGCGGTCTATGACCGGCTCGGCATCAATGCGGAACTGGCGCCGTTCTTCAGCGATCTGCCGGCGCGGCTGGCGTCGAACCATCTGGTGATCTCGCGGTCCGGTGCAGGCACGGTGGCTGAATTGGCCGCCATCGGCCGGCCTTCGATTCTGGTGCCGCTGCCGGGCTCGCTGGATCAGGACCAGTTCGCCAATGCCGGCGTGCTGTCGGATGCGGGCGGCGCGATCAGGATCGTGCAGGCCGATTTCACGCCCGAGCGGGTGGCGCAGGAGATCACCGCCTTTGCCGAGGAACCGGCGCGGCTCTCGACGATGGCCGGCACGGCGCGACGCATCGGGCGGCTGGATGCGGCGGAGCGACTGGCCGATATCGTCATGAAGGTGGCGCAGGCCGGCCCGCGCCCGGAGACGACCTGAAGGCGGGTCCGGACCGATTCGCCTGTCAGGCGTGGCTTGCGCCGGTTTCCTTCCCAGGCGAAAAAGCTCTAGTGTTCCGAATCCGAAATTCGCCTCGCCATGCCTTGCTCTCCGCAGCGAACTTCGGATTCGGGACACCAGCAGACTTGTGATTCTCGTGTGGTTTTGGTTCAGAAGTTCGCTTGGAGAGATCGCAGAAACCAAGGTTGCGAGCTTCTGAACCACTACACTGGAACGGATCGATCGAGTCGCCGGATCGGCGGCGATGACAGCATGAAAGAGCCTGACGATGCGACTGCCGCGGGAAATCGGACCCATCCACTTTGTCGGGATCGGCGGAATCGGCATGAGCGGCATCGCCGAGGTGCTGAACAATCTCGGCTACACCGTGCAGGGGTCTGATGCCTCGGAGGGCGCCAATGTGGTGCGGCTGCGCGAGAAGGGCATCAAGGTCACCGTCGGACACAGGGCCGAGAACGTCGCCGGCGCCGATGTGCTCGTGGTCTCCACCGCGATCAAGCGCGACAATCCGGAATTGCTGGCCGCGCGGGCGCAGCGCATTCCCGTGGTGCGGCGCGCGGAGATGCTGGCCGAACTGATGCGGCTGAAAAGCTGCGTCGCCATCGCCGGCACCCACGGCAAGACCACGACGACGTCGATGGTCGCGGCGTTGCTGGATGCCGGCGATCTCGATCCCACCGTCATCAACGGCGGCATCATCAATGCCTACGGCACCAATGCGCGGCTCGGCACCGGCGAATGGATGGTGGTCGAGGCCGACGAGAGCGACGGCACCTTCCTGAAGCTGCCGGTCGATGTCGCGATCGTCACCAATGTCGATCCGGAGCATCTCGATCACTTCAAGACCTTCGAAGCGGTGCAGGACGCTTTCCGCAGTTTCGTCGAGAGCGTGCCGTTCTACGGCTTCGCCGTGATGTGCATCGACCATCCTGTGGTGCAGGCGCTGGTCGGCAAGATCGAGGATCGCCGCATCATCACCTATGGCACCAATCCGCAGGCGGACGTGCTGCTGCTCGACCTGTCGGCATCGAATGGCGGCTCGCGTTTCAAGGTGGCGTTCCGGGATCGCAAGGCCGGCACCGCGCATGAGATCGCCGATCTGGTGCTGCCGATGCCGGGGCGGCACAACGCGCTCAACGCCACCGCGGCGATCGCCGTGGCGCACGAGCTCGGGCTCGGCGACGACGTCATCCGCAAGGCGCTGGCCGGTTTCGGCGGCGTGAAGCGGCGCTTCACCCGCACCGGCGAATGGAACGGCGTCACCATCATCGACGACTATGGCCACCATCCGGTCGAGATCGCCGCGGTGCTCAGGGCGGCGCGGGATTCGACCAGGGGCAGGGTGATCGCCGTGGTGCAGCCGCATCGCTATACCCGCCTGCAGTCGCTGTTCGACGAGTTCTGCACCTGCTTCAACGATGCGGACACCGTCATCGTCGCGGACGTCTACCCCGCGGGCGAGGCCCCGATTCCCGGCATCGATCGCGATGCCCTGGTGCTCGGCTTGCGCGCGCATGGTCATCGCGAGGCGATCGCGCTGCCGAGCCAGGCGGCGCTGGCCGGGATCATCCGCGAACATGCCGGCAGCGGCGACTATGTCGTCTGCCTCGGCGCCGGCAACATCACGCAATGGGCTTATGCATTGCCGGGCGAACTGAAGGCGCAGGGCTGACGCGCAACCGGCAACGGAGAATGGAATGGCCGTTCTCAGCGACGAGACCTGGCGGCGTCACGCCGATCCGTGGAGCGGGTGGACGCGCTACGCCGCCTTTCCGCTTCTGATCGCGGCGCTTTGGAGCGCCCACTCGATCGGCTGGTGGTCGCTGCTTCCGGTCGCGGCCGTGGTGCTGTGGCTCGTCCTCAACCCGCGCGCATTTCCGCCGCCGTGTTCGACCGACAACTGGGCCTCGAAGGCCGTCCTCGGCGAGCGGATCTGGACCGGCCTCAAGCGTCCGGACGTTCCGCGGCGTCATCGCATCGTGCCGCGTGTCGCCACCGCGATCGCTTTCGTCGCCACCTTGCTGATGCTATGGGGATTATGGCAGCGCGATGCTGCGGTGACTTTCCTGAGCATGGCGGTCGTGATGCTCGCCAAGACATGGTTCGTGGATCGCATGGTCTGGCTGTTCGAGGACCTGAAAGACACAAACCCCGAATATCGATCCTGGCTGTATTGATGTTTGCTGACATGACCTCCGAACTGAAAGCGGCGATGCCCGACCTGCGCGGGCGGCTGCTTGCCAACGAACCGCTCGGTCCGCTGACATGGTTTCGCGTGGGCGGTCCGGCGCAGGTGCTGTTCACGCCAGCGGATGAAGACGATCTCGCTTATTTCCTGACGCGGCTGCCGCAGCATATTCCGGTTTACGTCATCGGCGTCGGCTCCAACCTGATCGTGCGTGACGGCGGCGTCGGCGGCGTCGTCATCCGCCTGTCGCCGCGCGGCTTCGGCGAGGTCAGGGTCGAGAGCGAGACGGTGCGCGCCGGCGCCGCGGCGCTCGACAAGCGCGTGGCGGAAGCGGCCGCCGCCGCGAACCTCGCCGGTCTGGAATTCTATTTCGGCATCCCCGGATCGATCGGCGGCGCGCTGCGGATGAATGCCGGCGCCAATGGCAGCGAGACCAAGGATGTGCTGATCGAGGCGCGCGGCGTCACGCGGGCGGGCGAGCCGGTCACGTTCTCCAATGCCGAGATGAAATTCGTCTATCGCAACTCGGGCGTCGATCCCTCGGTGGTGTTCACCTCGGCGCTGTATCGTGGTCGCCGCGCCGATCCGAACCTGATCCGCGCGCGGATGGCGGAGGTGCAGACCCACCGCGAGACGGTGCAGCCGATCCGCGAGAAGACCGGCGGCTCGACTTTCAAAAATCCGCCAAGCCACAGCGCATGGAAACTGATCGACGCGGCCGGCATGCGCGGCTTCCGTGTCGGCGGCGCACAGGTCTCGGAGATGCACTGCAACTTCCTGATCAATACCGGCGATGCGACCGCGCGCGATATCGAGACGCTGGGCGAGACCGTGCGCACGCGCGTGAAGGAGACGTCCGGCATCGAGCTGCAGTGGGAGATCAAGCGCATCGGCCTCGCGCGCGACTGATCCGCGCGCCGGCGCTATGCGGCTGCGTTGCTGCCGTCGCCGTCGGGCGGGTGATGGTCAGCCGCCGCCCGGTGCCGGCATGCGCAGCACGGCCGCGATCGGGTCCGGCGCGATCTGGAATGTTCCGGAGAACGGATATTCCTGCAGCGCGATGATCCCGAGCGCCACCACCACGGCGCCGGAGAATACGATGAGCGAGGCGACGAAGGCGCGCGGCCGCTCGAGATGGACCAGCCCGATCGCCACCTGGGTGAAAAGGCTGAGCACGATCACCACCAGCCATTTGAGGTCGTTGGTGTGGTCGGCGGCGAGGGCGAGGCGGACGTTGCGCTGTGTGCCGGCCCGCACGGTGGCGTTCAGCAGCGCCGAATGGACCGTCTGGCCCGACGCTTTCGACAATGCCGGCTGGCTGACCTCGCGCAGCAGGTTGTCATAGGCCGCCTCCGTGCGCGGTGAGGAGCCGGTCGCGTTCATCGCCGGCCATTCGTCATCCACGATCGAACCGACATAAGCCTTCAGCGCCGCACGGATGTTTTGCATGTCGGAGACCGATGCGACGCTCAAGGTGTGGATGTTGCGCAGCTCGCCGGCTTCGGCCTGGACCGTGCGCAGCGCCTGGCGGCTGCGTTCGCTGATGTCGTTGGCCAGAAAGCTGGCAAGCAGCGCAAACAGGATGGCGACGGCATTGAAGAACGGAGCGACCACGCCGTTCAGCGATTGCAGCGGCCGCCGCAGCCGCGACCGGAAGGCAATGATGGCCAGCGCGGCCATCATGCCGAAATAGATCACCGACAGCGACAGGAATATCCCGGCGGGAGCCATATCGAGCCAGGCCCGGACCATGAGTGACGTCCTTTGCTAGAGATCGACCGTCGAATCGGCGCACATTGGCCGCGACAACGACAATAGCGCAACGATCTTGATTTGGTCATCGGTGCAAATCAGCGTAATGAGAGGCCAGCAAAGAGGGCGGCGATGAGCGTCTCGAAACATGTTGCGGTACTGCTCGGCGGATGGTCGTCCGAGCGCGAAGTCAGTCTGCGCTCGGGCAAGGCCTGCGCCGATGCGCTGGAGCGCCGCGGCTACCGCGTCAGCCGGATCGACGTGAAGCGTGACATCGCCGCCGTGCTTACCGCGCTGAAGCCGGACGTCGCGCTGGTGATGCTGCATGGCCGGCCCGGCGAGGACGGCACGATCCAGGGTGTGCTGGAGACGCTCGGCATTCCCTACAGCCATTCCGGCGTGCTGGCCTCGTCGCTGGCGATGCAGAAGGATCTGGCCAAGGTGGTGATGGCGAGCGCCGGCATCCCGGTAGCGCGCGGGCTGACGCTGCCGCGGGCCGAGGTGGCGAAGGGCCATGTGATGGAGCCGCCCTACGTGATCAAGCCGGTGGCGGACGGCTCCAGCGTCGGCGTCTTCATCGTCACCGAATCACATGCTCATCCGCCGCAGGAGCTGTTCCGAGAGGACTGGCCGCACGGCGAGCAACTTCTGGTAGAAAAATACGTGCCAGGCAAGGAATTGACCTGCGCAGTGGTTAAGGGCGAGGCGACCGGCGTCATCGAGATTGTTCCCGCGGTACGGTTCTACGATTACGAGGCAAAGTATTCTCCGGGCGCATCAAAACACGTCCTGCCTGCACCGCTTTTACCATTTGTTTACCAGGAGGTCCGAAGGTTAACGCTGGCGGCGCATATTGCGCTCGGCTGCCGGGGCGTTAGCCGGGCGGATTTCCGCTTCGACGATCGCATCGAAGGAACAGGAGGCCTCTACTGTCTCGAGGTCAATACCCAGCCCGGCATGACCGAGACGTCACTTGTGCCAGAGCTCGCAGCGGATGCGGGCATAACATTTGACGAGCTCGTGCAATGGATGGTGGAGGACGCCTCGCTCGGTCGGTGAGACTGCCGAGGCCCCGGACTGATCTAAGGGCTGCCGCGCTGGGCGCGGCGATCCTGCTGCGCGAGTGGCTGGCGCGGCACTGGCTGGCCAAAATCCCCTCGCCGCCGCCAGCAGTGGTCCAGAGCAATCATAGCCTGATCCTCTTCATCGAGCGCTATGTGCCGCGCCGCGCCGGCATGGCCGCGACGGCGCTTCTGCTGCTCGGCAGCCTGGCGCTCGGCGTCGTTCATGGTAATCACCTCGATGAGGTGACGACCGCGCTCGCCGATGCCCGCAACGCGGTGGCGAATGCCGCCGGCTTCCGCATCGTCGCCGTCGCGATCAATGGCAGCAGGCAACTGACGCAGGACGAGATCCTTGCGATCGGCGGAGTCACGGGCCATTCGTCGCTGCTGTTTCTCGACGCTGCCACCGTCCGCGCACGGCTGACCGCGAGCCCCTGGATCGCCGATGCCACCGTGCTCAAGTTCTATCCGGGCACCTTGCAGATCGACATCACCGAGCGCTCGGCCTATGCCTTGTGGCAGCAGGATGGGCGGGTCGTGGTCATCGCCGAGGATGGCACGGTCCTCGAGCCCTATGTCGCCCGCAAGTTCGCCAAGCTGCCGCTGGTGGTGGGGAAGGGGGCGGAAACCCATGCCAGGGATTTTCTTGCCCTGCTCGATCGCTATCCGCAGATCAAGCCGCAGATACGCGCGGCGATCTTCGTCGGCGAGCGGCGCTGGAATCTTCGCCTGACCAACGGGCTCGACATCCGCCTGCCCGAGCATGACGTCGGCAACACGCTGACGCTGCTCTCGAAGATGGATCGCGAGGACAAGCTGTTCTCCCGCGATATCACCGCGATCGACGCGCGGTTGCCCGATCGTCTGACCGTGCGCCTCTCGGAGGAAGCTGCCAAGGCGCGCGACGAATTGTTCAAGGACAAGAAGCCAAAACGCAAGGCCGGCGACGCATGATGACTCTTGATCGCCATCAAACTCCCAAGATGCGCCCGATGCCGCAGAACCGCACGGCACTGGTCGCGTCGCTCGATATCGGAACCAGCAAGATCGCGTGCCTGATCGCGCGGATGCGGCCCTGTGCGCCGAGCGATGCTCTGCGCGGGCGCACCCATGCGGTGGAGCTGATCGGCTATAGCCACATCCAGTCGCGCGGGGTGAAGGCCGGCGCTGTGGTGGATATGACCGAATGCGAGCAGGCCGTGCGCCATGCCGTTGCGGTCGCCGAGCGCATGGCCAAGGTGCGGGTCGAGGCGGTGCTGCTCTCGGTTTCCGCAGGCCGCCTGCAGGGCCAGCTTATCGAGGCCTGCTCGGAAGTGCGGAACGGTTCGGTGTCGCCGGATGACGTCACCCGCATCACGAGCACCGGAATGCGGCATGCCACCGGGCCGGGCCGTGCGGTGCTGCATGCCCTGCCGGTCGGCTACGCGCTCGATGGCGTGAAGGGCATCCGCAATCCGCGCGGCATGGTGGCGCGGCAGTTCGGCGTCGACATGAATGTGGTGACGTCGGACGCGACCGTCGCCAGGAATCTGATGCTCGTGGTGGAGCGCTGCCACCTCAATGTCGAGGCGGTCGTCGCGAGCCCCTATGCGGCGGGACTTTCGGTGCTGACCGACGACGAGGTCGATCTCGGCGCTGCGGTGGTCGAGATGGGCGCCGGCACCACCACGATCGCGATCTATTCGGGTGGCCGCTTCGTCCACGCCAGCGGATTTGCGGTCGGCGGGCAACACGTGACGATGGATTTGGCCCGCGGACTCGGCGCCTGCATTGCGGATGCCGAGCGAATCAAGACGTTATATGGCACCGTTCTGACCGGTGGTTCGGATGCGCGCGAATTGATGTCGGTGCCGACCGCTGGCGAAGATGACGAACAGGACTTTCCGCAGGTGGTCTCGCGCGCGACCATCGCCAACATCATCCGGCAACGCGTCGAGGAGATTTTCGAGATGGTCCGCGACCGGCTGAAGGATTCGCCATTCGCCGCCGAGCCGCGGGCCCGCGTGGTGCTGAGCGGCGGCGCCTCGCAACTCACCGGCGTGCCGGAGCTCGCGAGCCGGATTCTCGGCCGCCCTGTGCGGATTGGACGGCCGCTCGGCTTCGGCCGGCTGCCGAACGAGGCCAAGAGCTCGACCTTCGCGGTGCCCTCCGGCCTGCTGGTCTACCCGCAATACGCTCATCTCGAATTCGTCGAACCGCGTCATGTCCGGCCGCTCAAGACAGGAACCGGCGGCTATTTCGGCAAGGTCGGTCAATGGCTGCGCGAGGGCTTTTAATGAACCTGCTCCAACCCTGTTCCCATCCATCCACTTCTTCGGCCGCGGGCCGGGGGCATTGCGAAACCATGCGCGCGTAATCGAGAGGCAACCATGACCATCAATCTCAACGTCCCTGATATTCGCGAGCTGAAGCCGCGCATTACCGTGTTCGGCGTCGGTGGCGCGGGCGGCAATGCCGTCAACAACATGATCACCGCCGGGCTCGAAGGCGTCGACTTCGTCGTCGCCAACACCGACGCCCAGGCGCTGTCGATGTCCAAGGCGCAGCGCATCATCCAGATGGGCACCGAGGTGACCCAGGGTCTCGGCGCGGGCTCCCAGCCCGATGTCGGCGCCGCCGCCGCGCAGGAAGTGATCGACGAGATCCGCGACCATCTTTCGGGCGCCAACATGGTGTTCGTCACCGCCGGCATGGGCGGCGGCACCGGCACCGGTGCCGCTCCGGTCATTGCCCGCACCGCGCGCGATCTCGGCATTCTCACCGTCGGGGTGGTCACCAAGCCGTTCCACTTCGAAGGCCAGCGCCGCATGCGCACGGCAGAGTCCGGCATCACGGAGCTGCACAAGGTCGTCGATACGCTGCTGATCATTCCGAACCAGAACCTGTTCCGGGTCGCGAATGAGAAGACCACCTTCGCCGACGCCTTCGCGATGGCCGATCAGGTGCTGTATTCGGGCGTCGCCTGCATCACCGACCTGATGGTGAAGGAAGGCCTGATCAATCTCGACTTCGCCGACGTCCGCGCGGTGATGCGCGAGATGGGCAAGGCGATGATGGGAACCGGCGAGGCCACCGGCGAGAAGCGCGCGCTGACGGCCGCGGAGGCTGCGATCGCCAATCCGCTGATCGACGATTCGTCGATGAAGGGCGCGAAGGGCCTGCTGATCTCCATCACCGGCGGCAAGGACATGACCCTGTTCGAGGTCGACGAGGCCGCGACCCGCATCCGCGAGGAGGTCGATCCGGACGCCAACATCATCGTCGGCGCCACCTTCGACGAGAATCTCGAGGGCCTGATCCGCGTCTCGGTGGTCGCCACCGGAATCGAGCAGGCCGCGCTGGCACGGGCCGCGGCTCCCTCGTCGGCCACGCCCTCGCCGGCCCCGGCGTCGGACCACCGGCTTGCCGAGCTGGCGGTGCGCCAGCGTGCGGAAAGCCAGCGGGCCGCCGCTGCGGCAGCCCCGCGTGCCGAAGCTCCGCGCCAGCCTGCCCCGGCTCCGCAGCAGCATGCTCAGAATCATGAGCATGCCGCGCTTGCGGCCATTGCCGCGGCCGTTGCGCCCGAGCCGATGCAGCCCGCCGCCCCGGTGCCGATGCAGCCGGCGTCCTATGGCGACGTGACGGTTCGGCCGATCGCCCAGAAGCCGTCGCTGTTCCCGGAGCCGGAGCCGCTTCGCCAGGAGGCGCATGACAGCGCTCCGCCGGACACCTTCATTCCGATGCCGGCCGAACGGGCGCCGATGCGTGCGCCGCGGATGCCCAAGTTCGATGAACTGCCGCTTCCGGCCCAGAACGAGATCCGCCACGCCCGCGGCGAGGTGGACGAGGACCAGCCGCAGAAGACCCGGCTGTCCCTGCTGCAGCGGCTGGCCAATGTCGGGCTCGGCCGCCGTGACGAGGACAACGAGCCGCCGGTGGCGGCCCGCAGCTCCGGTCCGGCCATGGGGCAGATGCCGCCGCTGCCGGAACGCAAGCCGCAGCGCAGCGTGGCCCAGCAGATGGCGGCCCATGATCCGGTATCCGAGTATGCTCGCCGTCCGTCCCAGGGCCAGGGCCCGCAGGGGCTCGACTCTCATGGTCGCCCGGCACCTGTTGCGCCGGCGCCACAGGGCGACGATCATCTTGATATCCCCGCATTTTTGCGGCGTCAGTCGAGCTGATGAATTGTTACAAAAGTAAACGCTGACGAAGCCCCGGCAGAAGTGCCGGGGCTTTAATTTTTCCTTCATCGGATCGTGAGGATTTTATTAAATAATTGATATTAAAGGAAGATTCTGAATGGGTGGCATGCTGGCGGAAGGACGTCCCGCAAAGCCGGGGCGGAATATGGTTAACGGGCGGCGCCAATGCGGCGGAAACGGGTAACATTCCGTAAAAAAGCGTGAGTTGGCGGTCTTTGTGGCAGTCGTTATGGTCCGTCACGACTTTGGGGACACCGGATTCGAGTCGTCGCTCTTGCGGTTTGATGCGATCCACCGGTGTTTTGTTTTGGGCAATCGACGCATGAAATTCAGCCGGCAGACGACGCTTCGGTCGCAAGCTACCGTAACGGGTGTCGGCGTGCATTCGGGCGAGACCGTCAGCCTGACCCTGGGACCGGCACCGGTGGATGCCGGCTTTGTTTTTATCCGGGTCGGACCGGACGGATCGGAGCGTCAGGTTTGCGCCACCGCCAAGGCGGTGACGGCAACGGCTTTTGCCACGGTTCTGGGCGACCGCGACGGCCCGATCGTCTCCACCGCCGAGCATGTGCTGGCCGCTTTGCGCGGCATGGGCGTCGATAACGCCACCATCGAGCTTGATGGCCCGGAAGTTCCGATCATGGACGGCAGCGCCGCAGCCTTTGTCGCGGCGATCGAGCAGGCCGGCCTCGATGAGCAGTCCGCGCCGCGCCGGTTTCTCCAGGTGCTGAAGCCGGTCCAGGTCAAGATCGGCCAGAGCATCGCCGAACTGCGGCCCTATAGCGCCGGCTTCCGCGTCGATGTCGAGATCGACTTCGCCAATCCGATGATCGGTCAGCAGAGTTTCTCGCTTGATCTGGATCCGGAAAGCTTCCGCCGCGAGGTGAGCCGGGCGCGCACCTTCGGCTGCATGAGCGATGTTGCGAAACTGCTGGACGCCGGCTTCGCGCGCGGCGCGTCGTTCGAAAATTCGGTGGTGTTCGACGAAACCCGCCTGCTCAATACCGAGGGTCTGCGTTTTCCCGATGAATGCGCACGGCACAAGGCGCTCGATGTGATCGGCGATCTTGCCCTTGCGGGACTGCCTCTGCTCGGCGCCTTCCGCTCGCTGCGCGGCGGACACAAGGTCAATCATGCACTCCTGACGACCCTGCTGGCCGATCGCAGCGCCTGGCGTATCGTCGAGGCTGAGCAGCGGGTGCGTCGTCCGCGCGCCGCCGAAGCGGTCGCAGGCATGGTGGGCGGCATGGTGGCTCCGGCTTACAGCCCGGACGTGTCCTGATTCCCACGGTTCCGACATTTCCGTCATTGCCTCGCGGCTTCACCACAGTTCGCCTTAATGCGGGCGAAATGGCTACATATCCGGTTGGTGAAGCGACGTTTTTCGGATACAGAGACGCGTGGACGCAGACAGGCGGCGCGGGCAGGCAGGTCGTTGCATTCATGATGGTCTTCGCAAGTTCGACACTCCAGCGCGCAGGATTGTATTGATGAGGGCTCCGCGGTTGAGATTTGGAACGCGTGGCGCCTCCTTCGGAGGTTGGCAGCGCCCGATGAACCTGGTGATCGCGGCCGGGCTGGCCGTGTCCGTATCGGGTCTCGGCGGCTGCAGCAGCGCCGGCGACCTCGGCAGTTTCTTCGACAAGTTCAAGACCACCAAGGAAGACAGTTTTGTCGATGAGCCCGCCGACAAGCTCTACAATGAGGGTCTGTACCTTCTGAACAAGGACAATGATCCGAAGGCCGCATCAAAGAAATTCGAAGAAGTCGACCGTCAGCATCCCTATTCGGACTGGGCGCGCAAATCGCTGCTGATGTCCGCCTATGCCTATTACACGTCCGGCGACTACGACAGCTGCATTACCGCAGCGACCCGTTATGTGACGCTGCATCCGGGCAGCCCCGACGCGGCCTATGCGCAGTATCTGATCGCCGCGTCGCAATATGACCAGATCCCCGACGTGTCGCGCGATCAGGGCCGCACCGAGCGCGCCATCGCCGCGCTCGAGGAGGTGATCCGGAAATACCCGACCTCCGAATATGCCATGACGGCGAAGCAGAAGCTGCAGGGCGCCCGCGATCAGCTCGCCGCCAAGGAGATGAGCATCGGCCGCTATTATCTCGACAAGCGGGATTTCACTGCGGCGATCAACCGCTACAAGACGGTGGTGACGCGCTATCAGACCACCCGTCATGTCGAGGAGGCGCTGGCCCGTCTCACCGAGGCCTATATGGCGATCGGCATCGTCGGCGAGGCGCAGACGGCAGCCGCGATCCTTGGCCACAACTTCCCCGACAGCCGCTGGTATCAGGACGCCTACAACCTGGTGAGATCGGGCGGTCTCGAGCCGACCGAGAACAAGGGATCGTGGATCAGCCGGGCCTTCAGGAAGATCGGCCTCGGCTAGTGCGGGGATGGGTTGAGCTCGCTCAACGGCATCATCCTGCGGCGGGCGCGTGCCGATCATCCAGGTTCCGTCAGCATGCTGCCGCACCCGGCCTGCTTCCGCGCTCAGACCGCACTGGAATTATAAGCCTGCAGAATTATAAGCTTGCTGCGCGCTTTCGATTCTGACGTTCGCAGCGGGCCTTGCCGCGCCGATGTGCGGGCTCCAGAATCGGGACATTGGCCCATTCCGTAGGACCGCCCTCCCATGCTGGTTCGTCTTTCGATCCGCGACATCGTCCTGATCGAACGGCTCGATATCGAATTCGCCCGTGGTCTTGCCGTGCTCACCGGCGAGACCGGAGCGGGCAAGTCGATCCTGCTCGATGCTTTCGCCCTGGCGCTCGGCGGCCGCGGCGATGCCGGGCTGGTGCGCCACGGCGCGGAGCAGGGACAGGTCACCGCGACCTTCGACGTCCCCAAGGGCCATCCGGCGGTCAGGCTTCTCAGCGACAACGGTCTCGACGACCCTGGTCTTCAGGATTCGGGCGAGATGATCCTGCGGCGCGTCCAGCTCGCCGACGGACGCAGCCGTGCCTTCATCAACGATCAGGCCGTCAGCATCCAGATGCTGCGCGCGGTCGGCGCCGCACTGGTGGAAATTCACGGGCAGCATGACGAGCGGGCGCTGGTGGACGCGGCGACCCATCGCCGGCTGCTCGATGCCTTTGCCGGTCTCGACAAGGATGTCGGCGCGCTCGAAGCCTTGTGGGCCGCGCGCCGGACGGCGCAGACGGCGCTGGAGGAGCATCGTGCCGGCATGGCGCGCGCCGCGCGCGAGGCCGACTACCTGCGGCACGCCTCCAATGAACTTCGGGCGCTGGCGCCTCAGGACGGCGAAGAGACATCGCTGGCCGAGCGGCGCGCCGCGATGATGCAGGGTGAGAAGATCGCCGGCGATCTGCGCGACGCCCAGGAAGCGGTGAGCGGCAATCATTCGCCGATTGCGGCGCTGGCCGCGGCGGTGCGGCGGCTGGAGCGGCGTGCCAGCCATTCGCCGGCTTTGATCGAGCCGGCGGTGAAGGCGATCGATGCCGCGATCAATGCGCTGGAGGAAGCCGATCAGCATCTGACCGCGGCGCTGGTGGCGGCGGACTTCGATCCCGCCGAGCTCGAGCGGATCGAGGAGCGGCTGTTCGCGCTGCGCGCCGCCGCGCGTAAATACGCCACGCCGGTGGACGGGCTCGCCGCGCTCGCGGCGAAATATGCCGAGGACGTGGCGCTGATCGATGCCGGCGCGGATCGCCTCACCGACCTGGAGGCCGCCGCCGCGGAGGCCGATAAGCGCTACCAGGCGGCCGCGGCCAGGCTGTCCGCAGCGCGGATGAAATCGGCGGAGAAGCTGAACAAGGCGGTGAATGCCGAGCTTGCGCCGCTCAAGCTCGAGCGGGCCAAGTTCATGACGCAGGTCGAGGCCGATCCGGATGCCGCCGGCCCGCAGGGCATCGATCGGGTCGAGTTCTGGGTGCAGACCAATCCCGGCACGCGCCCCGGTCCGCTGATGAAAGTGGCGTCGGGCGGTGAGCTGTCGCGCTTCCTGCTGGCGCTCAAGGTGGTGCTGTCCGATCGCGGTTCGGCGCCGACGCTGGTGTTCGACGAGATCGATACCGGGGTCGGCGGAGCGGTGGCCGATGCCATCGGGGCGCGGCTCGGCCGGCTCGCTGCGAAGGTGCAGGTAATGGCGGTGACCCACGCCCCGCAGGTCGCCGCGCGGGCCGATCAGCATCTGTTGATTTCCAAGGCCGCGCTCGACAAGGGCAAGCGCGTCGCCACCCGCGTCGATGCGCTGGCGGACGAGCACCGGCGCGAGGAAATCGCCCGCATGCTGGCCGGCGCGGAGATCACCAAGGAAGCGCGGGCGGCCGCCGATCGTCTGTTGAAGGCCGCCGGATAGCAGCGTGACGGCGATGCGGTCCGTATCATGCCGGGCTTGTCCGGTGCGCCAACATGGTGGGATGATCGCGTCCGGCCACGACGGAAACAGCCAATGCCCAGACTGAAGTCGATCCCAGCGCCGCCCGCCGTCGAAACGCTCACCAAGGCCCAGGCCAAGAAGGAGTGGAAGCGGCTGGCGCTGGAGATCGAGACGCATGATGAGCGCTATTACCAGAAGGATGCGCCGACGATCTCCGACGCCGCCTATGACAGCCTGCGCCGTCGGCTCGAGGCGATCGAGGCCAGGTTCCCGGAACTCGCGACGCCCGGTTCGCCGACGCAGACCATCGGCGCGGCGCCGGCCCGCGGCTTCGGCAAGATCCGGCACGTGGTGCCGATGCTGTCGCTCGGCAATGCCTTCAGCGACGAGGAGGTGAAGGACTTCGTCGAGCGCGTGCGCCGCTTCCTCCGGCTCGACGCCGATGAATTTCCGACGATCGTGGCGGAGCCGAAGATCGACGGGCTGTCGCTGTCGCTGCGCTATGAGAACGGCGAGCTGGTGCGGGCGGCGACGCGCGGCGACGGCCTCACCGGCGAGGATGTCACGGCCAATGTCCGCACCATCAAGGACGTGCCGAATCACCTGAAGGGCCGGAAGATTCCGCCAGCCTGCGAACTGCGTGGCGAAGTCTATATGCTGAAGCAGGATTTTCTCGCGCTCAACAAGAAGCAGGCAGAGGCGGGCGAAACCGTCTTCGCCAATCCGCGCAACTCCGCCGCCGGCTCGTTGCGGCAGAAGGACGTGGCGATCACCGCCTCGCGTCCGCTGAAGTTCTTCGCCTATGCCTGGGGCGAGATGGTCGACCGGCCCGCCGATACGCAGCACGGCATGCTGAGGTGGCTCGAGGATGTCGGCTTCACCGTCAATCCCGAGATCGAACTGTGCCGCAATCTCGATCAGGTGCTCGGCTTCTATCGCCGCATCGGCGAGAAACGTGCGGCGCTCGACTATGACATCGATGGCGTCGTCTACAAGGTGGATAGGCTGGACTGGCAGGAGCGGCTCGGCTTTGTGTCACGCTCGCCGCGCTGGGCCATCGCGCACAAGTTCGCGGCGGAGCAGGCGACCACGGTGCTGGAAAAGATCGACATCCAGGTCGGCCGCACCGGCGCCATGACGCCGGTCGCGCGCCTGACGCCGGTGACGGTGGGCGGCGTCGTGGTGCAGAACGCCACGCTGCACAACGAGGACTATATCAAGGGCATCGGCAATGACGGCGAGCCGATCCGCGGCGGCGTCGATATCCGCGAAGGC
>Ga0180222_1001001_pt1 | contig 33975 bp, 36 predicted proteins | sample eDN5th37CKraftOP_FD_151336 | JGI IMG/M metagenome (GOLD analysis project Ga0180222, IMG submission 151336) | Enriched Organic Plus compost microbial communities from Emeryville, California, USA - eDNA 5th pass 37_C Kraft OP (version 2) (version 2) ...
CGGCGCTTTTGCGTGCCCTGATTACCGCATGGCTCGCCGAGCTCCGATCGCGCCCAGCAACGATTTAAGACCCATGCCCTGCAGAGTGGGGAATCCTACTTGGTCACTGCTGGCACATCGCATTGTTTACAGACGACGATCTGGTTGACGGCCGGGACGATCTCGTTGTGGAGCACGAAGTCGACCACCCGGTCGGGGTAGAAGTTGCTGATGCCGATTGCCCGGATTTTGCCTGCGCGGTGCAATTCCTCCATCGCCCGCCACGCGCCGTAAACATCGCCATAGGGCTGATGGATGAGGTAGAGGTCGAGATAGTCGAGCTGGAGCTTGTTGAGCGATCGTTCGAACGCCGCCTTGGCGCCGTCGTAGCTTGCATCCTCGACCCAGAGCTTCGTGGTGACGAAGATGTCCGCCCGGTCGATCCCGCTGCCCCGGATCGCGGCGCCGACCGGCGCTTCATTGCCATAGGATGCCGCGGTGTCGAGCAGGCGGTAGCCAACTTCGAGGGCATCGCGAACGCTGCGCTCGCATTCCGCCGGATCGGGCACCTGGAAAACGCCGAAGCCGAGGAGGGGCATGTCGATGCCGTTGTTGAGCGTGACCGTGGGGGTGGTGCTTGTCATGATCTTTTGGTCCCTTGATAGTAGCCGGAGGAAGTCGGTTGGCCGGTTGGCTCCGTGGGCTAGACAGCCTCGATAGTGTCCAGCCAGCCTTTGACCTCGGTCATCGTGCGGCGCTCCTGATCGGCTTCCATGACGAATGGGTCTTCGATGCGCGCGCCAACGGCATGGCTTCGAAGCACGGCGGTACTGCTGCCAGGCCCGAAGCCGCCATGGGTGATGAGCGGGCGGAGCTTTTTTCCCGTCAGGTCGTGTGCCTTCAGGAAAGAGCGTATGATCGGCGGTGCCGTCTCGCCCCAGATCGGAAAGCCCAGATAGATTTCGTCATAAGCGGCGATATTCGCGACCCGCTCGGCGAGCGGCGGTTCGAAGCCGCTGTCGCGTTCGCGTGTCGCCTGCGCCACATTCGCTTCATAATCGGCGGGGTAAGGCTGCGCGGGTCGGATCTCGAACAGATCGGCGCCGAGCGCGCGCTGTATTGTTCCGGCAATGACCTTTGTGTTCCCCGAGCGCGTGAAATAGGCGACGAGGATACTGGCGTCTCCGTTTTGGGCTGTTGGTGCGGGCCGCGCACAGGCCTCGGTGCTGGCCACGGCAAGCGCGGCGGCGGTCGTCAGCAAGGTTCGGCGCGAAAGGCTCTCGACTTCGTCCATGGCTCAGGCTCCGGGCTTCGGCGGCGCTTCGACGTCGGAAAAGGCCTGCACGGCGTCGGGCAGCCGCGCGCCCTGCACGTCGATGGCGCGCACGGCGCCATCGAGTTCGGCCTTTTCGGCGGCGGTGAAGGCGACTGCCGACGCGCCGACATTTTCGGTCATATGCGCCATTTGCGTCGTGCCGGGGATCGGGACGATCCAGGGCTTCTGCGCCATCAGCCAGGCGAGGGCGATCTGTGCCGGGGCCGCCGCCTTGCGCTCGGCCCATTGATTGTGCTCGCAAGGTCGTATCATCATTTGCCTAGAAATTGGCGTTGAGCCTTATGCCATAGGTTCGCGGCGCCTGGAGAACGGCGATGACCGCGCCGTTGGCGTTGAATGTCGAGGAAGGCCGCAAATAGGTCGGCGTCGCCGTATTTGTCAGATTCTTAACAAAGGCGGTCACCCGCAGATTTGCGTCGGGCGCTTCCCAAGTCAGCGATGCATCCCAGCGGGTGTTCGCCCGGGCGATCGTATCGGGTAGATAATTGACGTGGGTTTCGCGATTGCTCTCATATTGGGCTCCGACCCGCCCGATCAGCACCGCGCCGTCGCGCAGCTCAATCCCCTGTTCGATTTCGCCGCCAATCGCCCATTTGGGCGACTGAAGGGCGGCAAGACCGCTGCAGTCGACCTCAGTACCCTGCGGGAGCCCGCGCGTCAGCGCACAGGCGGTCGACGCCGGCGGTGGAAAGGGGGTGAAGTAAACGAGGTCCCTATACTCCGCGTCGAGATACTGGATTTGCGCGCTGAGCCGGGTGTGCCTTGCTGCGAGCCAGTCTGCCTCGATTTCGACGCCCTTCGAGACGAGTTTTCCAGCATTTTCCGTCACGAAGATCGACGCGGTGCCGACTTGCTTGGTGTAGGAAATCTGCTGGTCGCGATAGTCCATGTAAAATAGTTCGGCATTCAGCTGGAGGCGATTGTCGAAAAATCGGTTCTTGAGACCCGCGACATAGGCCGTCAGATGCTCAGGATCATAGGTGTCGCCCCCCGGGGGGGCCGAGAAGAAGCCGCCGGCTTTGAAGCCTGTCGATACATTTGCATAGAAGAGCGAGCGGTCGAAAATATCATATTCAATCCCCGCCTTCCAATTCACCGCATTCCACCGGGCGCTTTCATCGACGTCGTATATGGGTGCACCTGGCGGTATGTCGGGGAATATGGGGTCGGGGCCCACCAGATTGGGAATATTGTAGCGCTCGGTGTCCGAAAATTTCTTCTCGGTCGTGTATCGCAGCCCCCCCACGACGCGAAGCCGGTCGGTGACCGCGAAGGTGGCCTGTCCGAACGCTGCCCAGGTGGTGGTACCCGTGTTCGTAAGCTGGTCTCCGAAGGATCGACCGGTTGCGTTTTCTGTCCGGGAACGCGCATCCATTTTCGTCTTGAGATAGTAGCCGCCCAGCACCCAGCTCAGCGGACCCTCGCCGCTCGACGCGAGGCGCGCCTCGATCGACGTCTGCTCGGATTGCTGCTGCTCGTTGATGAGGAAGCCAACCGTGGTGCTTGCATAGTCGACATCGGCCGAGCGGTGCGAGGCAATTACGGTAAAGGTGGCGAAGTCTGCGTCGAAGTCGAGCTGACCTGTAAGCCCCCGATACGCATTGTCGAGATAGGTGTTGCGCGTCTGGGCCGCGTAAGGGGAAAACTCCTCGGACAGATCCGCAAGGCCCGCCCAGGCGCCCCCGGGATAGCAGGGTTTGCCGCCGCAAAGCTTGTAGATGGTCGAGCCTCCACCGCGTCCTCCCTGGTTTGCAAAATCGCCGACAAGCAGAAGCGAGAGATTCTGGGCGGGTTCGAACAGGAGCGAGACGCGCCCTGCGACCATTTCATCGTCGCCCGAGCCGTCGGAGAACCAACCGTTGCGGTTGCTGCTCATGCCCGCCGCGCGCACCGCTACCTTGTCGGAAAGAGGAATATTGACAGCCGCTTGCGCAAAAATGGAATCATGGTTGCCGACTTCGGCGGTCAGGTTCCCGCTCGTCTCGAATGTCGGCTTGCGCGAAATGATGTTGATTGCGCCCGCGGTGGCATTGCGGCCGTAGAGCGTGCCTTGCGGGCCTTTCAGGACCTCGACGCGCTCAATGTCGAACATCATCCCGCGGATGGCAGCCGGCGCGGCAAGGTAGACGCCGTCGATGTTCACCGCGAGCGCGGGATCGGCGAACGCGTTGGCCCCAGTGTTGGACACGCCGCGGACGCTGAACCAGGTGTAGGTGCCGGTGGCCGCCGATATCTCGAGCGAGGGTGTGACGTCGGATAATTGCTGGACGCTGGTGACGCCCTTGTCGATCAGGTCGTCGCCGGTCGCGACCGTGACGGCGAGGGCGGCCTTCTGCAGATCCTCGGATTTTCGCTGCGCCGTAACAACGATGTCTCCCAGCGCTTCATCCTCAGCTGTTGCGGGCGTGTCGGCTGATTGCGCAGCCGCCGGGCTGGCAAGAGCTATAGCGAGCGCGCCTAACGAAAAATGCACAAGGCCTGGGGTCGACATCTGATTTCCTTTAGCGCGGTGGCATGCACCTCAATCGGGATGCCGTCCCCTAAGCGCACATCAACAGACAAGTCTGTCCCTCTGGCGAGATACAAGATCGACAATCGCCGCAGCGGGGCGGTGTCCACCAGATCGCTCGGATGCGCAGCGGGCGCCCGGCTGCGCGGAGCCTGGTTCGCGCGTTGCAAATAGGGCGGCCTTGAACACAGCGGCGAGCCCTCCCATATTCGCGTCATCGTCAACAAACGAAAGGAGGTGGTCCAATGTCTCATTGTCCAATGCCGCATACGGCCGACAGGATGAGCATGGCCTCCGTCCGCGGGGTCGGGTTCGCCTGATCGCTCCGCATCGGCCACGACAATGGAAGGGTCGCCCGCGAGGGCGGCCCTTTTGAATTTCTGCCCATTGGCAAGGAAGGAACGGAACCGGGAGCTTTAAAACGCGCTTGCCAGACATGCGAACATGCGACCTTGCCGATTCCTCGCTGATCAGCGGCGCAGCCTATGATGAGGAGGCGCGGCTGCTGTGTCTCCAATTCCGCGAAGCGGGCTGCTATTTCTATTTTGGTGTCCCACGCGCCTTGTTCGATGCGCTTTGCGCTGCTCCATCCCCCGGCACTTATTTCAACGCGCACATCAAGGACCGTTTCCGCTTCGAGCGGGATCCCAGGCGGCGCCGGTTCGGTCCAAAAGCGCGGCGGGGTTGAACGGGGTGCAACCGGCTGGGGGATCGGCGAGTTTCTCCTGACAGCGGGCAAGATGGGAGACCGATATGACCGATAACGGGGATTTCGATCGCGCCGCCACGGCGCCGGTTGAACGGATCGCGCGGGCGCTCGCGGGCCACGCGCTCAGCCGGAATGCTGAAGGCGATCTCGCGTCCGCGGGTCCGAGCGTCGATGCGCTGTGGCCCGAATATAGCGACGCCGCGCTTGCCGTGCTCAAGACGCTGCGCGAACCGAGCGGGCGGATGCTGGCGGTCGGGGATGCCGAGGTCTGGGACCGCATGATCCACGCGGCAATCGAGGATGAAACCATCTCCGAAGCCTGAAGGAGCGTTCGCATGCGCCTGATTCGCGACAATAGCCTGACGATCGTCTTGATGCTGCTGTTCGCGGGCAGCATCACCGGTCAGTGGATATCGGGTTGGCATGTCGCGACGCAAGACGCCATCCGCCATGGGCAGGCGGCGCTTACGCTTGCCGCCTACACCACCAGCCCTGCCTTTCTTTCCAGCGTATTCGAGAATTGGGAGAGCGAGTTTCTCCAAATGGCGGCCTATGTCGTCCTCACCGCGATCCTCATCCAGCGCGGCTCATCGGAATCGAAGGATCCTGACGCGCCGCCGCGCGATCGCGATCTCGCCTCGCAGGGGCATGAACCCGGCGCGCCTCGCGTCCTTCGCGCGGGGCGCCTTGCGCGCGCGCTCTACGCGCGCTCGCTCGGTATCGTCCTTGCGATGCTCTTCTTGGTGTCTTTCGTACTGCATTGGACACAGAGCGCGCAGGCAGCCGCCGAGGAGGCCATCGAGCATGGCGAGGCGGCCCCGAACGTGATTGCCTATCTCGCGAGCCCGCAGCTCTGGTTTGAATCCTTCCAGAATTGGCAGAGCGAATTTCTGTCGACGGCTGTGCTCGTCGTCCTTTCGATTTTCCTCCGCCAGCGCGAGTCGCCCGAATCCAAGCCGGTCGCGGCGCCCCATGCCCAGACCGGCGAATGACGCGGTTGATACCGCACATCAAGGCGAACATCGTCCTTTATGGCGCGCTGTTTGCGAACCTTGGCATTGCCGCCGCAAAGTTCGTCGCAGCGGCGATCAGCGGATCCTCCTCGATGATCTCCGAAGGGGTGCACTCGCTCGTCGATAGCGGCAACCAGATCCTGCTTCTCTATGGGCAGGGCAAGGCGGCGCAGCCTCCCGATGCAAGTCACCCCTTCGGTTACGGCCGCGAGCTTTATTTCTGGGCGTTCGTCGTCGCGATCCTGATCTTCGCGATCGGTGCGGGTGTTTCGCTCTACGAGGGATGGACCCACATTGCGCACCCCGAGCCGCTGCGTGATCCGGTGATCAACTATATCGTTCTCGGCATTGCCTTCCTCCTTGAAGGCACGTCGTGGACGATCGCGGTGCGCGCATTCAGCGCGGCGCGGGGCGGCGCGGGGCGGCGCAGGCTGGTGGCAGGCGGTGCGGCGTTCAAAGGACCCCGCGGGCTTCATCGTCCTGTTCGAGGACAGCGCTGCGCTCGCCGGACTGCTTGTTGCCGCGATCGGCGTCTATCTCAGCCACGCGACGGGGGATGCGCGGATCGACGGAGCGGCGTCGATCATCATTGGCATCATTCTCGCCGTGGTCGCAGCACTGCTCGCGCGCGAGGCCAAGGGGCTCCTGATCGGCGAAAGCGCCGACCCCGAGCTGATCGCGACCATAAGGACGATTGTCGGGCGCTGTCCGGGCATCGTTACCGTCAATCACGTGCGCACTGTCCACAGCGCACCCGAGGCGATCTTCGTCGTGATCAGTGCTGATTTCGATGACGCGATCAGCATGGGAGCGGGCGAAACGCTGATCGAGGACATAGAAACCCAGCTGCGCGAGGCGGTGCCGCAGATCAGTTCGGTCTATGTCCGCCCCGAAAAGGCGGCCGATGCGGCGATCCAGCCGGGCTGGAGCTATTAGCGTCGCGCCAGCACATCATAGTGCCGGCCGAAACCGAAGCGATCGAAGCGAGCAAAGCCTGCGGCGCGAAGACGCGCCTCGATAGCCGCAGCGTCGGTCCAGCGCGTATCGACCTCGTAAAAGATTGCCGCCATACGGTTGCGGTGCCGCGAAGCTGCGAGCGCTTCAACGACAGTCTCTTCGTGGCCCTCGACGTCGATCTTGAAGATCAGCGGCTCGTCACCCTCGAGGAGAGTATCGACCCCGGTAATGCCGAGAATGCGGATTTCCTCGCCGGCGGCGGGGACAGACGAGGCATCGCGCAGGCTTGCGGTTCCGCTGTGCCTGCTGTCGGTCGCGATCAAGGCCATGCCCGAGTGGAGCGAGACCGCGGCGTGGACGGGCCTGATCCGCCCGGTAAACCCGTTGAGCGCGATATTTTCGGTAAGGAGGGCGTAAGTTGCTGCGACGGGTTCAAAGGCGATTGCGGCGGCGCAGGCGGGGTTTCGTGCTGCAAGAAGGCTGTAAAGCCCCTGATTGGCGCCGATATCGACAAAGACAAAGCGCCCGCTCTGCGCTGCGAGAAAATCCGAAAGATCGCGGCCATAGGTCGCGGCCTGGCAGTATTGAAACGTACGGTCACCCCAATTCGCCCGCATCTTCACGCCGTAGCGTGACGTGACCACGCCCGCGCTGCGCGCGCGGGGAAAGACTGCGCGCACGCGCACCCACGCCTTGTGCAGCGTCTTGCGCACGCCATAGTCAAAAAAGGCGGCAAGCGGCGATGGTTGCTCAAGCGTCGGGACCATGATCATGCGCGCGCGATGAAGGAAAGGATCGCCTCGGCGGCACGCTCCGAGGACGGACGCTCGGCAAGGTCAAAACTGTAGCGGAACATCTGCTCCTGCCTCTCGCGCATTGCGGGCGTCAATCGCGGAACGTCGGCGAGCGCGGCCTCCAGCTCGTCGATCGTCGCGGCGACCGTTCCGGCCCGCCAGTGCGCAAAGTCGGGGTCGCCCCGCCAATGCAGACGGCGCGGGTTGAGGAAGAAACAGGGGCGCGGTCGCCGGATGAACTCGTAGACCTGGCTGCTTGCGTCGCCGAGATAGATGTCGGCAGCGTCGGTATAGGTCATATCGAGACACGCAGCGCTACCCGTGTCGATCAGTATATGATCATGCTCATAATGGTCGGGACGCGGGCCGTAATTCCAGCCCAGCGCAAAAGGAGAAAGCGACGCCGTCACGCGCTTTTTGAACAGCATGACATGCGGTGCGAAGATGAGATTATAGCGGCTTTGCGCAGCGAACCAGTCGAGGACCTGTGGTCCCATCGCATACCAGGATGAAAGGGCGGGCGAGGGATGCGGGTTGTAAAGGACCGTCGGCCGGTCCTTGGGAAAGAGCCGCGGGCCACCGGTGCGCGGGGGCAGATCGAATTTGGGATAGCCTACGATCGCGTGGCCATCCTGCTTGAGCAGTTCCGCCTGCGCCAGCCGATCGCGGATTTTCTCGCCTGACAGAAGAACAAGATCGAACTGTCCGCTCGCCTTGTCGAAGCCGATCGCCCGGTCGCCGGCGCCGTGGCGCGTGTGAACGAGCTTGAGCGATTTCAGCCCGAAAACTGTTTTCAGGAGCAGCGAGGTCTTCTCGGGGACCACCAGCGCGTCGAGCGCACGGAAGCGGTCGAGATTTCGGTGGAGGGTCGATATGATATCGGCGGGGACAGCGCGGCCCGTTGCCCGGTGTGCTGCGCGCGCGAGCGCAGAAGGGGGACGGAGGCGGACGATTTCGGGAATGGGACCGCCGCTCACAGCGGCGAGGCGGCGCACCTCACCCTCACAGCCTTGGGATACGAATATGCTGACGCGCGCGTTGCTGCCGCGGCGGAGGATCGCGAGCGCGACGGGGAGGGCGTGCGCGACCTGATGTCCGCCGCTGTGATTGAAGAGAAAGCCGATGTGCATGGCTGTCAACGCGACGCAGCGCGCCAATCGAGGATCGGCCAATGCCGTTCGGCCGCGACTGCGCGAAGTGCGCGCGACGGGTTCACCGCGATCGGCTCATCGGCGAACTCGAAGAACGGAAGGTCTGAGATATGGTCTGAGAAGAAACGGATATGTGCGGTTTCCCGGGCGATACCCGAATGGCTGAGAAAGGTCTCGATGCGTCCCTTCTTGTCCGAGCCGTAACAGTTCGCGCCCTCTATGGCGGGGGTCAGGCAGCCGCCCCGCCAGGTCGAAGCGGTGGCGATCACGTCGGCAACGCCGAGACGGCGAGCGAGGGCTGCGGTGTAAAGATCCGGCGCGGCGCTGGCGATGACGACGCGGCGCCCTGCTGCGCGTTCGCGCTCGATCCGCTCGATGCCCTCGCGATAGAGACCGCGAGCGATCAGGTGGCGCGCAAAGCGGTCGGCAAGCCGAGCCGCGTCACGCTGGGGCAATGCACCGCCGAGTGCGACCCAATGCATTGTCTGCTTCATCGTCCGGCGGGGAACAAGCTTGAGCGCATAGAGAAGCGCGACGGGTAACAAGAGCGGTACGAGAAGAAGACGCCACGGCGCGCGGTGGCGCGCCGCGAAGAGCAGGAACCGGCTATAGGTTGGCAGGACGGTAAGGGTGCGATCGAGGTCGAAGACCGATAGGGCGGTGAGACGTGGGACGGGCCCGGCGGCGCCCTCGACCTTTCGCTGCGGCTGTGCCATTGCATCCTCCTTCGGGGCCTCGATCATGGCAGCGCGAGATGACGCGGCGATGACGCCTTCATTTGTTTTTCGTCATCATCGCCGAATGGATGGCCGCGGGCCTGATCTGCAGTTATCGAGGGGGGCATGCACATCCTGGTGATCGAGGACGATGCGCGCGTCGCGGAGCATATCGGCAAGGGGCTGAAGTCGGCCGGGCACCTTGTCGATGTCGAGAGCGACGGACGTGCAGGACTGCTTCGTGCCGCAGCCGAGACCTATGATCTCATCGTGGTCGACCGGATGCTCCCCAACGTCGACGGGCTGACGATAGTCCAGACGATCCGCGCGACGGGCGATACGACGCCCGTGCTGTTCCTCAGCGCCCTCGCCGAAGTCGACGAGCGCGTCGCGGGGCTTCGTGCGGGCGGCGACGATTATCTCACCAAGCCCTTCGCCATGTCCGAGCTCCTCGCGCGCATCGACGTCCTCAATCGCCGCGGACCCTCGATCGTCGCCGAGACGAAGCTCAGTGTCGGCGACCTTGAAGTCGACCTGTTGGGGCAGGCGGTGCGGCGCGGCGGCCGGCCCATTGACCTTACTGCGCGCGAATTTCGCATCCTTGCCTATCTTGCGCGCAACGAAGGGCGCGTGGTGACGCGCTCGATGCTCCTCGAGCATGTGTGGGACTATCATTTCGACCCCCAGACCAACATCATCGACCAGCATGTCAGCCGTCTGCGGCAGAAGGTCGATCGCGGCTTCGACACCCCGCTCATTCATACAGTGCGCGGCACCGGTTATGTGATGCGGGCGGGCGGATGAGGTCGCGCGGACGGGGGCGGCTGTGGCGCAGCCTGACGCTTCGGCTTGGCGTCATCTATGTGGCGCTGTTCCTGACGTCGACCGCGCTGATGTTCGGTGCCGCATACTGGATGGCCGTATATCGGCCGTTGCAGAACGAAGCACAGGCCGTGCGCCGCGAAATGGGGGATCTGGCCGCCATCGACCGGGCAGGCGGGCGCGACGCGCTGATCCGCGCGCTCATAACCCGCGAGGCGAGCGGGCCAAAAAAGCCCTTTCATGCGCTGATCGCGCCTGATGGCAAACCTGTTCTCGCCAATCTGCCGAGTTGGCCCGACGAGGCTCTTGACGGCTGGACGCTTCTTGAAGCCGATATTTATCGGGGGGGCCAGGAACATGATTATGAAGCGCTGGTCGTCGAAAACCGGCTCGACGATGGGGCGCGGCTTATCGTCGGCCGTGACGTCGAGAGCATCGATGACCGCGACGAACTCTTTACCATCGGGTCGGCGTGGCTGATCCTCGTTGCAGCGTGCCTGGCAATCGGTGGCAGTGTCGCGATGAGCGCCGCGGTCGGTCAGCGGATCGATGCGGTGACGCGCACGGCGCGCCGGGTGATGGCGGGCAGCCTGACCGAGCGGATCCCGCTGCGCGGTACCGGCGACGACTTCGACGAGCTTGCTGCAACGCTCAACATGATGCTCGGCCGGATCGAGGAGTCGGTCGAGTCGGTCCGGCGCGTGTCCGACAATGTGGCCCACGAACTGCGCACACCGCTTGCGCGTCTGCACGCGGACCTTGACGAACTCAGCGCCGCGCGGACTGCGGCGGAGCGCGACCGCCTGACGGAACAGGCGCTCGCGGAGGCGGAACGGCTGCAGTCGATCTTCGACGCGCTGCTGCGCATTGCACGGATCGAAAGCGGCCGGCATCTCGCCGGGATGAAACCGGTCGACATGACGCTGCTTCTCGCCGACGCGATCGAGTTCCACATGCCCGAGGCCGAGGCGCGGGGCCAGCGCGTCGAGAGCGATGTTACGGCAGGTCTTGTGATTGAGGGGGACCCAAACCTGATATTTCAGGCTGTCTCGAACCTTCTCGACAACGCGATCAAATATGGCGGCGAGGGCGGCCTCATCCGCGTCGCGGCGCACCGGGAGGGGGAGGAGGTTTCGATCTCCATTGCCGATCGCGGGCCGGGGATCGCGCCCGAATATCGCGAGCGCGTGCTAGAACGTTTCTTTCGTGTGCCGGCAACCGCGGCGACGCCGGGCACTGGTCTTGGTCTTGCGCTCGTCAACGCCATTGTCGGGCTCCACAACGGGCATATGGAGATCGGCGATGCGGCGCCCGGGGCTTTGGTGACACTGCGCTTTGGAGCCGCCTGATCCGGCGCGCGCCGGAGATATTGTTCGCGCCTCGAGCTCCGGCCCACATCGGCCGGGCGGGGAGAAGGGCCGGGACTACTGGTCGATAACCATCGTGCCGGGGTGATGCTTGTCGAGGTGACGCCTTATGATCTTCAAATTCCGGCTGTTCGACCGGAAGACCAAGTCGAAGGCATCGCCCACGAGCGGTATGGCGCCGAGCGCCGTATCGACGCCAAGGTTTCCCACCATGCGCCAGATCTTCCACCTGGGCATGCCAAGATTGCGCGCTTCCCAGATCAGATAGGCGCCCATCAGCGCGGTGATCACGTCGCCGACAACGGGTACAAGCCCGACTATCGCGTCCAGCCCGACCGGCCGGTTGATGCCTGGAATCGTGAAACTGCGTTCGAGCAGGAATTCGAGCGTTTCGACCCGCTTGCGCAGCGCTGCGGGGTCACGTTTGTCCTGGATCAGCGCTTCGAAGATCGCATCGGTGTCGGGAGTGGAGGGGGCCATGGGCGTTCTTTTTGCAGACGCGCACAAATGCGTGCGCGAGGCTTAGTTGGGAGCGGCGATCAAGTGATTCAATGGGTGACGGGCGCGGCCGTTCGCGCGCAGTCCCGTAAGCCGCGGCGAGGCCACCGACCAGCGTAGGGGGGTCGCGAGAGGGATGAAGGGGGTATAGCGTGCCAGCACGGCCTCGGCCTCGCCGACCAGGCGCGCGCGCTCGGCAGGGTCGCTCGCCGCCACTGCCTCGTCGATCTTGCGCTGCGCTTCGGCGTTGCACAGCGTGTCTCTCCGGCACGACAAGCGGCGAAGACCCCAGACGGCATCGTCGTTCGGCATGACCATGTCGATGAGCTTGAGGTCGGCCTCGCGGTCCATGTCGACGCGCTGGCTCGGAATGCCAATGCGGGCGAAATCGGCTGCGACATAGGCATAAAGAATGCGCCCGCCGGGCGACTCGGGGATTGCGATCCGTAGCGGTTCAATCGGGCGGCCTGCGGCCTTCCACGCGTCGACCACGCGCTTGGCCTGCGCGAGGCGCGATGCATCATCATAATCGGCCCAGGCCGGAATGAGCGGCGCCGGGCCCCCGTCGCGGGAATAGAGCGCGGGGCGGATCGTCACTTGCGGCTGCCATTCGGCAAGCCCGAAGGCGTCTATGAGCCGGTCGCGCCGGATTGCGCGCGACAGCGCCTCGCGATTGGCGTCGGTGGCGAGAAAGCCCTCGGCGCGCACGAACAGGAGTCCGAAAAGGCCCGGAACGGGATCGACGACGAGGCGCGAACGCCCGATGTTCGAGGCGACGAAATAGGGTAGCGACGAAAAGCGGCCGCCGAGCACGCCATCGGCATAGCCGTTCTTGAAGCGCGCGAGCGCCCGCGGTGCGGTGACGCCCACGAGCTCGATCGAGGCGGCCGGGTCTGTCGCTGCGGCCTCCGCCTCTTCGGGATCCTCAGCAAGTGGGTCTGCAACTGGGGTGAGCAAGATCGCGCGGCCCTGCGTTTTCGGTCGCATAGGGCCCCAGCCCATGCCGCGATGAACGATCGCCATCGAGGGGAGGGCAAGCAGTTCGAGAATGTCAGGCTGGGGCACCGACAGGCGGATTTCGATCACGCTGTCGGTCATCGCCTTGATCGTCTCGATCTCGGGAAAGTCGTCGCGCAGAACATGCTTGCTGCGCGCTCCCAGATAGCCGCGCAGGATCGATGCGACATCCTCGGCAGTCACCTTGTCGCCGTTCGACCATTTTGCTTCGCGGATGCGGAAGATGTAGCTCAGTCCGTCAGCGGTGACCGTCCAGCGCTCGGCGAGGCCGACGTCGATCTGGCCTTCGCCGTCGTAGCTCACGAGCCCCTGCGATGTCGCCTCGAGGAGGGCTGCATTGGGGGGCGACAACTCGCCGTTCGCCGGCGTCGCGGCGGGGTTCAGGGGGCCGATTGCGGCGATGCGGACAGGCCCGCGCTCGCTGAAGAGGTCGCAGCTGCTGAGACTGAGGAGGATCAGCGCGGCCGCGATACGTCGCGCCCCTGTGCCGGCCTTCATTCGTCTACAACTCCTGCGCCCATCGCTGCTGGTGCGGACGGCGGGATTATTTGTTCGCCCCAACATACTGAAAATAAATGAAAAACTCTAAGTTTTCTCAATTATACCGTAAATTATACCGTAAGCGAACTATTCAAAAAAAACTAATAAAATCAATATTTTATTCGATACCGCTCATTCGTTGAACCCAGACGGGCTTGCGATCTAATCTATGGGGTTTTCAATAGGATAGTTTCCTGCGCTGCGGTATACAGAAAATACGCGATCCGGGCTCAGATCTTGAGCGACGGGGAGGGCGCCGTGTTGTCGCCCGCCTCATCTGCATTACGAGCCTTCACGCTATCGCGAAAAAGCAGGTCAGTTTACCATTAGGCGGGGTGAGCGTTCAATTCGCGAACCTTAATGCATCAGGCTCTTGAATAGCATAAACAGAGATTCGAAGCTCAGTTCTTCATTATTTTTTAAATACATGCATACGTCGTGCAGATAGGGCATGCTGTATCCCCGTGCCTCGGGTTCGTACATTGAGCAGCATCCAAACGCTAAAAAGAATGCAGTCATTTCGTTGTGATATTCAGCATAGAAGGCGGCAAATGATAATTCGTTTTCCGCTTCCGAATATGTTACGCCCAATGGGGTAGAGATAGTATCAACGTCATTCAATTCAGGATCAAAACTTAGATTGATTATGGGCTTTGTTTTGTAGAGAGCGTGAAGCAGTGCTCCAGCACGCTTGTGGTGATCGGGGTTTTCCGAAGCAAGCAAAACGCCGAACGTGTCGATGGCAAGCATGTAAGTTTGGTAAGCTAGCGCAAGGCGAGCGTCATCGACCTCAAACGTACAGTTTATCAAGGTGCCTAATTCGCTAGGGGATCGACGGTAGAAATCGCCTACGAACTGTTTGAACGCTTCCTCGTCATCGAGAAGCTTGAACACATGCTGCAAATCCGGTCCCCCGTAAGCATAAAAAAAGCCCCTCGCTCTTTCGAGCGAGGGGCCCTTTTAGCCTAATGGCTTATTTGGTAAAATGACTTTTCAGGAGTTCGAAGCCCGAGAACGTCTCCTCAAAGGACCGAACCGGTTCCTTAAGGCTGTTGTTCGAGTACAAGCGCACGGCATTACGACCGCTCGCTGTAGCTTCGCTCCCCTTCTTTGCCGTTTGCGTCATAGAACTTCCTTTCTCACGCCACCCCTTCTCATTCGCAGCTCTGGCGATTTGCTGCGCCTGACGGGCGAGGGCTCTTAAGCCCCCGCTCTTGTTCCCGGTGCGCTGTCTGCACCAGGCTTTCTCGATCTCGCCTTTAGCGATCAGGCCTTGATTGGATTGCCAATCAAGTCGTTAAGTCGCTTACGTCCTTGTGGACCCCTAGGCACTGTCAGCTCCATCTACTAAAATCATTATGCACACGTTAAAAGGTCGCAGCTGAACACAGCCTGACCCCGGGAGTAGAATGCTTTCGCCTTATCCTAGCACGGTTGACAAAGAGTTCGCAACGCATTAACGACACTCGCGTCTCGTGTCGTTAATGCGCAGCGGGGCTTTATGGCGATGCGATTCGCCGCTCCCGGCCAAGCTGCTCGAATCTGAACGGACCGTTTCATCCGCATATGGGAACGCGCGCCACGGATACAAGTTCCGGCGCTCAGCACATCTAAAATTCGACGGGATAGCCCGCACTCGAGGAAAAGGCTTCGCCGGCTCTTCGGTGCTGTGGCCTATCGACAATTGGAATGGAAGCTACGGTATCATTCCCGAAATATACCGTAGAATATACCGTAAAATCTCTGCGCTGTCCATAGAATGCCTGAGACTGTCAGAGACACAAAGCGGCCTCAGAAACCGCAGAAAACCGGACTTTTGGAGACTATCAGAGACTGTCAGAGACGGTGTATTTGGTGCGGACGGCGGGACTCGAACCCGCACACCCAAATGGATAGCAGATTTTAAGTCTGCTGCGTCTACCGGTTCCGCCACGTCCGCGCACCCTTGCCCGTCAAGCGGATGGGCGGGGGGAGGTCAAGCGCTGTTTGCGGGGTTTCGCATGCCATGGGGGTCGGGTAGAGCAGGGGCTATGCAAGCTGTACTCTCCATCTCCGGCCTCGGAAAAACCTACAAGAGCGGTCACAAGGCGCTGAGCGACGTCAATCTCGATATCGCAAAGGGTGAGATCTTCGCGCTCCTCGGACCCAACGGTGCGGGCAAGACAACGCTGATCAGCATCGTGTGCGGTATCGTCATGCCGAGCGAGGGGGTGGTGAAGGTTGCCGGGCACGACCATCTTCGCGACTATCGCGCCGCGCGCTCGTTGATCGGGCTGGTGCCGCAGGAGCTCCACACCGATGCCTTCGAGACCGTGCTCACGACGGTCAGCTTCTCGCGCGGTTTGTTTGGCAAGGCTCGCGACCCTGTTTTCATCGAGCGGCTGCTTCGCGACCTCTCGCTTTGGGACAAGCGCGACGCGAAGATCATGGAATTGTCGGGCGGGATGAAGCGCCGCGTGATGATCGCAAAAGCGCTTAGCCATGAGCCTGAAATCCTCTTCCTCGATGAACCGACCGCAGGGGTCGACGTCGAGCTGCGCCGCGATATGTGGACAATGGTACGCGGGCTTCGCGAGCGCGGCGTCACGATTATCCTGACGACCCATTATATCGAAGAAGCCGAGGAGATGGCCGACCGCGTCGGGGTGATCAGCAAAGGCAGGCTGATTCTGGTCGAGGAGAAGCAGGCGCTGATCAAGAAGCTGGGGCGCAAGACGCTGACCCTCAACCTCGCCGAACCACTGGCGGCCATTCCCGCAGAGCTTGGCGATTGGCGGCTCGAGCTTGCGGGTGAGGGGCACGAGCTCGTCTATGAATTCGACAGCCAGGCCGAGGCGACGGGGGTCCCGTCGCTCCTGCGCCGGATGAGCGATCTTGGTATCGGCTTTAAGGATCTCAACACGAAGCAGAGCTCGCTTGAAGATATTTTCGTCGGGCTGGTGCACGACAGCCAAGCGGAGCAGCCGGCATGATTTCGAATTATCGGGGAATCCGCGCCATCTATCAGTTCGAGATGGCGCGCTTTGGCCGCACTTTCTGGACCAGCCTGATCTTGCCGGTCATCACCACTGCTCTCTATTTCGTTGTCTTCGGCTCAGCGATCGGCAGCCGGATGAGCGAGGTAAGTACGGTTCCCTATGGCGCGTTCATCGTTCCGGGCCTGATGATGCTGACGATGTTCACCGAGAGCATCAACAACGCCTCCTTCGGCATTTACATGCCCAAATGGACGGGCACGATCTACGAGATGCTATCGGCGCCGATGTCACCGCTTGAACTGCTGATTGCCTATGTCGGCGCAGCCGCGAGCAAGTCGGTGATCATCGGCTCGATCATCTTTGCGACCGCGCATCTGTTCGTCGACGTGGAAGTCGCTCATCCCCTGTTGATGGCGGCGTTCATGATCCTGATGGCGGTGACCTTCTGCCTCTTCGGTTTCATCATCGGTATCTGGGCGCAGAGCTTCGAGCAGCTCCAGGTGATCCCGATGCTCGTCGTCTATCCGCTGACATTCCTCGGCGGCGCATTCTACTCGCTCGAAATGCTGCCGAAAGCGTGGCAGGCCGTCACGCTTTTCAATCCCGTCGTCTATCTGATCAGCGGGTTCCGCTGGACCTTCTTCGGACAGGGTGATGTCGCAATCGAGGTGAGCATGGGCGCGGTGGCGCTGTTCCTTGTCCTTTGCCTCGGCGTGATCTTCTGGATGTTCCGAACCGGGTACCGGCTCAAGAATTGACAGAGGCGGGCGCAGCCCACCCGCCGGCATTCGGCGCAACACGACGCCGTCCCGCCCGAAGGCTGGAGGCCGCTTCTTCGCGGGGCACAAGGAAGGATGAGAAAAGCCGGCCGCTTAGTCGTTAAGCCGCTCGCGCATTTCCTTGCCGGGCTTGAAATAGGGCACATTCTTGGCCTTGACCGCGACGGGCGCGCCTGTGCGGGGATTGCGGCCAGTGCGCGAGTCGCGGCTTCGCGTTGAAAAAGCCCCGAAACCACGCAGTTCCACGCGGCCGCCGGCGGCCAGCTGGTCGACGATGGAATCAAAGAAAACATCGACAATCTTTTCCACCTCTTCGAGGCGCAAATCGCTGTTTTCGTTCGCGATCTTTTGAACCAGTTCAGACCGGATCATGTGCTTCCCCTACTATCACGCCTGTCCCGCCATGGCGGGGATGTCCGGTCGGTGCCGGTTCGGATGCGTGAGACCCCTCCCAACGCACGCAGAACCTACCATGAAACGGGGCGCGTTCAAAATATATCCGGCAAGGAAAAAGGCCCGCCGAGGGACACTCGACGGGCCTAGTCATTCGTTTGTCGAAAGGGGGGAAGGCTTAGCCCTTCTTGCCCGCCTTCAGCGCCTCGCCAAGGATGTCGCCGAGCGACGCACCCGAATCCGAGGAACCATATTGCGCAACGGCCTGCTTCTCTTCCGCGATCTGCATCGCCTTGACCGAGAAGTTCGGCTTTTTCGAACGATCGAAGCCAGCAACCATCGCGTCGAACTTCTGGCCGACCTGATAGCGATCGGGGCGCTGTTCGTCGCGGTCGCGGCCGAGGTCGGCGCGCTTGATGAAGCCGGTCGCGCCATCGTCGCCTGCCTGCACTTCGAGACCATTGTCACGGACTTCAAGGACCGTGACGGTGACGATGTCGTTCTTCTTCAGTGAGCCCGCTGCGGCACCGGCGCCGATCGCGGGAGCACCCTTCTCAAGCTGCTTGATGCCGAGGCTGATGCGTTCCTTCTCGACGTCGACGTCGAGCACGACAACCTGGACCTGCTCGCCCTTGCGGTGGAGGTGCAGCGCTTCTTCGCCCGAAATGCCCCAGGCGATGTCCGACATGTGGACCATGCCGTCGACGTCGCCGGGCAGACCGACGAACAGGCCGAACTCGGTCGCATTCTTGACTTCGCCCTCGACCACGCTGCCAACCGGGTGCGCTTCTGCAAAGGCGCCCCAGGGGTTCGACTGCGCCTGCTTGAGGCCAAGCGAAATACGGCGCTTCTCGCTGTCGACCTCGAGGACGATGACCTCGACTTCCTGGCTGGTCGAAACGATCTTGCCGGGATGAACGTTCTTCTTGACCCACGACATTTCGCTGACGTGGACGAGGCCCTCGATGCCGGGCTCGAGCTCGACGAACGCGCCGTAATCGGTGATGTTCGTGACCGTTCCCTTGAGTTTCGCGCCGACCGGATATTTGGCGGCAACGCCTTCCCAGGGATCGCTCTCGAGCTGCTTCATGCCGAGGCTGATGCGCTGCGTATCGCGATTGATGCGGATGATCTGGACGCGGACGGTGTCACCGATGTTGATGACTTCGCTCGGGTGGTTGACGCGCTTGTAGCTCATGTCGGTGACATGGAGCAGGCCATCGATGCCGCCGAGGTCGACGAACGCACCATAATCGGTGATGTTCTTGACCGCGCCTTCGATGATCTGGCCTTCTTCCAGGTTCTGGATCAGGCCCGAACGCTGTTCGGCGCGCGTTTCCTCAAGGATGGCGCGGCGCGACACGACGATGTTGCCGCGGCGACGATCCATCTTGAGGATCTGGAAGGGCTGCGGCAGGTCCATGAGCGGGCCGACGTCGCGCACCGGGCGGATATCGACCTGCGAACCTGGAAGGAACGCGACGGCGCCGCCGAGGTCGACGGTGAAGCCGCCCTTGACGCGGCCGAAGATAACGCCTTCGACACGGGCTTCCTTGTTGAATTCTTCTTCGAGGCGGTCCCAGGCGGCTTCGCGGCGGGCGCGATCGCGCGACAGCATGGTTTCGCCATTGGCGTTTTCGACGCGGTCGACATAGACTTCGACTTCGTCACCGATCTTGAGATCGGCCTTCTGGCCCGGCATGGCGAATTCGCGAAGCGGCACGCGGCCTTCGCTCTTCAGGCCAATGTCGATCACTGCCAGGTCGTTTTCGATGCCGGTCACGGTGCCTTTGACAACGCGGCCTTCAAAGCCGCCGTCGGCGCCGCCCAGCGATTCATCGAGCATCGCGGCAAAATCGTCGCGCGTCGGAAAAGCCGTAGAGGCCATATGGGTTCGTCCTTATTTCATTGTTCCGGCCAAGCGGTTGGTTCCGCTGGTCTTTTGGCCGATCCGTCCCGTCCGCCGGATGCAAGGCGGGACATCCGCGGGAACGGCGGCGCGGCGCGGCGCAGGCAAAGCAAAAAGGGCGCGACAGGTGCGTCCCGTCACGCCCGACGCTCGTTTTCGAGCGGCGGCCAAGCTGCGCCACAACCGACAAAATCGCCCGTTGGACGCGGCGCATATATGAGCGAACGGGCCGCGAAGCAAGGCGAAAGGGCGGGTAAACGCCATCGTAAGACCTTTGGGGCGATAAATTCGCTTCATCGAGGGGGCTCTTATGCAAAGGAAATCAGGCGGCCGATTCGTCGATCGGGCGGTCGAGGCACGATTTCAGATCGCCGCGCGCACGTTGCGGCTGCCCTTCGTGCGTATCTATGGCGTCCTCTTCATGCTCGTCGCGCTCGCCTACACGATCGCGAACCCGATGCTCCTCAATCCGCATGATACCGCGGCGCTGGCACTGCTCCTGGGCTGCACCCTGCTTCTTGCCGGAGCCTATGTCGGCTCGACCTTCTGGCCCTCCTATATCGAGCAGCCAGCCATCGATTTTGCGGCGCTCCTCGGGATCATGTTCCTTGTCGGACACATCAATCTCGTTCTCTTCGACGAGCTCATCGACATGCACGAGGACATGCATGCCGTTGGCGTCATCAACCGCCTTTCGGTGAGCGCCTTCGCGGCTGTTGCCCTTGCGGGTCGGCCGCGGCTCTTCCTCCTGTGGCTCGCGCTCGATTTCACGGTGTTCCTCGCCACGGTCCTGCCAGTGCAAAGCCATAGCGCCGGGCTGTGGTACGCGCTTCTCAGCTATGGAAGCGGCGCGATGATCATGATCGCGATCAACCTCGCGATTGACCGGTCGAGCCGGGGCGCCTTTGCGCTTTCCGAAGCGCTGGAGGCCGAGCGCAGGAAGAATGAGGAGCTTGTCTACAATATGCTGCCGCCCGCAGCCGTCGACCGGATCCGCGACGGGCGAATGGTTGCCGATGCCTATGCCGAAGCGAGCGTGATCTTCATCGATATGGTGGGTTTCACCAGCCTCGCAAAGCGCGTCTCGCCCGGGCATCTCGTCGAGGTGCTCAACGCCTTCTTCAACCATGCCGATGCTTGCGCGGCCGAGCACGGGGTCGAAAAGGTCAAGACGATCGGTGACGCTTATCTCGCCATCGCAGGCGGCAATGTAACGAGCGGGAACAGCGCCGACGCCGCCATCGCCTTCGCGCGCGATGTGCTGGCGGGGGTTTGCGACCTCAAGAGGGTCGCCGGCACCGACGTGGGTCTGCGCGTTGGCATCCACAGCGGCCCGGTCGTCGGCGGAGTGATCGGGGCGACGCGCATGGCCTATGACTATTGGGGCGAGACCGTGAACATGGCAGCGCGGCTCGAAGGGACGGCGCCTGTCAATGGCATCGCGATCTCCGAAAGCACCTGGCTGCGCGCGCGGGATCGCGCCGACTTCGGCCCGCCGCAAACCGAGATGCTGAAAGGGGTGGGCGAAACCTGCGTCTATCACGCAAAGGCGGCGCCCGAGCGCGCTCGCCTGCCCGAGTTCAACTGGGTCGCCTGACCTTTTCGCTCACGAAAGCGATTGCCGCGGCGATCGCTTCGCCTACCCCCATGTTGCTGTTGTCGAGGAGCAAGGCATCCTCGGCGCGAAGGAGCGGCGCGTCGGCGCGGCCCGTATCGCGCGCGTCGCGTGCGTGGACGTCGGCGAGCACGGCCTCGTAACTGACCTCGACCCCGCGCCCCAGCATCTCGGCGTGGCGGCGGCGCGCGCGCTCTTCGGGCGTTGCCGTAACGAACAGCTTCGCGTCGGCCTGCGGCGCGATAACGGTGCCGATGTCACGTCCGTCGAGCACCGCGCCGCCCGCCTGGTTTGCAAAGTCGACCTGTCGCTGGAGGAGCGCACGCCGCACCTCGGGGTGTACTGACACGCGGCTGGCGAGGCTGCCGGTGCTCTCGTAACGCAGCGCGGGATCGTCGAGCAGGCTGGCGGGAAAATCACAGGCCGCCAACGCGTCGGCAGCATTGTCGGGGTCGCCATGGTTGAGCTGCGTCTGATAGCCGACTGCGCGGTAGAGGAGGCCAGTGTCAAGCACCGGCAGCCCGAAATGGGCCGCCAGCGCCCGCGCGATGGTGCCCTTGCCCGAAGCGGTGGGGCCGTCGACAGCGATGATCACGGTTGCAGTCCCTCGAGAAGCCCTTCGAAATTGGGAAAACTCGTCGCAACCGGTGCCATGTCGTCGATCTCGATCGGCGCCTTGCTGACGAGGCCTGCAACCGCGAAGCTCATGCAGATGCGGTGGTCGAGGTGGCCTGCGATCACGGCGCCGCCGGGCAGGGGCTCGCCGCCGCTGCCATCGATGACGAGGCCGTCCGCACTTTCCTTGACGCGGGCGCCTATCGCCTCGAGCCCCGCGGCCATGACCGCGAGCCGGTCGCTTTCCTTGACGCGCAGTTCGTCAAGGCCCGTCGTGACCGTGCGTCCTTGCGCGAGCGCGGCGGCAACGAAAAAGATCGGAAACTCATCGATCATGCTCGGTGCGGCCGCAGGGTCGACTTCGATCCCTTTGAGCGCGCTGTGGCGCACGCGGAGGTCCGCGACGGGCTCGCCCCCGACCTCGCGCCTGTCGAGCAGGGTGATGTCGCCTCCCATCTGCCGGAGAATCTCGACGAGCCCGGCGCGCGTCGGATTGAGGCCCACATTGAGGATCGTCACGTCCGATCCGGGCACGAGGAGGGCTGCGACGATGAAGAAGGCGGCCGACGAGGGGTCGCCGGGCACGACAATCGCCTGCGGCTTGAGCTCGGCCTCACCGCGGATGCGGATATGTCGCGCGCCGTCGGCGTCCGTCTCAACGTTGAGCACGGCGCCAAAACCCTGGAGCATGCGCTCGCTATGATCACGCGTCGGGACCGGCTCGATGACCTCGGTGATACCGGGCGTATTGAGGGCGGCGAGCAGAACGGCGCTTTTCACCTGCGCCGATGCCATCGGCAGGCGATATTCAAGCGGGATGGCGGGCGCGAGACCGCGGACCATCAGCGGCAGGCGGCCTCCGGGCGAGGCGGTTATGTCGGCGCCCATTTGCGAAAGCGGCTCGATGACGCGTCCCATGGGGCGCCCCGAGAGACTCGCGTCACCCGTAAAGGTCACGGTGATCGGATGGCTCGCGACAAGGCCCATGAGGAGACGGGTCGAGGTGCCGCTGTTCCCCATGTCGAGCGCGCCCGCTGGCTGAAGCAGGCTGCCCACACCCACGCCGTCGATCTCCCAGTCGCCTTCGCCTGTCTGCTCGATCCGCGCCCCCATGGCGCGCATCGCAGCCGCTGTGGCAAGGACGTCATGACCTTCGAGCAGTCCGGTGACGCGGCTCGTTCCCACGGCGAGCGCCGACAACATCAAGGCGCGATGCGAGATGCTCTTGTCGCCGGGAATGGCTATGCGGCCGGTGAGCGGCGGGGACGCGCAAAAGCGGCGCGGGCTGGAGACGGGATCGGTCATTGCGCGGCGCTTTTGACAGCGGCCCGACAATCTGGCAAGGCGCACGCCGATTTGATGGATCGGCCACGACGTGGCGATTTTCTTCCAAAATTATCTGACTGTTTTCAGTTGTTTAAGAGGCTTGTATGATAAAAGCTGAATGGGGCACGAAACGCAGCTGCCCGAAATGCGCCACCCGATTCTATGATCTGACCAACGACGATCCCGTTACCTGCATCAATTGCGGCTACGCCTGGATCCCGGAATCGGTGCTCAAATCGAAGCAGCCGATGCCGTTCGAAGAGGCTGAGAAGCCCGGCAAGGTGAGCAAGGAAACCGAGTCTGACGACGATCTGGATCTGGACGTCGATGTCGACGAAGATAGCGATTCGCCCGATAACGACGTCGATCTTGGCGGCGACGACGATCTTGGCGTTGCGACCGGCGACGACGAGGACGACGAAAGCTGACCGAAAAGGCGGGGGGCCAAAAAAGCATCGCCTGATGCATTTGGCCCCTTGCATATAGGACGCGCGCTGGTAAAGGCGGCGTCCCGATCGCACGACCCAGAGCGATCCTGCAAAATGGCATGGGGCCTTAGCTCAGCTGGGAGAGCGCTACAATGGCATTGTAGAGGTCACCGGTTCGATCCCGGTAGGCTCCACCATTTTACGACTTTCCCATCACGTCGAAATGGCCTTCCGGGGGGAAGTCCACGAAGAGCGCGCCCCACGAGAAGCCGGAAAGCCGGCGGCTCCCATTTTTGCTGATGTTCGCCCTTGAATGAGCCAGATACTCTCCGCCTCAAAATGAACTGAGGAGGATGCGATGGATCTCGGGCTGGCCGGCAAGAAAGTGATCATGAACGGGGGCGCGCACGGATTGGGACTTGCCGCGCTCAAGATTTTCACCGCCGAGGGTGCCGACGTCGCCTTCTTCTCGCGCGATGCGGAGAAAGTCGCGGCCGCCGTCGCGGCGATCGACGCGGCGGGGCCCGGCAAGGTGTTCGGTGAGCAGTTCGACATGACGGACAATCCCGACGGTTATCGCGCCTGGCTCGAAAAGGCGCGCGAGACGCTCGGAGGCTGCGATATATTCGTTCATACTGCGAGCTCGTCGGGGCAGGGCGCAACCGGAGACTGGCAGCGCGGGCTCGATATGGACATCATGGGCGCGGTGCACGGGGTCGAGACCCTGACCGAAGCGCTCGCTGCGTCGGGGTCGGGTTCGATCGTCTTCCTATCGTCAACAGCGGCGGTTATCTCGAGCGCTACCGCGCCGAGACGAAGGGGAAGCCTGTCGATCCGGCGCGATTTGTCGGCACGCCGAGCGGGCTGTCGCACCGCGACATCCACTCGGTGATCAACGACCGTTCGCTCGGCGAGCGCTTCTTTGAAATCCACAGCGACATGCTCGATCCCGAGAAGTCGGTCTACATCGACCCGTTTTTCGGCGACCTCCACGGCCAGCGCGCAATCCGCGCGTGGCTGGTTCCCATCATGGCGGGGCAGGGGAGCGAGGCGAGCTTTGATCCTGTCTTTCCTGCTGCCTTTCTCGAGGATGGCGAGGGCGGTACCTCGATCGATGAATGGATGCTCACGCAGCCCGTCAACGGCGAGTGGGTCAAGATCGTTCGCGGTGTCAGCGTACGCCGCTATCGCAACGGATGGGTGCGCGACGCGGTCGATTTCTTCGACACGACGCCGATCCGCATGGGCATGGCATTCCGTGAGAAGCAAGGGGACGCGCTCGTCCCCCTGCCGGACTGGCCGCGCGTTCCGACCAAATCCTGGGTGCGCAGCGATCCGCCGCCGGCGCTGTCACCGGCCGCCGAGGCCTGGCGTCGGGGCCGCGCCGAACGCGGCGCGGGCACGCCCACCGGCCTTACGAACCGGGATCTTCACGTTCTCATCTTCGAGCGCCCGAACCCCACCGATTTCGACGGCGAGTTTAGCGCGCTGCTGCACCCGACGGCATCGGTCTATATCGATCCGATCTTTGGCGAGCTTCATGGCCAGAAGGCCATTGCAGACTGGCTCGCCGACGTCATGCCGAAGGCCGGGAACGTTGCCTTCGAGCTCACCGAGCAGCCGGTGTTCGACGGCGACATGTCGTATAGCGAGTGGCGCCAGGTGGCCATCCTGCCAAGCGGCGAGCGCGTCGTGATGACGCGCGGGTGCAGCATCCGCCGCTACAAGGACGGCTGGGTCATTTATGCCGCGGACTATTTCGACACCGCCCCGCTCATGGATCCCGAAATACAGGCCGCGAGCACGGCCGCGGGCGCGACGCTGACGATCGACGATGTGCGTCGCTACCGCCCCGACATCCCGGCCCCCGAAGCAGCCGACGGGGAGAATGTGGACATTTTGGGTCTTGCCTCGACGCTTCCGCGCCCCGCGGAAGTGCGCGGTAACGCGAGTGAGAAGAACAGCGGCGTTCGCGAGCGGTTGATCGACGTCGCGACCGCGGAGATCGAGCGAACCGGCAAGGCAACCATCAGCATCCGCGAGGTGTCGCGCCTCGCCGGCATTTCCCACAACGCCCCCTACTTCCACTTTGCGGACAAAAAGGCGCTGCTGATGGCGGTCGCGGCCCGGGGCTTTCGCAAATTGCAGGGGGAGATGGTTGCCGCCGCCGCGACGGCCCAGAGCGCAGCCGAACGCCACCGGCTGCTCGGGGTTGGCTATGTCCGCTTTGCAACTGCCAATCCCGGGCTGTTCAGGCTCATCGGAAATCGGGAGATCACCGGCGCCATACCGACCCGCGAGCTCAGCAATGCGCGGGTCGCGGCCGCCCAGCTTTTCGGATCGGCGGTCCTCGACCTGACCGCACGGCGGCAGGATGCGGCGGTCGACCCGAAGCTCGCCGCCATCGCTGGTTGGTCGATGATGCAGGGCCTCGCGACATTGTTGATCGAGGGGCAATTGACCCCCGGCCTGTTGGGCGCAGCCGACGAGGTGACCGCCGCCGAGAGGGTCGCGGGGCTGTTCACAGACCTCCTGGTCGGCGAAGCCCGGGACACGTAGCTTCATCCATCTGGCTCCGCTGCGAGGGGGCGCAGCGTCTTTGACCCTCGCTCTTCGCCACGTGCCGTGCTTGTTTGCCGGTGAACCGAGGCGAGGGCCCGGACCTTGTCCGATGGCTGTTCGTTACATCGGCTGACGGAAGGACCAACAGACGGAGAAATATATGACCCTGTTCAAGAAAGCCGCGCTCGCGTTCGTCGCCACATCAATGGTGGCCGCGCCCGTCACCGCCTCCGCGGCTCAGGCCTATAGCGGCGTCTCCGCAGTTTCGGCGAGCAGCGGCCAGAGTGAGCTCGAAGGCAATTCGAGTTGGCTGATCGGCCTTCTCGGCCTTTTGGCCGGCATTACCGCAATCATCATCATCGCTGACGATGATGATGATGCGCCTGTCAGCCCCTGACCCCAGCTAGGGCCATCTTTGAGTGATTCAGGAGGCGCCGCGCTATTGCGCGGCGTCTTCCGTTTCGAACAATGGTTCCATTCGAATCGGATCCGCCAGCGTGATCCGGTCGAGGATCGCTGCCGTATCGTCACGCACCTTCAGCATCAGGCTGCGCATCCGGCATTCCTTTTCGGGCAGACAATTCTTGCAATGCTCATGCGCATTGCGGCTCGCGCACGGCACAAGCGCAAGCGATCCGCGCGTCAGCCGCACCAGGTCGCCATAGCTGATATCGATCGGGGGCAGCGCAAGCTGGTAGCCGCCGTCGCGGCCCCGCTGCGAGATCAAAAGTCCCTCGCGTGCCATTTCCGACAGGATCACGGTCAGGAACTTGGGGGGGATATTCTGGGCCTCCGCAATGTCGGCCAGTTGCACCTGACCCTTGCCCCAATGGTCGGCGAGGTGCTGGAAGGCGCGGATGGTGTAACGGGTCTTCTGCGAGAGCATGGCCGTTGTCTGAGCCAGTTTGGCGATAATTTCAACCGGCTGGCATGACAATCTTTGCGCCATTGATCGAAATCACAGCGGCGACTAGTTTCCGCGCTATAAGCGAGGCCTCAACAGGTCCAGGAGCGGCGCATGAGTCGATATCATTTCATTCCCGCCTGGGTGGCGATCGCAGCGCTGGCGGTCACACCTGCGCAGGCGCAATTTGGCGGCATTCTGCGCAAGGTTGCGACGCCAACGCCCAGCCCCGACAGCGGCGAGGACAATGGCGGCTGCCCCAAGGGCAAGAAGGGCAGCCGGGCCGGGCGGAATATCCTCGGCGGCGTCCTCAACGAAGCGATCGGGAGCGCGGCGAGCAAGGCCGGCGTCTACAGCTATGTTCCGATAGCCGAAGTCAGCGACACGCTCACCAACGCCATCGCCTGCAAGCTCGATCCCGCCGAGCAGGTCCAGGCGGCCAAGGCGACCGAAGAAGCGGTGCGCGGCGAGGAAGTCGGATCGACGGCTAGCTGGACGAGCGAAACGCGCGAGAATGTGAGCGGATCATCGACGATCATCGCGCGCAACGACGAGGCGGGCGGCCGCCAGTGCATCAACGTCACGGATTTCATCATCGTCGATGGCGAGGAAACGCGCGCAACCAAGCGCATGTGCCGCGAACCTGGCCAGCCGCGCTACACGCTGGCGCAGGCATGAAGCAGACAGCACGCCTGGCATTGGGCCTGGCGGCGTTCGCGACGCTCGGCGCGACCCCGGGGAAGGATCCGGCCAATCCGACCTGTCCGCTGCATCCCAACTGGTCCACCAATCCGACGATGCTGCTCACCCCTGTTGAGAGCGGGGGCGTCAAGATCCTGCTCGCCGAAGGGCGCGTTGATCCTGGTTTGCCCGAGCGGCTGAAAGCCGCTCTCGCGGCCAACCCCGACGTGACCGAGATATGGCTGAGCTCCCCGGGCGGCGACGCCCGCGCGGGCAATGCAGCAGGCCGGGTCATCCGCTCGAACCTGGGTATCACGACCCGCATTCCATCAGGCTGGGCCTGTTTTAGCGCCTGCAATTTCGTCTTCATGGGCGGAATCCCGCGTTACGTTGATCCGGGCGGGTTGTTCATTGTCCATATGTTCACGCGCACCGGCGATCGCAGCACGATCGACATGAGCGTTGCAATGGGCACCGATGCAACCACCGAGCTCATCGGCGACGTTGAGCAGGATGCAGCGCTGCTCGCGAGCGAAGACAATGATTTCCTCATCAAGATGGGGGTATCGCGCAAGCTGCTGACCGATGTGATGTATCAGCAAAAGGCGGTAAAAGGTCGGGGTCCCGACCAGTCGACCCGGCGCTGCCTGACGCACGAAGAGGCATTGAAATACGGCGTCGACAGCAGCGACACGACCGGCGGCTGATGGCGCAGCGCAAGGTTGCAAAGTGCAACGCTTGGCGTAGACTGCCCGACCAGAATTGGGAGAGCCGCCAATGAACGACATGCCGCATCCGCGCGCGACCTTTCGCGCAATGACCGAGGGTACGCAGGAAGACTGGGACATCATCGCGGCCGAGCAGAAGGAATTTGCACCCCGAAACGGCGCGCGCATCCTCGAGCACCTGAAGCTACTTGCCGGCGACTACGGCGGCTTTCCCGTTGACCGGCTCACTCACTGCCTTCAAACCGCGACGCGCGCTCACCGCGACGGCCGCGACGAGGAATATGTCGTGATGGCGCTGCTACACGACATCGGCGATACGCTCGGCGCCTTCAATCACCCCGACATCGCCGCGGCGATCCTCAAGCCTTTCCTGTCGGAAGAGAACCACTGGATCGTCCAGCATCACGGCATCTTCCAGGGCCATTATTTCTTCCACTATATCGGCCTCGACCGCGACATGCGCGACCGGTTCCGCGACCATCCCTACGCGGCCGCCTGCGCCGAATTCTGCGAGAAATATGACCAGCCGGCCTTCGACCCCGATTATGACACGCTGCCGCTTGAATATTTCGAGCCGATGGTGATGCGCCTATGTTCCTATCCCAAGAACAGCATCTACAAGAAGGTGATGATCGCGGAAGCTGCCGAGTAGCGGGGCCGGACGAGATCTGGCCCCGCTAAAGCCGGCGTCGCCCGCACGCGGCCGACGCCGAATAGCGCCCGGCAAGGCCGGTTCGCTGAGCGCCTACTTCCCCTGGAAGGCGGTCTTGCGCTTCTCCTGGAAGGCAAGGATGCCTTCGGCTGCGTCGGCGCTGTTGCCCGCGACATATTGCCCCATCGCCTCGGCATCGAGGGTCGCGGCGTAGCTTTGCGAGAGGCCGTCGCGCAAAATGCGGCGCATCGTGCCAAGCGAAACGGTTGGCCCGTTCGCGAGGCGGGCCGCGAGCGCCTTCGCCTCGTCCAGCAATTCGGCGTCCTCGACGCATTTGTAGATGAGGCCCCATTCCGCCGCCTGCTCGGCGCCGATTTTCTCGCCGAGCATCATCATCTGCGTGGCGCGCGGCAGGCCGACGAGACGGGGCAGGAGCCACGACGAGCCTCCATCCGGGACGAGGCCGATATTGACGAAGGCCTGAAGAAAATAGGCGCTCTTGCCCGCGATCGTGAAATCGCCCGACAGGCCAAAGCTGCATCCGACGCCCGCGGCAGGACCATTGACCGCGACGACAACTGGAATGTCGAGATTCGAGAGGGCAAGGAGCATGGGGTTATAGTGATTGCGCAACGCCTTGCGGCTGTTGGCCCCGCCGCCGACGGCCGACGAGTTCCGGTCCCCTGCCAGATCCGCCCCCGAACAGAAACCGCGGCCTTCGCCCGTGATCAGGAGCGCGCGTGCGCCGAGTATCGGCAGATAATCTAGCGCGGCGCGAATATCGTCAGCCATCGCGGGCGGCATGGAGTTCAGACGCTCGGGACGGTTGAGCGTGATCATCGCGACATTGTCGGCGACTTCGAACTTGATCGTTTCAAAGCTGGGAACATCGGTCATGGGGAAGTATCCTCTCGCGGGTGCTTTACCTTTACGTTCACGTAAAGATGTGACGCATTTGCGAAGCGAGCGCAAGGGGGAAGGGCAGCTCCATCCCCCCGGATCGCTCGCGGCAAAGCGACTCTCCAGCCCGCGCATCTCAGTGAAATCCAGTTCAAAATACTCTGTCATGAGGAGAAAGGATTGCCGAGGCCGGGCCCGAGGAACTGCTACTCGAGCTCGCGCAGTGGCGCAAATCGCATGTCGCCCTCGGCGCGGTGCAGGATCACGCCGTCCTGGGTTTTTTCCACGCAGGCCCCGTTGAAATCCACGATACCCATGTCATTGGGAATGATCGCGATGCGCAGGCGGCCACCGTCGCTTTCCGTGAGGTCGAACCGCCTCAGAGCAAGACCGTACATCGGCTCGCCTACCTCGACCCACCGGGGAATTCGCTTGTCCTCCTCGGGCATCGACCAGCCATAATATTGGGTATAGCCCTTGGCGGGGGCACCGCTGTCGAACCCGATGACGAAATCGATACCCGGCACGCCATCGTCATCGGGGCCCGTAACGAGCAAGGTCGGAACCTTGCCTTCCACCTCGATAAGCGGGCCTTTCTCGAACGCGGGAGGAACGGGTTTGGGTTCGGTGAACAGGCAGACCTGATCGCCTCTGGGTTCCCATCGCCCCTCGGCGCGTTCGTCGAGTGCTCCGACGGCAAGGCCATATTGAAAGCGGCCGTCCGCTCCAATGAGCAATCCGCCGGCGGCGTCCGGCCCTTCGGAAAGCCGGTACTCACCGATGAGCGGCGTTTCTTGTGCCGCGGCGGGCGCCGAGACGAGAAGAGAGGCCAGGAGGAGCGTTCGCATGGCGCCAGCATGCGCCCACCTGCAAGGGAGCGCCAGCCCCTTTCCACCTGCTGCACCACCTGCTAGGCGCCCGCGCCATGTCCAAGCATCCCGACCGCCGAACCTTCGCCATCATCTCGCACCCTGACGCGGGCAAGACGACGCTCACCGAAAAGCTCCTCGTCGCGGGCGGCGCGATCCACATGGCGGGCGAGGTGAAAGCGCGCGGCGCGGCGCGGCGGGCTCGGTCGGACTGGATGAAGATCGAGCAGCAGCGCGGAATTTCGGTCACCTCGTCGGTGATGACCTTCGAGCATGAAGGCCTGGTCTTCAACCTGCTCGATACGCCGGGACACGAGGATTTCAGCGAGGATACCTACCGTACGCTGACCGCCGTCGACAGTGCGGTCATGGTCATCGACGCTGCGAAAGGCATCGAGCCTCAGACATTGAAACTGTTCGAGGTCTGCCGACTGCGCTCGGTCCCAATCATCACCTTCGTCAACAAGGTTGATCGCGAAGGACTGCCACCGTTCGAACTTCTCGACGAGGTTGCTGACCGCCTGGCGCTCGATGTTTGCCCCATGAACTGGCCCGCAGGCATGGGTGGTCAGTTCGAGGGTCTTTACGATCTTGTCGATCCCGCGATTATGAAGGCAGGCGGCGACGCCTCGCGCATGTATGAAGGCGAGCGGATCGGCGTCTCAGGGCTTGAAGACCCCGCGCTTGCGGCCGAGCTCAGCGCGGAGGCGCTTGCGCACCTTAAGGAAGAAACCGAACTCGCCTCGGCCTGTTATGCGCCATTCGATGTCGACGCCTACCGGAACGGCGACCTCACGCCGGTCTATTTTGGGTCGGCGCTCAAGGAATTTGGCGTCGTCGACCTTCTTACCGCGCTCGCGAAACATGCACCCGGGCCCCAGTCGCAGCCTGCAGAGCCCGCGCCTGTGCGTCCCGATGATGACACGGTCACCGGTTTCGTTTTCAAGGTGCAGGCGAACATGAACCCCGCGCACCGCGACCGCATTGCCTTCATGCGCCTGTGTTCGGGCAGGTTCGAGCGCGGGATGCGCCTCATGCAGGGGGGGACCGGCAAGGCGATAGCCATCAGCCGGCCGATGCTGTTCCTGGCCCAGGACCGCGAGATGGCTGAGGAAGCATTTCCCGGCGACATTATCGGCATTCCAAACCACGGCACGCTGCGCGTCGGGGACACGCTATCCGAGCGCACCGACATAACCATCACCGGCCTTCCCAATTTCGCCCCTGAGATCCTTCGCCGCGTCGCGCTGGTTGATCCGACCAAGACGAAGCAGCTTCGCAAAGCGCTGGACGACATGGCGGAGGAGGGGATCATCCAGGTCTTCTACCCCGAAATAGGGTCGAACATGATCGTCGGCGTCGTCGGCCAGCTGCAGCTCGACGTGCTGATCAGCCGTCTTGAGGCCGAATATAAGGTCGAAGCGCGGCTCGAGGCATCGCCGTGGGACACCGCACGCTGGATCGCGAGTGACGATCCGGTAGCGCTCAAGGCGTTCCAGGCCGATCACCGCGGCGCGAGCGCAGCCGATCGGGACGGCGCGCCCGTGTTCATGGCGAAGGATGCGTGGGAGGTCGGCTATGTCACCCAGCGACACCCCGCGATCCGCTTCACGGCGACCAAGGAGCGTCGGTTTTCCGCCGCGGGCTGAGTGTCACCCGGGTGCCTGCAGAGATGGCAAGCTAGATTAAGCTCAGCAGATCCGGGAGGCCTGCGGCCTCCTTCTCATCCTCTTCATCCTCAAATTTGCTCAGCGTCACCCCGAGCAGCCTGATGCCCTGTTCCGCTGGCAGGAGCGGGGCGAGAATCGTTTCGCCGACCGCAAGCAAGCTTGCGCCGTCACCGATCGGGTAGGGCACCGACTTTGCCCGTGTGATCGTCCGGAAGTCGGCGTAGCGAAGCTTGAGCGTCACCGTGCGGCCGCGTGCGTGCTTCCTGGCCGCGCGGTCCCACACTACGGTGCAGACGTGCGCAAGCGCCTCGCGGATCTCGGTTTCGCTCGCAAGATCGTTGAAGAAGGTTCGCTCGCCGCCCAGCGACTTCAACGGCCGGTTCGACCGTACCCGCCGATGGTCGATCCCGCGCGCGAGATTGTGGAGCCATTCAGCGCTATTCCCGAAATGCGCCGTGAGCCACGCCATGTCCTTTGCGGCAAGGTCGGCCCCCGAGAATATACCAAGCCCTTCCATCTTCGCCGCAGTTACGGGACCAATGCCGTGAAATCGCCGGATCGAGAGCGTCTGGACGAAGGCGGCGCCCTTGCCGGGCGGGATGACGGTGAGACCGTCGGGCTTTTTCTGATCGGACGCGAGCTTGGCGATGAACTTGTTGTAGGAAACGCCGGCCGATGCCGTGAGGCCGGTCTCTGCGCGAATGCGCCGACGGATCATCCGTGCCGTTGCCGTCGCGCTCCCGAGCCCCGCCTTGTCGCGGGTGACGTCGAGATAGGCCTCGTCGAGCGAAAGCGGTTCAACGTCGTCGGCGTAGTCACGAAAGATCGCGCGGATCTGGTGCGATATCTCGCGGTAGACCTCGAAGCGGGGCGGAACGAAGATCAGGTCGGGGCATTGGCGCCTTGCGGTCACGCTCGGCATTGCCGAGCGGACGCCGAACTTGCGCGCCTCATAAGACGCCGCCGCGACCACGCCGCGCCGTGAGGATCCCCCGACCGCGACAGGCTTGCCGCGCAGCGCCCTGTTATCGCGCTGCTCGACCGAGGCGTAGAATGCATCCATGTCGACATGGATGATCTTGCGGACCGGGAGGTCCGCCCCTTCATCGCCGCTGGCCTCGGTCTCGCTCACCAGCGCCGCCTATCATGTTGCCACGATGTTCTCAATCTTGTCGCAGTGTATACTTGACGCTCGCGCCGCAAACTGGCAATCGCCGCCAGCCTTGGAGATGCGGGTATAGCATAGTGGTAATGCTCTAGCCTTCCAAGCTAGCTAGGCGGGTTCGATTCCCGCTACCCGCTCCAGACCCGTACCCCGCGCAGATAGGGCTCTTCCCCGTGAACGGGGGATGAGGGTGGATCAGACCCGATTGATGACGCCATTCCAACCGCAAAGAGCGAGCACGCGCAAGCGGTAGTTGTGAAAGTTGCGGAAGCCGAACGCGCGGCGCGAGATCATCTCCATCTTTGTGTGAAAGCCCTCGGTGATTCCATTGTTCCTGGAAAAGCGCCACATGCGGGCGACGGGCTCGAGCCAGCTGGTCAGGGTATCGGCGAG
>Ga0180222_1001003_pt1 | contig 33878 bp, 34 predicted proteins | sample eDN5th37CKraftOP_FD_151336 | JGI IMG/M metagenome (GOLD analysis project Ga0180222, IMG submission 151336) | Enriched Organic Plus compost microbial communities from Emeryville, California, USA - eDNA 5th pass 37_C Kraft OP (version 2) (version 2) ...
GCGTCTCCAGTCGCCTGCTGCGGAAGGAACGGCCTGACATCCAGAAGCGCTACTGGAAAGGCGTGCTGTGGTCGCCGTCCTATTTCGCTTCAAGCTGCGGCGGCGCGCCGATTTCCATCGTGCGCCAGTACATCGAGCAGCAGCAAACCCCACACTGAAACCCAAAGACAAGGACGGCTGCGCCGTCCGCGCTATCCTTTCCCGCCCTGAACCGCGGGGCTTGTCGCGCACCAGGTCAACGAACCTCGGGTGACACCACCGCCGCGCCAACAAACCGGAAGTGGCTCCTGGCCAGCCTTACCCGATCCACTTCGGCAGCCAAGTCGCGATCCCGGGCAGGAAGAACACGGCGCCCAATAGCAGCAGGCTCATCACGACGTAGGGCACCACGGCAACGAAGATGGTCCCCATGGACACCGAGGGCGGCGCCACGCCGCGCATGGTCATCAGCAGCAGCCCATGGGGCGGCAACAGCAGGCCGAGCTGCATGCAGATCAGGAACATGACGCCGAACCAGACAGGATCGATGGCGAGCATGCCGACCACGGGCATGAAGATAGGCAGGGTGATCATCATCATGCTGATCTGGTCCACGAAGATGCCGAGGAAGATCAGCATTAGCATCATGCCCAGCACGATCATGCCTGGCGACCAGCCTTGGCCCGTGATGGTCTCCACCAGCCCATTGCTCGCCCCGGAGAAGGAGAGGATTTGCGCGAAGGTCGTCGCCCCGAGGATGATGAAGAGGATCATGGCGGAGATCGCGGCCGCGCCCTTTAGCGACTTGGCGATGGCCTCCCACGTGAGTCGGCGGTAGAGCGCGGCCAGCACCATGGTCGCGAAGGCGCCCAGCGCGGCGCATTCGGTGGGCGTGGCCCAGCCTGCGGCCAGGGCGCCCACGACCACGCCGAAGATGGACAGGGTGGGCAGCACGTAGGCGACGAACAGGCGCCAGCGCTCCCAGCCGCGGCGCTGCTCGCCGACGTCGGCGGCCGGTGCCCAGGACGGCGTGATGCGCACGCGCAAGACGATCCACAGCACGAAGGCGATGGAAAGGATGACGCCCGGCATGACGCCTCCGACCAGCAACTTGGAAATGGAGATGCCGGACAGCGAACCCAGCAGCACCGTCAACGCGGAGGGCGGGATCAGCATGTCCACGGCGCCGATGGCCATGATGGGGCCGGTGGCAATGCGCGGATGATAGCCCCGCTCGAGCATGACGGGCAGCATCAGCGAGCCCAGCATGGCGGTGGTGGCAATGGTGGATCCCGAAATGGCGGAGAACACGGTGCCCGCGACCACGGCCACGACCGCCAGCCGCCCCGGGACGCGCGTGATGATCCGCTCGATGCCGTCGATGACCTTGAGCGCGAGGCCGGTGTGGAACAAGACCTCGCCCATGAGCACGAATAGCGGAATGGGCGTGAGGGCGAAGGCGGCCACTGAGCTGACGCTGTTGCGGGCGAGCTGCATGAGGCCGATTTCCCCGCCCATGTAGAGCCAGGCGCCCACGATGTTGATGGCGATGAAGGCCAGCGCCACGGGCATGCCGATGAACAGCAGCACCGTGGAGCCGCCCAACAAGATCCACGCGGCGACTTGCCAGCTCATGACGCGCTCACCGCTTCTTGGCGCGGCCCCATTTCAGCGTGCAGCAGCCTATGCATGCGGAACAGCATTTCCACGGCGAGCAGCGCGAACGCTACCGGCAACGGCGCGAGCAGCCACCATTCGGGCGTCACCAGCGTCTTGATGCTGAGCGCGCCCGAGGCGTAGCTATCCCAGGCCGAATGCGCGCTGTACCAGGCGAGGATGACGCAGCAAGCAAGCCCAAGGACATCGGCACTCCATTCCAGGCCCCAGGCTAGCCGGCGCGGCACGGCCTGCAGCACGATGTCCACGCGTATGTGCTGTCCCTGGCGCAACAGCCACGGGGCAATGCACAGCGTGAGCAGGTACAGCATGGCCTCCGACACCTCGTTGCTCCAGGCCAGGCCGCGGGGGAGGCCGGGAACCGCAATGTTGCGCAACAGGACGTCGGCCACGATGACCAGCATCATGGCGAACAGCACCACGCAGCCGACGATGGCAAGCCCCGTCAACAGCCTGCCGTAGGCGTTGGACAGACGTTCGATCATTTTGCGGCGGCTTCTTTGGACAACAGGGACTTGAATCGCGCGGCGATCTCTGGGCTCTGTTTGGCCGCCACCGCCCAGCCTATCTCATAGGCCTGGTCCCGGTAGCGCTTGGCGGTTGCAGGGTCGAACGAGATGGCCTGGATGCCGGCCTTGGCCTGGCGCGCCGTTTCTTCTTCGGCATAGCGCGTCCAGAAGGTGTTCTTCGCCTCCAGGGCGAGCAGTTGCTTCTCGAGGTAGTCCCGCTGGGGCGGCGTGAGCTTCTTGTACGCGGGCAGGTTCATGATGAGCGAGACTTCAGCGTCATAGAAACCCGGGTCGACGCGAAACTTCGTTTTCTCGTGCCAGTTCAGGTCGAAGATGCCGCCGATGGGCCAACCGTAGCCATCGACCACGCCTCGCTCGAGCGCCGTATACACCTCGCCCGGGGGCGTGGTGATGACGTTGGCGCTGAGTGCCTGGAAAAACTCGCGGTAGACGGGCGTGATGCGGATCTTCATGCCGGTCAGGTCCGGCTTGTCGATCTTCTTGTTGATGTAGAGGTGGAACGGCTGGTTCTCCACCATGCGCGCAAGGTATTGCATGTTGGCCTTCTCGTTCCAGACCTGGTTGATGGCCGCGAAGGCGCCGTTCTTGCGCTGCTCGGCGATGGGGACTTCGCCGAGCTTGAGGAAATCCGCCTCCGGCAGGACATTGGTATAGAAGGCACCGGTGTTGAGGGCCATGTCTACCACGCCGCTCTTGACGGCATTGCCGACTTCGAACGGGGGCATGGTCTTGGGGCCGCCCAGGAAGTTGATCTGCAGGATGCCCTTGCCTTGCGCGTTGAATTGCTTGATCCAAGCCTGCAGGTGCTGGACGTAGATGCCGTTCTCCGGAAAGGCCGAGACCAGGCGCAGGGTACGCTCTTGGGCGTCGGCGCGGCCGACCGCCGCAGCGCACAGCATGAGTGTGGCGATGAGCTTGCAGCCAGGGATTTTCATGACTATCTCCTCTGCGGTTAAGGCTGGACGGCCGCCAACATCTGCTCTAGCTTCTGCCCGCTTTCATCCGCGAGCGCGGCATCGACGAGCGCTTGCAGCTGCTGGTGGCCATCCGCGCGTGCTTCCAATGCCGGCAGCACGTCCATGATGCGCCGGAAATTGCCCCACCCCCGCGCATGCGTATCGCCGTACCCTTTGATGAGGCGCTGCGAACGCGCGACCTCCCTCGCGAGCGCGGGGCGGCTCGCAGCCAATGCGGAAATGGCTTGCAGCCACTTCCTCATGCGCCCGGTCTCTACCTGGTAGCGCAGCGAGCGGCGGCGCCACGCCCGCGATGCAGCAACCAAGTACAGCAGCAAGTATCCCCCAACGGAACTGGTGCGCACCACCTTGCCGCGCCGGGTGAACCGGCCCACCACCTTGCGCGCCCAAGGACTGCGCAGCATCCACCGGCCGAATGCAGCCGGCATGGCATCGGCCAGCTCCTCCACACGCGGATGCATGAATTCCTCGATTTCCAGTTGCTGCGCGGGAGCAAACCGGACTTCCGCCGCGACGCGCTCGAACCGCGTGCCGCGGATCTTCAGGTCGGCCACGCGCGCGACGTCTTCGTAGGTCATCCACAGGGCGAGGTGGCGGGCCGTCTCCGACAGCACGTCCAGGCTCGCCGCGCTCCGGTCGGCAAGCGCATCGCGCACGGACTCGAGGCGATCGAGGTACTCGGCGGCGTAAGCGACGTCCTGGTAATCCGCGGTGCGCAGCAGGCCGGCGCGCAGCACGCCATGGCAAACCTCGGGAAAATCGCGCACCATGCGTTCGTGCAGCGCAGCCAGTCGCGGGCCGACGCGCTCCGGGAAGGCCGTGCGCTGCGCGGCGGTCGCCGGCGCTGCTACCGGCGCCGGGCCGGCGCCAGCGCGATGCACGGTCCGTTCCTCAAGCTCGCCCTCCGCCCCCGCCGGCTGCGCGGACTCGAACCCCGCAGCGAAGGCGCGCAAGCTGGCCGCCACCCCAATGCCCCCCCGCCGGATCGCGTCTTCAAACTGCCCGCGCGTGAAAGGCAGGACCCCCGTCGCCGCCAAGGCGCCGAACAAGGCTGGGCTGATGGGGCTGCCCGCCTCCTCGGCCACGCGGCCAAAATCGGCGGCCACGAAGCGGCGAGCCGCGGCGCGGCAGCCTTCGAGCAAGGTCGCGGAATCGACCCGCGCGTCGCCCATGGCCGTACGCTCCGCCATGGAATACACCCTATGGGTGGAAGCGACCAGCAGCGTGCGGTCTTCCGTCACCAGCCCGCGCTGCAGGGCACGCGCAGCCTCCATCAACTCCGAGGCAATGACCACGTCCACCTCGCCCGGCACGGGGCCGAGCGCAAGCACCGGCACCTCGCCCGGCGGCACGTCGGCCTGCCGGAACAGCTCCACGTAGTACACGGTGGCTCCCGTGCGCTGCGCCACGCCCGGGACGGATGTAGCCTGTGCCAGGTAGCCATTGTGCTCGGCCAGGTCGACCAGCCAGTCCGCCAGCACGCCGCCGCCCTCGCCGCCCATCGCGAGGATGGCGATGGTGATGGCGCGCGGCGTCGTGCCTCGTTGCGCGGCGGCCATGGCCGCCTGGGCCTGTGCGTCGTGGGCGCTCATGCCGCCAACCCCGCCAGGCGACGCTCGATGCGGCGCTGCAGGGCGCCAATGACGAGCTTCCCGAGCCGGGCCCGGAGTCGGTCCCAGGCGTTCGGATTGTGGATGATGCGCGCGCGGTAGAAAGAGGGGCACAGCACCGCGGCATGCGAAACCTCCCCGCACAAGCCGCAGCCGACGCAGCTGTCCACCACGGCGGCAACCGGATCCGTGCGCAGCGGGTCGGGGTGGTCGCGGATCGTCAGCGACGGACAGCCCGAGAGCCGGATACAAGAGTGATCGCCGGTACAGGTGTCGGGATCGACGCCGAAGCGCTCGCGTACCACGCGTTTGCCGGCCTCTGCCATCTTGCGCATCAACGGCCGGACGCGGCGCTGCTTGTTGAGCATGCATTCGCTCTGCGCCACGATGACCTTTGGCCCCTTCTCGGGCGTGGTCAGCGCCTTGCGCAATACGTCACGCATGCGGGCCACGTCATAGGTGCGCGTTACCGTCTGCACCCACTTCACCCCGACGCCGCGCACGGCACGCTCGATCGGATGACGGGTGCTGCGCAGCGGGTTCTGCGCCTGGGACGAAGGAAGGTCTTGGCCGCCTGTCGCCGCCGAATACCCGTTGTCCACGACGAGCAGCACGCTATCGGCCTGGTTGAAGACAGCGTTGCCCACGCCGCTGGTCAAGCCGTTGTGCCAGAAGCCACCGTCGCCCATGATGGAAATCGTGCGCCGGTTCGTCTCGCGCGTGTTCAGCGCCGCGGCACCCGCCCACCCGAGGCCGTAGCCCATGGTGGTCGCACCCAAGTTGAAGGGAGGCAGGACCGAGAACAGATGGCAGCCGATGTCGCAGCTGATGTGGTGGGCCCCGAGCTCGCGCTCGACCAGCTTGATGGCCGTAAAAATCGGCCGTTCCGGGCAACCCGTACAGAATGAGGGCGGGCGTCCGTGCACTTGTCCGGCCGCGCGCTCTATCGCGAAAGCCTTGGGGTTGTCGGCCATGCGCTTCGGCGAGGCAGGCCGGGCGGCGCGCGGCAACGGCCGCCCCTCGAGCAGCACCGGTTCATAGCGACGCACGTACTCTGCCAGGCCCTTGAGCAGCACGCCGCCGGTGTACTCGCCCGCCATGGGCAGCACGTCCTTCCCATGCACGCGCGTGTCCAGGTCGGCGCGGCGCAAGATGGCGTGGACGGCCTGCTCGATGTAGTCGGGCTGCCCTTCCTCCACTACCAGGATGCTGCGCTTGCCCGCGCAGAACCGCACGAACTCTTCGTCCACCAAGGGATAGGTCACGTTCAGCACGTAGAGCGGGATTTGCGAGCGGCCGAAGGGATCGGCCAGCCCCAGCAGTTCCAGCGCGCGCAGCACGCCGTTGTACATGCCACCCTGCATGACGATGCCGATGTCGCGCCGGTCGGCCGAGAAGAACTCGTTGAGGCCGTGCTCGGTGATGTAGTGCACTGCAGCCGGCCAGCGCTTGGCGATTTTTTCTTGCTCGTGCAGGTACGATGCGGGCGGCAGGACAATGCGCTCGACGTCCCGGACCGGATGCTCGATCGCGTCCTTGAGCGTGAAGGCCGGCCGCTTGTTGGCCCGCGTCTTGAAGCGGCCGTGCACGTGGCAGGCCCGTATGCGCAACTCCAGCATCACCGGCGTGTTGCTGGCCTCGGACAGCGCGAAGCCGTGTTCGACCGCGCGCACCATGCTTTCCAGGTTGGGCCGGGGATCGAGCAGCCAGACTTGCGATTTCATCGCGAAGGCGTGCGAGCGCTCCTGCATGATGCTCGAGCCCTCGCCATAGTCTTCGCCCACGATCAGGAGCGCACCGCCCGTCACGCCGCCGGAGGCGAGGTTAGCCAGGGCGTCGGATGCGACGTTGGTCCCGACGGTGGACTTGAAGGTGACGGCGCCGCGCAGCGGATAGTTCACCGATGCCGCAAGCGTCGCGGCCGCGGTGGCCTCGGAAGCGCTATGCTCGAAATGCACGCCCAGTTCTTCGAGGATGTCGTGCGCGTCGGCGAGCACGTCCATGAGGTGCGAGATCGGGGCACCCTGGTAGCCTGCGACGTAGGCAACGCCGGATTGAAGCAGCGCCTTGGTGACGGCGAGTATGCCTTCCCCCCGGAATTCGTCGCCCTCGCCCAGCCTGAGCTTGCCGACTTCGTTTGCGAACGAGCGCTCCGCCATCGCTCCCATCTCCTCTGTGGCGTGCTTCGGCTCTATTCTTTTCCACGAAGGGCGCCCCGGGCCAATGGTTTTTTCGTATATTCGACATTGGTTTGGTGAATGTCTTGGAGAGTCCCCATACAGGGAATCCATGACCCACCGGCCTTTGCCTTCGCGCCGTTGTGGCAAGCCGTCGGCGGCAGGCAGACACCCACCGGGAACTCCCATGAACTTCCGCCAGCTGGACCTCAACCTGCTCCGCGTCCTCGTCGCCATCTACCAGACCCGGTCCGTCACCGCCGCGGGCAAGATGCTGGCGCTTTCGCAGCCGGCCACGAGCAACGCCCTCGCGCGCCTGCGCTATTTTTTCGAAGACGAACTCTTCCTGCGCACGCCGCACGGCCTCATTCCCACCAGCGTCTGTGAACACGTCGCGCCCGCGGTCGCCAACGAACTGCGGTCCTTGGAAGCGCTCGTGAGCGGCCGGGAAGCATTCGACCCCATGCACAGCCATGTCGAATGGCGCGTGTCGCTGTCGGACTTGGGAGAGATGACCTTCCTGCCCACGCTCGCCGCCGCCTTGCACGTCGAAGCGCCGCACGCCCGGCTGACCAACGTCTCGGTCCTGGCCTCCGACGTGGCCGCTGCACTGGAGGCCCGCGAAATCGATTTCTCCATTGGCATTCTTCATCCCAAGCGGCGCGGCATCCAGGCCGACGTGCTGTTCCACGAACCCTACGTGGCCATCAGCGCCCCCGACTGGCTGCCTTCCGCGGGCCACCAGGGCAAGACCCTCACGCCCAGCGAGCTGGCCTCCGCCTCGCTTGCCGTGGCGGCACCCACCGCGACCTTCCACGACAGCGTGCGCGACATGTTGGCGCGCCTGAAGCTCGATCACCGCATCGTCGTGCGCGCACTGCATTACGGCGCCTTGCCCGAGATCGTCATGAACTCGCGCATGCTGGCCATCGTCCCCACCACGTATGCCCGCAACGCGAAGGACCGCTACGGCTTCAAGGTCTGGACCCTGCCCGATCCGCCCTACTACGACGTGCGGTTGATCTGGTACGCCAACACGGCGCGCGACCCATCCCTGCAATGGGTGCGGGCGCTGGTGCGCCGCCTGTTCGCCCAACCGGCTCCGCCCAAGCGCGGCGCCGGACGGACGCGACGCGAACACGCGGGCGCCTCTCCTGCGATTCCCGGGAAGTGAGGCCAACCGGCCCCTTGCGCGGACGGCCCTAGGTGGAAGGCATCGGCGCAGGGCGCTCAGCCCCCGCCGCACACCTCGCGCCGGATCGCTTCGCGCACGCGCGCGGCCATGGCGTGCCGGTGATCCTCATCGCCGGCTTCGGGAACCACGACCGGCAGGTAGATCACCTGCACCGAAATACCCGTCGTGCCCAGCACGCGCCAGGCATTGCCAAGCAGGGTTTCATCGCCGATATAGGCGGGCAGCGTGCTGGGCCGCCCATGCTGTAGATAGCGCAGGGCCACGGGTTGGATGGGCACGCCGGCCCGGCGTGCGGGTTCGAATAGGCCGGCATGGAAAGGCAGCACGTCGCGTCCGTCGGACGTGGTGCCTTCGGGGAAGAGGCCGATGAGCTGGCCGCGCTGGAAGCGCTCGCGCATGGCCTCGGCCACGCGATGGACGGCACGCCGGCTGCCGCGCTCGATGAATACGGTGCCCACGCCGGCGATCAACCACCCCAGCACGGGCCAATCACGCAGCTCGCGCTTGCCCACGAAGATGGTGCATCGCACGCTGCTGAGCGCATAGATGTCCAGCCACGAGATATGGTTGGCGATCAAGAGTGCCGGGCCCTCCAGCGGAGGCCGGCCGCTCACATGCACCCGCACGCCGCACCAACGCAGCAGCCAACGCGACCACCAGTTGTTGATCCGATCGCGCGTGGGCACGTCTACCAGCCGGAACACCGTGGCCAGCACGAGGAGCCCGAAGCCCACCCAAGCGGTCACGAGCGCAAAGCGCACGGCAAACCGCAGCAGGTGGGCGCACCACCGCACCACGCTGCGCACGGTCAGGCGGCCGCCTCGTACGCGACGTGGCCGGCCACCATGGTCGCGCGCACTTTGCCGGGCAGCTCCATGCCCAGGAAGGGCGTGTGCTTGCCTTGACTGACCAGGCTCTGTTCGCTCACCGTCCAGTGTGCGTCGAGATCGACGATGCAGAGGTCCGCGAGCGCGCCCACGCCGAGCTGTCCGCACGAAGCGAGCACCTTGTTGCCCAACACGCGGGCGGGTTCGCTCGTGACGCGGGCGACGGCCTTGCTAACCGGTTGTTGGGTGTCGCGGGCCCACTTCAGCGCCAGGGACAAAAGCAATTCCAGGCCCGTGGCCCCGGGCTCGGCCTCACCGAAAGGCAGCAGCTTGTCGTCTTCGTCCACGGGCGTGTGGTCCGAGCAAATGGCATCGATCGTGCCGTCGGCGAGCGCGGCGCGGATGGCGTCCCGGTCCCGTTGGCCGCGCAGCGGCGGCGAGAAGCGGCAGTGGGCGTCGAAGTAGCCGATGTCCACGTCCGTCAGATGCACGTGGTGGGCGCCGACGTCGCAGGTGACAGGCAGCCCTTCGGCGCGGGCGCGCCGGACCAGCTCGAGGCCGGCCGCGCTGGAGATGCGGCACAAGTGCAGGCGCACGCCGGTGACGCGTTGCAGTTCGAACAAAGTGTGCAGGGCGATGGTCTCGGCCTGCTCCGGTATGCCGGCCAGCCCCAGCCGAGACGCCATGGCACCGCTCGCCGCCACGCCTTCCCGCGACAACCACGGGTCTTCCGGACGCAGCCACAGCGCATAGTCGAAGGTGCGCGCGTATTGCATGGCGCGCAGCAGTACGCTGGTGTCGGTCACGGGCACGTCGGCCTGGGAAAAGGCCACGCAGCCCGCTTCGGTCAATTCGGCCATTTCGGTGATGACTTCACCCTTCAGGCCCACGGTCATCGCCCCCAGGGGATAGACATGGGACTGATTGAGCTGGCGGGCGCGATGCTTGAGCATCTCGACGAGCCCCGGTTCGTCCAGCACGGGATCGGTGTCGGGCGGCAGCACCAGGCTGGTGACACCGCCGGCGAGCGCGGCCTGCATTTCCGATTCGAGCGTGGCGCGATGCTCGAAGCCCGGTTCGCGCAACCTCGCCGAGAGGTCTACCAGCCCCGGCAATACGGCCAGGCCCCGCGCGTCGATGACCCGGTTGGGGGAGAACCCCTCCGGCGCCTGCCCGATGCCGACCACGCGCCCGGCAGCGATGTAGATGTCGTTGACGGCGTCAATGCCGTTGGCCGGATCGATCAGGCGGCCGCCCTGTATGCAAATCTTCATGGGGATCAGGCTCCAGCGACGATGCTCATGACGGCCATCCGGACCGCGATACCGAAAGTCACCTGGTTCAGGATGACGGCCTGCTTGCCGTCAGCCACCGACGAGTCGATTTCTACGCCCCGGTTCATGGGGCCCGGATGCATGACGATCGCGTCGGGCTTGGCCAGCGCGAGCTTCTCCTGCGTCAAGCCGTAGTGCTTGAAATACTCCTGCGCCGAGGGCAGCAGCGCGCCGCGCATGCGTTCATTCTGGAGGCGGAGCATGATGATCACGTCCACGCCCTTGAGCCCCTCGGCCATGTTGGTGAACACGCGCACGCCCATCTGCTCCAGCCCCGAGGGGAGCAGCGTCAGCGGGCCGATGGCGCGCACTTCCGGCACGCCCAGCGTGGTCAGCGCATGGATGTCCGACCGCGCCACGCGCGAGTGGAGGATGTCGCCGACGATCGCCACCGTGAGCTGGGAGAAGTCCTTCTTGTAGTGACGGATGGTATACATGTCGAGCAGCCCCTGCGTGGGGTGCGCGTGACGGCCGTCGCCAGCGTTGATGACGTGCACGTGGGGCGCGACGTGGCGGGCGATCAGGTGCGGTGCGCCGCTGGAGGCGTGGCGCACCACGAAAAGATCGGCCTGCATGGCCGATAGGTTGTTGATGGTGTCGAGCAGCGATTCGCCCTTGCTGGCCGACGAGGCGCTGATGTTCAGGTTGTAGACGTCGGCCGACAGGCGCTTGGCGGCGATTTCGAAGGTGGTCCGGGTGCGCGTGGAGTTCTCGAAGAACAGGTTGAACACGCTCTTGCCGCGCAGCAGCGGTACTTTCTTGATCTCGCGGTCGGCCAGCGGCACGAAGGATTCCGCGGTGTCGAGGATGTGGGTCAGGATGTCCCGGGGCAATCCCTCCACGGTCAACAGGTGGGTAAGCTCGCCGTTGCTGTTGAGCTGCGGGTTACGCATGTTGCGGCTCCTGGGGCGGCAGGGTTTCGAAATCGATCTTGAAAGACTCGCCGTTGCGCGATAGTACGAGATTGCGGCCGGGCGGCAGCTCAATGGTGGCGGCGGCAAAATCGGCGGCGACCGGCAGCTCGCGGCCGCCGCGGTCCACCAGCACGGCGAGCTTGATCGAGGCCGGGCGGCCGTAGTCGAACAGCTCGTTCATCGCGGCGCGTATGGTGCGCCCGGTGTAGAGCACGTCGTCGATCAGGACCAGGTGCTTGTCGTCCACGTCGAATGTGATGGCCGACGGCTTGACCTGGGGATGCAGCCCGATGCGCGCGAAATCGTCGCGGTAAAAGCTGATGTCGAGCTTGCCCGGCGCCTCGGGCAACCCGAGGTCCCGGTGCAGGCGCTCGGCGATCCACGAGCCGCCCGAATGGATGCCCACCAGGTGCGTGCGCCCGGCGGGCAGCGTGGCCATCAGGTCCCGCACGGCCTCGCGCAGCCGCACATATAGCGCCTCGGCGTCGAGGGAAGGAGGAGTTGGAGTCATGGCAGTTCCGGAAAAAGAAAGCAGTCGTCAGCCAGGGCACCCCGGCGGCGGGCGCGACATGACGGGCGGACTGGCATCGAAATAGCTTTGCAGGATGATGGCGGCGGCCACGGCGTCGACCCGCAGGCCGCGCCCGGCGGCGCCCATTTCGGCCTGGGCGGCGAGGCTGGTGCCGCGCTCGTCCACCAGCTCGACCGGCAAGCCGTAGCGTCCGTGCAGCTGGTTCGCGAACCGGCGGCACAACGCCGTCATGGGCTGTTCGCCGCCATCGGCGTCCAGGGCCAGCCCGACGACCAGCCGCGCGGGCTGCCACTCCTGCAACAATTGCTCGACGCGGGCGAAGCGGGCCTCGCGCGTGGTATTGGCGAAGACTTCGAGCGGACGGGCGTGCCGCGTCAGGGTATTGCCGACGGCAACGCCGATGAACTGGGTCCCGTAATCGAATGCGAGCAGCGTCTCGTCAGGCATGGCCGGCTTCGCCTGCCAGCATGATCGGGTCGATGCCCAGCAGCGCCAGGGCGGCGTCGAAACGCTCGCGGGGCGGAACGTTGAAAATGATCTCGGGCGTGGCGGACACGCTGAGCCAGGCGTTCTCGGCCAGCTCGTCCTCCAGCTGCCCCGCCCCCCAGCCCGCGTATCCGAGCGTGACCAGCATCTGCCCCGGCCCCTGCCCTTCTGCCACGGCCTGGAGCACGTCGCGGGACGTCGTCAGGGCGAGGTCACCCACCTTGATGGACGAGGTGTATTGGCCCACGGGCGCATGGAGCACGAAGCCGCGGTCGGTCTGTACCGGGCCGCCGAAGTAGACCGGCGCGCCCGCCCGCTCGGGATCGTTCAGGGGCAGCTCGATGCGCTCGAACAGGGCCGCCAAAGTGAGGTCGGTGGGCCGGTTGATCACCAGGCCGAGCGCGCCTTTGGGCGTATGTTCGCAAACGTAGATGACGGCGCCGGCAAAATTCGGATCCGCCATGCCGGGCATGGCGATCAGGAACTGATTCGTGAGATCGAAATTGGCGCGTTCGCTCATAGCCGGATTGTAATCGTCACGGAACGAGGTCAGATCTCGACCATCTCAAAATCTTCCTTGCGTGCCCCGCACTCGGGACACACCCAATTCGGCGGCACGTCTTCCCACTTGGTGCCGGGCGGAATGCCCTCCTCCGGCAACCCCGCGGCTTCATCATAGATCCAGCCGCAAATCAGACACATCCAGGTACGCATTGTTTTCAATTAATTATTACTGGGCCCGTTCCCGCAACCGGGAACTAACAGGCATCTATTAGAATCTCGCATCTTACCGAAACACCGTGGGCCGCGCCTGATCCTATGCCGGCGGGCCCGCTTTCCGGGATTTTTTTCGTTGCCAGCGCCCACGCCACCCCTCGTCCTGACGTTCGCCCCTTCCGATCCCAGCGGAGGTGGAGGCATCCAGGCGGATTTGATTACCTGCGCCAGCATGGGCTGCCATACGCTGACCGTGCTGACCGGTTTCACCGTGCAGGACTCGGTCAGCCTGGAAGATGCCGAAGCCCTCGGGCCGGAATGGATCGATGACCAGGCGCGCAGCCTCCTGGAAGACATGCCCGTGCGCGCATTCAAGGTGGGCGGGCTGTTCTCTGCCGAGGGCGTGGCGGCCGTGGCCGAGATCCTGGCCGACTACTCGGCCGTGCCCGTGGTCCTCCACCTGGGTGCCGACCCGCTCGACGCGGATGACGCGGAGACCGAAGATTCAGCCGAAGAAGTGATGGCGGCCACGATCGAGCTGCTCGTGCCGCAGGCCACGATCGTGGTGGCGGACAGCTTGCGCCTGGCGCAAGTCGCGTCCGACGGCCTGCTCGAGGCCGACGGCGAAGACCCGGCCCAGGCGCTGATGCGCCGTGGTGCGGCGTGGGTGCTCGCTACCGGCCTGCACCAGCCGGGAACGGTGGTCGTCAACACCCTGCGCGGGAGCGGCGACTCGGCGGAGCAGCCTACGGCCGAGTATCGCTGGCCGCGCCTGCCCGGCAGCTTCCGCGGTGCGGGCTCCACGCTATCGGCGGCGCTGGCGGCGTTGCTTGCCAACGGCATGGAAGTGCGCGACGCCGTTCCGGAGGCTCAGGAATACGTTTGGCGCGCCTTGGCCGCGGGATTCCAGCCCGGCATGGGCCGCCAGCTGCCCGACCGCTTCTTCTGGGCTCGCCAAGGCAACAGCTCGGCCACCGCCACCCACTGCCCCGCCAGGAGCTCCCCGGCGAAGGACGAGACATGACGCCTGCCCCCGACGCTGCTCCCGCGCTCGCCAGCCCCATGCGCGGACTGTATGGCATCACCCCCGAATGGGATGACACCGACCGGCTGGTGGCCGCGGTGCAGGCTGCCGCGCGCGGCGGCATGCGGGCCGTGCAGCTGCGCCGCAAACATGCCGGCCGCACCAAGCGCCTGGAACAGGCGCGCGCGCTGCGGGCGGCGTGCGACAGGCTCGGCGTGCTGCTCATCATCAACGACGATTGGCGCCTGGCGCTGGAGGCCGGGGCCGACGGGGTCCATCTTGGCCGCGACGACGGCGACATCGCCGAAGCCCGCCGGGCCGGCGGCCCCGCGCTGCTGATCGGCGCATCCTGCTACAACGAGCCCGAACGCGCCCGCGCGGCGCTAGAAGCCGGCGCCGACCACGTAGCCTTCGGCGCGGTGTTCGACTCGCCCACCAAGCCTGCGGCCGTGCGTGCCCCCCTCTCCTGCCTGGAACAGGCGCGGGCCCTGCGCCTGCCCCGAACCGAGGAGCCGACCCGGCCCCCCATCGTGGCCATCGGCGGCATCACGCCGGACAACGCCCGCCAAGCCGTGGCCGCGGGGGCGGACGCCCTGGCCGTCATCACCGCGCTGTTCGGCGCGGAAGACATCGAAGCCGCGGCACGCGCCTTCGGACGCGCCTGGCCCCACGGCCACGACGCCAACCCATCTAGCAAGGCATGACCATGACACGCAATGCAGAACTCTTCGAGCGCGCCTGCCGGACCATTCCGGGCGGCGTCAACTCGCCGGTACGCGCTTTCCGTTCCGTGGGCGGCACGCCGCCTTTCATCCGGCGCGGCGCGGGCCCGTACATCTGGGATGCCGAAGGCAAGCAATACATCGACTACGTCGGCTCGTGGGGTCCGGCCATCCTGGGCCATGCCCACCCGGACGTGATCCGGGCCGTGCAGGCGGCGGCAGCCGACGGGCTGTCCTTCGGTGCCCCGACGGAGGCTGAGGTCGAGCTGGCCGAAATGCTGGCGCAGCGGCTCCCCTCCATCGAGCAGGTGCGGCTGGTGAGCTCGGGCACCGAAGCCACCATGAGCGCGATCCGCCTGGCGCGCGGCTTTACCGGCCGCGCCAAGATCGTCAAGTTCGAAGGCTGTTACCATGGCCATGCCGACAGCCTGTTGGTGAAGGCGGGCTCGGGGCTGCTGACCTTCGGCAATCCGACTTCCGCGGGCGTGCCGCCCGAATTCGCCGCCCACACGCTGGTGCTGGACTACAACGACATCGCGGGCGTGGAGGCCGCCTTCAAGCAATATGGCGACGAGATCGCCTGCGTGATCGTCGAGCCGGTGGCGGGGAACATGAACCTCGTGCAGCCGGTGCCGGGTTTCCTGCAGACGCTGCGCGACCAATGCACGCGCTACGGCGCCGTGCTCATCTTCGACGAGGTCATGACCGGTTTCCGCGTGGGGCCCCAGGGCGTGCAGGGCCGCACGGGCATCGTGCCGGACCTGACGACGCTCGCCAAGGTCATAGGCGGCGGCATGCCCATTGGCGCATTCGGCGGCCGGCGCGACATCATGGCGCACATCGCGCCGCTGGGGCCCGTCTACCAAGCCGGCACGCTGTCCGGCAACCCGGTGGCGGTCGCAGCCGGCATCGCGACGCTGCGCCTGCTGGACGAACCCGGCTTTTATGAACGGCTGGAAGCGCAAACGCGCAAGCTGGTCGAAGGGCTGCGCAACGCCGCCGCGCGCGCCGGCGTGCCGTTCACCGCCGACCACGTGGGCGGGATGTTCGGCCTGTATTTCCGCGACAGCGTGCCGACCTCGCTGGCCGAAGTATCGGCTTCCGACACCCAGGCGTTCAACCAGTTCTTCCATGCGGCGCTGGCGCGCGGCGTCAACTTCGCGCCGTCGGCGTTCGAGGCAGGCTTCGTTTCGATCGCGCACGACGACGACGTGATCGAGCGCACCATCGCCATCGCCGGCGAGGCTTTCGCCGAACTCAAACGCTAACGCGCCGGCACGGCATCTCCCAGCCGGCGCCCCCTACCTTCGATCCGCGAGGACACCCATGGCCGTCAATCTTCCCATTCCCGCTCCCGATCAGGTCTTTCCCGTGGACGGCGTCGAAATCGGCGTCACCGAGGCCGGCATCCGCAAGGCCGGCCGACGCGACCTGACGGTCTTCCGCCTGGCCGAAGGCACCCAGGTGGCCGGCGTCTTCACGCGCAACCGTTTCCGCGCCGCCCCCGTGCAAGTGTGCGAAGCGCATCTCGCGCAAGGCCTTCCGATCCGCGCCATGGTCGTCAACACAGGCAACGCCAACGCCGGCACGGGCGAACCCGGGCTCGCCGCGGCGCGCGCCACATGCGAGGCGCTCGCGCGCCTGCTGCAGGTCGATCCGCGCCAAGTCCTGCCGTTCTCGACCGGCGTCATCCTGGAGCCGCTGCCGGTGGACCGCATCGAAGCCGGCCTGCCCGCGGCCGTGCAGGCGCTCGCCCCGGGCAACTGGACCGAAGCCGCGTACGGCATCATGACCACCGACACGTTGCCCAAGATCGTATCGACCAAGGCCACGATAGGCGGACACCAGATCACCATCACCGGCATCAGTAAGGGCGCGGGCATGATCCGGCCCAACATGGCCACCATGCTGGGCTTCCTGGCAACCGACGCCGCCATCGACGGCGCGCTGCTCCAGCGCATGGTGGGCCAGATCGCGGACGTCTCGTTCAACCGCATCACGGTGGATGGCGACACCTCGACCAACGACTCCTTCATGCTCGTGGCGACGGGCCGCGCCGGGCTGCGCGTCGAATCGGAAACGGACCCGCTCTATCCGGAGCTCCTGGCCACGCTCAAGGCCGCGGCCACCCAACTCGCACAGCTGATCGTGCGCGACGCCGAAGGCGCGACCAAGTTCATTACCATCCGGGTGGAGGATGCCGGCACGCAGGAGGAGGCCCTCAAGGTTGCCTATTCCGTCGCGCACTCGCCGTTGGTCAAGACAGCCTTCTATGCATCCGACCCCAACCTGGGCCGCATCCTGGCCGCCATCGGCTACGCCGGCATCGAGGACCTCGACGTCGGGCAGGTGAACCTGTGGCTGGATGACGTATGGGTAGCGAAGAACGGAGGCCGCAACCCGGACTACCAGGAAGAGGACGGCCAGCGCGTGATGAAGCAGGCCGAAATCGGGGTGCGGATCTCGCTGGGCCGCGGCAACGTGGCCGAAACGGTGTACACCTGCGACTTCTCGCACGAATACGTGAGCATCAACGCGGACTACCGGTCGTAAACGCGCTCTCCCGGCCCTCACAGCCGGATCAGGACATGAAGGATCCGGCTGTACCGTGCACGAAAGGCTGCGGCGTTCATCCTGCTGCAGCCTTTTCCCATTGACACAGACGTTCTGCTTGATAGAATGACGTTCTAATTTAAGAATTCCTAATAATTTCCCTCTCCGGCACGACGAACACGCCCTTCCAGACCTGTGTTCGTTCCTCGCGGATGGTGGGGCAAGGGATACCGGACCGCACATATGGCGACTGGAGCACATGCCCGTATCAACGGCATCAGGCAACACTATTTGCACTTTCCCGGACCAGGCCCTCGGGTCGTCATCGTACCGGGCATCGTCAGCCCTGCCATGCTGTGGCATCACGTTGGAAGCCGGTTGTCCCAGGCCCATGACTGCTACATCCTCGATGTGCGAGGCCGGGGGCTTTCCGAGTCTGGACCGCACCTGGACTATGGGGTCGACGCGTGCGCCGCGGACCTCACGGAATTCGTCAGTACCGTCACAGGCAAACCGACGATCGTGATCGGCCATTCCATGGGCGCACGCATCGCACTGCGCGCCGCGGCGACCTTTCCCGGGGTGTTCCAAGGACTCGTCCTGCTGGATCCGCCCACAAGCGGCCCAGGCCGACGGCCCTACCCGATACCCAAGGCCCGCACGCTGAAAATGCTGCAGGTCGCTCAAAGAGGGGAGCCCCTGGAGTCGTTGCTATCCAGCGGTCGCCCATGGCCTGCCGACCTGCAGCGACTGCGTGCGGAATGGCTGCCCACCTGCGATGAACGTGCCGTCCATGTCACGTACGACGACTTCCATGGCCAGGACATGTTCGCGGACCTGGAACGAGCATCGGAACCCATCTCCCTCATCTGTGCCGGTGAGGGCGGCGTCGTCGATGAAGCCGACCTGGAGGAAATGCACCGGCGATGCAGGCACCTTTGGTCATTTCGCTTGCCGGAGGCCGGGCATCAGATGCAGGCGGAAAATTTCGAAGCCTTCTACTCGGCCCTGGTCGACATGTTGAATCGCCATCGCTCAAATTCGCAAGGAGACTTTGTTGAAACTCGAAGCGGAAGTACTTGATCTGTTCACGGAAGAGCTGAAGCTGTGCCGTGTCAAGCCTGGTGAGAAAGTAGTTGTCCTCACCGCGGACGACGAATGGCAGGAACATGCTCATGCATTCATGGCAGCGGCGTCAGCCCTGGGCGCCTCGACCTTCAACCTGAATGTGCGCCGCGGCCAGCGTAATGCAGTAGGAGTACAGGGCAGGCACCCCCTCGTTGGCAACGAGCTTGCCATGACCACGCTGAAGTCGGCCGACATGGTCATTGACATGGTGGGGCTCCTGTTCTCGCGCGAACAGGCGGAAATCCAGGCGGCAGGTGTCCGCATCCTGCGCGTGATGGAACCGTTCCACATCCTCAAGCAGATGTTCCCGACCGAAGACCTGCGGCGACGCGTCGAGCATGCCAAGAGCATGATGGAGAAGGCGCGCGAGCTGCGCTTCACATCGGAAGCCGGCACGGATGTGACGTACGAACTGGGCCAGTACCCGGTGATCTCGGAGTACGGATACACCTACGAGCCGGGACGGTGGGATCACTTCCCCTCGGGATTTGCCTTCACCCAAGGCAACGACGGCGGTGTGAATGGTGTCGTGGTGCTGCAGCCCGGGGACATCCTTTGCGCTTTCAAGCGGTACGTCGAGTCCCCCGTGACGATGCGAATCGAAAAGGGCTATGTGGTGGACATCTCCGGCCCCGGCGTCGATGCGCAACTGCTCAAGAGCTACGCCGACAGCTTCAACGATCCCAGGGCCTATGCGGTATCACACATCGGCTGGGGATTGAATGAAAAGGCCCGGTGGTACCAATTCGCCGCGACGCGGGAACTGCCCCGCGAGCACGTCATGAACGCGCTGTCGTTCTATGGAAACGTACTGTTCTCGCTCGGCCCCAACCTGGAAGTCGGTGGTACCAACGACACTGCGTGCCACCTCGATCTCCCGATGCGCCATTGCAGCCTGTGGCTTGATGGGGAACAGATTCTCGACAAGGGTGACGTCGTCCACCCCGCCATGCGGGTCGCGCGCGCGTCCTGACCGAAACGCACAGGATAACGGGGGCAGGCGCGGAAGCTACGGCCTCTGCGCTTATTCCCCCGCTTGCCGTTCCCAGCGCTCGAATATCGTCGAGTCGCCGCCCAACCTGCGCGTCAGGTCCGACGCGGCCTTCAACAACGCGCGCCGCATGATAGGTAGGCGGTCCTCCGAAAACCGTGCCGCAGGACCCGAAATGGCCAACGCCCCCCGCAGGCTACGTTGCGGCCCAAACACGGGCGCCGCTATGGCTGCAATGTCGGGCTCCCGTTCACCGACGGTGAAAACATACGGCTGGCTCGGAAACTCGTCGGGCGACACCAGCGTGCGATCGAAGTTCTGCAATACGCGCCCCGCGGCCCCGCGATCCAGAGGCAGCAAATCTCCGGTGCGGATGTGATCACGTACGGATCGCGGAGAATCGACCCGGAACAGGCACACGCGCAGGTTGCCCTCACGAGTGAAGAACGATGCACCCTCCTCGGTCTCGAGGACCAGGCGCCTCAGCATCGGCGGAACATGGTCATCGAGGCGAAGCGCAGCCTGATATATGCCACCCCAGTGCAGGAGCATGGAGCCGAGTTGGTAGGAGCCGTCATCCAGGCGGACGATGCAATGCGCATTCGCAAGGCTTGCAATGAGCCTGAGGATCGTACTCTTGTACATCCCCGTGCGCTGGGCGATTTCATTCAATGTCAGTGAAACATCGGTCGCGCGAAATGCATTGAGGATGGCGAAGGCGCGGTCTACCGCGGCAACGCCCTCCGCTTTCCGATCAGTTCCCCCGTCAGACGGCATAGTCTCACCTGCTAGAAATTTCTTGACATTGTATCGTACCGTAGTACAGAATCATGTTCTGTTAGACAGAATAAACGCCAGCCTTCCCATTTTTTTAGGAGCCGAAATCATGTCTAGCTGCAACTGGAAAAAAGTTGTTGCGGCCGCCGTGTGCGGACTTGGCCTTCTGGCAGCCACGGCCCAGGCCCAGAACTATCCGAGCAAACCCATTACCATCGTGGCGCCATACCCGCCAGGTGGAGCCACAGACCTATACGCTCGGTCGGTTGCAAACGGCCTTGCCGAGCTGGGACAGCCCGCGGTCGTCGAAAACCGGGCCGGAGCATCCGGCATCATCGGCGCGGACTACGCCTCGCGCCAGCCGGCCGATGGACATACGTTCCTCATCGGCGCCTCATCCATGTTCTCCATCCTGCCACTGCTGAGCAAGCGCATGGAGACGGTCTACCAGCACATCGAACCGGTTTCCATTCTCGGCTTCAACCCCTCCTACGTCGTGGTCCCGGCCTCTCTGCCGGTCAACACCATCCAGGAACTGATCGCGCACCTCAAGGCCAATCCCGGCAAGCTTCCGTACGGCTCCGCGGGCATCGGCACCTCGCAGCACGTATTCATGGAGCTCTTCAAGCAACGCGCCGGCGTGGACGTCTTCCCTGTGCAATACAAGGGCAGCGGCCCGATGGTCGTTGACCTGATGGCTGGACGCGTGGTCATGGCGATCGAGCAGGGCCCCGCGGTCCTCAGCCACATCAAGGGCGGCAAGTTGAAGGCACTGGCGGTCACCACCGCGAAGCGTTCGCTCGCGCTCCCCGATGTCCCCACATTAGCCGAAACCATTCTGCCTGGCTTCGATGCCGTCACCTGGTTCGCGCTCTACGCTCCCAAGGGCATTCCCCAATCCGCCTTGTCTAAGGTGGTGCCGCAGGTCGCCAAGACCATGCAATCGACGGAAGTGCGTGAACGACTGGGCGCCGTTGGCGTGGAACCCGCGCACAGCACGCCCGAAGAAGTCGTCCGCCGCCAGGCAGCCGAGACGACCATGTGGAAGGAAGTGATCTCCCAGGCCAAGATCTCGCTCGAAGAATAAACGTTCCCGACATTTCCTCATGCGTCCCATCCATCCTCTCGACCTCGATCAGGAACCGCGCGCCGACTATCTGGAGAAGGTGACAGGAACCGCCATCTACGCAAGTGACGTACAGGTTCCCGGCATGCTTCACGGAAAGATCCTCCGCAGCAATGTTCCGCATGCCCGGATCAAGAAAATCGACGTCAGCGCGGCCCTTGCCATGCCAGGCGTCGTCGCAGTGCTGACCGGGGAGGACCTGGCACGGCTGCCTGGCACCGTCAAGAGCTGGGGCCTGTCATTGCGCGATCGCCCCGTCATCGCGCATGACAAGGTCCGCTACGTCGGCGACCCCGTGGCGGCCGTGGCAGCCACCGACGAAGCAACCGCCGAAGATGCTCTTGAGGCCATCGTCGTCGAGTACGAACCGCTGCCTTACGTCACCAGTGCGCAAGAGGCGCTGGCCCCTGGCGCACCGCTCGTGCACGAGCAGATGGAGCCCCTGAAGGACTATTACTTCCGAGGCGAGTGCACGCCGGTGGCCGGGACCAATCAGTTCCAGCACTGGACGTATGAGCAAGGCAATGTCGACCAGGCGTTGCAGGGAGATGTTCGCATCTTCGAAGACACCTTCTCTTTCCCCATGGTGTTCCATTACGCCATGGAGCCCCATGTCTGCGTCGCGCATTGGCGCCAGGACTCCCTAGAGATCTGGAGCGGCGGACAGACTCCCACGGCCATCCAGCGCGTGTGCTCGGAAACCCTCGGCATCCCCCTTTCGCGCGTGCGCGTGCATTCGCCGTACGTGGGAGGGGGCTTTGGAGGCAAGGCGTCTGTCAAGATCGACCCCCTTGTCGCGGCACTGTCGTGGAAGGCCCGGGCACCCGTTCGGGTTTGCCTGTCCATTTCGGAATCGATGCTGACCTGCCGCCGGCTGGACGCCGAAATCACGCTCAGGACGGCCGTGGACACCAACGGGCGGATCGTAGCCAAGTCGGTACGTGCGGTGCTCAACGGCGGCGCCTATGCCGATACTGGACCGGCCATCGCCGTTAAGGCCGCCATCCGCGCCATCGGCCCCTACCACATTCCCAACCTGCGCCTGGAAGCGATCGGTGTCTACACCAATACGGTTCCCGGGGCAGCATTCCGCTCGATCGGCGGTCCCCAGGCGGTCTGGGCGACCGAATCGCAAATGGACATCATTGCAGCGGCCCTCGGACTGGATCCTGTCGAGTTCCGCCTGCAGAACATCGCCGACAAGGGTCAGTCCGTGAAAAAGGACCTGCGCCCGCTCGACGTCGACATGCGTCACTCTCTGCGCATGGCACTCAAGGCATTGAAGGAGCTCCCCGAAGGCAAACATGCCGGCCATCGTGGCATCGGCGTCGCCGTGGGTGCCACGGACCCCGGGATCGTGCCCGTGGGTGGAGCCATCGTGCGGCTGCGCGCCGACGGGTCGGTCAACATCTCCGCCAACACCGTGGAGATCGGCCAGGGCAACCGGGGCGTCCTACGGGCCATTGCCGCCCGTGTACTGGAGCAACCACTGAAGGCGATATTCGTCGCCGAACCGGACACCATGCAGGCCCCCTACGACTGGGGGACGGGAGCCAGCCGTTCGACGGTCATCATCGGGCTCGCCGTCCAACGCGCCTGCGAAGACATCGTTCAACAGGCGAAGGCGCTCGCGGCGCAAGTCCTGGGCGGAGACCCCGAATCCTACTCGCTGGTCACGGGAGCCATCCGGGGCCCTGATGGCGAACTGCCTCTGGTTGAACTGTTCCGTCGACATAACGGTCTCGTTGCCGGCGAGTTCCTCGGTGTCGGACGCATAGACCCCAGCACGAATAACGACGACTTCAGGCGGCCGCCCCTGTTCTGGGAGACCGGGGCGGGAGCCTTTGAAATCGGGCTCGATGAAGAAACGGGCGCCATCCGTGTGCTGCGCGCAAGCGGCGCGGCCGACCTGGGGCACGTCCTCAACCACAAGGCGGCCGAAGGCCAGGATGAAGGCGCGATGATGATGGCGCTTGGCCATACACTGTCCGAAGAGTACGTCTATGCCGACGGCCAGGTGATCAACGGCACGCTGTTCGACTACAAGGTGCCTTCCATCGAAGACCTTCCGTCCTACGTCGCCACCACCCTGATAGAAAGCGGCGACGGTCCCGGGCCTTTCGGAGCCCGTGGAGGCGGTGAAGGGGGCATTCTCCCCGTTGCCCCCGCCGTAGCCAACGCCCTGTTCCAGGGCTGGGGAGTGCGGATCAAGCAATTGCCGCTCACCCCTGAGCGCGTCTGGCGCGCCCTGCAGGAACAACGAGAAGCCACCGCATCCCGCCAATCACAGAAACGCTGACCATGGATTTCAAGATAGATGCCGTATTGCCTGGCTCCGCAGCCCAGCTTTGGAAGATTTTCTTCGACGTCAAACGCATCGCGAGCCTGATCCCCGGGTGCGAGCAAGTCGTCGAGGAGGAACCGCTCAAGGCGTTCTCCGCGGTGATGAAGCAGAAAATCGGCCCCTTCCGGCTCGAGGTTCCGACCCGCATCAGTGTCGAGTCCTACGAACCGGAGCGCCACATCCGCCTGCATGCGACCGGCACCGACAAGGTCACCGGAACGAGCATGGACGTACGGCTCAATGTGGTGTTGGAAGAGCAGGACAAGAATGCCACGCCAACCTGCAGGCTCGCGGTCGATGCCGACATGCAGATTGCCGGCCGCCTGGCGTCCCTCGGCTACCCCATCGTCAGGAAACGCTCCGAGGAACTGTTCGCGGAGTTCGAGCGGCGGTTGCGCGCGCGGCTGTCCGGACGGGAGACTGACGTACCCCTGGTTTCCCCCACGCAACCGTCCCCGTCCGCGCCATCACCTGCGATTCCGGCAGACAACGCGCCTCCTGCTGCACAGCCGGCACCCGTGGCAGTACCTCGGGAGATCCCTGCCCAGCCTTCCCTGGCGCGCCAGCCCAAGGGCACCGGCAACATTGAGCTCGTCTTTCAATGGCCTCGCCTGGGTATCAACCTGGCCGTTGCCATGGCTGTCGCGCACGGTGCCGTGGCCTTTGGTCAATCACCCTGGTGGTGGCTCGTCGCGCCATTGCTCGGGGCTGCAGCGAGTCTCGGAAAGCGAGGCGACTGATGCGCACGAATCGGTTCACCCTGCACAGGCCCACCCGCCTGGATGAAGCCATCGCGCTCAAGGCACGGCTGGGCGATACGGCGGCCTACCATGCAGGTGGCACGGAGCTGCTCATCGCATTGAAGGCAAGAGTGCTGCGCTACGGGCACCTGATAGACATCAAGCAGATCGCGGACCTTCAGGAAATACGGGTCAGGAGCGACGGCACATTGTCGATCGGCGCCCTGAACAGCCACGACACGATCGCACGCTCGCCCCTGGTGAAGGCACAGTTGCCGAGCTATGCGGAGCTGAGCGAGCAGGTCGCGAACATTCGTGTCCGCATCGCCGGCACGATAGGTGGGGTACTCTGCTTTGGAGAGCCTCACGCGGATGCCCCGACCCTGCTGTGCGCGCTCGACGCGTGGGTCGTCCTGTCCGGCCCCCGCGGCGAACGTGAAGTCCCCCTGCGCGAATTCCACCTGGGCGAGTTTTCCACGGCCAAGGAGGATGACGAGATACTGGTCTCCGTGGAGATTGCTCCTCAATCCGAGGGCACGTGCTCGGCCTATCGCTCCTTCGGCCACACCGAAAGGCCGGCGGTGGGCGTCGCCGCCGTCTGGTCCACGGACAACCCCCAACGCCTCAGCCTGTGGGCCGGCGCCCTGTCGTCCCGCCCCGTTTGCCTCGAACGCGCCCAGGAGGCGGCTGCCAGCCTGCCGCCTGATTCCAGGCCGGACACCATCTGGAACGCCATTGAGGCGGCCGTCGCGGCGGATGCCGCGGAGATCGACACCCGGGACGATCTTCATGGCGGAGCGGATTACAAGCGCCATCTGGTCTCCGTCCTCGCCAAGCGCGCCCTCTTCGCATGCCTGACTTTGCCATGAGCCAAAACGAGTTTCCCTTGCTGCGCGTCGACATGACGCTCAACGGAGCGCCCTGCTCGGTCGACATCGAGCCGCGCGAAATGCTCATCGACGTCCTGCGGGACCAACTTGGCCTGAAAGGAACGAAACGTTCGTGCGACATGCAGGTATGCGGTGCCTGCACGGTGCTCGTCGATGGCCAGCCGACGTCGAGCTGCACTACGTTATGTGCCGATGCTCACGGCAGGACTGTGACGACCATTGAGGGCCTGGCCCGGAACGGCAAGCTGGACCCCGTACAGCGCGCATTCATCGCGCATGGCGCCCTGCAATGCGGTTTCTGCACCCCCGGCATGATCCTGACGGTGAAGTCGCTGCTGGCACGCAACCCCAAGCCCACGGAAGACGAGATCCGCCACTACATGCGCGGGAACCTGTGCCGCTGTACGGGCTACGTAAAGATCATGGAGGCCATCCTGGACCTCGTCAATAACCCAACCGCGTACAAATTACCGGAGGAACGATGACTACAACGCAGCCTATCGGCAAGAAGCACGTGCTTATTGCCGGGGCGGGCATGGGAGGACTGACCCTTGCAGCCGCCTTGCTCCAGAAAGGATTTGACGTCACTGTCTACGAACAAGCACCGGAACTGCGGGAGGTTGGCGCCGGCCTGTGGATTTCCGCCAACGGCACGCGCGTCATGGAAGCACTGGGCCTGAGGAAGAAAATCGAGGCCATCAACCTGCCTCCGGAAGACAGGGTCATCCGCTTCTGGACGACGGGCGAAGAGCATTCGGTGTACAGTCGTGGCGCCAGCTCATCCAAGGCGGACCATACACTCATCCAGGTGCTGCGTGCGGAATTGCAGCGTGTCCTGTATGAGGAGGTCATCCGGCTCAAGCCCGATGCCGTTCACTTCGGAAAGCTGGCGACCGGGGCTGAAACCGTCGGAAACCGCGCACGCCTCTTGTTCGAGGATGGAACGTATGCCGAGGGGGACGTGGTGGTGGGCTGCGACGGAGCCCACTCCCGCGTGCGCCAGTCCGTATTCGGCGCCGCCCCTCCCCGCTACACTGGGGCCGCTGCATGGCGTGGATTGGCCCCGATGGACAAGCTCAAGCCGCAACACCGTCGTCCGCTGGCATCGACGTGGGTCGGCCCCACCGCGCACGTGACGACCTATCCGGTACAGCGCAACGGCGAACTCTTCGTCAGTTTCTCTGCCCAGGTCGACAGCACCACGTGGCACACGGAGTCCTGGTCTGAACCCGGTGACCTGGCCGACGCCCTGGAGGATTTCAAGGGCTGGCACCAGGACATCATCGACCTGTTCGTCGCATCGGACAACCTATTCCGCTGGGGGCTGTTCGTGCGTGACCAACTCGATACCTGGTCTTCCGGGCGCGTGACGCTCGTCGGCGATGCCTGCCACTCCATGACCCCGTTCCTCGGCATGGGCGTGAACATGACAATGGAGGACGCATTCGTCCTGACGCGGTGCCTCGAGCACTACGACGACGTCGAATATGCGCTCAAGCGCTACGACATCGCCCGCGTCGCGCGTGCCAACAAGACGAAGGCCGAATCGCTCGCGATGTTGAAAATCTTCCATAGCCCGGAGCTCCAGACGGAAGAAACGGGATGGCCCTACATCCATAAGTACTGGTCGCAGCAAGCGGTGCGCGACCGCTATGACTGGCTGCTTCAATACGATGCGACTACGGTGGAAATCTGACATATGACCGTTTCTCAAAACCGGCCTCGGCCCTGGGACGGCATCATTCCAGAAGAAGAAATCGCGATTTATCGCAAGGCGGGATGGGGAGCGCCCAGCGGAATCGGCAAACGGCCAGCTCTTCTGGTAATCGATGTTCAATATCGCTCGATGGGTTACGAGCCGATGCCGATCATGCAGGCGATCGACACCATGCCGACCAGTTGCGGGGAATATGGGTGGCGAGCAGTCCCGCAGATCGCCCGCCTGCTGCAGACCTTCCGCGAACTCGGAGCCCCCGTGCTCTACCCGTACGTCGCGCCCAAGAAGCCGCATGACCAAGGGCAGTTCGAGCGCAAGGTGCCGGGCGTCATGAGCGTGCCCCTGCGCGACTACGACTTCGTTGCGCAGGTTCAGCCGATATCGGGCGAAATCACCATTCCCAAGTTTCAGGCCAGCGCTTTCCAGGGCACCCCCCTCGCCAGCTACCTGGTCGGACTGGGAGTGGATACGGTGGTCGTCACGGGCTGTACCACCAGCGGGTGTGTCCGCGCGACTGCCGTTGACGCCTGCGCCATGAACCTGAAGGTCGTCGTACCCGAAGATGCGGTATATGACCGCTCGCAAGTGTCCCATGCGGTGAACCTCTTCGACATGGCGAGCAAGTATGCGGACGTACTCCCTACCGAGGAGCTGATTCCGCTGCTGCGCCAGCATCGCTCATAACGTTCCAGAAGCGGAGGACCGGCCCTCCTGCGCACCTTTGAAAAAAATGGTGCAATACCAGGTGCCGTGGACGGCCCGCAGCGTGTCGGCGCTGCGGGCCGTCGCTCAAGAACCCAACGCACCGGGGCCGGCCGGCCCCGGCCGACGAAAGGAACGCTGCTGTGCCGAACGAGTCTTCTCCTTCCATCGATCTCGCTTCCTTCCTGAAACGCGCCGAAGGCGTCCTGGCGCAACTCGAAGCCTGGCTCCCCCCCGCGCCCCCGCCCATAGACTGGAATGCCCATGCCTTCCGCTGGCGCAAGCGGAGCACGCGCGGCTGGCTGGAGCCGGTGCGGCACATCGCCCGCATCCACCTCGATGACCTGCAGCACATCGACCGCCAGAAAGAGGTGATCGACCGCAACACGCGCCAGTTCCTGGAAGGCAAGCCGGCCAACAACGTCCTGATGACGGGCGCCCGGGGCACGGGCAAGAGCTCGCTGGTGAAAGCCATGCTGGCTGCCTACGCCGAGCGCGGGCTGCGCCTGATCGAAGTCGACAAGGGCGACCTGGGCGACCTGCAGGAAATCGTCGAGCTCGTGGCCGAGCGGCCTGAGCGCTTCATCATATTTGCCGACGATCTTTCGTTCGAAGAAGGCGAGGCCGGCTACAAGGCGCTTAAGTCCGTGCTGGACGGTTCCATCGCCGCCGCCTCGCAGAACGTGCTGATCTACGCGACCTCGAACCGGCGCCACCTGATGCCGGAATACATGCACGAGAACCTGGAGGCCAAGCACCAGAGCGACGGCGAAATCCACCCCGGCGAAACCGTCGAGGAAAAGATCTCGCTATCGGAACGCTTCGGCCTGTGGCTGTCGTTCTACCCGTTCAAGCAGGACGATTACCTCGACATCGTGGCCCATTGGCTGCGCGAGCTGGGATGCAGCGAGGAATCCATCGAGCGCTCCCGGACCGCCGCGCTGCAATGGACCCTGGAGCGCGGCTCGCGTTCCGGACGCGTCGCCTGGCAGTTCGCGAAAGACTGGGCGGCCAAAGACGAACAGCGCGGCGCCCGCTGATCTCGCAAAGCCTGGCCTTCGCGGGCGCCATGCGGCCGCGGCTGCGCCTGCGCCAGGTGAAACCGCACATCCAGGAAGACGTGGAATGACCAAGAAACCCGACACTGCCGGCAAAGTCGTGGACGTCGCCGTGGGCGTCATGCTGCGGCCGGACGGGAGCTTGCTCCTCGGACAACGCCCCGAGGGCAAGCCGTACGCCGGCTGGTGGGAGTTTCCCGGGGGCAAGCTGGAAGCCGGTGAAACGGTGCTGCAGGCCCTGGCCCGGGAGCTCAAGGAAGAGCTGGGCGTGACCGTCCTGAAGGCCTTGCCCTGGGTCACGCATATCCATGCGTATGCGCATGCCACCGTCAGGCTTTATTTCTGCCGCGTCACGGAATGGGAAGGCCAACCCCGGGGGCTGGAGTCGCAAGCGCTGCAATGGGCGCGGGTACGTGCGGCCACCCCATCGGAAATCGAGGCCGCGGAGCGGGAACGCGAGGAGCGGCTCGCCCAGCTGGAGGCCCGGCGCTCGCGCGGCGAGCAGCCGACCGACCTGGAAACCGCGCAAGCTCGCGCGCAGGCGCCGGAAGACGCGCTGGGCCTCGCCCTCGAGCCGCGCATCGGGCCGGTGCTGCCCGCCACCCTGCCGCCCCTGCAGTGGCTATCGCTGCCAGACACCTACGCCATCACGAACATCGGCTCGCCCTCCCAGGTGGAGCCCTTCCTGCAACGCCTCGACGCCGCCTTGGCGGCGGGCGTCAAGCTCATCCAGTTCCGCGAGCCCGGCTGGCCCGGTGGCCCCGCGGAACCGACGTTGCGCGAGGTGCTCAAGCGCGTCTCGGCGCGCGCCCGGTCTGCCGGGGCGCAAGTCCTCCTGAACAGCGCGCACCCGGCGCCTTGGCGCGCCGACGCCGACGGGGTGCATTTACGGTCGGCGGACCTCGCCGGCGAACGACCGGAACTACCCCGCGGCGCGCGCCTGGGCGTGTCCGTGCACACCGAGGAAGAATTGGAATGCGCCCGCCGGCTCGGCGCTGACTTCGCGGTATTGGGCCCGGTGCTGCCGACCGCGTCGCACCCGGGCCAGCCGGCCCTGGGGTGGGAAAGATTCGCCGCCCTGGCGCTGCACGCGGGCCTGCCGGTGTTCGCGCTCGGCGGCCAGTCGGCACGAACGAAAGCCCTCGCGCTCGAGCACGGCGCGCATGGCATCGCCGGAATCGGGGCGTTCTGGGGGTAGTGACCCGCCACATGCCGGGCCGCTGGCCGACAGCTCCCGTATCCCGTCCTACGCGCCTGCGCGGCAATGGGGCGGATGCGCCTCAGTTCATCGAACGCGGCGGCGGATAAAGGCGCTCGGCCGTATCGCCGATGAGATCGTCGGTTTCCAGCGGCGCGCCCGGAATGGCGAATTTCTCGGACGCCCATGCGCCCAGGTCGATCTGCCGGCACCGCTCCGAACAGAAGGGACGCCAGGCGTTGTCGGGGCTCCAAATGACAGGCTTGGAGCAAGTGGGGCATTTGACTTTCTTGACCATGGCGACATTCTAGCGAAGCGGCCGGGCGGGCTAGCAAGCGCTCCGCCCGGCGCGAGCCGCCTCAAAGGCTGTTGCAGAGCGTGAGCTGGAACGGGACGTCCATGGATACGGGCTGGGGTTTCATGTCGCCGCCCTGCGACGAGAATCGCACCGAGACCATGTACTTGTTGGCGCTGACCTCGGGAAACACGCCGAGGCCCTCGTCCACGCGAATGCGCAGCAGCTGGTAGGCCTTGCCCCCAAGCATTTGCTGGAAGGCCCCGCCTTCGGCCATGACGCTGACTTGCCGCCCCGACTCGCGCAACATCTTGAGCACGATGGCCAGCCCGTCCCGCATGGGAAGGAAAGGCTCGACCCACTGGGCGAGGTCCTGCACCCGCTGTTCCGCCGGCTTGTGTTTCCAGGCGTGGTAGGAAGGCACGTCGAACTCGCAGGCGCCCCCGGGGATGGCGAGCCGGCTGCGGATGCTGGTGAGCCATTCGTTCTGCCGCAGCGGCATGCCGGTCTTGCCCTGCGCCACCAGCGACGAGGCGACTTGTTCGATGTTGGCGAGCATGGCATCGAGCGCTTGCCTGTCGACGTCGGGATGGTCGCGAAGCGAACAAAGCGACTGGCGGTAGCGTTCCAGGTCCTGCAGCAGGTCGGACTTCAAGTCGGCGCGCGCCGAGACATCGAGGATTTCGAACAGCGTGGTCAGTGCAACGTGATGCCCGCGCGGATCCGATTGCCGCACGAAGAAAAATAACGTATCGAAGAGGCTTTCCAGACGCAACAGCGTACGGACGCGCTCATTGAATGGATATTCGTACAAAACCACGTAGACCGTCCGGTATCGGAATTGGTGGAACTATACCTGCACAATTGGATGAAGCGACAGACGCTTCATCCGTTTCCGAACCGGCCCTCGCACGGGCACACCTCGGAACACCTCCTATGTAGGCGCATGGTCGCAACGCACATCTCGCCGACCTCAGCCTCTACTTTGACGGAGGCGCATCCGAAATTCGGTTTCGAGATGTGACTGAGCCGAGGCGAGCGGCCAGCTCGAGCCACAGCCGGTGCTGGGCCAAGGCACGCTGGACGAGCTGTTCGCGCGTCGTCGAACCGTCATTGACGATGACGTCGTCGGCCACGGCCAGGCGCTCTGCGCGGCTCGCCTGGGCATTCATGATGCGGGCAATCATCTCGGGCGCGAGGCCGCTGCGGCGCTGCACGCGCTGCACCTGCGTTGCCTCGTCGCAGTCCACCACGCAGATGCGGTCTACGCGGTCGCGCCAGCGGCCGGACTCGACGAGCAGGGGCACGACGAACACTTGGTAGGCGCCCTCCCGCTCCCCAGCTTGGCGCTCGACCTCCTGCCCGATCAGGGGGTGGATGATCGCCTCCAGGCGCGCCTTGGCCTGCGGATCGGAAAATACCAGCTCCCGCATCCGGGCGCGGTCCATGGCGCCGTCCTGGCCGATCACCGAAGAACCGAACTCGCGGCGCAAGGGCTCGATGGCCAAGCCTCCGGGAGCGGTCAGCGCATGCGAGATCGCATCCGTATCGATGACCGCCGCGCCCTGCCGGGCAAGCAAGTCCGCGACGGCGGTCTTGCCCGAGCCTATGCCCCCCGTCAGGCCGACGCGCAAGAGCCTGCCGCGGGATGTATGAGTCGTCATCACCATGCGAGAAGCTTAGCCCATGCATCGCCGCCGAGGAGGCCCGCCACGCCCGCGGCGGCCAGGTAAGGCCCGAACGGCAGCGGCTGCCCCCGCCGGATCCTGCCGAGAAGGAGGAGCCCCCCCGCCACGACGATGCCGACCAGCGAGGCCGCCACCATGACCAGCGGCAGGCTCAGCCAGCCCAGCCATGCGCCGATGGCGGCCAGCAGCTTGAAATCCCCGTAGCCCATGCCCTCTTTGCCGGTCGCAAGGCGGAAGATCCAATACACCGCCCACAGCACGCCGTAGCCTGCCATGGCGCCGATCACCGCATGGGACAAAGGCGCGAACAGCCCCCAGAGATTGACGAACAGGCCCGCCCACAGCAACGGCAAGGTCAGCGCGTCGGGCAGCAGGGAGGTTCGCAGGTCGATGACGGCCAGGGCGAGGCACGCCGCGCAAAACCCCATCGCCGCCAGCGCCGCCCACGAAACGCCGAACCGCGCCAGGCACGCCGCGAACAGCCCTGCCGCGGCCAGCTCCACGAGCGGATACTGCACGGAGATCGGCGCCCGGCAGTGGGCGCAGCGCCCGCGCAGCACCAACCAGCTGAACACCGGCACATTGTGCCGCCAGGCGATGGGGTGCTTGCAGGCCGGACAATGCGAACGCGGATAGGCCAAGTCGAAACGCTCGTGCGCCGGCGCCTCGCCGTTCAGTTCCGCGCATTGCGCCTGCCAGGCCCGGTGCATCATCTGCGGCAGGCGCACGATGACCACGTTGAGAAAACTGCCGACGGCCAGTCCGAGCACGACCGCCGATGTCCAGGCCAGCCACGGCGTGGCCGCAAGTATTTGCACGAAAGACATAGAAGAGAGAAAAATCGCCGCGCTGCGGCCCCCCGCAAGCTTAACCGCCCCCGCGCTCCGCCGCGAAGCCGCAGCCAGGAGGAAATGTCCACCATCTCGCCCCGGGCGCGAGAACGGACGGGCGCAACAAGGTAGACTTGCGATAAACGTCAAGAGCCGGAGCCGTCATGACCAACCCGCCACTTCCGTCCCGCCCCTCTCCGTCACGCTTCGCCAGCCTCCTCGCAGCGGCCGTCGTCGCGGCCGGCCTGGCGGGCTGCGCCATCCCCTTGCCCGATCGCCAGCGTACCGAAGCGCCGAGCGACGCCGGCGCTGCCCCCCCGCCTCCCGAAATGCAGGGAACGCAAGTGGACCAAGCGCCCGTCGTCGACCGTGGCGCGCCCCTGGCCCAGCCCCAGACGTTCCGCGGCGTCATCCCCTGCGCCGACTGCGCGGGGCAGCGGATCACCCTGACCCTGCTGCCAGATTGGACCTGGCGCATGCGCCGCGTCTATCTCGGCACGCGCGACAACAAAGACCTCACCTTCATCAGCACCGGCCGCTGGGAACGGCTGGTCGACGCCCCCGAACGCATCCGCCTGGTCGGCGACCGCAATGAAGGCGGCCTGTACGAATTCCTGTCGCCCACGACCTTGCGACTGCTCGACCAGAAGGGCGAGCCCATCCAGTCGGCGCTCAACTACTCGCTCACCCAGCAGTTCGACATCGACTACATCGAGGAATCCTTCCCCATGCGCGGCAAAGTAGTCGCCAAGGACGGCGAGGCAACCTTCGCCATCTGCAGCACGGGCAAGCGCTACCCCGTCGCCAAGACCGGCCAGGGGCAGGCCCTTGTCGATGCCTATTCCAAGCTGCGCATCGCGCCGGGCACGCCGGTGCTGATGTGGATAGAAGGCCGGATCGCCCGCACGGGAGAACCGCCGCGCGATGTCGTGGTCGTCGACAAACTCACCCGCGGGATGCTGGATAGCCCCTGCGAGGACTGACGAACGTCCTCCGTTGACATCCTCCCCGGTCTGAAGGCCGGAGATTCCTACGGCGCTCAGGAGCGGCATTGAGCCGCCCCTGAGTCGCTTCGGTGGGTTCCTGCTGCTGGCGACCCTACTGCATCGCTCACTTCACAGGCGAACCGGGCGTGTCCCG
>Ga0180222_1001004_pt1 | contig 33838 bp, 26 predicted proteins | sample eDN5th37CKraftOP_FD_151336 | JGI IMG/M metagenome (GOLD analysis project Ga0180222, IMG submission 151336) | Enriched Organic Plus compost microbial communities from Emeryville, California, USA - eDNA 5th pass 37_C Kraft OP (version 2) (version 2) ...
CCGGAATGGACAAGAAGACCTATGATACCGGCCTTGCGATCCGCACCGAGGTTCTTGGCAAGGAATACGTCGACAAGGCGCTGAAGTCGGCGGACGACTTCAACCAGGCGCATCAGGATCTCGTCACGGAATATTGCTGGGGGGCGGTGTGGGGCCGGGAGGGGCTCTCGCGCAAGACGCGCAGCATGCTGAACCTCGCCATGATCGGTATTCTCAACCGGCCGCACGAATTGCGCGCACACGTTCGCGGGGCGCTGACGAACGGCGTCACGAAGGAAGAGATTCGCGAGGTATTCATGCAGCTCACGATCTATGCGGGCGTGCCGGCGGGCGTCGATGCGTTCCGGATCGCGCGTGAAGTGTTCGCGGAAATGGAAAAAGCCTGAGCGGCGTTTTACGCTCCAAGGGGAGGAAGAATGGAAATCGGATTCATCGGCCTTGGCACGATGGGCTTCCACATGGCCCGCCGTCTCATCGAGGCCGGGCATGCGCTCGTGGTCTATGACACGCGGCCTGACGCGGTCGCGCGGCTTACGAAACTCGGGGCGAGCGCGGCGACTTCGCCGCGAGACGTCGCCGACCGCGTCGAAACCGTGATGGCGAGCTTGCCCTCCGTCGATGCGGTGTTCGCGGTCGCGGCGGGGAAGGACGGCGTCGTCGAAGGCAAGAAAGCGCGCCGGTTCGTCGACCTGTCGACCACGGGCGCGCGCATGGCAGTGCGGGTGGCGGAAGCGCTCGCGCCGAAGAACATCGTGCAGATCGACAGTCCGGTGAGCGGTGGCCCCGGCGGCGCGGAGAAAGGAACGCTTGCCGTCATGGTGTCGGGTCCTGCCGCCGACATCGAGTTGCTGCGGCCCGCGCTTTCGGTGATCGGCAAGGTCTTCGTGGTCGGGGATCGTCCGGGCATGGGGCAGACGATGAAACTCGCCAACAACCTGCTTTCCGCGGCGGCCATGGCCGTCACGTCGGAGGCGATGGTGATGGGCGTGAAGGCGGGGCTCGATCCGGCGGTGATGATCGAGGTCATCAACGCCGGCAGCGGGCTCAACACTGCGAGCCGGGACAAGTTTCCGCGTGCGATCCTGCCGCGCAGCTTCGACTACGGCTTCACGAACGGCCTCATGTACAAGGATCTGCGGCTCTGCCTCGAAGAGGCGGAGGGCATGGGCGTGCCCATGTGGGTCGGCAGCATGGTGCGGCAGATGTTCCAGCTTGCAACCACGCAGCAGGGCGCGGACGCCGATTTCACCACGGTCGTGAAGTGCGTCGAGCAATGGGCAGGCGTCGAGGTGCGGGGGCGCGGCGTGAACTCATGAGCGGCGACATCCACGAAGTCTATGCGGTGCGCTACGCGCATCACGAGCGCAAGGCCGCCGAGAACTTCATCGGCGGCGATCCGCATGACATTTTGCAGCCGCTCGACTACTTCGTGTGGGCGATCAAGGGGCCGCACGGACATTTCGTGGTGGATACGGGCTTCGACGTCGAGATGGCGAAGAAGCGCGAACGGCAGATGCTGAATCCGATTGCTTCCGGACTTCGAGCGATCGGGGTCGACCCGACGACGGTGCAGGACGTGATCGTGTCGCATCTGCACTACGATCACGCAGGCAACTACGATCTCTTTCCCAGAGCGCGTTATCATCTGCAGGACGGGGAGATGGCGTATGCCACGGGCCGGCACATGTGCCACGCGCATATGCGGATTCCGTTCGAGATGGACGACGTGCTGGCGATGGTGCGGAAGGTCTTCGCGGGCCGCGTGGTCTTTCACGACGGCGACGATGAGATCGCGCCCGGCATCACCGTGCATCGGATCGGCGGGCACTCCAAGGGCCTGCAGTGCGTGCGGGTAAAGACGCGGCGAGGCTATGTGGTGCTCGCGTCGGATGCCTTGCACCTCTATGCCCATCTGGAGCAGGGGCGGGTATTTCCTGTCGTCTATAACGTGGGGGAGGTGCTGGAAGGCTACGCCACCGTGAAGCGGCTCGCCACGTCCGCGACGCACATTATTCCGGGCCATGATCCAAGGGTGATGGACCGCTTTCCGGCAGGGCGCGGCGGGCTCGACAACTGGATCGCGCGCCTCGACGCCGACCCGCGGACGAGCGCTTGACGATACAGACTTTCCAAGAAGCTTTGGGGCCGGCGCGTTAACTCTCGCCCAAGGCGGCCGTTTGCGCCGTGCTAATATTCATTTGATTGGAGCCCGGGGGATTCCGATGGCGGGCGTTGCCGGTGAAGACACGTCGCGGTCAGCGCCGCCGCGGGGCGACGACGGGCCGAAGCATCGCGTCGTCATCCTCGGCGGTGGCTTTGCGGGCGTCTATACCGCGCGGTATCTCACCCGCATGCTCGAGCGCCGACGCGATGTGCACGTGGCGCTTCTTTCGGAGCAGAATTATTTCGTCTTCCAGCCGTTGTTGCCCGAGGTGGCGGCGGGCGGCATCAATCCCAACCACGTCGTCAATCCGATCCGCGATCTGGTGCCGAAGGCGCGATTCCGCTGGTGCACGATCGACGGCGTCGACACGGAAAAGAAGGTCGTGCGCGTGGCGCAAGGGGAGGGGCGCGCGCTCGTCGACGTGCCCTACGATCACCTCGTGTTTGCGCTTGGTAAGATCAGCGATTTCTCGTCCATGCCGGGCGTCAACGAGCATTCGCTGGCGATGAAGGATCTGGATGACGCCTTCCGGCTGCGCAACCATGTCTTCCGCTGTCTGGAGCTTGCCGACATCGAGAGCGATCCGTCGGAGAAACGCTCGCTGCTGACGTTCGTGGTGGCGGGCGGCGGCTTTTCCGGCGTGGAGACGCTCGGCGAGCTCTCTGAAATGCTGCACAAGGTCGTCCCGAGCTTCCAGAACGTGCGGATAGAGGAGGTGCGGCTCTGCCTCGTTCATTCGCGCGACCGCATTCTGCCGGAGATGGCACCAGCGCTCGGCGATGCCGCGCGGAAGATTCTGCATAAGCGCGGCGTCGAGATGATCTTCGGCGCCCGCGTGCGCGCGGCGACGCGCCACGGTGTCTATCTCTCGAACGGGCAATTCCTGCCGACGCGGACGTTCGTCTGCACCGTCGGGAACGCGGCCAATCCGGTGGTGAAGGCGATCCTCGCCAGAGGCGGCTTCGAGGAAGGCAAGATCGACGGCCGCGGGATCGGAGTGTTTGCGACCGACATCTCGTTCCGCTGCGTTGGCCACCCCGGCTATTGGGCGGTCGGTGACAATGCGGGCGTACCGCATCCTTCGAATGAGGGCGAGCTCTGTCCGCCGACGGCGCAATTCGCGATCCGGCAGGCGCAGGTCTGCGCGCGCAACATCCTGGCGAGCATCGACGGCCGCGCGCTGGAGCAATTCCGGTTTGGCGGCATCGGCATGCTGGCGTCGCTCGGGCGGCGCGCGGCGGTGGCGGAAGTGTGGGGCATCCGATTCTCCGGCTTTTTCGCCTGGGCCGCGTGGCGGAGCTTTTATCTCTCCACCCTGCCGGGTGTCGTGCGCAAGCTGCGCGTCGCACTCGACTGGACGCTCGACCTCTTCTTCCCGCGCGATATCGCACAGGTGCTGTCGGCGCCGGCACCGCGGCTGCGCGTCGATCACTATGAGTCCGGCGAGGTCATCATCAACAAGCATGAGATCGGCCGCGAGCTCTACATCGTGCAGAGCGGCGACGTGGAAGTGTTTCAGCCGGCGGAGAACGGCGCGACGGAGCGGATCGTAACGACGCTCGGCAAGGGCGAGGTCTTTGGCGAGAAGGCGCTGCTGGAAGATACGCCGCGCACGGCGAGCGTGCGGGCGAAGACGCCGGTCGATTTGCTTGTCATCTCGCGCGAGAACTTCTCGGCGATGGTGTCGCAGTTCCCGGTGCTCGACAATTATTTCGAACGGCTCATGCAGGAGCGCTATCCAGCCGAGTTTTCCGGCGCCGTGCCGCTCACGCAGGCGATCGCGCAGCCCGTGCGGCAGCCGGGCACGCGCCGCGGGCGTTCGCCGTCGCCTCGCTAACCCTGATCCAGTTGAGAGAGATCGGTGGAAGCGGCCGACGCCGCTTCCTGCAGGCGCGGAAGATGAAGTTCCGCAAACCGGTCATGAGCGAGATAGCCCTTCGGCCATAAGAGCACGAGCGCGCCGACCGCATTCGGGCCGCGAAACACCGGACGTGCAATCGCGGTCAGGGTATTCGCTAGGGCGGACTGTCCGCGATATTCGGGCACGCGCATGGAGTAGCCGTTCGTCCGCACCTGCTTCAGGACCGACAACAGGCTCCGTTTGGTCATCCCGAGCCGGCTCAATCCCCAGTGCGGATCGTCACCGATCTCGTCGACCAGCGCGAGCACCGCGCTTTCCTGCCACGTGGACAGCACGGCGAGGCCGGCCGCCGAAGCGAAGACCGGCACCTCCAAATCGATCTGCCGCTCGTACTGAAAGAACGGGCTGAGCGGGCGCGTTGACTCGACGATGCGGCTGCGGGTGCGCTGAAACATGTGGAGGTCGCACGACCAGCCGATCGATCGGGTCAACTCGATCATGTGCGGCAGGGCGCAGTCGATCAGCTGGCCTTCGCGCAGCGCGGAGCCGCGCCTCGTCTGTATCGGCAGCGAGATGTTGGCGCGATAGAGCCGGTCGCTGAGGCTGCGCCGTACGATCTTGTGCTGGATCAGCGTTCCGAGCAGACGGCGGATCGTCGACTTCGGCAGCTTCGTGTGCGTGTGCAGATCCTGCAGGCTGCTCGCGCCGTTCACGGACAAGCTGTTCAGGATCTGCAGACCCCGATCCAACGAACGGTTTTCCAGCGGACGCCCCATGTCCGAATTGTGCCGCCGAGCGGCACGCGATTCAATTCCCATTCTGATCGTGCGGTCGCGGATCGGTCTCAACAGAAGGCGTGACCGCGGCCGGCGAAGCTTTCAACCGGCTTCACCTATCGCCGCTTCATGGTGGGATCGAGTGCCACGCGCATGGATTCGCCGAGCGCGTTGAAGGCGAGCGCCGTCAGCAGAATGGCCATACCCGGCGCGTACATCTGTTCGGGCGCGATCTCGATGTAGTTGTAGGCGCGCGCCAGCATCCCGCCCCAGCTCGCGTCCGGCGGCTGCACGCCGAGCGACAGGAAGGAGAGGCTCGCTTCGGCAAGCAGCGCGATCGCCAGCATGAGCGTCACCTGCACGATCACGGGCTGGATCGCGTTCGGGACGATGTGGCGGCGGATGATGTGAAAGGTGCTGGCACCGAAGCCGCGCGCCGCATCCACATAGAGCGAGCTCTTCACGACCAGCGTCTGCGCGCGCACGAGCCGTGCGAGGAAAGGCGCGAACGCGAAGCCAACCGAGAGCATCGCGTTGGTCAGGCCGATGCCGAGCGCACCGGTGACGGCAATAGCGAGGACGATGAACGGGAAGGAGAGGAGGGCGTCGATGAAGCGGCTGATCGCCTGATCGACCCAGCCGCCCACATAGCCGGCGAAGAGACCGATCGGCACGCCCAGGATGATCGCGACGGAGACCGCGAGGATCGACGCATAGAACGAATTGGGGGCGCCCCAGATCAGGCGGCTCAGCACGTCGCGGCCAAGGTCGTCGGTGCCGAGCCAGTGGTCCCCGCTCGGCGGAACGAGGATTTCCGCAAGATTCTGCTCGTTCGGCGGATAAGGCGCGATGAAAGGGGCACCGATCGCGAACATCAGGAGCAGCAGCAGATAGGCGATGCTGAGCGCGGCACGGGGGTCGGATCGGATCCAACGGCCCAGTTGCTGCAGGCGGGAGCGGCGCGGTGGAGCGGCTCTGACGACTTCAGCTTCGGCGGTCATGCTTCTGCCACCCGCGGATCGAAGATCGAGCTCAGGATATCGACGATGAGATTGATGAGGATCACAAACGTCACGAGGACGAGCACCACGCCCTGGACCACGGGGAAGTCCTTGTTGACGGCGGAGTAGCTTACGAGCGAGCCGACGCCCGGGATGGCGAACACCGCTTCGATCACGACCGCGCCGGAGAGCAGCCGGTTTACCTGCAGACCGAGCAAGGTGAGCAGCGTGACACTGATGTTGCGAAGGCCGTGCTTCCATAGAATGGCGAGGGGGCTCAGCCCTTTCGCGCGCAGCGTGCGGATATATTGCGAATTGAGCACTTCGAGGAGCGCGCTGCGGACCTGGCGCGCAAGCTCCGCGATCACGCCGACCGCGAGGGCGATCGCGGGCAGCGTCGCATGATGGATCGCGCCGAGCGGATCCTCGGTGAACGCCTCGGCGCCGGTCGTCGGAAACCAGCGCAGCCCGAGGGAGAGATGCAAGACGAGCAACATTGCGAGCCAGAAGCTCGGCAGCGCGACGCCGAGCGAGGCAATGCTCGTCACCAGCGAATCGACTCGGGTGCCAACACGGGTCGCCGCGAGCACGCCCAGGGGGACGCCGATCAATGCGGCGACGATCAGCGCGTAAGCCGTAATCAGCAGGGTGTTCGGCAGCCGGTACAGGATCATCTCCAGCACCGGCTGGCTCGAAAGGAGTGACAGCCCCAGGTCGCCTTGCACGGCCTGGAGCAGCCATAGTCCGTATTGCACGACCAACGGCTTATCGAACCCGTAAAGCTGCCGGATCTCGGCAAGACGCTCCTCCGAGGCGTATTCTCCGGCCAGCACCAGCGCAGGGTCGCCCGGCACGAGGTGCAGGAGGGCAAACACCACGAAGGTGGCGAGCACGATGATCGGCAGGAGCTGCAGCAGCCGGTTGCCGATCATCAGGAGGAGCTTGCTCATGCGCGTTCCTTTGCGCGTTCTTTGTTCGTTACCGTTGGTCGTGTCGTTCTCAGCTCAGCCAGAGGCGGTGGAACTTCGGCGTAGTGAGGAGATTGTCCTCGAAGTTCTGCACGTTCTTCCCGCGCACGGTGACGCCCGCCGAGATGAACTGCACGAGTTGCAGCGCCTCCTCGTTCACGAACCGCTGGAGCTTGACGAACGCCGCCTTTCGCTCCTCCTGGCTGGACGCGGCCATGGTTGCGTCGACCAATTCGCGATAGCCGGGCAGTTCGACCTTGCCAGCGTTGCGGAGCGCATCCTTGGCGAACAGTGCTTCGTAGGCCTGGCTCGGATCGGGGTAGCCGCCGGTCGGACTGAACAGCAGATCGCCCTTCTTCTCCAGCATGAAGCCTTGCATCGCCTGCTGCGGCGCCACCGGGGTCAGCTTGATGCGAATTCCGGCCTTGGCGAGCTGCGACATAAGCAGCTCCTGGCGCTGCATGGCGGTCTGGTCGGCCCAGCCCCAGGCCATCAGCTCGATGCCGTTGGGGTGACCGGCCTCGGCAAGCAACGCCTTCGCCTTGGCGATGTCGTGCTTGTAGTAGTTCAGCCCCGCCGGATCGCACGCCCAGTGCTCTTTCGGGAGGATGGCGCTTGCCGGCTGGCCGAGGCCGAGCGCGATGACCTTGTTGATCTCCTCGCGATCGATCGCATAGTTGAGGGCCTGGCGGATGCGCTTGTCCTTGAGCGGGCCGGTGCCGTAGTTGAAAAATGCGCCATAGAAGATGAGCGAAGGCGACGCTTTCGGCACGACGTTGGACGAGCGGTCGGCGATCGCTTTCTGCGGCGGCTGGAGGTTGAGCGCTAGATCGGCTTCGCCTGCGATCACCGTGCGCACCGCCGTGTTCAGCTCGTTGATGATGCGGAGCTCGACGCCGTCCAGATAGGGCAGGCCCTTCTGCCAATAGTTCTCGTTGCGCACGAGCTTGATGACGGAATTGTCCTGCCAGTCGACGAACTTGAACGGGCCGGTTCCCACCGCCACGCGATCGAGGTTGGGTCCTTTCTCCTTGATCGATTTCGGCGAGACCATCAGGCCGACGCGATTGGTGAGGATCACCGGCAGGCCGGCATTGGGCCGGTTGAGTTTGAGCGTGACCTGGTTCGGCCCATTGACTTCAACCGATTCCAGCGCGGCGAGGTCGGCCTTCACGTTGGATCGTTGATCGTTCTTGTAGCGCTCCAGATTGATCTTCACCGCTTCGGCGTTGAACGGCGTGCCGTCGTGGAAGGTGACGCCCTCGACGAGGTCGAGCACGAGCGTCTTTGCGTCGGTGAACTTCCAGGCTTTCGCGAGCCCCGGCCTGAGCTCGAGGGTGGCCGGCTCGAAATCGATCAGCGCGTCGTAGATCGCGTAGAGCGTGTTGAAGTCGGGCAGGTTGCGGCCGGTCATCGGATCGACCGCCGCGGGATTGTACGGCATGGTGAGGCGCAGGGTGCCGCCGCGCTTCGGCGTTCCCTGGGCAAGCGCGCCGGCCGGCAGCAGCATCGCGCCGCCGGCGGCCGCTGCTCCTTTCAGAATGGTACGGCGATCAACGGTTGCCGTGGCAAAGTCCTTCGTTCTCATGTGGTCTTCTCCCTGTAGCTTTCTCCAAGCGGGGCCGCCTTGGTCGGCGCGCTCCCGGCATGGGAATGAGTGTGTCCAGCGCTTATGGCCGCGCCGGTTTGACGATCATTGGAAAATTGCGGCTTCGGCGGCTCCGCGTAATGGCAGGCGACGAAGCGGCCGGGCGTCAGCTCGCGCCACTCGGGCTCGCGCGTCATGCATTCGGACTGCGCGCGCGGGCACCGCGTATGGAAGCGGCAGCCGGAAGGCGGATTGAGCGCACTCGGAATCTCGCCCTTGAGGACAATCCGCTTGCGATTGCGCTGCTCCGCCGGCACGGGCTCCGGCTCGGCGGACAACAGCGCCTGCGTGTAGGGATGCAGCGGCGTTTCCATGATCTCGCCGGCGGCGCCGAGTTCGACGATCTTGCCGAAATACATCACCGCCACGCGGTCGCTCACGTGCGCGACGACGCGCAAATCGTGGCTGATGAAGACATAGGTAAGGTTGAATTCCCGCTGCAGGTCGGCAAACAGATTGAGCATGTCCGCCTGAATCGACACGTCGAGCGCGGCGACCACCTCATCGCATACGATCAGCTTCGGCTCGAGCATCAACGCGCGGGCGATGTTCGCCCGCTGCTTCTGGCCGCCGGAAATCTCATGCGGGTAGCGCCAGGCGAGCTCCGGCGCGAGCGAGACCCGCTCAAGCATCGCGAGCGCCCTGGCTTCGCGCTCCTTCCGGGTGCCGATCCCGGCGACATCAAGCGGCTCGCGCACGCTTTCAACCAGCGTCATCCGCGGATCGAGGGCGGCGTTGGGATCCTGAAACACGATCTGGAAGGCCCGCCGCCGCCGGCGCAACTCTCGCTGCGGCAGCGCGAAGAGATCTTCGCCGTGGTGGCGCACGGTGCCGTGGGTGGGGGGCTCCATACAGACGATGCAGCGTCCGACCGTCGACTTGCCCGAGCCGGACTCGCCGATTATGCCGAACGTCTCGCCCTCGCGCACCACGAAGCTCACGCGATCGACCGCGCGGACCTTCTGGCCGCGCCGCAGGGTGAACACGATGTCGAGATCGTTCACCTCGAGGATGGGGGTCGCGGGCGGGGCCTTGCTCATTTCGTCGATCCCGCAAGCGAGAGCGTATCATGTCGCCGGCAGCGCACGTGGCGCGCGCCCAGCGGCAGCAGGACTTGGGGCGTATTGCATTCCGGCTGAGCGTAGGTGCAGCGCGGTCCGAACCGGCATCCCGCCGGCATCTCCGTGATCGACGGCACGCGGCCGGGGATCGACGTGAGGCGTGACTTGCGCGCCTGCCGGTGGGGGAGCGAGCCGAGAAGACCGGCGGTGTAAGGATGCAGCGGCCGCGCGAGGATGTCCTGCACCGGCCCGTCCTCCACGATCTCGCCGGCATACATCGTCAGCATGCGCGAGCAGCTTTCGGCAACGAGGCCGAGATTGTGCGTGATGAACAGGATCGCGATCCCCGTGCGGCTGCCGAGCTCGAGCAGGAGATCCATGATCTGCGCCTGAATCGTCACGTCGAGCGCCGTGGTCGGTTCGTCGGCGATCAGCAGGCGCGGCTCGCAGATCAGCGCGATCGCGATCATCACGCGCTGGCGCATGCCGCCGGAAAGGCTCATCGGGTACATGGCGGCGACATTGCGCGGCGAGGCGATCCCGACATCGGCGAGCGCTGCCACCGCGCGCTCCTCGGCTTCCTTGCGCGACACGTCGAGGTGCGCGAGCACGGTCTCGCTGATCTGCGTGCCGACGGTGAAGACGGGATCGAGCGCGCTCATCGGCTCCTGGAAGATCATGCCGATGCGGCGGCCACGCACCTGGCGCATGCCCGCCTCGGACACCGGCACGAGATCCTCGCCTTCGAACAGGATTTGCCCGGTGCGACGGCAGCCGCGCAACGGCAGGAGATTCAGCACGGAGAGGGCGGTGAGTGACTTGCCGCAGCCGCTCTCGCCGACGAGGCCGACAATCTCGCCCGGCTTCACCGTCAGCGAGACGTCCTTCAGCATCTGCAGCCATCCGGAATCGCCGCGGAAAAATACGCAGAGATTCCGGATGTCGAGCAGATTCTCGCCCGGTAGGGTCAATCGGCCGTGGCTTTGCGCCAGGACATTCACTGCGCCGGTTCCTCCCCAGCTCCACCGTCGTTCCGGGAAGGGTCAGGGCCGGCTGCAAGCCGCCCTCTGACCCGTTCCCGTGCGGCGTTGTTGTTCTTCTTCGCTCAGAGCTTGTTCACATCGATCTTGGAATAGATTTCCTTCCACAGCGTATCGGAGAACTTCTCGACGTCGGTGCCGATCTCCTTTTCCAGCTTACGCCATTTCTTCAGGTTCTTCTCGTAGACGTCGAGGATCGGGTCCGGATTCGCAACCCCAAGCTGCCTCGCCTTGTCGCCGTTGATCTTGCGTTCGCTGGCCTTGTACCTGGCGATCCATTCCTGGAAGTCCTTGCCGACGTTGACTTCCTGGACGCCCTTGGTCTTCTTCACTTCCTCGAAGGAGGTCTTGTTCTTGATGACGAAATTTCCGATCGAGTGCTTCGCCGAGAACAAGGCTTGGTATTTCAGCGTGATCGTCCGCTCCTCTGGCGTCATTTCCTTCCAGGTGTCGTAGTTCAGATGGACGCCGATGGCCGGCCCGGTGGTGCCGAGGGAAAGATTCATGACGTGCTTGGCGAAGTCGCCGTATCCGAACGTCTTCAGCCACTCGGTGATGCCATAGAGGCAATCAAGCCCGCCACGTTGAAGAAGGCTGACCGCCTCCGGCAGCGTCGCGCCAACGGTGACCGCGCCGGTCAGGTTGAGCAACTCCGCGGGGCCGCCGACCGCGCGCACACGCTTGCCCTTGAGGCCGGCCACCGTGTCGATGGGCTCGCGGCAATAGAGCGTATAGGGCGAGCTCGCGTAGGGACCGAGCGGCAGTGAATTGATCTTGCGCCATTCCTCGAGGCACTCCTTGCAATCGAGGAAGAGGGTCTCCGCGGTCGCGCCAGCCACGGCCACGGTTTCGCCTTCGAACTCGAGCGTGTTGTACATGAGCGCCGTGGCGGGAACGAGATTCGGCACGTAGGTCGGGATCGCAAGGCCCGCTTCCATCAGGCGGTCCTGCACCGCGGTGAAGGAGCCCTTGCAGTCGGCAAGCTGGCCGCCCGCCACGGACTTCCATTTGATTTTGCCGTTCGTCTCTTTCTCGATGCCGGCGTACATCGCCGGCAATGCATCCGATGTCAGGTAGTCGGTGGCGGGAACGCAGGATCCATAAGTGTAATCCTTTGCCTGCGCCTGCCCCGCGGCAAGCAGCGCCAAAGCGGCGAACAGGCCGCAGAGCGCACCACGAAATTGAAACAAATGCATCCTCTCCTCCCGGTATTGCTGCACTTCAGCGCGTCAGCACCGCGCCCTTGTGAACCGGTGCAACCGTTCTTTGATAAACGCCAAGCCAGCCGCGCTCGTTTTGTGCACCGAAAACGTGCGGCTTCTTCCTTCGCTCGGCAAGCTCGGATTCCGGCACTTCGAGATCGACGGTCTTGCGGGTGACGTCGATGGAAATGATATCGCCGTTCTCGACGAAGGCGAGGGGGCCGCCGTCCGCCGCCTCGGGCGAGGCTTCGCCCACGACCAAGCCTTCATTGACGAGGCCGGAAAGCTGCCCTTCGGTGATGACGGCGACCTGATTGATCAGTTTGGCGCCGTCGAGCGCGAAGACCACCGCCGTCGTCATCGCCATGCCGGGACCGCCGATCACGCCGAGGCCGCGCAGCACGAGCACGTCGCCGGGCTTCACCTGGCCCTGCCGGATCGCGGCGATCGCCTCGTCGCGCGAATGGAAGACGTTGGCGCGGCCGCGGAAGCTCATCGTGCGCTCGCCGGTGCCGCCGAGGCGGACAATGCCGCCGCCCGGCAGCAGGTTGCCCCGGACCACGTTGATGGAAGCGCGTCGCGACAGCGGATTTTCCACCGTGCGGATCACGCGCTCGTCCTTCACGGCGACGGATTCGAGTTCTTTGCCCACCGTTTCGCCGGTGACGGTGAGCGCGTCGCGATCGAGGAAGGACTCCAGCCGCTTCATGACGGCGCGTGCGCCGCCGGCTTCCTCGAGCTCCTCGATCACGCCAGGGCCGTTCGGCCGGATGGCGGCGAGGAGGGGGATCCTGTCTCCGTAGTCGGCGAACAGCTGATAGACGTCGGCATCCACTTCCGCTTCCGTCGCGATCGCCTGCAGATGCTTGACGCAGTTGATGGAGCCGCTGAGCGCGAGCACCATCAGGACGGCGTTCCTGATCGCGCCGGCGGTGATGATCTGGCGCGGCTTCAAGTCCTGCCAGACCATTTCGACGATGCGCGCGCCTGCGCGGCGCACGTCGTTCATCATCTTCGGGCTGTTCGCGGCTACAGGTGCGCTGCCGGGCAGGGCCATGCCGAGCGCTTCGCAGACGACGTGCATGGAGTTCGCCGTGCCCATGCCGGCGCAGACCCCGGGGCTCTGCACCGCGACGTTCGCCATTTCCTTCAGTTCGTCGACGGTCATCGCGCCGGCCGCGACGTGGCCCGACTTCAAGAAGAGGTCTTCGATGTCGACGTGCTCGCCGCGATACTGGCCGCTCTTCTGATAGCCGCAGACGACAACGATGGTGGGGATGTTGAGCCGGCCCGCCGCCATGAGCTGGCCCGGCGTGGTCTTGTCGCAGGAGGCGAGACAGACCATGCCGTCGAGCATGGCGCCCTCGACCTGCACTTCGATGTCGCTCGCGATCAGGTCCCGGGTCGGAAGGATGTAGGCGCCGCGGCGGCCGACGCTCGTGATGAAGTCGCTGGGCGCGGCGGTGCGCACCTCGAAGGGAAGGCCGCCGGCGTCGCGGATCGCCTGCTTCATCGCCGCCGCGACATCGTCGAGATGACTGAAGCAGCTCGACAATTCCGACGAGGAATTGACGATCGCGATCTTCGGCTTCTCCATATCGGCTTCGGAGACGCCGAGCACGCGCCATTGCGCGATGCGGCCGGCCCAGAGGGCCGTGCCCGGTTCGAGAATGCTGCGAAGCTTGCGGCGCAAGGCGTTCACTCCTGCATCGCCATGACCGGACCGAAGAAGGCGCGGTTCGCTTGCCGGCGGCTTGAGCGCGCGCGCTTTGGGGAGGCCTTCCGCGATTTCGTCCGTGTGGCGAGCTTTGCCGAGCGCTCCGCTTCGTGCTTCTTCGCGGCCGCGAGCATCTTCTGGAGCGCCTTGCGGACGACCGCACGCTCATGGTCGTCGAGGACGGACAACAGGACCATCTGATGCCGCTGCCCGATCGGCAGAATGCGGCGATAGATGCGCGTGCCTTTGGCGGTGAGGATGATCTTCGTCTGCGTGACGCCCTGACCGCGGCCCCGGTGCTCGCCGCGTGCGGCGGTCAGTTGCGCGGCAAGTCCTTTGGCAACGAGGCTCGCGAGCGTGCGGCTTACCTGTGCGCGGTCCATGGTGATCGTGGCGCAGATCTCGTTGAAGCTGAGCGAGGAGAGCGATGCAATCGCTGCCATCACGCGCCACTCGGGAATGGTCAAGCCGAACGGGTCGACATATTCCGGCATGAAGGAACGCCGAATGATGCCCGTCAGGCGGCCGAATGTGTAGGTCGGAAAGTCCGCGACCGAGAGATTCTTGCCGTTCTTGCCCGGCTTGAGCCATGGGTCTTCGGCAGCGATATCCAGCAACTCGCGCGGCCGTGCGGCCGTGCCGTTCGCCTTGACGGATCTCCGTGTTCGCGTTCGCGTCGCGACCACTGCGGCTTCCTCCCCTGCGGCTATTCTTTTTTTGTTGGCGCCGTGCGACGGACGCTAGGAGGCCATACGAGACGAGTCAACTTAATCGCGCGGCGAGGCTGCATGCCGAATGCTGCATGCCGATAAAATAGCCAGATCAATGCGTTGATGAAGGCGCTGCTTTTGCGTTGCAACGTTGTAGGATCAAATAAATCACGCGGGGTCGAGGACGACAGCGGAGCGCACTCGATCAGGTTCGCCCGGATGACAGTGAATGTCGGCGTCGCCTCGCACATTTGTGCGTATCATCGGACAGTTCGCCGCCAGACGAACGGTTTCCGAATTCTCGAGTCGGGATAGGCGTCATTCTTGCCGGCGCGACGCGAGGAACCGAAAAAGCAGGTTGTGCACGCCGTGCGCGGCATCGTGTCCGTCGGGGTGTGGCCTTGGCCCTTGCTCACGAGGCGGTCAAAGTAATATTTGTAGTCTTCTGGAATCAATTGAGCCGGTTCGGACGAAGGAGCGTCGCATGGCTGAGCGCATTCGGGTCCACGATCCGCGGGGCTACCCGCCGAAGGTCACGGGCAAGCGCCTTTCGCCGCGACTGGAAAGCCTGGAAGGCAAGACGATCTATCTCGTCGATTGCCTCTTCGACAATTCCGAAGCGTTCATGGACCAGTTGCAGGACTGGTTCCGGATACACCTGCCGCACGTGAAGGCGCCGACGATCAAGCCGCGGGAGAGCTGGGTCGACGATCCGGATATGCGCGCCAAGATCGCTGCCGACGGCGACGCGGCGATCCTCGGTGTCGGCTTATGAAGCACCTGTAGCCCGACGGTCGTCGGGCTCGCAACGGCGCTGGAAGAGAGCGGTGTACCGAGCATCGCGGTGCACACCCATGTGTTCGCCCGGCTCGCGCGCGCGACGGCGCTTGCGAACGGCATGCCGAAGCTGCGGCAGGCATTCGTGCCGCAGCCGGTCGTCGACCGCTCCCCCGGGGAACTGCGAGCCTATATCGAAGGGAACGATCCCGTCTCCAAGCGGCCTTTCGTGCAGGAGGTCATCGACGGTCTGACGCGGCCGCTCGACGATCAGGACCTGCAGGGGCTTTCCTTCGAACGAACGACGCCGCGGCTCCTTGAGCCGGACACGGAAGCGAACCTGCATCGGCTGTTCGAGGAGAACCGCTGGACGGACTACCTGCCAATCGTTCTGCCCACCGAAGAGCGGGTGGAGGCGATGCTCAAAGGTACGAGCCATCCGCCGGACAAGATCGTCGGCCGGCTGCGCCCCACCAATTTCCGCGAGTACTGGGAATTCACGGTGGAGAAGGTCGCGGTCAATGCCGTGATGGCTGGCGCGCGGCCGGAATACCTGCCGGTCATTCTCGCGCTCGCCGCGAGCGGCGTTACCGCGCGGTCGAGCAGCACGACTTCGTTCGCCACGATTTCGGTGATCAACGGCCCGATCCGCAACGAGATCGGCATGAATTCGGGCATCGGGGCAATGGGTCCGTACGCCCACGCCAATGCGACGATCGGGCGTGCGTACAGCTTGCTGTCGCAAAACCTGCAGGGCGGCTCGGTGCCGAACGAGACCTATATGGGGTCCGTTGGCAACTGGTACGCGTACAGCGCTACCATCGCCGAAGCGGAGGAGCGCAGCCCCTGGCAGCCGTTGCACGTCCAGAAGGGTTTCAAGCCCACGGACAGTGTGGCGATGGCGTTTCTCGGTGGCTGGTACACGCAGGCGGGATACGGGCCGCGTGCCACATGGCAGGAGAAGATGCGGCATTGCCTGTCGGCATGCGAGCAATACGTTCCGCCGTTGCTCGTGATGGATCCGATCGTCGCGCGCGGCTTCGTCGATCTCGGGTTCGACAACAAGGAAAAGCTCGCCAAGTGGTGTGCCGAGAACGCGCTCTTGCCGGCGCGCGAATATTGGGACGACATGGCGACACAAACGTTGCTGCGCCCCCGAGGCGTTGCCGGCATCGAACCCTATGCCAGCCGGCTGAAAGCCAAGCCCGACGAGATCGTGCAGATGTACACGCCTGAAGAGATCAACATCGTGGTGACGGGCGGCGAAACCCAGGCCGCGTGGAAGATGATCGGCGGCCTTCATCGCGGCACGGTGTCCATCGACGAGTGGCGATAAACGGCCGCATCGCGTGGCTTTGCGGCGGCGACCGTACGCTTGGCGTACGGTGCATGGTTGCCTCCGTCTGTCTCCTTCGCTAACGAAGCGTCCTAGGTACGGGCAATGAAACGGCCCGGCCAGGATCAGTCCCATGGCGAACATGGAAGCGGGCGACCGCCGAAAGCTTCCTTCCGTCGATGAAGTCCTGCGAACGGAGATGGCGCAGCTTGCGGCTGAACGGTTCGGGCGACCGGGCGTCGTCGCGGCGGTGCGCGCGGTTCTTGCCGCGGCGCGCACGGATGGCAGCACAGGGTTGCAAGCGGACCGGGCTGCGGCGCTCGCTCTTGAGCGCCTGGAAGTGGAGCGCACGCCGCGTCTGCGGCCGGTCTATAATCTCACCGGGACGGTGCTGCACACGAACTTGGGCCGTTCGCCGCTCGCGGAAGAGGCCATCGCGGCGGCCGCTGAAGCGATGCGGAATCCCGTCGCGCTGGAATACGATCTGGAATCCGGGCGGCGGGGCGAGCGGGACGATCTGCTGCGCGGTCTGCTGTGCGAGCTGACCGGCGCGGAAGATGCCACGGTCGTCAACAACAATGCGGCGGCGGTGCTGCTCGTCCTCAATACGCTGGCCAAGGGCCGCGAAGCGATCGTTTCGCGCGGTGAGCTGATCGAGATCGGCGGTGCTTTCCGTCTGCCGCAGATCATGAGCCGTGCGGGCGTCAAGCTCGTGGAGGTCGGCACGACCAATCGCACCCATGCGCACGACTATGCGGATGCGATCGGTGAGAAGACTGCGCTCGTCCTCAAGGTCCACACTTCCAATTATCGGATCGAAGGATTCACGGCGGATGTATCCGGCCGCGCGCTGGCGACGATTGCGCATGAGCGCAGCGTTCCGCTGCTGAACGATCTCGGCTCGGGAACGCTCGCGGATTTGCGCCGCTTCGGCCTGCCGCACGAGCCGACCGTCGCCGAGGCGGTGGCCGAGGGCGCCGATGTCGTCACCTTCTCGGGCGACAAGCTTCTCGGCGGTCCACAGGCCGGCTTCATCGTCGGGCGGCGCGATCTGATCGCGAAGATCAACCGCAATCCCATGAAGCGCGCGTTGCGCGTGGACAAGATCCGGCTCGCGGCGATTGAAGCGACGTTGTCGCTCTACCGCGATCCCGATCGCGTCGGCCAGCGCCTGCCGGCGTTGCGGTTGCTTGCGCGGACGCAGCACGAGGTCGAAGAGCTTGCGCGCCGGCTGCTGCCGGTGGTCGCGGAAGAGGTCGGTAAGGACTACGGCGTTGAAATCGTCTCTTGCACGAGCGAGGTCGGTTCCGGCGCGCTCCCCGTGGAGGGCTTGCCGAGTGCCGGGATCGCTATTCGTCCGTTGCGTCCGCAGCGCGGAAGCGATGCACTGGGTTCGCTCGCGCTTCGGTTTCGCCGGCTTCCCGTGCCGGTGATCGGACGGGTCGAGAACCGCTCGCTCATCTTCGACCTTCGCTGCCTCGAGGACGAGGCGGGGTTCATCGCCAATCTCGCGCACTTGCAGGCAACGGCACAATGATCGTTGCCACGGCCGGCCATGTCGATCATGGCAAGACCGCGCTGATCGGCGCGCTTACCGGCGTCGATACCGACCGCCTGAAAGAAGAGAAAGCGCGCGGCATCTCGATTGATCTCGGCTTTGCCTACATGCCGGTGGCGGATGGGGTCGTGGTGGGGTTCGTCGATGTCCCCGGCCACGAACGGTTCCTGCACAACATGCTCGCGGGGCTCGTCGGGATCGATCTCGTCCTGCTCGTTGTCGCCGCCGATGACGGTGTGATGCCGCAGACGCGCGAGCACGTGGCGATCGTCGATCTTCTGGGCATCGAACGCTGCATCGTCGCGCTGACCAAGGTCGACCTCGTTCCGGACACGCGGCGGCGGGAAGTCGTCAGCGAAGTGGCGAGCCTGCTCGGCGGGACGCGGATCGGAAACGACGACTACTTCGAAGTGTCGAGCGTCACCGGCGAGGGTATCAAAGCGTTGCGCGAAAGGCTCGTTTCCGAAGCGCGCGCGGCGACCCGGCGCGCGGCGGCGGGACAGTTCCGGCTGCCGATCGACCGCTGCTTCACGCTGCCGGGCATCGGCACGGTCGTCACCGGTACGGTGGTGTCGGGCGCGGTCGCGGTCGGCGACACCGTCACGATCAGCCCGTCCGGCCTGTCGGCGCGCGTGCGCTCGATTCATGCGCAGAACCGGCCGGCTGAAAGGGGCGAAACGGGCGTACGGTGTGCGCTCAATCTTGCGGGCGCGAAGATCGGCAAGGCGGCGGTCGCGCGCGGCGACGTCGTGCTCGCGCCCGAACTGCATGCGCCGACGGTCCGTATCGATGCATCGATGCGTGTCGTTGCGTCTGAGCCGCGCCCGATCGGGCAGTGGACGCCGGTGCGACTGCATCATGCGACGGTGGAAGTCGGTGCACGTATTGCGCTGCTCGATGAGGAATTGCGACCCGGCGGTGAGGGATTTGTCCAGCTCGTGCTGGAGCGTCCGATCGCGGCGGCCGTCGGCGATCGGTTCATCGTGCGCGATACATCGGCCAGCCGGACGATCGGCGGCGGGCGGTTCGTTGATCTACGGGCGCCGGCGCGTCACCGGCGGACGCCGCAGCGCCGCGCGCAGATCGAGGCGCAAGCGATTGCCGATCCGCAGGCGGCGCTCGCGGCGTTGCTCGGCCGTACGCCGTTCCGCGTGGATCTGCGGGCGTTCGCGCGGGATCGTGTGCTGAGTGACGTCGAGCTTCAAGCTGCAATTGCGCAGATTGGTGTGATCCAGGTGAGCGGAGAGGCCACGACCATCGGCCTGTCCGCCGCCACCTGGTCGCGTCTCGCGGAGCGGACACGCGGCGCGCTCCGCCGTTTCCATGCGGAACACCCGCGTGCCGCGGGGTCGTCGATCGCTGCACTGCGTCTCGCGGTGGAGCCGCGCTGGCCGACGGCCGAGTTCTCCTGGGTCGTGCATACGCTCGCTCGGGAAGGGCAGCTCGCGATCGACGGAAGCAGCATTCGCCTGCCAGATCACCGCGTCGATCTCGCGCCCGAGGACGAGCGGCTATGGAGCAGGATCGGGCCGCTGCTTGCGGACGACGTTCGATTTCGGCCGCCGCGGGCAAACGAAATCGCCGACAGTCTTTCGATCTCGGTGTCCGACGTGCGCAAGCTGCTCAAGCAGCTTGTCCGCAAGGGGAGGGTCGAGGAGGTTGCTCCCGATCATTTCTTCCTGTCCGGCGCCGTGAAGGAAATGGCCGAAATCGCCATCGATATCGCCGAGCAGAGCGCCGATCATACGTTGACGGCGGCGCAGTTTCGCGACCGGCTCAACAACGGCCGGAAGGTCGCCATCCAGGTGCTTGAGTATCTGGATCGCCGCGGCATTACGATGCGGCGGGGCGACTTGCGCAAAATTAATCCGCATCGCATCGATCAGGTGCGGGATCGGCCCGCCGCCGGAACGGCGGGGGCCGGGCAGGTTTCTGGAAGAGAATTGTCCCCGGTGGGGCGTCCGGACTTCAAATCCGCGAAGGGGCCGTAAGCCGGTCTCTGGTGGGTTCGACTCCCACTCTCTTCCGCCAGCTTACAATTCGACTTCGACGTGCGGCTCGCCGGCGGCCGTGGTGCCGACTACGCGCGCGGCGGAGAAGCCGCCCTCTGCGATGCGCTGCACGATGGCGTCGGCGTGCTCCGCCGCACAGGCGACCAGCAGGCCGCCCGATGTCTGCGGGTCGGTGAGGAGATGCTTTTGCCATTCGGGCAGATCCGCGGGCAAGGCGACCTCTTTCTCGTAGCTCGACCAGTTGCGATGCGATGCGCCCGTGACGAAGCCGCGTTGCGCGAATGACTGCGTCTCGCGAAGCAGCGGGATCTCCGCGGCACGGATGCGGGCGACGAGGTTTGATGCTTTTGCCATTTCCAGCGTGTGGCCGAGCAGGCCGAAACCCGTGACGTCGGTGACGGCGTGAACCGCAGGATCATTGCCGAGTTCGGTACCGATCCTGTTCAACTGGGTAGTCGTCGTTACCAATTCGGCATAGCCGGCACTGTCCAGTTCGCCTTTCTTGAGTGCCGCCGAGTAAATGCCCACGCCCAGCGCCTTGGTGAGGATCAGGGCATCGCCCGGACGGGCGCCGTTGTTGCGGCGCAACTGACCGGGGTGGCAGGTGCCGATCACGGCGAGCCCGTAGATCGGTTCCGGCGAATCGATGGAATGGCCGCCGGCCACGGGGATGCCGGCGGTGGCGCAAACGGATGCACCGCCGTCGATGATCTGGCGGACGACCTCAATGGGAAGCTTGTCGACCGGCATGCCGACGATCGCGAGCGCCATAATGGGCTTTGCGCCCATGGCGTACACGTCGGAGATCGCGTTGGTGGCGGCAATACGCCCGAAGTCGAACGGGTCGTCCACGACCGGCATGAAGAAATCGGTGGTCGCGACGATGCAGGTCGCGTCGTCGAGTTGCCAGACCGCCGCATCGTCGCTCGTCTCGGTCCCCACGAGGAGCTGCTTGAAAGGATCGCCCGGCTGCCGGTCAGCGAGGAGCCGCTGGAGGACGGAGGGCGCGAGCTTGCAGCCGCAGCCTCCGCCGTGGGCGAGGCTGGTGAGGCGGACGATGGGGGCGTTCATGGCTTCTCCCTTGGGGCGGCCGGTGGCCTGCGGCGGCAGATTTTCAGCAATCTCGCCAGACATTTGCCGGCGTGGCAAGCGGGTAAAACCGCACCCCCGGATGCCTCCTGGAGATAGGTCCTAGCGTTTTGACAGGGATTCCAGCGAGGACAGCGCACGATCCTTGCTGAAACGCTCGAGGACTCCTTCATCGATTTTCGGCGGCGCTTCGATGCAGGCAACGAGGTTGCGCGCGAGCGCCTGTGCGTCGCCGGGCGGAGAAAGAAACCGGCTGAGGTCTCCGGTCAGAATCTCTCGCGGACCGGTGGGGCAATCCGTGCTGACCACCGGCGTTCCGCAAGCCAGCGCTTCCACCAGGACATTGCCGAATCCCTCGAAGTCCGAGCCATGGATGAGGGCGGCGGCTCTTGCATACCAGGGGAACGGATTCCGCCGAAAGCCGGTGACGATGACCCGGTCGGCCAGCCCTCGGGCATCGATCATGGCTTCCAGCTTGCGTGAACGACGCGTCATCAGCACCAGGCGATGCGGAAGCGCCGCCGCGGCAAACGCATCCAGTACGACGTCGTGCCGTTTCTGCGGAACAAAACGGGCGGCGTGGATGACATAAGGTTCAGCCGGAAGATCCGGCTCGGGCAGGGCGGCCCGACGCTTTATCTCGTCGAAGTCGAACGGATTGTAGATGGTGACGGCTTTCAGCGGTTGAATGCCGAGCGCGTTGAGGTCGCCAATAATCCCTTCGGAGATGGTGATGAGATTTGCGCCGCCATAGAGCTTCCGGAAGCGCGCGAGCCGTCGTTGTGCCTTGCGCGGCTCCAGTATCTTCAAGGCGGATATTTGGGGCGTGAGCGGATTGGGGATGCGGTACCAGACGTTCTTCAGCCCCGCGCGATGGACGATCTCATCGGTGAACGGAAGCGTGGAGATGACGAGGTCCGGTTCTCGGTCCGCGGATTCGCGTTGCGCCCAGCGGCGCAAGCGCCATGTGAGGAGTTGCTTTCCAAGCCAGCCTTTCGTCGCCCCTTTTTTTCGGGCCTCAAGGAAATGGAGCGAAAGGGACGATGGCAGGTCGTAATCGACCATTCGTTCGAGCAGGATCAGCCGGACGTCGTGGCCGCGCTCCTTCAGCCAGATCGACAGATTCAGCGTGGTTCGTTCCGCGCCTCCCTGGTGGAGATTTGTTACGACAAGCCAGATATGCATCTGATGCGTGCAGCTCGGTGAGTTATCAACTTAAAATGCATATGCTGCAATCAGTGCGTGTATGCAATTTTGCAGCGGGCGATCAGGTGCGTCAACGAAAAGCTCGGCGGGTGAGCTTCAACTATCGGCTTACGGACCCTCGGCAAGTTACGCATCGGCCGGCGCCTGATCTATTGGTGCGAACTTCAGAATTGTCCGGTCTTCCACCGCATTCATGTGTTTCTCCGCCTCCAGCCATTCGGTGAGCAGATGGCCGCGTGGCGTGCCGTAAACGGCGGAACGGAACGGCTTGCGACGGGCGAGCTCCTCAAGCGAGCGCGACCAATAATGATTGATTCGTAGCCTGGCGGGATCGGAAATCCTCGTGCTTTTCGGGGAATAGAGGAGATCGCGGCGCCAATTATGGTACCGCACCGCTTGGTGCTGCGGTCCCCAGTACGAAAAGAAGTGAGCGCTGTCGAAACGCCGGATCCAGCGCGGGTTGGCAATGGATTTGTAGTTGATCCGGTCGTCGGCGCGCCGGATGAACGAGCGCAAAACGGAATCCACTGGCTGCCGGTGGCCGGCGGAGCCGAAATAGAAGGAGCAGACGCCGATACCGGCGAAGCGTTCGTATTCGGCGAGGGATTGATGCAGATCGCCCCGCTCCGGCGAGAACAGAAACTCGTCGAGATCGATGAAGGCGATCCAGCGGGCATCATCGGCGAAAGTGTGCACGCAATGACGGTAAGCGGCGATCTGGCCGGGGTTTGCTGGCCAGTCGGTGAGCGTGACGACGCCGCGCCGTCGGTAAGGCTCAATGATCTCACGCGAATTGTCGTCGCTGCCGTTGTCGTAGAGATAGAAGTGATCGACGCCCACGGCGAGATGAAATGGCAGCCATTCGCGCAACATGACGGCTTCGTTGCGGAAGATCGCGCAGATGCTGAGGTAGTGGTGTCTGCGTGTGGAGAGGCGCCGGTCGCGCAGGCGGGCGCGGAATTCGTAGGGGAGGCGAATCCCGCGCCGAACCAATCGGCTCATGTGCCGGGTCGCTTGCTATTAGATTTCCGAGACTTATGGCGATGCACGATGCTGAATCCGTCTGACAAATGTGCAAGCCTGCTTATAATGATAGCCAATATAGAATTCGGGCCACAAGATTGAATTGAAAGGCAACATCCAGTAATCGCTAAGTCGAAACGCGAGACGGGGGATCAGGACGGCACTGGCTATCTGTAGGTCGATGTCGAAATTCAAACTGAAGCCTCGGAGGTAAATTAAGGACCGCACTACTAGGGGGTGGCTGGAGATGCGGATACTCATTTTGGGCGGCGACGGATATCTTGGTTGGCCCACAGCCATGTATCTTGCTTCGAGTGGCCACGAGGTGGTTGCCGTTGATAATTATCTCAAGCGTTCTCTTGTAAAACAAACGCGTTCCGAGCCCTTGTTCGATGTTCCAGATCTGCATCAGCGCGCGGCAATCTTTCGAGCGCAGACAAATCACGACGTTAAAGTTCGTATCGGCGATCTGACAGATTTTGAGTTTACGGAAGCTCTGATATGCGAATTCTCCCCGGATGCTGTAGTTCATTATGCTGAACAGCCATCAGCACCCTATTCAATGAGGGGTTTTGATGAGGCTCGGATTACGCTCAAGAACAATTTAGTTACTACCTTCAATCTTATCTGGGCAGTCTTAAAACATGCCCCAGACTGTCACATCGTCAAGCTTGGAACGATGGGGGAATACGGCACGCCGAATATCGACATTGAGGAGGGTTGGATCGAAATCGAACATAAGGGCAGAAAGGATTTGTTTCTTTATCCACGCCAAGGGGGAAGCCTTTATCATACAACAAAAATAGCAGACACCGACCTACTGTGGTTCTATGTCCGCACGTTTGGACTCGCTGTAACAGACCTCATGCAGGGGCCGGTGTATGGCATCGATACAGAGCAAACCTCTCTAGATAAAAGACTTCGATCCCATTTTTATTACGATGATATCTTCGGTACGGTCATAAATCGCTTCTTGGTTCAGGCGGTGGCAGGTGTGCCGCTAACTGTATATGGGAAAGGGGGGCAGACTCGAGGTTTTCTCAATATTCTGGATACCATGCAGTGTATTGAGCTAGCGGTTACTCAACCTGCGAAGAAGGGTGAACTCCGAATACTGAATCAGTTTGTAGAGCAGTTTTCCGTCGCGGATTTGGCGAGCCGCGTCCAAGAAGCCGGTAACGATCTCGGACTATGCGTAGAAATCCAATCAGTCGGGAATCCGCGGAAGGAGAAAGAAGAGCATTACTATAATGCATCGCATAGTGGGCTTCTTGAGCTTGGTCTCAAGCCTCATTTTCTTGATCGTGCTACTCTTGCCAACATGATTGACGAAGTGGCTGCCTATAAAGATCAGATTGATCTGCAAAAAATTCTTCCAAGGGTCAGATGGTCTTGAGAGGGCTGATGAGCGGGGCTTCAATTCCTAGATCAGATGGAATGGTTGTCGCCACTATGGCGACATTTCCCGCTCGGGCTGAAAGTGCAGCGCTTGCAGTGGCTTCGCTCCTTCCTCAAGTCGACCGACTCTATATTTACTTCAATGGATACGATACGGTTCCAGCATTTGCTCAGGATGATCGCATCGTATCGATTGTCGGTGGACCAGACCTATCTGCCATAGGGAAGACGGTAGCGTTCGACTACATATCTAACAGCATAGTTCTCACTGTAGATGATGATTTTGTCTATCCTGCAGATTATGTAAGCAGACTTCTTAGTATTCTGCAGCGTCATCAAGGACGGGCTCTTGTCTGCGTGCATGGCTCAATTTTTGCGCCGGGTGCGCAGTGGTATTATGAGCGTTCTACCGTATATACCTCTCGGAAGTCCTTAGGGGCTTGTAGCTTTGCAATGCTTGCCGGTTCGGGCACGGCAGCATTTGACCAATCAGCACTCAATGCTCGATATGAACAATTTGCGGGCCAAGTTGCAGTGGACCTTAAATTGTCACTGCTCGCTCGAAATCATGGTATTCCAATAATTTGTATCGACCGAGAGGCGGAGTGGCTTAAACCACTTAGACCGGACGGAGGCTTATGGAAACAGTTTACTTCGCGTATCACGCATCATACTGAAATCATGCATCAGAACGGTCCGTGGACGTTTGATCGCTACGGCAGAATTATTCGTGACTGGTTTGTCAAGACACACGGATCACTTGACCGCGAAAGATGGGTTTCGCTTGGCCTCGACGAGCGCTTCCTCGATGCGATAACTCGTGGTCAAGCACATCCCGATTGGTGCGTGACAGCTAACGCTTTGAAGCGAAAAAGAGAGTACCGAGCTTTGTTGGCGAAGGAGCGCAAAAGCTCTCCGTTGTGGAATGTTTTGAATCATTCTCTTATTCGCAACCCTTTTGGGCGTCACCCGCTAATTCGCCATCCTCGCAAGGTGCTCAAAAATATCCTATCTTTGTATTTGCCAACTATGGGCCGAGGTGGCTGAGCCCGTAATTCTGAAATTGCTTTAGGCTAGAATACAAGAGAAAGGGCTCTAAGTAGAGCATGCCCAAAAAAGCAAGTGTTTGATGACTTCATTGACAATAGCAGTGCGCGGACATGATTTTAATGTGCTGCCTACGCCGCGCTATGCGCGTTTTTGGCGAAATTGCGCACAAGGACTCTGGGAGCCGGGGACGTTTGAAGTGTTGGATCAACACGTGCGTCCAAATGGCTATTTGATCGATATCGGTGCATGGATTGGTCCGATAACGCTCTATGCCGCAGCCCGGGGGTCGCGTGTCACCGCATTTGAACCTGATCTTCGCTCATTGGCAGAAATTCGTGCAAACGTTGATCTAAATCCAAGCCTCAGGCATCTCATCCAGATTGAGCCATATGCTCTCGCGGCGACAACATCCATTGCGGAATTGTACGGTAAAGGACTTGGCAGGAGTGGAACGACGCTTTCTCCTGCCATTTTGCAGAATGGAGAAATTTTTTATCTGAATTCGCTTGCAATCTGCAAAACGCTTGACGTCTTGCTAGCATCTGAAACGTATCGCTTTCGATGCGCGAATCTTATTAAGATAGATGTTGAAGGTGCCGAGTATGAAATTATTCCGCGTTTAGCGAGGTTCTTGGGCGATTCTTATGTACCGATTCTGATCTCGTTCCACCCGCAGAAAGTGCCAAGGATGGATTTGAAGGAGGGTACTAGCCGTGTTCTGTCTGCACTTAGCAGTTACAGAGCATATATCGTGGGGGAGGAACTAGCGCCTGTTGCGGATGATCAGATTATCTCCATGACGTGTACAGGCGAAATTAGAGAGCATGTGCTTTTCTTCTCACGAAATTTTTAGTGAGTTGTCTCCGTAGTTAGGGCGTGCCGGTGCTGAGACCCGGCAATCTGCTGATCCTTGAATCCACCTCGCCGGTGGGTACAACGAGGCAATGCCTGGAACTGATCGGCAGGCTGCGGCCCGATCTCAGGATGCCGGGTGAAGACACGGACGGCGATATCGACATGGCTTATTCGCCGGAGCGGGTCTTGCCGGGTAACGCCATGGCTGAACTGGTGAACAACCGCCGCGTCGTCGGCGGGGTGACTCCGCGGGCGGCGGAGCGAGCGGCGGCATTGTTCAGCACATATGTCCGAGGCGGTTGCTTGATCACGGACGACCGCAGCGCCGAAATGGTGAAGCTCGCGGAAAACATCTACCGCGACGTCAATATCGCGTTTGCCAATGAACTATCGATGATCTGCAACGGGCTTGGCCTCGACGTCCGGAAGATCATCGATCTCGCCAATCATCATCCGCGTGTCGATATTCTTTCGCCGGGGCCCGGCGTCGGCGGGCACTGTATTCCCGTCGATCCATGGTTTGTCATTGCGCAGGCGCCGGAGGATGCAAGGCTGATCCGCGTTGCGCGCGAAGTGAACGAAGAGAAGCAGCGCCATGTTGTCGGGCTTGTCCGCGCCGCCGCGGCCGAGAACGGCGGCCGGATTGCGTGCTTCGGGCTCTCGTACAAGGCAGATATCAACGACTTTCGCGAGAGCCCTGCTTTGGAAATCGTGCTGGAACTATCCTCGGAATTCCCAGGGCGCGTCGTTGCGGTGGAGCCTTATGCAGATTCACTGCGAGCCCGGGAACCACGCGCCGAACGGCTGACCTTGGTTCCGGCCGACATCGCCCTTGCCGACGCGGATATCGTTGTCATGCTGGTGGGGCACAGCGACTTCAAGGCGATGCCAAAACCGACCGGGAAGACGATCGTCGATACGATCGGGTTTTGGCGCTGACGCCTGATCCAGATGGAATGCAGCGTGCCCATGCCCTTCAAGAAGATTGCGCTCTTTTACGGCCATATGGCCAGCAATATAGGCGATCTGGCAATCAACCAGGGCGAAGCAGCGCTGCTAAAGCAGGTGTTTCCGGAAGCTGCCCTTCATGTGGTTGTTTTTGGACCGGCGAAACATGATCTCGCATTCGCCGCGAGGGCGTCCTTCAGCGAGCATGTGAATGTTTCATTTTCGCATTTTGTTGCAGAGGATCGAAAAGCAGTCGACTACCAGAACTATCCGTACCTATTTCTGAAAGATTGCGGAGCCGGAGACGCGGATCTCATTGCGCTTGCGTCCGGCGAACATTTCTTCCGCTATGCAAAGGAGGAGAATACTCGAAATCTCTTCTGGCGAATGCTGCCGTTGTTCTCCGCCAAGGCAAGCGACAAGGCTTGCGTCGTCCTGCCCTCCACGTTCGGTCCTTTCGAGGAGGACGATTCATCCAATGCTGTTTCGTCACTGGTGTCGCTTGCCGACACTCTTGCGGTGCGTGACCGTTTATCCGCAAAATTGCTGAAGACGGAAATCGGATGTCCGTCGCTTCCCGAGTTGCTCGATCCTGCGCTCTTCATAAGCCCTTTGCCGCCGGTCTCTCGTTCCGGCGTGGCCGAGAGCCCTGCAGCAGACGTTCTTGGGTTGATTATGCGCTCAGAAGGATGGGGAATACGGCTCAGCGCGCATGAGCGGAAGGAGCAGACCGCCTCGTTCCAGGAAGACGGTTACCGAAGCAGCAGGGCTTATCGGTTCTCGACGGCGCTGTGCCAAGCATATCTTTCTCGGCAAGGAACTCGGGTTCGTCTCTTCGTGCAAACCGAGGCGGACAGAGCACTTGCGACGCGCGTCAGACACGCCCTTGCTGAACTAGGATACGAGAAAAGAATTGAACTTTATCGTCCAACATCCGTGGACGATTACGTCGCGCAGCTTGCGCGGGTCGACCATGTGGTCGCGTCGCGCTTTCATGCGATCATTCTTGCCCTGGCGGTCGACCGGCCGGTATTTGGCGTCTATTTCGACGCGCACGGCCACAAGATGCCCGGACTTTTCGATCTGCTCGGGCTGCAGCAGAACTGCATCAATTTGTCGGTCGCCGAGCCGGAGAAGGCGGCGGCGGCCGTGTCGGATGTATTGCCCGGTCTTCGCGGACAGCAATCGAATACGCAGCAGGAGATCGAGAAACTGCGACAGCAGACGGTCGCATGGTTGGCCGGAATTGCGATGAAATCGGTTGATAGCCGATCGATCGTAGATGCATTCACTTCTCTTGACGCGCTAACATCGGCGTTGGTTCCGGGGGGGCGCAACCATGGGACACGTCAGGAGACAATGATCCGACGAGCCGATCTTGAGAATCAAGCTGAGGCAAGAATCGCGTCGCTGGAGCAGCAACTCTCGGAAGCCCACAGTCAGATTGCCTCGCTCGCTGCCGAACTCTCGGCGGCGAGGCAGACGCGATTGTTCAAGCTTCGTACGGCACTGGTGTCCGGCTTCCAAACCATCCGTGCAGTCGTGCGGCAGCCAAGGAAGTACGCCGTGCTGGGATGGAAAGCCTGGCAAGAGCGTTCCGTGCATCAATTTGTCAAGATTTACCGGCGGAACGGCATTGATGCGGTGGTGGCAGCGGTGGCCGCCGCGGACAGAACAGAACCGGAAAGACAGGCGCGGAAGCTGGTTCGGATCATCAAGGCGTTGCTGAACGCCGGGCATCCGGAAGCAGAACTACCGCTGGCGCGGAAGGCGCTCAGTCTTGATCGTTCCGAACCCGTGCTGGCGGCTTTTTTTGAGGCGGCGCAGCGGAACAAGCGGTTTGAAGAGGCGAGCGACATCATTCTCGAACTGGAGCGTCTGTTCGGTCCCGCGCCGACGAATGAACAGGCGAAGCTTCTTGAGAAGTTGCGAGCATCGCCGATCTATCTTCTGACCGTGCTGAAATCCATTGGTCCGCAGCAGCCGCTCGCCTATCAGCCGGCTTCGCGACGCATTTGTTATGTGCTGCACAACAGCCTCCCTTATTCCTCCGGCGGCTACGCAATACGCTCGCAGGGAGTAGCAGAGGGATTGCGGAATGCGGGTTACGAAGTCGTTGCGCTCACGCGCCCCGGCTTTCCGGTCGACACCGTGCCGACCCTTCGTGCGGAGAACGTTCCGCCGTTTGAGGCAGTCGGGGGTGTGACGTACGTGCGGACGCTGGATCCGCTGCGCAACAAGCTATCAAGCCGGGATTATATTCTGTACGCGGCCGATGCGATCGAGACGCAAATCCGCGAATTCCGCCCGGAAATCGTCGTGGCCGCGTCGGCTTATCTCAGCGGTTTGCCTACGCTTATCGCGGCGCGCCGGCTTGGCGTGCCGTTTGCCTATGAGGTGCGCGGATTCTGGGAAATCACGCGAGTTTCCAGAAGTAACGATATGCTGAAGAATCCGCAGTTCGAAACCGAGCGGATCCTGGAAACTGCGGTCGCCAATCATGCCGTTCAGGTGTTCACGCTCACGGAGGGGATGCGTGACGAACTGGTGCAGCGAGGCGTTCCCGAGGCAAAGATCGCGCTTTTCCCGAATTCGTGTGACCCGGAGAAATTCGCGCCGCGGCCGCGCGATCCGGAGCTCGCGCAGCTTCTCCGCATTCCCGAGCACGTGCCGGTGATCGGATATGCAGGAACATTCGTTGATTACGAAGGCCTGGAAGATCTTGCGAAGGCGTGCGGCCTTCTGAAGGAGAGGGGCGTGGAGTTCCGGCTGCTGCTGGTCGGAAACGAAAGTCCTTCGGGAGAAAGCAGCGGATCGATAGCAAAACGTATCGACGTCATTGCCAGGAAGAGCGGTTTTTCCGATTGGCTTATCATGCCGGGCCGCGTGCCTCACGATGATGTGGGCAGATATTACTCATTGATGGATATCTGTCCTTTCCCGCGCAAGCCGCTGCAAGTCTGCGAGCTTGTATCGCCGATGAAGCCGCTCGAGGCGCTGGCGATGGAGAAAGCGGTCGTAGTCTCCAGTGTTCGGGCGCTTTCGGAAATGATCCGGGATGGAGAGACCGGACTCGTATTCCGAAAGGGCGACGTGAAGGATCTCGCCGATGTTCTGGAGCGCCTTATTAAAGACGGGCTTTTGCGAAAACGGCTTGGAATGGCCGGCAGACAATGGGTGCAGGAATCCCGTACATGGTCTTCGACGGCTGGCAGCGCGGCGGAATATCTGTCGATGCTAAGCGGTGCAGACGCCGATCGGGCGATGAGGAGTTCGGCGTAAGCGCCGTATGAACCGTCGTTGAACCGTTCGAACTTGTGAAACAGCTGGCTGAACGAGATAAGCTTTCGGGAGATAGCGATGGGCCTTCGAACATTTCTGGGGCTAAAGAAGCGGTCGTCCCATCCGCCCATCGCCGCCGTCTCGCCCGTTCGCCCGCAGCCGGCTCAAGGTGGGAACGTCCCGTCGGCCTGGGAACGTCGGCAAAACCTTGTCTATATGCACCACGTTGCGGCAATCGTCCGATTTGTCGCCCGAGACGCCGAAAGCATTGTCGATATCGGAACTGCAGGCTATCCGTATCTTGAATGGTTCGACTGGATTCCACGGAAGGTGTCGATCGACCTCAAGCGGCCCTACCGCTCCGCTCATGTCGAGGGGATAAAGTCGGATTTTCTTGCCCTTTCCGTAACTGAAAAATTCGATTGTGCCCTGTGCTTGCAAACGATGGAGCATGTTCCCGAAGCCGAGCGCTTTGCCAAAAAGCTCACGGAAATCGCATCGCGGGTGATCGTCTCAGTTCCTTATCTTTGGGCGGCGGGTACCGTTAAGGGACATGTTCATGACCCGGTGGATGAAGAAAAGGTGGAGCGGTGGTTCGGCCGGAAGCCGGATCTGCAGCTTATTTCGACCGAGATGAATCGAACGCGAAGACTGATTGCGTACTTTGAAGGTCGCTAAAATATGCGATGATGCGTAAGCGAGCCGCCACGGCATCGAGCAGGGCAAGGGCTAGGCGGCCGGGAAATTCGCATCAAGGTTTTGAAGCATAATGATTTTTTCTCGCTTGAAATCCTGGCTCTCGGATCCGGAAAGCGACGGCGGGACGATCCGCAGGCTGCTGACGGAGTTCGGCGCGCGCGAGTTCACGAACTATGCGATCGCGCTCGGCCTTGGAGCCGTGGCCGCCGCCGCAACCGCCGGCACCGCCTATCTGGTCGGGACCGTCGTCAACCAGGCCTATGTCGAGCGCAACTTCACGGGCATCGCGCTGCTGGCTGTCGTGGTCATCGTCGTGTTCGCCGCCAAAGGCGTCTCGCTCTACGGATCGAACGTGGTGCTCGCGCGGATCAGCAACCGCATCGTCGCCGAAATCCAGCGCCGCGTGTTCGACAAGCTCCTGATCGAAAGCCTCGGCTTCTACGCCAACCGCCACTCGTCGCAGTTCCTCCTCAAGGTCACGCGCGGCGCCCGCGCTGCCGCTGAAGCGCTGCGGACGCTGGTCACGTCGCTCGGCCGCGACCTGCTGACTCTCATCGGGCTCATCACGGTCATGGTGGTGCAGGAGCCGATCCTTTCGCTCATCGGCCTTGTGGTGATGCCGCCTGCGGTCCTGTTCGTGCGCGACCTGATCCGCCGTACGAAGGAGCTATCCAACAGCGAGTTGCAGGGGGGCATGCAAATCTTCGAGACCCTGCAGGAGACGCTGCGAGGCCTGCCGGTCGTGAAGGCGTTCACGCTGGAAGACGAAATGCGCAGGCGGATCCGCGGGAGCATCGAGAGCGTCGAGCGCAAGCAGAACAAGCTGGCGGCGCTGCAGAACCGGGCGAGCCCGGTGATGGAAGCGCTCGGCGGCGTCGCGATCGGCCTCGTGCTGCTTTATGGCGGCTACCGCGTCATCGAGCTTGGCGCCACGCCGGGCGAATTCGTTTCGTTCATCACCGCATTTCTCCTGGCGTACGAACCGGCGAAGCGAATCGCGCGGCTGCATATCGGCCTCACGCGCAGTCTGCGCGCGGTCCGCATGCTGTTCGATATTCTCGATTCGGAGCCGACGGAGCCGGAAGAGCCGGAGAACGATGCAATCCGGATCGAGCGGGGAGAGGTCCGCTTCGCGGATGTGAACTTTGCCTATCAGTCGGGGCAGCCGGTCCTGCAGAATTTTTCGTTCACGGCCGAGGCTGGCAAGATGACCGCGCTCGTCGGCCCCTCGGGAGGCGGCAAGTCGACGGTCACCGCGCTGATCCTGCGATTTTACGATCGGGACGGCGGCGTGATCGAGATCGACGGGCAGGATATCCGCGATATTCCGCGCAGTCTTCTGCGCAGGCGGATCGCCTATGTGGGACAGGATATCTTTCTTTTTCGCGGCACGATCGCGGAGAACATCCGTTACGGCAAACTCGACGCCAGCGACGAAGAGGTGATCGAGGCGGCGAAGGGTGCCTTTGCGCACGACTTCATCATGAAATTCCCGAACGGCTATGAGAGCCAGGTGGGTGAAGGCGGTGTCAAGGTTTCGACCGGGCAGCGGCAACGCATTGCGGTCGCGCGGGCGCTCATCCGGAATGCGCCGATCATTCTTCTGGACGAGGCGACCTCGTCACTGGACAGCAGGGCGGAACGCGAGGTGCAACGGGCGATCGACCGCCTGCGTGCAGGGCGGACCTGCATTGCGATCGCGCACCGGCTGCATACGATCACGCAGGCGGACTGCATTCATTTGCTGGAGCACGGGCGCATTGTCGAATCCGGAACGCACGACGCGCTGATGAAGCGGAATGGCTTCTACGCCGAGATGTTCCGCGCGCAGTCGGCGCGGGACGCGGGAGAAACGGCAGCGACAGATGAGGACGATCTGCGATTGCAGGCGGCGATCTAGGCGCGTCCATAAGACCGGACGCTGTCTCGATCGATCAGGTTTCATCTCTGTTTGACCGGCGCGAAATTCAAGTACGGAAATGCCGTATCGTATTCCTTTGATGGTGCGGCTCCGCTTCTTTCCTGAACGAAAATCCTGCGTCGCACAGGCCGCTTTCTCTAAGCAATCGATACTCTAGGCAATCGATACGGGCTTTCGAGCGCGAACCGCGTAAATTCATACGGTCTGCTTGTAGGTGGATAAGAATTCGCTGTTTGAGTGGGTGGATTGCCTCTCTTATTACATCGATGAAAAGACCCGATTGTCCGGTGCGCCGTGCAGCGTTCGGTTGTTGTACGGCTGCTGACCGGAGGTCGGGAAGCATGAGCTTCTGCGGGGTGCAGCGCCTCGGGTTTGCCGAGCCGCCCCTGCTGTTCGATCCGGAAGCGTTGGAGACAAGAATGCCGATCAAGGACGACTATTATATCGAGATGTGGAAGCAGGTTCTGTCTCTCTCCCGCCTGAAGGCAGACGAGCGCGTGGTTGTCCTCACGACGGAAGGAAGCCGCCCCGTGAAT
>Ga0180222_1001006_pt1 | contig 33672 bp, 38 predicted proteins | sample eDN5th37CKraftOP_FD_151336 | JGI IMG/M metagenome (GOLD analysis project Ga0180222, IMG submission 151336) | Enriched Organic Plus compost microbial communities from Emeryville, California, USA - eDNA 5th pass 37_C Kraft OP (version 2) (version 2) ...
AAGCTCCAGATTTCAACACAGAACGAGCTTATGCGGCTTGCCTTCTGTTGAAGAGAGCTTGTCCCAAAGGATAGGGACTGACGCATTTATCAATCCGATCTAAGCTTTTGATCTGGTTGCAGTCCGGGCCTGAAATGCTCGGCACGGAGCAGCCGTCGCTGATCGCCTTCAAGCCGGCGCTGGACCCGACGGGACCCGGCAGGAGCTTCGCGGAGACGATCAAGGGCGTGACGGACAAGGACAAGGAATGGATGGATGTTGACCGGGGCCAAGGAAACACCCACTGCGGAATGGATCGATCCTGCCCAACTCGTAAGCGATCCCTATCCGTCTTATGCAAGGCTTCGTCGTGAATCTCCGGTAGCCTGGGTTCCTGCCTTAAAGCGATACCTGGTGACGACCTTCGACGAATGCTTCCATGTCGAAATGGACCAGGAGACGTTCAGCTCTCATGAAGATGCGTCTCGCTCGACAATGGTGCGCACCATGGGCCGCTCCATGCTGCGCAAGGATGACCCCGAGCATAAGCGCGATCGCGATGCCTCCGCGAGCGCGCTGCGCCCGGTCACGATCAAGAAAGTCTGGAATGAAATCTTCGAGCGCAATGCCGGCCGCTACCTCGCCCGCCTCAAGGAGGCCGGGCCGGGGGTCGATCTCTTCCATGAATTCGCCGTGCCCTTCGCGGCTGACAACCTGAGCGCAATCCTGGGGCTTGCCGGTGTCCCGGCGGCCCGAATGATGGACTGGTCACATACGCTGATCGCGGGCATCGGAAACGTGCTCGATGATCCAGTGATGTGGCAACAAACAGAACGGGTCTGTAAAGAGATCGACGCCTCGATCGATGAGAATATCGAGCGCGTACGCAAGGCGCCCGATGCGTCAATGCTCTCGGCCATGATCAATGCGGCGCATCCGATTCCGGATGAAGCGATCCGCACCAATGTCCGGCTGACGATCTCGGGCGGCATGAACGAGCCGAGCCACGTGATTGCCAGCGCCATCTACGCCCTTCTCACCAATCCCGATCAGCGTGATGAAGTGCTGGCCGGAACATGGTCATGGGCCGACGTGTTCGAAGAAACGGCTCGCTGGCAATCGCCGGTCGGAATGTATCCGCGCATTGTCACCAGGGACACCGAGCTGCGTGGAGTCCGCATACCTGCAGGCTCTACCCTGGGCGTGGTGATCGCATCCGCCAACAGAGATGAACGGCGCTTCGTGGATGGCGAGAACTTCAACCTGCGGCGCGACCGCGTGACCAATCTCGCCTTCGGCAACGGCACTCACATCTGCGCCGGCAACTGGGCCGCGCGCGCGATGATCAGCAATGTCGCCCTGCCGCTGCTGTTCTCAGCGCTCCCCGGTCTGCGTTTGGTCGATCCGGGCGCGGTTCGCTTCAGGGGCTGGGTCTTTCGTGGTGCGGTGAGCCTGCCTGTCGCATGGGATCCGGCATGACCGCTCCATCGATCGTGGTGGTGGGGGCGGGTGCGTCCGGATGCTACGCCGCTCAGGCGCTCAGAAAGGCTCTGCCGGAGGCGGAGATAACCGTGCTGGAGCGGCTGCCGGTGCCTTTCGGCCTGCTGCGCTACGGGGTAGCCGCCGATCATCAGGGCACCAAGGGCGTGCAGCATCAATTCGAGCGCCTGCTCGCCTCGCAGGTCTCCTTCGTCGGCGGGCTCGAACTCGGGCACCACATTGACCTCGGCCAGCTTACCGACCTGTTCGACATTGTCGTGCTCGCGACCGGCGTCCCACAGGACCGCCGCCTCGGCGTCGATGGGGACACGCTCCCCGGCGTCATCGGTGCTGGCCGCCTGACACGCGCCCTTAATTCCCATCCCGAGGACTGCATGATCCCGCCGGTGGTTGGGCAACGCGTCGCCATCATTGGATCCGGCAATGTTGCGGTCGACATCCTGCGCTTGCTGTCCCGGTCCGCAGAGGAATGGGACGGCAGCGACATGGACGAAGACATCCTGGCGCGCATTATCCCGCAGCCGGTGAATGAAATCCATCTGGTGGCCCGCGCCACGGCCGAGGCTGCGCACTGGGATGCGGCGATGATCCGGGAGCTCGCCGGTCTTCGCAGGCCGTCCTTCCGCCTGGCCGGCGGCGCGGTTGATCCGGCTTCCTCTCCCGCTGCATCAGCGCTGTTCGGACTGCTTGCGGCGTCGCCGCAGGTATCCGGCGAACTGACCGTCAACTTCCATTTCCAATGCATCGTCGAGGCGATCATCGGAAAGGATGCCGCGCAAGGCCTCCGGATCAAGACGGCCGGCGGCGAGCGGCGTGACCTCGCCGTCAATACGGTGGTGACGGCGATCGGCTTCGACTGGACACCGCACGTGATGACAGCTCCGCGGGTCTATACCACCGGATGGCTCAGGACGGGGCCGCAGGGGACGATCCCTCACCAGAGAACATTGGCGAAGCAGGTTGTTTCGGAGATCGTTACCGATCTCCGCTCGGGACTGATAGCTACGGGGCGGCCTGGTCGACGTGCGTTGCCGGCCGGCCGTACAACGAATTTCGATTCCTGGATCAGGATCGACGAGGTCGAGCGTGCCCGCGCCGCTGCCGGCCGCACGCGACGGAAGATCACCAGTATCGAGCAAATGTACGACGTGGCGTGCAGCTCCCGCAGCCGGGAAAATGTGTGAAGGAGATATGGCTTGCGTATTGTTATCCTCTACGGCACCGAGAGCGGCAACGCGGAACTCGTTGCCGACGACGTCGCAGAGATGCTTTCTGACCGCTTCGATGTTCGCACGCACGACATGAGCGGCGCCGATCCGTCGGATCTGTCGACGGATGATTTCTTCCTGGTGATCTGCTCGACCCACGGCGATGGCGAGCTGCCAAGCGGTGCTCGCCCGTTTGCGGAGGCGCTGGATCGCGATCAACCGGATCTCGCAGGCGTCCGCTATGCGGTGTTCGGCCTCGGCGACAGCAGCTACGATACATACTCACGAGGCAGCGAGCTTATCGACGACCGGCTGAGGGCGCTTGGCGCCGAGCGTGTCGGCCCATACGGTCGTCATGACGCGTCCAGCCGCGATGTGCCGAGCGATCTGGCAAAGCAATGGGCCGCCGATGTCCTTGCCGCTTTATCGAGCGGCAACATAGCCCAGTAGTCGGTTCAACGAACGACAGCATGCATACCCGAAGGCTGGCCGAGCATCTGCGCCGGCACGCAGCTCGTCGAGTGCGCCCCTTCAATTGGGCCGGGAGGTGGAAAAGAGCGACTGTATTGCCAACCGGAAGAGTTCGCTTTGGGACGATATGCGAAGCTTGTCGTAGGCCCGTTTTCGATAGGTGAGCGTTGACTGCAGGCTAATTCCGAGTTCCTTGGAAATTCCTTCGGAAGTGAAGCCGGTCAATATCCGCATGCACACTTCCCTTTCTCGCCTGGTCAGCACAGTCAGAGGCTCGCTGGTGGAGAAAGCGGTCTCGAGCAGACGGAACGGGTCTTCCTGCGGGACAACTTCGGCACGGAAATGGCTTGCGACCGCCGAGATTGCGATCGGCGCGGCTCGCATCAGGTACTCCAGCTGCGCACGACTGAAGCGGCCCTGCGAAAGCGTTCGATAGAAATTCACATAAAAACAGATTCGATCGACCCAGATCGCAGCTGCGAACTTATCAACGATGGCGGAATCATCGAAGAACAGCCTTCGGTAAGGGTCACTGTACATACGGCGTGCGAACGTCGGCAGCAGGATCGGACTGGAATCCGAACGATGCTGCAAAATGACATCCCGGTTGGGATCGGCAAGGTGAAAATGCTGCGAATAGGCCGCGCCAAGATCCCCACCGATCGGAATATTCCCTATATTGAGCTTGCAGCTTGCCGATCGTTCGCCGTCAAAGGTGAACACCATGCAATGGCCGACGTCTGCGGTCCGCCGGAACGCGTCCATGAGGACGCCGGGAAACGATGGCTTGCCAATGGCAAGTACGGCGTGAGCGATACTGTCCTGATCCGAATCTCTCGATTCTGCGAGATCCGTCATAGGTCCCTCCCGATCCTCCATATTTTGGATAATATTACCAGCGGCCACGCTCCAATGGAAGCGGGGTCATAGGATGCGTTTCACCCTGCGGCGGGTGCCGCCGCCCCCTCCCGCGTCCCTAGTTATAGGGACTGACGTCTGCGACGGTGCTCATTAGGTTGAGGCGCCCGGCGCAATTGTGCGCGAGCGGGACAAGGGGGAATTGTGTCCGCGTGGATTTCACAGTCTTTCTATTCCTACTCCAGGACGGCATCATTAATGGCGCGATCTACGCGCTTGTGGCATTAGCGCTGGTTCTCGTCTTCGCGGTAACGCGGGTGATCCTGATTCCGCAGGGGGAATTCGTTGCGTTTGCCGCGCTTACTGTGGCTGCCCTTGAGAACGGCCAGCTTCCCGGCACTGTCTGGCTGCTTCTCACATTGGGCGTGCTAGCCGCGGCGTCCGAGATTGCGCTCTATCGGCGCGAGCTGAGCTGGCACCGTCTTGGCCGGATAGCTGCTTTCGATCTGGCGGTGCCGGTGTGTTTTGCCTTCCTGACCTGGGCTGTTGCCCCGATGAAGCCAGGCCCCTTCGCAGCAAGTGCGACAGCTATTTTGCTGATTCTACCGATGGGTTCGATGATCTATCGAATCGCATTCCTGCCGATCGCAACTTCCAGCGTTCTGGTTCTGCTGATCGCTGCTTTTGGCGTGCACTTCTCATTGATCGGCGTTGGCCTGCTCTTCTTCGGTCCCGAAGGAGTCGGGACCGAGCCGTTCTCAGCGGAGACTTTCTCAGTCGGCTCGATCGTTGTGACGGCGCAAAGCCTCATTGCACTCTGCGTTACCTTGATCCTCATCCTTATCTTCGCGGTTTTCTTCAGCTACTCGCTGCTCGGAAAGGCGCTACGTGCCTCTGCCTCGAACAGGATCGGCGCAAGACTCTCGGGTATTCCGGTGGAGCTGGCCGGGCAAGCCGCATTCACCATCGCGGCGGGACTGGGTGCTGTTTCAGGCGTCCTGATCGGGCCGCTCATGACGATCTATTATGACAGCGGCTTTCTGATCGGGCTCAAAGGATTCGTGGCTGCCATTTTGGGTGGCCTGACAAGCTACCCTTTAACAGTCGCCGGCTCTCTGATCGTGGGCTTTTCGGAGGCAATGTTCTCATTCTGGGCAAGCGCCTTTAAGGAAGTACTCGTTTTCAGCCTGATCATACCGATCCTGCTCTGGCGATCGCTTTCAACCACGTCTTCCGGAGAGCATGGTTGATGAAGCAGGTGCTCAGGTGGAAACGGCTTATCGAGCCCGCCGTTTTTCTGTTAGTTCTCGGTCTTGCTCTGGGCGGAGCCTTTTCCAGCTTTGCCGTCGCTCTTCTTAACGATATCGCGATCGCCAGCCTCGTGGCGTTGGGGCTTGTGGTTCTGACCGGTGTCGGCGGAATGACGTCGTTCGGACAGGCCGCCTTCGTTGGACTAGGCGCATATACTACCGCCGTTCTGACAACCCGCTTTGGCGTATCGCCATGGTGGACGATGATGGCATCGATCGTGCTCACGGCGCTATGCGCCCTGCTGATCGGCGCCGTCACGGTTCGTCTCTCCGGCCACTACTTGCCCTTGGGGACGATCGCATGGGGCATCTCGTTCTTCTATCTCTTTGGCAACATCGGATGGCTTGGTGGGCATGATGGCCTTTCCGGGATCCCGCCCCTTTCGGTTGGTGGCCATCCGCTCATCGGCCAGCAGGAATATCTCGTGGTAACGCTTACTGCGCTCTTCCTCGCGATCTGGATGACTCGCAACCTGCTGAGAGGACGAATCGGGCGCGCCGTGCGTTCGCTGCGCGATGGATCGCTCGCGGCGGAGGCATTTGGAATTCATCCCAGCACGATGAAGCTCATCATATTTGTCTATGCCGCAATGCTGTCGGCTTTGGCGGGCTGGCTCTATGCGCATTTCCAACGCTCCGTCTCGCCTGGCCCCTTCGGAATCATGGCCGGGACCGAATATTTGTTGATGGCGGTTCTTGGCGGCGCCGGTCGGATCTATGGCGCTGTCCTCGGCGCTGCGGTGGTCATATTGCTCCGGGATCAACTTCAGTCATGGCTTCCTTACGTCTTTGGCGCCGGCAACTATGAGACAATCGTATTCGGAGCGGCATTGGTTTTATTGCTGCGGACAGCCAGCGATGGACTATGGACCAAGATTGCCGGTCCGGAACGACCACCTCAATTTGATCCACCGACCGGTGTCATTACCGCATCGAGGCGGGAGCGCCCGGAGCGCGACGCGATGCTTCTGGAGCTTCGCCATCTTTCAAAGAGGTTCGGTGGACTGGTGGCCGTCAATGACGTCAGCTTTAGCGTTCCCGCCGGCCGCATAGTGGGCTTGATCGGACCCAATGGAGCCGGCAAGAGCACCACATTCAACCTCGTGACGGGTGTCCTGAGCCCGACGAGCGGCGACGTTCGATTTAGAGGAGCAACGTTCAAAAAACATTCGCCACAGGAGATGGCCAGATCGGGCGTTGGGCGTTCCTTCCAGCACGCAGAAATCATACCGGATATGAGTGTCGTGGAGAACGTCATGCTCGGTGCGCATCTTCGCGGGCGAGCCGGGGTTCTACAAGCAATCTTCGGGCTGGACCGAAAGGAAGAGATTGTATTGTACGAAACGGCGTGGCGAGCATTGCAGCGCACCGGCCTGGAGGAGGTGGCGCTCAATCCCGCAGGCACACTATCGCTCGGCCAATTGCGGCTGCTCGAAGTGGCGCGCGCATTGGCTCTGGATCCCCTCGTTGTTTTGCTGGACGAGCCCGCCGCCGGGCTTCGGGTCGGCGAAAAGAAAGCGCTCGCAAAGCTTCTGCGTGAGCTTCGGCAGGAGGGGGTCGCCGTGCTGATGGTCGAGCACGATATGGACTTCGTGATGAGCCTCGCGGACCACCTGATCGTTCTGGACTTCGGAACTCAGATTGCCGAAGGCGGCGCCAGTGAGATTCGAGGCAATCCCCGCGTGTTGGAAGCCTACCTCGGAGGTGCGGCGTGACCGAGCCTCTTATGTCGGTCGAGGGGCTGTCTGCAGGCTACGGCTCGGCTGTCGTTCTGCAGGACGTTTCGTTATCTCTCGTGACAGGAAGCTTGGTGACCGTCATCGGCGCCAACGGCGCCGGCAAAACCACCCTGCTCAATTCACTCATTGGCCTGTTGCCGAGCAAAGGCGCTATCAGATTTGACGGCGCGTCGATCATCCGCAAATCTGTCGAGCAGCGGGTGAGCGATGGTCTCGCGCTCGTGCCGGAGCGGCGTGAGTTGTTCTCGGACATGAGTATTGAAGACAATCTGATGTTAGGGGGATTCGGCTGTTCTCGCGTCGAGCGGGCCCAGACACTCGCATCGGTGCTCGAGCTCTTCCCGCGTCTGCGTGAGCGCTATCGCCAGCTTGCCGGTACCCTCTCCGGTGGGGAGAGGCAAATGCTGGCGATGGGGCGCGCGCTGATGGCAAGGCCAAAACTTCTGATGCTCGATGAGCCGAGTCTGGGGTTGGCGCCTAAGATTATCCAAGACATCTTCGATCTGCTTGTTCGCCTGCGGCAAAGCGGTGTGACGATCTTGCTGGTTGAGCAGAATGCGCGTGCCGCACTGAAAATTGCGGATTACGCCTATGTGGTTGAGCTCGGACGAATAACAGCGGCAGGAACGCCGCACGAAATTGAGCAAGACCAGAGACTCGTCGAAAGCTATCTCGGTTATGGGAAAAACGCTTATTAGGAGTATGGCTATGAGAAAAGCGGTTATGGGAAAATTCGTCTGCGCCGGTTTGTTGGCCTCAGTTGTTGTTCTTTCTGTTGGTAGCGTCCATGCAGAAGTCAAGGTCGGAATCACGGTAAGCGCCTCGGGTCCCGGTGCGGCACTCGGTCAGCCACAGATGAAGACCGTTTCCACTTTGCCAAAGGAGATCGCCGGCGAGAAAATTACATATATCGCACTTGACGACGAAACCGATCCGACCAAGGCAGCACAGAATGCCCGCAAGCTCATTCTCGACGAGAAGGTCGATGTCCTCATCGGATCATCGGTGACACCGACCTCGCTGCCTCTCATCGACATCGCCTCTGAAAGCAAAACGCCGCTTCTGACTGCAGCTGCTTCCGATGTGCTCGTCGCGCCGATGGATGACAAGCGAAAATGGGTCTTCAAGGTGGTGCCTAACGATCAGATCATGGCAGAAGCGATTCTGAAGTTCATCGCCACGACGGGAATAAAATCTCTCGCCTTCATTGGCGTTTCCGATGCCTATGGAGAAGGCTATTATAAAGTCATCGCCGATCTTGCCCCAAAACTGAATCTGACCTTGCTGGGTAAGGAAGTGTATGCCAGAGGCGACTCGAGCGTTACAGGTCAGGTCCTGAAGATTATTTCTTCGAAGCCCGACGCCGTCTTTATCGCGTCCGCAGGAACACCAGCTGTTCTGCCACAGAAAGCCCTGCGTGAACGTGGTTACAAGGGGCCGATCTATCAGACCCACGGCATAGCTACGGACGACTTTATCAAGCTTGGCGGAAAGGATGTTGAGGGAGCAATCTTCGCCGGCGAAGCTTATACGATCTCGCAGGACCTGGATGAAAATGATCCGTTTCGGAAGGTAACTGCACAGTACGTCGATGCATACCGTGCGAGTCACAATCAGGCACCTGTGATATTCGGTGCTCATCTCTACGATTCCATCCAGCTGGTGGCCAATGCTCTGCCGGCCGCGCTCAAATCAGGAAAGCCCGGCTCTCCTGAATTTCGGTCAGTGATGCGGGATGGACTTGAGAAGACGAAGAATGTCTATTTGAATAACGGGCTATCCAATATGACGCCCAATGACCACAATGGTTACGATGAGCGGTCCGCCTTCATTATCAAGGTCGAAGGAGGAAAGTTTCGCCTCGTGAAGTAGGGGCATGCATGTGGTTTCGTGAGGGAGCTGATCTGGCGCGCAGTTTAGACGCCGATCGACGCCGGGGTCATCGCCCTTACATTGATAAAACCGAAACCTTGGATTTCTATACGATCTGATTGAGGGGTCAAAGCTCAATCAGTGTTTATAGTTTATCCTATTCCGAGCCAAGTTTCAGCGAACGTACCGGATCGGCGCCATCCCAATCAACGCTGGCCTCATGAATACGTGCATGCATCGCGATCCCGCGTTCCGATAGGCTGACGATCTCCATTAGCGGCAAGCCGATCTTGCCGGAATCGAAATAGCAGAAGCGTGCGCCGCCGAGTATCTCACCCTCGCTATCGATCTTTAAACCACGCGCGAGCGCCGCTTGATACACCTTGTCGAACTCCATCGTGCGATGACAGACATGATGGAAGCCCGGCCCCTTCGTTGCGAGATGATGTCGAAACGAAGATGGTGCGTCGTCGTGCTGATAGATCAACTCGATCTGGACATCGCTGGCGAACGCGAAAGCAAGAGTGAGATCAATGCTCGATTCCACGCCCTGCCACACATAACGGGCCACCTCAACGTGATCAGCAAGAAAAAAGGGACCGATTCCGAGGTCGCCGATCCAATGCCGCAAGGCGGCTTCGAGATCATCTACGACGAATCCATTCTGTACGATACTGGGAAACAATGGCATGGCAGCGCCCTTCTACGTTGTCGATATCGATGATTTTTCAGATTCCACATTGGCGGAATGGCGGTGGTCGTGATCGACGCGCCGCCCCGACCGGGAGAAGACAACAAGAATTCAATCGTCCGCGCCGAGAACATGGAGCTGGTTCGTATCTATCTCGATTCCGATCTGGGCTCCGATCGGCCAACCCCGAGAGTTCGGGTCATCAACGATGACGTCGCCAAACGACGTCTTCGCCCATAAGCGCGTCGTACTGCCATGGAAGGCCTTGCGCTCGATCTCACCGCGAAGTTCGGGAATTGCCGCCGGGCTGCCGCCCTCGGTCAGTTTCAACGCATGAGGCCGCGCCATCAGCGTCGCGGCACCGGGCGCATGTCCCGCCGCGAAAGAAAGATTCATTGAGCCGAGACGAATGGTTCCGGCATCCAGCACATCAACAGGCAGAAAATTCGCGGTGCCGACGAATTCCGCGACATACCGGCTACGCGGCTTGAAGTAGATCTCGTCGGGCGTCCCAAGCTGTTCGATCCTGCCTTCTTTCATCACCGCAATCCGGTCGGAAATCGAGAGCGCTTCCTCCTGATCGTGAGTGACGAAAACCATGGTTTTGCCCAGCACCTTCTGCAGGCGAACAATCTCCTCGCGCAACCGCACGCGCAGGCGCGCATCGAGGTTCGACAGCGGCTCATCCAGCAGCAGCACTTCCGGATCGACCGCGAGGGCGCGCGCCAGCGCCACACGCTGCTGTTGTCCGCCTGAAAGTTGATGCGGATACTTCTCACCGGAAGTGGCGAGACCGACCAGTTCGAGCATCTCCGCGATCCGGGCCTCGGCCTGTGCTTTGGGCAGACGTCGCCGCTTCAGGCCGTAACCGACATTCTCCGAAATTCGGAGATGCGGAAACAGCGCGTACTCCTGAAACACCATCGTCATCTGCCGCTGGTTCGGCGGCAACATGGTGATGCACGTATCGCCGAGGAATATCTCGCCTTCGGTTGGCTGATAGAAGCCGGCCAGCAATCGCAATGTGGTGCTTTTGCCGCATCCGGAGGGTCCCAGCAGCGTCAGTATCTCCCCCCGTTTGATATTGAGCGAGATATTTCTGACCGCCGCGAAATCGCCAAGACGCTTGGAAACCTCAACGATTCGGACGTGAGCAGGCGCGTCCGTTGCTTCCGACGCGACGGGAGCGATCGGTGCAGTCATGCCGGCATGAATGGTCATGGTTGGAATCCCCGGGATTGCATGGACGCCCGTCCGGCGAGAAGCGAAGCCAGACCGATACAGAGAAAGGTGATGATCAGCAGGAAAGTCGTCAGCGCGGCCGCTCCGCTCCAATCGGTCCCGCCGATCATCTGCAGAATGACGAAAGTGACCATGACGTTGCCGGGCGCCACCAGAAAGACGACAACACTGATATTGCTGACGGAGCGGACGAAAGACTGAAGAAACGATGCCATCAGACTACGGGCCAGCAGGGGAGCGTAAATATCACTCACCAGACGCAATTCACTTGCGCCGAGATCGCGCGCCGCATCCTCGATGCTGCGATGAATCTGGTCTAGCGCGGAAGACGTCGCCTGATAGGCGAGCGGCAGATGCCAGAAGCCGAGCGCGAGGACCACGATCCAGATCGTGCCTGCCAGTTCAACAGGCGGATTGTTGAAGGCCAGCACAAAGCCGACGCCGATGAAAACACCAGGCAAAGCTCCAGGAAGGACGGACAAGAAATCCAGCAGCGGGCGAAACGGCAAGTGTCGCGATTTGAGAAACGCCGCAATCTGCCCGAGAATCGCAGTCAATGCGCCGGCGAACAATCCGATCAGGATGCTCGACCACAATGCATCGGAATAGGTCAACGCCTCCCGCCAGTGCCGCAGCGTGATGCTCCAGTCCGTGCCCCACGTATTCGCAAGACCCGCATAGACGATGCCCGCATACAGCAGCACGACGAACCCGCTGACAATGCTGCAGATGGCCATGACGGACCATTTGAGCAGAGCGGGTGTTTTGATCTGATCCATCGTCGAGCCGCGTCCGGTCACCGTGGAATAGCTGCGGCGACCGAGCAGACTCCGACTGACAAGGAACAAGGTCACAGCCGGCACCAGCAGCAAACCGACCACCACCGCGGCTCCTTTCAAGTCCGCCAGGCCCTCCATCATGAACCAGGCTTCGGTGGCGAGAACAGGATAGTTGCCCGCGATGACGACGGCGTTGCCGAAATCGGCAAGGATGGTGATCGCCGTCACCAGCATGGAGCCGGTCAAGCCTGGCATGACCAACGGAAGGGTGACCGTGCGGAGCGCAGCTCCTTCCGTTGCGCCCAACGTCAGCGCGGCCTGCTCCGCACTCGGATGAATGCCCTCCAGGACACCTTTCAAGATCATGCTGGCGAGCGGAAAGAAGGCGATGGTCTGCGCCAGCCACAGGCCGTGCCAGCCAAAAATATCCAGATCGAGACCGAGGACATGGCGGCTGATCAGCCCCTGACGTCCAAACATCAGAATGTAGGCAAAGGCGATCATGAACGGCGGCGCGAACAGCGGCAGTACGCTCAAAAGCCCGAAGATCTTCGCGCCCGGGATATCGCGCCGCGTCGCGGCAAATGCGAAAGCAAATCCCACAAGCGTTGAGGACAGCGTAGATAAAACGGTGATGACGACTGTGTTGAGGGCCGCGCGTTGCCAACGAACGCGGCCCAGCATATCGGCATAGTCTTCCAGTCCGGGATAGCGGAGAACCGTCAGGGTCGGGTAGACCACAAACATCACCAGCAGAGCCAGAACGATCAGATAGAGAAGAGTGACGCTCCGCTCGATCCGGACCGCGCCGTTCTTTGCGCGTGGATTTGCAGACCCCCGGATCACCTGCGTCGCCATCGAATCTCCGCCGCTTTCCCATTTCTCGTCGAACGCTATTGGCGATGAGAAGCAACGCTCCTCACCGCCAACGCACTTCCATTCTCAATGACCGGAAACCTGGCCCCACTTCTTGCGCAGGCGATTCATGTTCTGCGTTGCCCAGTCCATGTCGTACTTGACAACAGTCATGTCGGAGAGAGAGGGGGCCCCCTTGGGTGGGGCGACCTTGGGATTGAGCGGATGAAAGAAGCCGAGCTTGGCAACGTTATCCTGAACATACTCGGAGGTTAGAAAGTCGATGTACTTCTTTGCGGCTTCCGGATTGGGGCCGCCCTTGACGATCGACCCCGCCCACACAACCACGGCATTATCCTGCGGAACGACATATTCGATCGGCTGATTGCGATTGAACTTCGACGTCAGAATATCGCCGAGCCAATAGACGCCGACCGGCGCCTCTCCCTTCTCGACCAATGTGACCGTCAAGGGCGCGGAGGGTGTGAACTGCGCGGCGTTCTTGGCGAAATTGATAAGGTAGTCCCAGCCCTTTTCTTCGCCGAGACGGAATATCTGCGTCGCGAGCTGAACAAAACCGATTGCCGATGTCTGAGGATTGGCGCTGACAAGCTTGCCCTTGAATTCCGGCTTCAGCAAATCTTCCCAGGTCTTCGGCGTCGGAACGTTCTCACCAACGTCTTTCTTGTAGCGATCGCTGTTCCAGAAAATGGCGGTGGTCGATGCAAACCAGCCGGTCCAATTTCCGTTTGGATCGGCGTATCCCTTAGCCACCGCATCGGAGGGCAATTCCGGCGATTTATATGGCAGCAGCAGACCATCCTTGGCCAGTCCCTCGTGGAAATCTACCGGCGCCGACGCGAACACATCCGCGCGCGGCTTATCCTTCTCGCTGCGAATCCGCGCGGCCAGCGTACCTACCGCTGGAACGTTCAGCAGTTCGACCTTGATTCCGGTCCTGCGCGTGAATTCCTCATTCATTTTCCGATTCAGTTCCGGAAAAGGAATGACCGTATAGACAACAACTTTTTCCTCGGCAGATGCGACCGTCGCACTGGCAAAACATGTGACAGCGGCGAGTGTGGCAATCTGCAATAGCGCAATCGACTTTTTCATCGTTCGTCCCCCTAGTTCATCACCGAGCCGCCATCGACTGACAGCGTCTGTCCAGTCAGAAAATCGCTGGCAGGCAAAGCCAGAAACAGCATGGTCCCGACAAGATCCTCTGGAACGGCCTCGCGTTTCAGGGCACGGCTCGCGATGTTGTTGGCGACGATCTCGGCCGTCCAACTGGGATTGACGAGCATCGCTTCGCTCATTGTCAGGCCGGGCGCGAGCGCATTGACGCGAATGCCATCGCCGCCGAGTTCGCGCGCGGCGGCGCGCGTCAATGCAATGACGCCGCCCTTGGACGCAACGTAATGCGCAATGCCGGGAGACCCTTTGATCGCGGTGCCGGAGGCGAGATTGATGATCTTGCCGTAACCGCGCTGTTTCATGACTGGCGCGACCGCTTTGATGCATTCAAACGGGCCGCGGAGATTCACGCCAAGAACACGATCCCATTCAGCGCTGCTGATGCTGGTCAGCGGCTGAAGCCGAAGTTGCCCGGAGATCGCGGCGTTGTTTATGAGAATGTCCACTCCGCCAAACCGAGCGCAGGCATCGCTGACCATATTTGCCACCGACGCTGGATCCGTGACATCCAGCGAAACGCCAAGAGATTCGCTGCCAGCATTCTTGATCGCGGCGCAGGTTGCCGTCGGATCCGCGAGGTCGCCCACCACAAGGCGGGCGCCCGCCTTGGCCAGTTCGATCGCGAAAGTCGCACCGAGGCCTTGGGCCGCGCCGGTCACAATCGCCACTTTTCCGGCCAGGGGGCCGGCGTTCTGCTCGATAGACTTTGTCATATCTGAAATCCTTAGAACGCGCTGGCGCCGCCATCGATGGGAATGACCGTACCGGTGATGTAGCTTGACGCCGGAGAGGCCAGCAGCAGGGCGAGTCCCTTGATCTCGTCGGTCTGGGCAAGCCGGCCGAGCGGCACGTCGGCCACGAACTGACGGGCAACGTCGGGATCATGCAGTCGCCCCTCGCCGATGTTGGTGAGGAAGGGACCGGGCGCGATGGCGTTGATGTTGACGTTGTGCTGGGACAGTTCGATCGCCGACTGACGCACGAGATTGGCCACCGCCGCCTTGGTCGCAGCATAGGCATATCCGCACATCCGCTCGCCACGAATACCCGCGACCGAAGAAGTAACGATGATACGTCCGCTTCGCCGCTTGCACATATGGTTCGCGGCGGCGCGAATGGTCACGAATACGCTGGTCAGATTGACATTAAGCAGCGTATTCCATCGCGTCAGATCGACACTGGCCATGGCTCCACGCTCGGTCAGCGGACCAGGTCCGGCGGAAAGGCCCGCATTCGCAAATGCGATGTCAAGGCGACCGAACGTCTTCGCCGCTTGATCGATTGTCGCCGCAACGCGATCAGTATCCGAGACGTCGAGAACCTCGGCGTGAACATTGTACCCGTTAGCCTTGAGCCTTGCGGCAGCAGCATCGAGAGCAGCGCCGTCAATATCCGTCATCACGACGGTGGCGCCCTGCTCCGCCACCGCCTCGGCATAAGCAAAGCCGAGGCCGCGGGCCGCGCCGGTCACGAATGCGACCTGACCGTCGAGTTTCAGCATTTCATCTACTCGCACTCGGTCTTCCTCCATGTTTGACTGATTAACGGCCACGCACAACTGCAGACGTCGCGCCGCTAGGCTGGAACGCTTCGTAAAAATTCTAGGAGTTCTTTATTGAACACTGCGGGATTTTCGATTGCGACGATATGCCCAGCCTCCGGCACCACCACGTGCTTCGCGACAGGAATGAGTTTAGCAGCCCCAGCGAGAATATCCGGTGGCGCGCCCTTGTCCTCGGCCCCGCCGATCACTAGCGTCGGCACCCGAATCTCGGGCAATCTGGAGCCATAGGCCAATGTCTGAATCGCTTTGCAGCAGCCTTCGTGACCGACGGGATCGGTCGAGAGGATCATCTGCCTCACTTTTCCGATTGCCGGAATGTTCTTCGCGACCGAGTTGGGCGTGAACCAGCGCTCGATGGTGGAATCGACAACGCCCGCCATGCCCTTGCCGCGTGTCTTGTCGATGCGGGACTGAAAGTAAGCCGCGTAATCCGGCGGCGCATCCGGCCGCGAATCGCACGCAACAAGTGACAACAATCGCTCCGGCGAAGATGCCGCGATTCCGTATCCCATCATGCCGCCGATCGACAGCCCAGCCCAGTGGCTCCGCTTGATCTCTAGCGCATCCCAGAGTCGCATGACGTCGTCGATCAGGGTCGGGAAACCGTAGGGTGGCTCGGTAGCAGCACTTCCACCGTGGCCGCGCAAGTCGTAACGCAGAATGCTGTAGTCGTTCGCCAGCGCCGCGACGGTGTCATCCCAGACGGTCAGGTTGGTCGACAGCGCGTGTACAAGAGTTATCCAGGGCGCGCCGGGCTTGCGAACTTCAAGCTCGTAGTTGACGGAGAGCCCGGAGAGATCGATTTTCATAGAATTGTCCTAGCCTTCCGCAACGTATGCCAGATCATCAGCGATCTTGAGCTCTATCAGAACGTTTTCACTGCTGGATTCCTCGCAAAGCATCGAGCGATGCGCGATTCCCCTGGGAATGAAGAGCATGTCTCCCTCGCGCATCGTTCGAGTCCCCATTTCGGTTTCCCAGCGTAGCGCGCCCTTCACGCAAATGATGATTTCGTGCGCATCGATGTTCCGATGCCAGAACGACATATCCTCCTTGCTGCGCTTCGACAGGTCAATCTTCACCCGATCGGCGGAATAGATCCGCAACGGCGTTCCATCCGCCTTGGCCATGTTGCTCGGCGTGAACTTCGGATCGAAGATATTCAGAATCCGGAATATCTCCGCATTCTCCAGTACTCCCTCGTTCTCGATCGGAGAGACATTGTGAGCGAGAACGACATTCTTGCCACCGATTGTCACGACCTCTCGTTTGATATCGCTCATCCGAGACACCTTTCCACTTATGCCTGATTTCTTACTGCCGGGCTTTCGCTTCGATCACCGCGAAGTTGCGCCCCGCCGTTTCCGGTAACAACAACGCCGCGAGCACACAGACGAGCGCGGCCACCCCACCGATCATCATGCCGTTGAGAAGATTGCCGCCGGTCTGCGCCGCCACCATTGGCACGATGTAGGGCGCGAAGCTGCCGATGCCGCGACCGATCATGTAGATCGTCGAGACCGCACTGGATCGCAATTCCACCGGATAGAGTTCGGAGAACCATGCGCCGAACATACCGGCTGTTACCTGGCCAAGCCCCCACACCAGATACCAGCCGAACAACGGCCATACCCACAGCGAGCCGGGGAATGTCATGTCCTTCGAGATGTAGATCCCATAGAAGCCAACCAGGCTGAGCAGCATCGGCAACACGATGCTGAGCTTGCGCCCAAGGCGATCCGAGTACCAACCAAAGATCAGGAATGCCGCCGCCAGAACGCCGGCGAAGATCAATGTCACGTCGCGGACGATCGCCGGACTGGCGCCCTGCTTGATCATGTAGCCAGGGATGAACACCGACACCGAGTAGAAAGCGAACATGTAGCCGGAGACGACGGCGAAGCCGAGAATCGTATAGACGAGAGACGCCCCCTTGAAAATTTCGATCAGCGGATTGGTGGATTTTGCCTTTTCCTGGGGCAGTTCGCCAGCAGCGCGCATCCGCTCATATTCGGCCCAGATCTTGGATTCCGGCATCCAGAAACGGACGTAGACCATCAACAGCAGCGGCGAGCCTCCAGTGAGCAGCGCGACACGCCAGCCCCAATCCGGCCCGAAGGTGCTGAGTGCCCACACCGACACGACGGCCGCAGCGGCGATGCCGCCCGACGATGCTGCTTGCACCACGCAGCTTCCAAAGCCGCGCCTGTTCTTGTCCCAAACTTCGTTGAAGAGAACGATGCCGGCGCCCCATTCGCCGCCAAGGCCGATGCCGGTGATTGCCCGCAAAACCAGCAGCGAATTGAAGTCCCACGCGAATGCCGATGCGATGGCACCGATCGAGAAGAGAAGCAGCGTCAGCAGCAACGACATTTTCCGGCCGATCCGGTCTCCCAGCCAGCCAAAGATGATGCCGCCCGCCACAGATCCGATCAACGTGACGGTCGTGATTATACCGGCTTCCGTCAGCGTGATTCCGAGCGACTTCTGAATCGCGCCCATGAGGAACGCAAGAATCAGAATGTTGTAGAAGTCGAGCCCGAAGCCGAGAACCGTCGAGAACAGAACGCTTCGCTTTTCTGTCGCGGTGTATTCCAGATGATTAATTGCCATGACCCCTCCCCAAAGTATGTGATGATCGAACCCTCATAATTTTTGTTCTCTCAGGGTTACGATGCCGAATGCTTGTGCATTGACGTTCCGCCGGCCGTGATCGATAGGCCGGCGGTCTTGTGTGATTGAAGTGCTGGGCGCTTAAGCCGAGGGCACGGCCTCGCGTGTGGCCGGCTTCTTGTCCTGAAGATGAGGCATGACATCGGTGGCAAAACGCTCGATGTTGCGCTGTGTCAGCTCGTCCGACAACGTGCCGAACTGCAACAGACACACCATGTTGCCAAGGCCTGTCTTCTCCCGCATTCGCTCGATGCGTTCGCGAACCGTCTTCGGACTGCCGATAATCGCGGTGCCCTTCTCTATCAGTTGCTCGAGCGTCTGCCGCTCGACGCCGAGCCCGGTTCTCACCTTCGCGAGCGCCTTGGTCGAAGCCAGCGACGTATAGCCCGGCGGGATCAGCATTTCCCACGGCATCGGCAAATAATCGTTGAACAGACGCTCAAGCGGCTCGCGGGCCTCCTCACGCGCACGCTCGTCGGTATCCGCGACATAGATCGGCGCCGCCCAGCCAAGCTGATCGGAAGATGCCTCATAACCGAAGTTATGCGCCTCGGCGCTGTAGCTCTTGAGATACTTCTCGACGGCTTCGGCGGTACTGAACGTCACGACGAACGGATACTTTCGCTCCGGCGCGGCGGCCCAGTGAATCGTCTCCGAAGATCCCTGCGAGGGTATCCAGATCCGCGGATGCGGCGACTGCACCGGACGAGGCCAAAGATTGGCGTAGTTTAGCGAGAAGTGTTCGCCATCGAACGCAAACGGTCCGGGCTGCGTCCACGCCTTGACGATCAGATCATGAGCCTCATGGAATCGATCGTGCGAGAAAGCGGGATTGATGCCCGAGGAGTGATATTCAGCACCGATACCGCGCACAAAGCCGACAACGAGGCGCCCCTTCGACATATTGTCGAGCATGGAGAACTCCTCCGCGATCGTCAGCGGATTGTTCACCAGCGGAAGAGCGCGACCGAAGACACCGATCTTGACGGTCTTGGTCCGCTGAATGAGCGCGCTCGCGATCAGATTCGGCGCAGGCATCAGGCCATAGGCGGTCTGGTGATGCTCATTAACGCCGATGACGTCAAACCCGAGGCGCTCACCACTGACGAGTTGCTCAATATAGGACGCATACTCCTCAGCACCCTTGGTGGGGTCGTACATACTGTTCGGCAGCACCGTCCACGCAGAACGATATTTCTTGGCCTCAACTAAATCGAGATGCCGATACGGCATCAGGTGGAAAAGAACGAACTTCATACCGCGGCCTCATCGATGAATTTCTTGACCTTTGCGAATAGCGCATCAGATGCCTCGATATGTGGCAGATGGCCGCAGTTCTCGAAGATCTCGACTTGCGCGTGGGGGATTCGCTCCTTCCAGCGCTTCGCATAGCTGGCGGGAATAATCTTGTCCTCGCGACCCCAGCCAACGAATGTCGGGATTTTAATGCGATGTAGCCACTTCTCGAGATCGGGATTGTGCATGCGCGGCTGCCAGCCGTACTTCGTCACCGCGAAGCGGTTCTTCATCATGACGTCGAGCTGCTCGTCCGTCGGCTTCACCGAGAGAAGCCGATCCGCAATCGCCTGATCGAGGAAGATGTTGCGCGTCGCCTCTTCGGCGGACCAGACGAAGATATCGCCGACCGGCACGTTCTTGACCTTCACGCCCGCCGGGCCAACCATCGTCAAGCTAGCCAGACGGCTGGAGTCGCGGATGGCGATTTCAGACGCGATCCAGCCCCCCATCGACGTTCCGATGATGTGGACTCCTTTCAGGCCCAGCTTCTCGATGAAATCGAGATAGAAGAACGCCAGATCCGGAACGCTCTTGATCCAGGCAGGAACATCGGAACGGCCAAAGCCGGGATGATCGGGAATCAAGAGATCGTAGTGCGTCGAGAGCTTCTCAAAGAACGGTAACCACGGACCGACACCGTTTGCTCCATGAATGAAGAGAACCGGGGGCCCCTTGCCTTGCCTCAGCAAACCAGTGGAGACGCCGCTAACTTCAATGAGTTGACCAGTTGGTACCATATAGATCGCGCTTTCTGTTGCTTGTAGTCACAACGATCAGCTCAATCTACACGGGCGGTCCCCTTCGACTACGCGGCAATATCATATGGATGCTATCAAGGCACGTGATGCTGCATCTGCACACTGGAGAGATGGATTCATCGTGATGCGACACGTTTCTTTTACGCGTCGCGGCCATCACAGAACACAAGGCCTTTCCGGCGATCGAAACATGGGATGATCTAATCTATCGGCTCCGCCGATCTCGCCCATATTTCATCGACCTTCCGCAGTTCACGTGTGATGGCATCGATGAAACGTCGCGCAGCCGCGCTCAATGGCCGCCGTCGATCGTAAACGACATACAGGTCGAACGGGATCGTGGGAGCTATAACCGGATAGACATAACAGTTCGGATTATCGAGATCGGCGATCACCGCCATGAACGATCCAAGCACGGCCCAGTCGGAATTCTGTGCAACGGCGATGGAGCCGGCGGCGCCATTGATCTCAAGAACCTTCCCGACCTTGATAATGCCGCGCTGTATGTAATCGCGCACCAATCCACCAAATCCGGATTTCTCGGTGGGAAGTATCAGCTTGAGTTGCTCCGATGATCGGAGATCGCAGGGAGAGAACGACGGTCCGAAAATCGGAGCGCCGCTCATCAACATGATCCGCTCGCTGTAGATATGCTTTTGTACCAGGTTACCTTCTGACAAGGGTTTTGCTCCGAGCGCGAAGTCGATCACGCCATCGCGCACCCAGTCCACCAGCGTTCCGGTGTAGGCTTCGGAAACCGTCACTTCGACGCCGGGATATGCCTCCGTAAACGGAAGCAACACATCCTTGAGGAGGCTACGATTGAAGATTCCGGGGAGGCCGACATGAAGGCGCCCGACCAGAGATTCACCGCTGTTCTGCAGCCGAAGCTCTTTCTCGGCCGCCGTTACGTTGTTGACGATGGAAACCGCGCGCCGATATAGCGCCAGGCCAGATTCCGTCGGCCTGATGCCGCGCGCATGACGCTCGAACAACTGCACGCCGAACTCATCCTCAAGGCGCCGAATCTGCATGCTGAGGACCGGTTGCGCCACGCGCGCCTTCTGTGCGGCCTGACTGAACGACCCCTCCTCATAGACCCACATGAAATAGCGGATTTGCTTGATTTCCATTCGCCTCCCCACCTTTGCTGCACTGCAGGTATCAGCATTGTTAATATGACGTTTCAGTTCTGCCTACGTAGCGACGACCTATCAAGCCCTCTAGTCTGCATCGACTTGCCGCACAACGGCGCAGCCGCGTCGGCCAAAAAGTAGAACATGTCCCGGGCTGAAATGATTCCGCCCGACCAGAAGTCGAGGCTGAAAAGGTGAAAACGCAGAGTACATCCAAAGATCGGCCACTCGTCGTGGGCATCGGCGGCTCCACGCGGCCAGGGTCGACCTCCGAACGAGCCATGCGCGATGCGTTGGCGATCGTGGAGGAAGCCGGCTGCGACACCGTCGCCTTCGCGGGTCCTGATCTTATGTTACCGCATTTCGAGATGGGTATTGCCGACGCGCACCCCGTTGCTATCCGAATGATCGCGGCGCTCCGCAAGGCGTCGGGCATCATCATCGCCTCGCCCGGTTATCATGGTTCGATTTCCGGTATCGTTAAAAATGCCCTCGACTACACCGAGGAGATGCGCAACGACGCGCGACCGTACTTCGAAGGACGGGTTGCAGGCTGCATCGTTTGCGCGAACGGCGCGCAGGCCGTCGGCACAACGCTCATCGCCATGCGCTCGATCGTTCATGCGCTCCGCGGATGGCCAACACCCTATGGCGTCGCAATCCAGACGGATATCAAGCCGTCCGGCGCAGGGCAGGCCGCCGATTGGATGCCCGGACTAAGGATCATGGCCGAGCAGGTCGCGGCTTTTGCATTGTCTGATGTCGCGGCCAAGCTTCGTGCCCAACGGAATGATGACGTCATCATTTCCCGCGCCAGCTAGATCCCGCCGTCACCACCGTTTCCTCAGACCGCAACAAGAACGGAAGAGCACGATCGATGATCTTTGAATGGAAAGAATACAAAGCCGCCGACGGCGCCGCAGCTGCGATGAAGGATCGCTTCATGACGCACACACTGCGCTTCTTCAAAAAGCATGGCATCGATATCGTCGGCGTCTATTCGGATCCATCCGATCTCTCGAAACTGTACTATCTCACCCGCTTCGCCGATGACATCTCGCGACAAGCCGCGTGGAAAGCTTTCCAGACCGATCCCGAGTGGCAGGCCATCAAGCGGGAGACCGAAGCCAACGGCCCTCTCCTTGCCGCGCAGGCAACCTTGGTGCTCCAGCCGGAGAATGCCGGCTGAGCACGGGCGATACGTCGGCATCCCACCATTGAATCTGGCGAATTCGACGACGACAAGCATCGCATCCTGGGAGAGATCATGGCTGCATCACCGCGTTTCGTTCCCGAGGGAGTGATCCCCGCGACACTTCTCGCCCTGACCGCGGACCTCGAGATTGACGAGGGAGAATCGCGCCGGCACTTGCGCCACTGCATCGACGTCGACGGCGTCACCGCCGTAACCGTGAACGGACACGCATCGGAGGTTCATGCCTGTACGTTCGACGAGCAACGCCGCATTCTGGACTTCTCGCTGGAGGAAGTCGGCGGCAAGATACCCGTTGTCTGCGGCGTATTCGCGGACGGAAGTCTGGAAGCTGCCCGCATCGCACGAATGGCGCAGCAGAGCGGAGCATCGGCTCTGCTGGTTTTTCCATCACAATGCTTTGACATGGGCGCCCAGCTTCGTCCGGAAATGCCAATCTCCCATTTCAAGCGGATAGCCGATGCATCCGACCTGCTGATAATCTGCTTCCAGTACCCGCTCGCGACATTCGGCTATCCGTTCGAAACTCTGTTGCTGATGTGCGAGCAAATCCCGAGCATCTGCGCGATCAAGGACTGGACGGCGGAACCGGCCGCACACGAGCGCAACATTCGCACGTTCCAAAGTCTCTCTCGTCCCGTCAACCTTCTGACCACTCAAAGCTCGTGGCTGATGTCGTCGCTCACCATGGGTGCCAAGGGACTGCTGTCAGGCGCCGGTAGTGTCGTTGCCGATCTGCAGGTTGCGCTATTCCGCGCCGTCCAACGCGGCGATCTTCTCGCGGCACGCAAGATCAATGATCGCCTCTTTCCTCTTCAACAGGCATTCTACGCTCCACCGTTCGTCGACATGCATAACCGCATGAAGGAAGCGCTCGTTCTGCTTGGCCGGCTGAAGCACGCCTATGTTCGGCCGCCACTCGCAAAGATTCCCTCCGAAGAAATCGTGCGCCTACGCCTGGCGTTGTCCGCGGCGCGAATCAACGTCGATGGCGCCGAACCCGACAATTAGCGCCACAGCGCCGTTATCGATCCGACGACCCTAAGCAACCGCTCCGAAACAGGAGACAGCCAATGTCCGTCAACAAAGACCATACGGAATTCCACGCCATCGACATGAATAGCGGATGGGAGACGCCAGCCGGCTATCCCGCCGGGATCCAGCAAAAGATACTATCCGGCGCGCTGGACGAAGCGAACAAATCAGGGAGCCGCTCACGACTGCTTCGCTTCGCGCCTGGTGTCTATACGACCAAGGCGTTTGTTCACGAATACTGGGAAGAAGTCTATCTCATTTCCGGCGACCTCGTCGTCGGGAATGACGAGCAGGGCGCCGGTGGCGAGGTCTTTGGTCCGAACACCTACGCCGTTAGACCACCGGGCGTCCACCATGGCCCATTCAAGTCAAACGATGGCTGTATGCTTTTTGAGATTCATTACTTCGATCCATAGCCGCACGAAGTTGGATCCGTGATGACGTGGCAAGATTGGTCCTTTCCGCCTGCGAGAGCGCATCTCAAGGATCACGGGCCAGCGTCGAGCGGGATAGGCGGGCTGTAAACGGTCAATCTCATCAACAGGTAGAAAAATGCCTCCCATGATACATGACGATCAACCGTTGGAGAAATGGCGCGACGGCGTAATAACACGAATGCGAATATCTGCCGTGCTTGGAAGCAAACAGCTTTGCGTGTTTGATCAGTTCTGCGATTACGGGCTCGGTGCTCCGACACACATCCATGCGGTCGAGGAGATCCTGGAGGTGATCGATGGCGCTGCGGAGATATGGCTCGAGAAGGACAAGATGATCGTTCGCGCGAATCAGTCCGTACTGATACCTGCCGGCGCCAAACACGGCTTCCGGAACATCGAGCAAAAAGTTCTTCATGTACGCGCGTCGCTTGCTGCAAGCATTTTCGAGGCATCCTATGAGGATCGCGCCGAAATATCGCGGCGATGGTCCCCGAGCTTCGACATCGCCTGATCGACGCAGGCGACGACACCAACCGCGCCTGCGTCAAGCTGAGAAGCCCGCGACCATCGTCATGGTCGCGGGTGTCATAGCGAGTTCTTTTTGTAACAGAAGACTACTTGGGAAGCCCGCCCCCCGTTTTTGGCGACAGGAAAATAACTTCTTCTGAAGCGGTGTTTCTCCCCGGCACCCGCGAAATCTGTTGCGGCTCTTTTCGTCACGCCGGGCCTGTATTGCTGCAAGCTGGTTTCTCGGTGGAAAGAGAATTCGATGTCATACACAAACAGCTCAGGGCATAGTCTCTACTACGAAGATAGCGCTGAGGGCTCGACCCCTCTGGTTTTTGTGCCGGGTTTCGGTGGCATCGGATCGTTCTGGAGATCACAGCAGGAGCATTTCTCGCCTCGCAATCGCGTGTTGACGGTTGATCACCGAGGAACGGGATCCAGCAGCAAGATGCCGTCGAACTACTCGATCGATCAGATGGCGGAAGACGTCATCGCAGTCCTCGATCATGCAGGGATTGCAAAAGCAACCATCGTCGGTCACTCGACCGGTGGCGTCATCGCACAGACGATGGCTGCCCGCTGGCCAAATCGCATCGACGGGCTCATTTTATCGTCAACATGGTGCAACCCCGGAAGTTATTTTCGTCACATTTTTGAGTTCCGGCGATCTCTGCTGGAGCGTGACGATCTCGCCGGCTATCACGCCGCAGGACTCTTGCTCCGATATCGGCCATCTTATCTCGAAAAGAACGAACATTTATGAACGCCGCCGGATTCGGTGGACGTGGATATCACAATCAAGCGGATAAACGCCGTTCTGGATTCGAACGTGTTCGATCAGGCTAAGAATCTCCTGCACCGCACCCTCGTTCTGGCCACGAATGACGATCTGTTAGTTCCTAGATTCTTGAGCGACGAGTTGGCGGCCACGATTCCCAATAGTGAGTATATCGTGCTGAAGGAAGGCGGACATTTCCATCCGGAAACAAACAGCCGTGAATTCAACCAAGTAATCGTTGACTTTCTGCCCGTGTAAATCAGCGTAGGGTCTGAACGCCGATCGGCGCAGGGGTCATCGCTCTCACATCAGTAGAGTTAGAGCTTTAGCTATTTCATACGATCTGATTAAGGGATCAAAGTTCAATCAGTATTCACAAACGCGTTGGGGCTCTCGTTGCGGAGTAAATGTGCAGGTCTTCGGAGCGCTTATCAAGCGTGAATGTCATGACGGATCATGACATTCACGTAGGTGATGCCCGCAGGTTTGGCAATCGCAGCTTGGCTTTTGCTATCGGCCATTCGCTTGCACAAGCGACAACTACCGTCGCTCAGTCAACGAAATGCGTCGCTGTCAGGAAGTTCGGAAAGAATCTTATAGTAATCATTTTCATGTTTAGGACGTGTTGACAAAGTGGATTCCCAAATCAGCCAAGGTGTGCTTCATCATCAAGACAGCTTTTGGAGGGCAGGTCTTGGCGCGCGGCTTGATGACGGATCGCGAGTGGACGTTCTTTGCGTCCTTTGTCATCGCTACTGGCGGCAAAAGCGGACGGCCGGCCGGCTGACCATCGTCGTGTTCTTGATGCGATTTTCTGGATCGCACGTACGGTCATATACCCGGCGTGGACCGAACATAGAAACGCACAAACCGCGACGAACCCATCCGGCCGCTCAAAGCCCTAGTTGGGTTCGCATCGCGAATTTCGTCGGTGACGATCACAGTTTTCCCGGCTTTCTTAATCAACCATATGCACGGACTGTCGGCGGTGACGTCGAACATCGTTCCGGCAACCTAACGGCCTACAACCAGCTATATCCTCCTCTACGGAACATGGCATACCGCAACATGTATGGTTCAGTCATGGACGTGTAGAAATCAGCGACAGCGCCTGGATCTTAGCCGCCCTTGAAGGCTAGCGCCTGACTCATGCTGTCGACCTGGTCCGAATATGGTCCCTCCGGAAAACCGAGAAGTTCGTTAAGGAAAACCCGCAGCCATGGAGCCTGACGCGGAAACCAGACGCGGCCCGGCTGAGAACAGAGCTTGCTGAGTAAAGAGCCGAACGCGCTTGTCCTGCTGGGGTTTGATCAGTTGAATCACGGTCCGCCTGCCTTTCAGTTCATCTGCAAGCGGCGAACCGGTTGAGGCGTCCTCGATCAGAACGTACCGGTGCTTACGCCTGGATATGAGCACGGATGCCAAGTCACACAGAGCTGGGAAGTTCGACCTCATCCGACATAGATCCAAGAGGTAATAGTTACCCTTGTGAAGCAACCAGGTGGTGCATTGTTCGCCGTCAGCGCCCCTGCGACCGATTGAGGGACTTCACGAAGGGAGGAATTCTGGTTCATCGTAGCCGTGAGGAGCGAAGATGAAGCAGGAATCCGGACCGGGCAAAGCCCCGGCAGAGCAAGTGCTAAAAGATATTCGGCGCCAGACGCGGCGGCGGTATTCGGCGGAAGAGAAGATCTGTATCGTGCTGGAAGGACTGCGCGGCGAGGAGAACATCTCCGAGCTGTGCCGGCGTGAAGGCATTGCGGCTTCGATGTATTACGGCTGGTCCAAAGAATTCCTGGAGGCCAGCAAGCGCCGCCTGGCCGGGACACTACCCGCGCCGCCACGTCCGGCGAGGTGAAGGATCTTCGCCGGGAAGCCTCGGCGTTTAAGGAGGTCGTGGCCGACCTCACTCTCGAAAATCATCTGCTTAAAAAAAAGCATGAACTGGGATGGGGAGGACGAGGCATGAGATATCCTGCGTCGGAGAAGGCCGAAATTATCGCACTGGTCGAGCAATCATATTTGCCTGCCAGGCGCACGCTGGAGAAGCTCGGCATCCCGCGCGCCACATTTTATCGGTGGTATGATCGCTATCGCGAGGGTGGAATTGAGGCGCCAGCCGATCACCGCTCCAAGCCGGACCGAGTCTGGAATCGCATCCCAGATGATGTCCCCGGTCAGATCATCGATCTGGCACTGGAACATCCCGAGCTGTCGCCGCGCGAACTGGCGGTGCGCTTCACCGACGCGCGACAATACTTTATCTCTGAGGCTTCGGTCTATCGGCTGCTGAAGGCGCATGACCTCATCACCAGCCCCGCCTATGTGGTGATCAAGGCGGCGAACGAGTTCAAGGACAAGACCACGGGAATCAACCAGCTTTGGCAGACCGACTTCACCTACCTCAAGATCAATGGTTGGGGCTGGTACTATTTATCGACAGTGCTGGATGACTTCTCGCGTTACATCGTGGCCTGGAGGCTTGGTCCCACCATGTGCGCCTCTGACGTCACGGCCACGCTCGACCAGGCGCTTGCCGCCTCCGGGCTGGACCAAATACATATAAAGCAGCGGCCACGGCTTCTGAGCGACAATGGATCGAGTTACGTCGCGGAAGATCTGGCGACCTCGCTCAAGAGCAAGGACATACAGCATGTGCGCGGTGCGCCGTATCATCCCCAACCCAGGGCAAGATCGAGCGCAGGCATCAAACCTTGAAGAACCGCATCCTGTTCGAGAATTACTATCTGACGGGCGACCTCGAACGTCAGTTCGGATCATTCGTTGAACACTACAATCATCGCCGCTACCATGAGAGCATCGACAACCTCACCTGCCGATGTCTACTTCGGCCGCGCCGAAAGCATCTTGAACGAGCGTGAACTCATCAAGCGTGAAACCATTGCGAACCTTGCAGCACCGCCTGCAGGCAGCTTAAACTCTAACCCAAGTGAGCCAGATCCTCCCTTAGAGAAATGCCTAAACGGTCTCAAATTATCTGACGACGGACATGCCAAGCCCATTCCCTTACAACGCTTGGTCCGAAGAAGCCCGGGCAGATCATTCCGGACAGGCTGGACGCCTTGTTCCATTCCGTCGCCGATCGCCGCCTCAAGACCGATGCCGAAGTTCAGGCGCGGGTCGAAGCGCTGCGGCGTGAGATAGGTAGCGCGGAAGACAGGCTCAGGCGGCTTTACAGGCTCGTAGAGGATGGTCTCATGGACCTGGACGAGACATGCTCAAGGAGCATATCGGGCGGCTCAAGGCCGGCCGCGACAAGGCCGCCTCAGCCCTTGAGCGAATCGAGAGCCAGACGCCGGCCAGCCAGCTCAGCACGGACAGGATCGCCCGCTTTGGCGCGCTCATGCGCGAGAACATCGCCGAGGGCGAAATCCCCTTCCGGAAGGCTTACCTCCGATCCTTGATCGAAGCCGTGGAGGTCGGCGACCGCTTCAACCGTATCCACGGATCAAAGACGGTCCTGGAGCGCGATGTTATGGCCGATCACGCCAAGCATCCCGGTGTTCGCGGCTTTGTACGGAATTGGCGCGCCCGTCAGGCCATGTTGACATTACTGTAATCCGCCGGAGTCGCTGCAATTGATAGTGCCATTTCTTCGCAGAAAGGACTGGCATTTCCTGGCAAAGCGAGCATTGCTTTGCGTGAAAGACGATGAGCTTTCCGACCGGTCCCGCAGCGCAACATCGCCGACGGGGCCTCGGGTGGTGCGACACGGATGTCGCATCATTCGGAGGGTTTTGTGCGGAAATCGTCACGCAACCGGAAAACCTCGGTAGGCGCGGCAAGACCGGCCGGTTTACGTCCAGAGCCGACTTCGAGTCCGGCCGCAGCTACCAGCGCCGCCACTATCGCTGCCAAAAGGAGTAAACAGGCAGCGCTAATTGACCTTCTTAAGCGGCCGGCCGGCGCAACGCTGGCGATACTGGTGAAGGCATCCGGCTGGCAGCAGCACTCTGTGCGCGTATTCTTGACCGGCGTGGTTCGCAAGAAACTTGGACTCGAACTGGTCTCGATCGTTGAAGCTGATCAGCGCATCTATCGCATTGTTGCAGCGAACCAGGCCTGACAATGGCTCGAAGATCGAAGGACGACGAGGTCGCGCGTAATCGCAATCCCGGAGATCGAAGTCTGCAGTCGCGGCATCGTCACTCAATCCGCTCCTCGCTGGCGCATCTGCCAACACATCTGCAAACAGCGATCGTGAGTTATCGGCGGCAGGCGGATATGTCCGGCGATCTCGATCCGGCCATTCGCCAGTTCCTCGATCGCGTCAGCGAAAGGGAGACGAGGGAGTCCGTTATGGCGAAACTCGCAGCCTTTGATCGTAGTCAGGTCGAGTTAAAGGCCGGTACCATCCTGTCCCGGGAATGGAACGGAACCATGCAACGGGTCACCGTCGTTGACGGTGGCTTTCTGTGGGACGGATCGAGGTACGACAGCCTTTCGGCGATCGCCTTCGCGATCGCCGGGACCCGCTGGAACGGGCCCCCCTTCTTTGGCCTGCGGGATGATCCAGTTAATGGGAATGGCCAGCCATGAAGGCCATGAAGGCTGGCAGTTCTCCAGCGAAGATCACGGTGCGCTGTGCCATCTATACCCGCGTCTCGACTGAGAACGGCCTCGACCAGGAGTTCAACTCGCTGGATGCGCAATATGAAGCCTCCCAGTGCTTATATCAAAAGTCAGGCTCATGCTGGCTGGGCCCAGGTCAAAACTCGCTATGACGATGGCGGCTTCTCGGGCGGATCGACAGATCGCCCGGCGCTTCAGCGCCTGCTTGAGGATATCCGGGCCCGCAAGATCGACGTCATCGTGGTCTACAAGGTCGACCGCCTGACCCGTTCACTCGCCGACTTCGCCAAACTGGTCGAGCTGTTCGGTGCCCACGGGGTATCGTTCGTCTCGGTGACCCAGCAATTCAATACCACGACCTCGATGGGACGCCTGACATTGAATGTCCTGCTTCCTTTGCCCAGTTCGAACGGGAGGTCACCTCGGAGCGCATCCGCGACAAGGTCGCCGCCTCCAAGAAGAAGGGCCTCTGGGTGGGTGGCCCCCTCCCCCTCGGCTACGCCATGGCGAACGGCAAGGTGGCCATCCTCAACCAGGAAGCCGAGCGGGTCCGTCATATCTTCACCCGCTACCTCGAGCTTGGCAGCGTCCACGCCTTGATGCGGGATCTGAAGGAGCGCGACATCGTGAGCAAACGCCGCCTGCTCAAGACCGGCAACTTTCGGGGTGGGATTCCCTTCGGCCGTGGAGCTTTATTCTATCTGCTGCGTAATCGCTTCTCGGGGAGGTCAATTACAAGGGACAGATCTATCCGGGCGAACAGCCTCCTATCCCCGACCGCGAGGTGTTCGATCGTGTCCAAAAGATGCTCTCGAGCCGGCAGGGTCATCAGACCAGAACCCGTACTCCCTTCGGCCATCTCCTGACCGGCCTGATCTTCGATGATGCCGGCCATCGCATGTCACCGACCCAGGCTCAGAAGAAGGGACGACACTATAATTACTATGTCTCGCGACCACTGTTGTTCGGGAACGCGGCCACCGCCAATGTCGGCTCCGTCTCACGGGTGCCAGCCCATGACATTGACGATCAGATCCGCAAAATCGTACTGGAGCCGCGGATCAAAAACAAAGGCGCGGGCTCTATCGACAACGCATTTGCCTGCTCGGTCATTGAGCGCATCGACGTCCAGCAGCACCGTCTCGTCATCAATCTCAAACCGGGTCCAGATGACGCCGCGGAAGAACGTGAGTCCGCCATCATCATCCCGTGGATCAAGCCGCCGTCGAAACGCGCGCGGTCCGTCCTGCATCCGACGACCTCCAAAGCGCCACTTCGTCCGATCAAGCTGGAGCGGCGCGCCACACTCGTCGCTGCGATCGCCCGCGGCCGGCGCTGGCTTGACGAACTTATCGCAGGGACCATGCCGGATGCGCAGGCAATCGCGAGGCGAGAACATTGCACCGTCGGTCATGTCAACATGACGCTGTCGCTGGCCTTCCTCGCCCCTTGTCTCGTCAAAGCTGCCGTTGAAGGACGTCTGCCCCGCGGCATCGGCGTGGAACAGCTCCGTCAACTTCCACCCGAATGGGGTCGTCAGTTCGAGGTGCTCGCGCTCGAGCCGACCTGACCGATCTGAAAACATCCCACCGCCCGATAGTCCGATCCGACTGCTGACCTGTGGGCTCCGGACAACCCCTTGGTGCGCGAACCATCTGGCCCTCTCTTCTGGCCGATCGGTAGAAACTCACGTCATTCGTGAGACAACTGATTGCCCCATCCCAGTCAGCGAACCGGTCTCGGCCGCTCGGTCAGGAACGGGAATTTGTGACGCAGAGACAGACTCGCCTCCGGCGAATTGGCCAACCCGAGACGCGAGCAGAGACACCATGGAATACAAAAAAGCCCGCAGTTCGCGGGCAAAACATGCGGATACGACAGCTAGCCAGACTCGCGCGAACTGGATGGTGGGCGCGACTGGGATCGAACCAGTGACCCCTACGATGTCAACGTAGTGCTCTCCCGCTGAGCTACGCGCCCTTTCCAAAGGTCGGGAAGCGTCCGTATAGCCGCTTGGACGGGGCACGGCAAGGCGGCATTCGCGCTTTGTGGAAGCCCCAGCCGGCTCCGGACGGCTGCCGGCGATGGCGGCTCAGGCCACCAGCATCTTGTTCACTTCGCTGACCAATTCCCGCAGATGCACCGGCTTGGCCAGCACCTTGGCGTTCTTGGGGGCGGTGGAATCGGAATTGAGCGCCACGGCCGCGAAACCGGTGATGAACATGATCTTGATGTCCGGATCGAGCTCGGAGGCCCGACGCGCCAGCTCGATGCCATCCATTTCCGGCATGACGATGTCGGTCAGCAGCATCTCGAACGGCTCCTCGCGCAGCCTCTGATAGGCGGACAGGCCATTGTCATAGGAGGACACCTGATATCCGGCGTTTTCCAGCGCCTTGACCAGGAACCTGCGCATGTCGTTGTCGTCTTCGGCGAGAAGGATCTTGTGCATGGCGTGAAAACGTCGAATCCGGATGAGAGAACCAAGGTCTCCACTAGACAGAGGTTTGGTAAATTTCGGGTGAAAAAGCGGCCTGCAGGCGCCGCCTGCGCCAGGCGTCAGGCTGGACCGATTCCAGCCGAAAATCGCGCAGCGACGCTTTTTCACTTGGCAGACAAAGAGCAAATCCCGACAATATCAGGCTGACACACCGCAGTTTCTGCCGTTGCCCGTGCAGCGGCCTGCCCGGGACCGATGTGCGCCAATGACCGCATTTGACGGCGAGCTGTCGCCTCCCTTCAGCATCGTCGAGCCCCCCGCTTGGCGGGCTCCGATCATTTTCAATTCGCCACATTCCGGTTCGGCGTATCCCGAGGCATTCCTGGCCGCCTCGCGGGTTGATCTCGCGAGCCTGCAGCGATCCGAGGATTCCTTCGTCGACGAGTTGATCGCCAGCCTTGGCCAGCGCGGCTTCCCGGTGGTCTGTGTTCACTTCCCGCGCTCCTATGTCGACGTCAATCGCGAGCCCTATGAGCTCGACCCGCGGATGTTCAACGGACGCCTGCCGAGCTTCGCCAACACCCGTTCGATGCGGGTCGCCGGCGGCCTCGGCACCATCCCTCGCGTGGTCGGGGACGGCCAGGAGATTTATCAGGGCCGGCTCGATGTCGACGAGGCGCTGGCCCGGATCGAGACGCTGTACAAGCCCTACCACCGGGCGCTGCGCCGCCTGATCAACAAGGCTTACCTCACCTTCGGCACCGCCATCCTGATCGATTGCCATTCAATGCCGTCGATCGGGGTCGCCCGCGAGGAGCCGCCGCGGCCGGATATCGTGCTCGGCGACCGTTACGGGACCAGTTGCGCGCCGGTGCTGCGGCAACGGGTCGAGGAGACCTTTTCTGAGCTCGGCTACTCCATCGGACTCAACAAACCCTATGCCGGCGGCTTCATCACCGAGCATTACGGCAACCCGGCCGGCGGCTTGCACACCATCCAGATCGAGCTGAACCGCGCGCTCTATATGGACGAACGGCGCCGCGAGCGTGGCCCCCGCTTTACCGCCATCGCCGATGACTTCTGCAGTCTTGCCGAGGCTCTGATGTCGCTGCCATTCGGGGATCTCGGAGCGTTCCAGGCCGCCGCCGAATAAGGCAGCCAGCGACCACCGCGCGGAAAGTGGGCATCGGCACAATCGGACGGTGAACCGTGGTTCGCATCAAGGGCCGTCGGAGGCGGCAGGGTCACCTTGCACCGGACCGCGCGATCCGTTGAAGAGCGCCCATCTCTGCCAACTCCAGCTCATTCATGCACAGCAAGCATGCACGCGGCTCGACATGGCGAGGGCAGACAGGACCCAGGCCTATCGGCCCTTCGTTTCGGGGTCAGAGCGAACTGGCGTTCACCCAGCGGCCTCAAAAGAAAAAGGGCCGCTTGCGATAGCAAGCGACCCAAGTCTAGGGAGGAAACGCCCAAGGAGGGCAGCAGCAGCGCAGAGCGCCGCTGCACCGCATCAATATGCGGCTGCGACGCACAAA
>Ga0180222_1001007_pt1 | contig 33669 bp, 34 predicted proteins | sample eDN5th37CKraftOP_FD_151336 | JGI IMG/M metagenome (GOLD analysis project Ga0180222, IMG submission 151336) | Enriched Organic Plus compost microbial communities from Emeryville, California, USA - eDNA 5th pass 37_C Kraft OP (version 2) (version 2) ...
GTTGTACGGGTTGGACGAGCCGAGCGACTTGGCCACCACGTCCTGCATGCCGAGCGTCTCGAACACGGCGCGCATCGGACCGCCGGCGATGATGCCGGTGCCGGGAGGGGCAGCGCGCAGGTACACCTTGCCGGCGCCATGACGGCCGAGCACGTCGTGATGCAGCGTGCGGCCCTCGCGCAGCGGCACGCGGGTCAGCGCGCGCTTGGCGCCTTCGGTCGCCTTGCGGATCGCTTCCGGCACTTCGCGCGCCTTGCCGTGGCCGAAACCGACCCGGCCCTTCTGGTCACCCACGACGACCAGCGCCGCGAAGCCGAAGCGCTTGCCACCCTTGACCACCTTGGCCACGCGGTTGATGTGCACCAGCTTATCGACGAACTCGCTCGGCTCGCGCTCTTCGCGCTGACCGCCGCGTTCACGTTCTTTACGGGCTTCCCGTGCCATGTGCGTCCGTTCCGTTAGAAGTTGAGGCCGCCTTCGCGCGCGGCGTCGGCCAGCGCCTTGATGCGCCCGTGATAGAGATAGCCGCCGCGATCAAACACGACGTCGGTGATGCCCTTCTCCTTGGCGCGCTCGGCGATCAGCTTGCCGACCGCCTTAGCCGCCTCGATGTTGGCGCCGGTCTTGCCACTCTCGCGCAGCGCCTTCTCCAGCGTGGAGGCGGCGACGAGCGTGACGCCCTTGTCGTCGTCGATGAGCTGGGCATGGATATTCTTGGACGAGCGGAAGACGGACAACCGCGCACGTCCGTGCGCTGCAAGCTTGACCTTGCGTCGCACCGATGCAGACCGCCGCGCGGCCCGGTCGCTTAATTTCGACATGGCGCTATGCCCTCTACTTCTTCTTGCCTTCCTTGCGGAAGATGTATTCGCCCACGTACTTCACGCCCTTGCCCTTGTAGGGCTCCGGCGGCCGATAGGCGCGGATTTCGGCGGCCACCTGCCCGACCTGCTGCTTGTCGGTGCCGGTGACGACGATTTCGGTCGGCTTCGGCGTCGCGATCGTGATGCCGGCCGGGATCGGATAGTTCACGTCGTGCGAGAAGCCGAGCTGCAGGTTGAGCTGCTTGCCCTGCACCGCCGCGCGATAACCGACACCGGTGATCTCGAGCTTCTCCTCGAAGCCCTTGGTCACCCCGGTCACCAGGTTGGCGACCTGGGTCCGCGACGTGCCCCACATCGACCGCGCGCGCTTGGTTTCGTTGCGCGGCGCGACCTTCACGCCAGCCTTGTCCAGCGTGACGGTCACTTCGTCGGGCAGCACGATCTGCATCGCGCCCTTGGGGCCCTTCACCTTGACGGTCTGGCCTTCGACATTGGCGGTGACGCCGGACGGAACCGGAACCGCTTTTTTACCGATGCGCGACATTAGAACACCGTGCAGATGATTTCGCCGCCGACATTGGCGTCGCGGGCGTCATGATCGGCCATCACGCCCTTCGGGGTCGACAGAATGGCGATACCGAGGCCGTTGTTGACGCGCGGCAGCGCCTTCACCGAGGCGTAGACGCGCCGTCCGGGCTTGGACACCCGCTCGATCTCGCGGATCACCGGCTCGCCGTCGAAATATTTCAGCTCGATCTCCAGCTCGCTGCGCCCGCCCGCATGCGCCACGCTGGCATAGCCGCGGATGAAGCCTTCCGTCTTGAGCACCTCGCAAACGCGTTCGCGCTGCTTGGAGCCCGGCATCGAAACCTTGGACTTGTTGCGCATCTGCGCGTTGCGGATGCGGGCGATCATATCGCCGATCGGATCGTTCACGGACATCTCGCTGCCCTCCTCACCAGCTCGACTTCACAAGGCCCGGGATGAGGCCCTTGGAGCCGAGTTCGCGCAGCGCGATACGGCTGAGTTTGTGCTTGCGGTAGAAAGCGCGCGGCCGACCGGAGAGCTCGCAACGATTGCGGATGCGCGTGCGCGACGAATTGCGCGGCAATTCGGCGAGCTTCAGCGTCGCCGCGAAGCGATCCTCCACCGGCAGGTCCTTGTCCTGTACGATCGCCTTGAGCTTCGCCCGGCGGCTGGCGAACTGCTTCGCCATCTTCCGCCGCCGGTTGTTCTTCTCGATCGAACTTTTCTTCGCCATTACAGTTGCTCCTTGCGTTTCCGCGTCTGAGGGGTGGCGCCCCTCACTGCCGGAACGGGAAGTTGAAAGCCGTGAGCAGCGCGCGCGCTTCCTCGTCGGTTCGCGCGTTCGTGCAGACGGTGATGTCCATGCCCCAGCTATCGGTGACCTTGTCGAAATCGATCTCCGGGAAAACGATGTGTTCCTTGATGCCGAGCGAGTAGTTGCCGCGGCCGTCGAAGCTCTTCGGGTTGAGCCCGCGGAAGTCGCGGATGCGCGGCAGCGCGATGTTCACCAGGCGGTCGAGGAAGTCGTACATGCGCTTCTTGCGCAAGGTGACCTTGCAGCCGATCGCCTGGCCGTCGCGCAGCTTGAAGGTCGCGATCGATTTGCGCGACTTGGTGATCACGGCCTTCTGGCCGGCGATCAGCGTCAGGTCGGCGGCCGCGTTGTCCACCTTCTTGCGGTCCGCGACGCCCTCGCCGATGCCCATGTTGAGGACGATCTTGGTGATCGCCGGGATCTGCATCGGGTTGGCGTAGCCGAACTTCTCTTTCATCTGCTCGCGCACGACCTTGTCGTAGTGCACGCGCAGACGCGCCACGTAATCCTTCTGCTCGGCCACGTGGGCGGTCTTGCCCTCGCCGGCGCCCTTCGCCGCCCGGCCGGCGCCCTTCCCGGCGCCTTCCTTGGCGGGCTTGGCAGCCTTGGCCTTCTTGGTCTCGGTGTTCGCTTGCGTATCAGCCATCAGATCTCGACTCCCGAGCGTTTGGCGAAGCGCACTTTCTTGCGGCTATCGCCCTCGCCGATGAACTTGAACCCGACGCGCGTCGGCTTGCCGTCCTTGGGGTCGGCGAGCGCGAGGTTGGACAGATGGATCGGGCTCTCCTTCGAGATGATCCCGCCTTCCTGCTGCGCGGTCTGGCGCTGGTGGCGCTTGACCATGTTCACGCCGCGCACGATGGCGCGGTCTTCGCGCGGACGCACCTCCACCACCTCGCCGGTGCGGCCCTTGTCGCGGCCGGCGAGGACCACGACCTTGTCGCCTTTACGGATCTTGGCAGCCATCAGAGCACCTCCGGGGCCAGCGAGATGATCTTCATGTGGTTCTTCGCGCGCAACTCGCGCGGAACCGGCCCGAAGATACGGGTGCCGACCGGCTCCATCTGCGGGTTGATCAGCACGGCAGCGTTGCGGTCGAAGCGGATCACCGAGCCGTCGGCGCGCTTGATGTCCTTGGAGATGCGCACCACCACGGCCTTCATCACGTCGCCCTTCTTGACGCGGCCGCGCGGGATCGCCTCCTTCACCGAGACGACGATGACGTCGCCGATGGTGGCGTATTTGCGCTTTGAGCCGCCCAGCACCTTGATGCACATGACACGGCGCGCGCCGGAATTGTCCGCCACGTCGAGGTTGGTTTGCATCTGAATCATGATGCGGCTCTCGTTCTCGTTATGCGCTCAGCGCGGAAAGTCGAATTGCGCATGGCGCCTATTGCACTTTCTGTTTCTTCTCGCCCCGGATCACTTCCCAGCACTTGAGCTTGGAAATGGGCCGGCGCTCCTCGATCCACACCACGTCCCCGACCGAGAACTCGTTGGCCTCGTCGTGAGCGTGGTAGTTTTTCGAGCGGCGGATCGTCTTCTTCATCGTCGGGTGCGTGAAACGCCGGTCCACGCGCACGACCACCGTCTTGTCCTGCTTGTCGCTTACGACGACGCCATGAAGCGTGCGTTTCGGCATCTCGTAACCCCTTACTTCGTCTTGTCGGCGCCGGCGGCGGCGCGCTTCTGGGCGGCAATGGTCTTCATACGCGCGATGTCGCGGCGGATCGTGCGCACGCGCGAAGTGTTCTCGAGCTGGCCGGTGGCCCGCTGAAAGCGCAGGTTGAACTGCTCCTTCTTCAGCTTGAGGACTTCCTCGTCGAGCTGGTCGAGCGTCATCGCTCTTACGTCGGCGGATTTCATGGGCGTCACTCGGCGATACGTTCGATGAAACGAGTCTTGATCGGCAGCTTCGCAGCGGCCAGCGTCAGAGCTTCCTTCGCGATTCCGAGCGGAATGCCGTCGACCTCGAACAGGATGCGGCCGGGCTTGACGCGCACCACCCACAATTCGGGCGAGCCCTTGCCTTTGCCCATGCGCACTTCGATCGGCTTCTTCGACACCGGAACGTCGGGAAACACGCGGATCCAGACGCGGCCCGCACGCTTCATGAAGCGGGTGAGCGCGCGGCGCGCGGCCTCGATCTGGCGCGCGGTGACGCGCTCGGGTTCCAGCGCCTTGAGGCCGTATTGGCCGAAGGCGAGCGTGGTGCCGCTGGTGGCGACCCCGTTGATGCGGCCTTTGTGGGCCTTGCGAAACTTTGTGCGCTTCGGTTGCAGCATGACTTAGTTACCTAATCGTCCTCTCCGGCGCTTCAGGCCGCGCCTTCACGGCGCGGGCGCCCCGAGTCGCCTTCGGCGAGCTTCTTGTCCTGGGCCATCGGATCGTGCTCGAGGATCTCGCCCTTGAAGATCCAGACCTTGACGCCGCAGGTGCCGTAGGTGGTGAAGGCAGTCGCGGTGCCGTAGTCGACGTCGGCGCGCAGCGTGTGCAGCGGCACGCGACCCTCGCGGTACCATTCAAGGCGCGCGATTTCGGCGCCGCCGAGGCGGCCCGAGCAGTTGATACGGATGCCCTCGGCGCCCAGACGCATCGCCGACTGCACGGCGCGCTTCATGGCGCGACGGAAGGCCACGCGGCGTTCGAGCTGCTGCGCGATCGATTCGGCGACCAGCTTGGCGTCGAGCTCCGGCTTGCGGATTTCGACGATGTTGATGACCACGTCCGAGTCGGTGAGCTTGGCGACCGAGCGGCGCAGCTTCTCGATGTCGGCGCCCTTCTTGCCGATCACCACGCCCGGACGCGCCGAGTGGATGGTGACGCGGCACTTCTTGTGCGGACGCTCGATCACGATGTGCGACACCGCCGCCTGCTTGAGCTGCTTCATCAGCTCCTCGCGGATCTTGATGTCCTCGTGCAGCAGCGTGCCGTATTCGGCCTTGCCGGCGAACCAGCGCGAATCCCAGGTGCGGTTGATCCCGAGACGCAGCCCGACCGGATTGATTTTTTGACCCATCGTAAACTCCTCAGGCCTGAGCCTGCGTCTCGACCTGACGCACGACGATGGTCAGGTGAGAGAACGGCTTGAGAATCTTGCCCACCCGGCCGCGGCCGCGCGGGGAGAAGCGCTTGATCACCAGCGCCTTTCCGACATGCGCCTCGGAGACGACGAGATCGTCGACGTCGAGGTCGTGATTGTTCTCGGCGTTGGCGATCGCCGATTCGAGGCACTTGCGCACGTCCTTGGCGATACGCTTGCGCGAGAATTCCAGGTCGGCGAGCGCGCTCGCCACCTTCTTGCCGCGGATCATCTGCGCGACAAGGTTGAGCTTCTGCGGAGAGACCCGCAGCATCTTGGATACCGCCTTGGCCTCGTTCTCGGGGAGGTCCCGTTCGCGTGCGCGCTTGCCCATGACTTAATCTCTCAATCCCTGCCTTACGAGCGCTTCGCCTTGCGGTCGGAGGTATGCCCGTAGAAAATCCGGGTCGGCGAGAACTCGCCGAACTTGTGACCGACCATTTCCTCGGTCACCAGCACCGGAACGTGCTTCTGCCCGTTGTAGACGCCGAAAGTCAGCCCGACGAACTGCGGCAGAATGGTCGAGCGCCGGCTCCAGATCTTGATCACCTCGTGACGGCCCGACGCGCGCGAGGCTTCCGCTTTCTTCAGCAGATAACCGTCGACGAAGGGGCCCTTCCACACTGAGCGGGTCATAACTTCGATCTCTACTTCTGTTTCTTGCGTTCGTGACGGCTGACCACGATGAACTTCGAGGTCCGCTTGTTCTTGCGCGTCTTCTTGCCCTTGGTCGGGAAGCCCCAGGGGGTAACCCAGTGCCCGCCGCCCTTGGTGCGGCCACCGTGCGGGTGGTCGACCGGGTTCATGGTGATGCCGCGGTTGTGCGGCATGCGGCCCTTCCAACGCTGACGGCCGGCCTTGCCGATCGTCGTATTCATGTTGTCCGGGTTCGACACCGCGCCCACGGTCGCCATGCAGCGGCCATGTACGAGGCGCTGCTCGGAGGTCGACAGCCGCAGGATGACGTAATCCTGGTCGCGGCCGACGATCTGCACATAGGTGCCGGCGGAACGAGCGAGCTGGCCGCCCTTGCCGATCTTGAGCTCGACATTGTGCACGATCGTCCCGACCGGGATGTTGCCGATCGGCAGCGCGTTGCCCGGCTTGATGTCGGCCTTCTCGGACGAGATCACGGTGTCGCCGGGCGCCAGGCGCTGCGGCGCCAGGATATAGGCCAGTTCGCCGTCCTCGTACTTGATCAGCGCGATGAACGCGGTGCGGTTCGGATCGTATTCGAGCCGCTCGACCGTCGCCGGCACGTCCATCTTGTTGCGCCGGAAGTCGATCCGACGATAGGCCTGCTTGTGGCCGCCGCCGCGGAAACGCGAGGTGATGCGGCCGGTGTTGTTGCGGCCGCCGGTCGAGCTCTGGCCCTCGGTGAGCGCCTTGACGGGCGCACCCTTGTAAAGCCCCGAGCGGTCGACGATGACCAGGTGCCGTTGGCTCGGCGTGGTCGGATTGTAGGTTTTCAACGCCATCGAACCGCTCCCTTACAATCCGGTGGTCACGTCGATGCGGTGGCCCTCTTCGAGGGTCACGATCGCGCGTTTGACGTCGGACTGCCGACCGATCTTGTTCTTGAACGCCTTCACCTTGCCCTGACGGACCAGCGTGTTGACGCTCTTGACCTTGACGTCGAACAGCTTCTCGACCGCTTCCTTGATCTGCGGCTTGGTCGCGGTCTTGGCGACCTTGAACATGACCTGGTTGTGCTCCGAGGCCATGGTCGCCTTCTCGGTGATCACCGGGGCGACGATGATGTCGTAGTGACGGGGATCGCTGGTGCTCATTTGAACCGCGCCTCCAGCGCTTCCACCGCCGCCTTGGTCAGGACCAGCGTCTTGCGCCGCAGAATGTCGTACACGTTGATGCCCTGCACCGGCAGCACATCGATGTTGGGAATGTTGCGCGCCGCCGTGCGGAAGTTCTCCTCGACCTCCGCGCCGTCGACGATCAGCGCATTCTCGAGGCCGAGCTTGCCGAAGCGAGCCGCCAGCGCCTTGGTCTTGGCGTCCTGCAGGGACGCCTTGTCGAGCACCAGGATGCCGCCGTCCTTGGCCTTCGACGAGAGCGCGTGACGCAGCGCCAGCGCCCTCACCTTCTTCGGCAGGTCGATGGCATGGCTGCGCACCACTGGACCAAAGGCGCGGCCACCGCCGCGGAACTGCGGGACGCGCGCGGAGCCGTGACGGGCGCCGCCGGTGCCCTTCTGACCGTACATCTTCTTGCCGGTACGCCAGACCTCGCTGCGGTCCTTGGCTTTGTGCGTGCCGCGCTGACGCTTGGCGAGCTGCCAGTTGACGCAGCGCTGGATGATGTCGGCGCGCGGCTCGAGGCCGAAGATCGCTTCCGACAGGCTCACCGAGCCCGCCTCGCCGCCGTCAAGAGTGGTGATCTTCAATTCCATATCACGCGCCCTCCTGCTGGGCGGGAGCCTCCGCGGCCGTCTCGGCCAGGCGGAACTTGCCCGGCTTCGGCGCATCCTTCGGCAGCGGCTTCTTGATGGCGTCGCGCACGGTGATCCAGCCGCCCTTGGCGCCGGGCACCGCGCCCTCGACCAGGATGAGGCCGCGCTCGACGTCGAGCTGCACCACCTTGAGATTGAGCGTGGTCACCCGCTCGACACCCATGTGTCCCGGCATCTTCTTGTTCTTGAAGGTCTTGCCCGGATCCTGACGGCCGCCGGTCGAACCGATCGAACGGTGCGAAATCGACACGCCGTGCGAGGCGCGCAGGCCGCCGAAATTCCAGCGCTTCATGCCGCCGGCATAGCCCTTACCGATCGAGATGCCGGTGACGTCCACGAACTGGCCGGGCACGAAATGATCGGCGGTGATCTCGGCGCCGACCGGAATCATCGCATCGTCGCTGACGCGGAATTCCGCGAGCTTGCGCTTGGGCTCGACGCTGGCCTTGGCGAAATAGCCACGGTCGCCCTTGCTCATGTTGTTGGTACGGCGCGGGCCCGAGCCGAGCTGCAGGGCGACGTAGCCGTTCTTGTCCTTGGTGCGGTGGGCCACGACCTGGCACTGCGCCAGACGCAGCACCGTGACCGGAACATGCTCACCGCTCTCGGTGAACACCCGGGTCATCCCGACCTTCTGTGCGACAACTCCAGTACGCATCATGGGTCCCCACGCGGCTTAGAGCTTGATCTCGACGTCGACACCGGCGGCCAGGTCGAGCTTCATCAGCGCGTCCACGGTCTGCGGCGTCGGGTCGACGATGTCCAAGAGGCGCTTGTGCGTGCGCATCTCGAACTGTTCGCGGCTCTTCTTGTCGATGTGCGGCGAACGATTCACCGTGAACTTCTCGATCTTGGTCGGCAGCGGAATCGGCCCACGGACCTGAGCGCCGGTGCGCTTGGCCGTGTTCACGATCTCGCGCGTCGACGCATCGAGGATGCGGTGGTCGAACGCCTTGAGCCGGATCCGGATATTCTGGCCGTTCATTTTGGTTTCTCTTCTCGACTGTCATCACTCGTTCAAACGAGTGATCCAGTATTCACTAGCGCCTCAGTTGGCCCGCGACCTGCGGGATACTGGGTCCCCCGCTTGCGCGGGGGACGACAGCAAGTACCTTCCTTACTCGATGATGCTCGCCACGACGCCGGCGCCGACGGTGCGGCCGCCCTCGCGAATGGCGAAGCGGAGCTTCTCTTCCATGGCGATCGGCACGATCAGGTGCACTTCCATCGCCACGTTGTCGCCCGGCATCACCATTTCCGTGCCCTGCGGCAGGTGCACGACACCGGTCACGTCGGTGGTGCGGAAATAGAACTGCGGACGATAGTTGGTGAAGAACGGGGTGTGACGGCCGCCCTCTTCCTTGGTCAGGATGTAGGCCTCGGCCTTGAACTTGGTGTGCGGCTTGACCGAACCCGGCTTGCACAGCACCTGGCCGCGCTCGACTTCCTCGCGCTTGGTGCCGCGCAGCAGGCAGCCGATGTTGTCGCCGGCCTGGCCCTGGTCGAGCAGCTTGCGGAACATTTCGACGCCGGTGACGGTGGTCTTCTGCGTCGGCTTGATGCCGACGATTTCGACTTCCTCGCCGACCTTGACGATGCCGCGCTCGACGCGGCCGGTGCAGACGGTGCCGCGGCCGGAGATCGAGAACACGTCTTCCACCGGCATCAGGAACGGCTGGTCGATCGGACGGTCGGGCTGCGGGATGTATTCGTCAACCGCGCGCATCAGCTCGAGGATCGCTTCCTTGCCGATCTTTTCGTCGGTGCCTTCCAGCGCCTTGAGCGCCGAACCCTTGACGATCGGGATCTTGTCGCCCGGGAAGTTGTACTTCGACAGCAGCTCGCGGACTTCCAGCTCGACCAGCTCGAGCAGTTCCGGATCGTCGACCATGTCGACCTTGTTCATGAACACGACGAGCGCCGGCACGCCGACCTGGCGGGCGAGCAGGATGTGCTCGCGGGTCTGCGGCATCGGGCCGTCGGCGGCGGAGACGACGAGAATGGCGCCGTCCATCTGCGCCGCGCCGGTGATCATGTTCTTCACATAGTCGGCGTGGCCGGGGCAGTCGACGTGCGCGTAGTGGCGCTTCTCGGTCTCGTATTCCACGTGCGCGGTCGAGATGGTGATGCCGCGCGCCTTCTCTTCCGGCGCCTTGTCGATCTGGTCGTAGGCGGTGAAGGTGGCGCCGCCCGTCTCAGCCAGGACCTTGGTGATCGCCGCCGTCAGCGTGGTCTTGCCGTGGTCGACGTGACCAATCGTGCCGATATTGCAGTGCGGCTTGGTGCGCTGGAATTTCTCTTTTGCCATGGAACTCTCCGTTCAGATCCTTCTGGTTGCGACCGTCGCGCGGGTTAAGCGAACTTCTTCTGCACTTCGGCCGACACGTTCGCGGGCAGCTCGGCGTAGTGATCGAATTGCATGGTGAAAGTCGCGCGGCCCTGCGACATGGACCGCAGATTGTTGACATAGCCGAACATGTTCATCAGCGGCACCATCGCGTTGATGACGTTGGCGTTGCCGCGCATGTCCTGGCCCTGAATCTGGCCGCGCCGCGAGTTGAGATCGCCGATGACCGAGCCGGTATAGTCTTCCGGCGTCACCACCTCGACCTTCATGATCGGCTCGAGCAGGACAGGCTTGGCTTTCTGCAGCGCCTCGCGCAGGCACTGGCGCGCGCAGATTTCGAACGCGAGCGCCGACGAGTCGACGTCGTGATATTTTCCGTCGATCAACCGGACCTTGAGGTCGACCACCGGGAAGCCGGCGAGAACGCCGGAACCGATAACCGATTCGAGGCCCTTTTCCACGCCCGGGATGTACTCCTTCGGCACCGCGCCGCCGACGATTTCGTTTTCGAACTCGAAGGGTTGGCCGGGCTCGGTCGGCTCCAGCACGATCTTGATCGCCGCGAACTGACCGGAACCGCCGGTCTGCTTCTTGTGCGTATATTCGTGCTCGACCTGGCGGGTGATCTTCTCGCGGAAGGCCACCTGCGGCGCGCCGATATTGGCGTCGACCTTGTAGGTGCGCTTGAGGATGTCGACCTTGATGTCGAGATGCAGTTCGCCCATGCCCTTGAGGATGGTCTGGCCGCTTTCCTGGTCGGTGGACACGCGGAAGGACGGATCCTCGGCCGCGAGCTTGGCGAGCGCGACGCCCAGCTTTTCCTGATCGGCCTTCGACTTCGGCTCGATCGCGATCTCGATCACCGGCTCCGGAAATTCCATCTTCTCGAGGATGACCGGATGGGCGGGGTCGCAGAGCGTGTCGCCCGTGCGCGTCTCCTTCAGGCCGGCCAGCGCGACGATGTCGCCGGCATAGGCTTCCTTGATGTCCTCGCGGTTGTTCGCATGCATCAGCAGCATGCGGCCGATCCGCTCCTTGCGCTCCTTCGTGGAGTTGATCACGCCGGTGCCGCTCTGCAGGATGCCCGAATAGATGCGGCAGAAGGTGATGGTGCCGACGAAGGGGTCGTCCATGATCTTGAAGGCGAGCAGCGCGAGCGGCTCGCTGTCGGACGACTTGCGCAGCACCTCGTTGCCCTTGTCGTCGGTGCCCTTGATCGCGGGCACGTCGACCGGCGACGGCAGATAGTCGACCACGGCGTCGAGCAGCGGCTGCACGCCCTTGTTCTTGAAGGCCGAGCCGCACAGCACCGGGAAGAACGCGCCGGTGATCACCGCCTTGCGGATGAGTCGCTTGAGCGTCGCCTCGTCCGGCTCCTTGCCCTCGAGATAGGCGGTCATGACATCGTCGTCGAGCTCGACGGCGGCCTCCACCAGCATCTCGCGGTATTCCTTGGCCTGATCGACAAGCTCGGCCGGGATATCGACGTCCTGATACTTGGCGCCGAGGGACTCATCGTCCCAAATCACGCCCTTCATGCGCACGAGGTCGACGAGGCCCTTGAAATTGCTCTCCGCGCCGATCGGCAGCTGGATCGCCACCGGCTTGGCGCCGAGGCGGGTCTTGATGTCGTCGAGGCACTTGAAGAAGTCCGCGCCGATCTTGTCCATCTTGTTGGCGAAGACGATACGCGGAACCTTGTACTTGTCGCCCTGGCGCCAAACCGTCTCGGTCTGCGGCTCGACGCCCTGGTTGGAGTCGAGCACGCACACGGCGCCGTCGAGCACGCGCAGCGAACGCTCGACCTCGATGGTGAAGTCGACGTGGCCGGGAGTGTCGATGATGTTCAGGCGCTTGCCCTGCCAGAACGCGGTGGTCGCGGCGGACGTAATGGTGATGCCGCGCTCCTGCTCCTGCTCCATCCAGTCCATCGTCGCGGCGCCTTCGTGCACTTCGCCGATCTTGTGGCTCTTGCCGGTGTAATAGAGAATCCGCTCAGTCGTCGTCGTCTTCCCGGCATCGATGTGGGCCATGATGCCGAAATTGCGGTAGTCCTCGATGGCGTGACTGCGTGGCATGGGGATCCGTTCCTGAAATTCGTTGCGCCGCCGTTACCAGCGGTAGTGCGAGAAGGCCCGGTTGGCTTCCGCCATTTTATGGGTGTCCTCGCGCTTCTTGACGGCGTTTCCCCTGTTGTTCGACGCGTCGAGCAGTTCGGCCGAAAGCCGCTCGGTCATCGTGCGTTCGTTGCGACCGCGCGCCGCCGCGATGATCCAGCGAATGCCGAGGGCCTGCCGGCGCGACGACCGCACTTCGACCGGCACCTGGTAGGTGGCGCCACCGACGCGCCGCGAGCGCACCTCGATCGAGGGCATCACATTGTCGAGCGCCTGCTGGAACACGCTGAGCGGGTTCTGCTTGGTCTTGGCCTCGATCGTCTCGAGCGCGCCGTAGACGATCGATTCGGCGACCGACTTCTTGCCGTCGTACATGATGGCATTCATGAACTTGCTGACGACGATATTGCCGAACTTCGGGTCCGGGATGATCTCGCGCTTCTCGGCGGCGTGACGGCGGGACATGACGCTGATCCTCGATTATTTCGGACGCTTCGCGCCGTACTTGGAACGGCGCTGCTTGCGGTTCTTGACGCCCTGCGTGTCGAGCACGCCGCGCAGGATGTGGTAACGCACGCCCGGCAGGTCCTTGACGCGGCCGCCGCGGATCATCACCACCGAGTGCTCCTGGAGGTTATGCCCCTCGCCCGGGATGTAGCCGATCACCTCGAAACCGTTGGTCAGACGGACCTTGGCCACCTTGCGCAGCGCGGAGTTCGGCTTCTTCGGCGTCGTCGTATAGACACGCGTGCAGACGCCCCGCTTCTGCGGAGAGGCCTGCAGGGCCGGCACCTTGTTGCGCGCCTTCAGCGGCTGCCGCGGATTGGCAATCAACTGGTTGATCGTTGGCATCGTAAGCCTTCGTACCCTTCGTTTGGGCTCGCGCCCGGAATCGTCCGCGGGGCATAGGCCCCGCCTCTTGATCTCGTGCGGGCAAGCACAAACCCGCCCGTTTTGGGCTGTTCGCCCCGGCATCCTCGCGCGCTTTTCCACGCGCAAAACGAAATCGCGCCATCCGCTTGAACCGCGGGGGCGCTTTCCCGTTCCGGACAGCCGTTGCCCGCGCACCTTGCGGAGGCGGGCGAAACGGCCAGTCACTTCGAAATCCTGACAGCGGCTGTCAGAGGCAGCGTCTGAGCTTCATTGGTCGAGGCATTGGCGCCGGCACAAACAATGAGAAAACTCGCGTTATCTCAAAGGCTTGGCCGAACGGGCCGTTCCGAACAAGCGAAGCTCACCGCCTGCCGTAAAGTGTGGCGTATGTATCGGTGGGATTCGTCCAAGTCAAGGTGAAAAGGGCTGAAATAACCCGCGTTCGCGAGCGTTTCGTCGCTTTGGACCACTTGCCCCCGCCGGATGCCGCAACTGCGCGAAAACTACCCGTTTCGGCCGCGTCCGCTGTCAGGCGGCCTCCGCCGCACGCTCCAAGACGGCCATCAGTTTCGTTTGGCAGCCGACGCCGGTCTTGGTCAAGACCCGTTCGAGCACCCGGCGGGTCGTTTTTTCGGGGATTCGGAGGCGTCTGGACGCCTCGCCGGGCGGCAGGCCCGATGCCGCCAGGGCCGCGACTCGGGCTTCGCCGAGTGTCAGGCCCAGCAAGTCGCGCAGCAGGGCCGGATCGGTGAGCCCTTGCCCCCCGGACTCGATCACGATCACGATGGCCTGGGCGCGCGCCAGGAGCTCATCCGAACCCGCGCTGGCCCCCGCTCGCATGGGCAGTACAAAGCCGACGATCGGACGCTCCGAACTGGGGCGCGGCAGCAGAATCGGTCTTGGATCGGCGATCGCGCCGCCCGGGCCCGCACGCAACGCAGCTTCAATGGCCGAGTCGAATTCGGGCCTCTTTCGCAGCGAACTCGCCGTGATCCGGGCGTTGGTCAGCGCAAGTCCGTCGCCCAGGAGCCGGTTGCCGGCCGAATTGGAGAAAATGACGACGCCACGCCGATCGAGCAGGAATATCCCGCCGGCGAGCCCGGCGAGCGCGCCGCGCAAGCCGCCGTCGGCCATTTCCCGGCCGATGAGCTGGCCGCCGAGCCGCAAGGCATTTTCCACGTGCCGCCCCAGCCGCAAGAGCAGCAGTTGCTCCGCGCGGCTGAATGCGCGCTTCTCGCTCGAACGCTGAACGCTGACGATACAGACCGTGTGCGGATCGGGCGAAATGTTGACCGATGCCGACCAGCGCAGGCCGAATTTGGCGAGAAACTTCGTATAGAACGGATGGCTCGCCATCTCGTCGGCCGATACCAGGTGCTCGTCGGTGATGACATCGCGGAATGCGAAAAAACCGCATTCGTCCGCGCGTGTCGTGCGAATATCGAGGCGATGCCATTGACCGCCGTAGTCATCGGCGGCGGCCGCAAGACTGGGCGAAACAATGGCGACAAAACGCCCGTCGTCGCGACGATAGGTGAGACTGGCGCCGACATCGTCGAACACGCCGGCAATCGCGGCAAGCGCGGCCGGCCAGCCCGCGGGCGCGGCCGCCGCGCCATAAATCGCTTCCACAGCCGCGATCAACGGATCGCCGCCCGCTCCCTCGCGTATCACTCCCGTCCGCTCCACCCTTTGCGAATGGTTACGAGTGTTATCATCCGCTCGGCACCGACCCGAAGCAAGTACCGGCCGAGCGGGATGCGCGGGATTTATATGGATTTAATGCACGGCCAATTGCGCTTGGCCGTTTCTGCTTGAAACATGGGACCGGCGTCACGGCCGAAAAAGAACGGCGGCCCTTTCGTCATGAAAAGGCCGCCGCATGAAAATGGGCGACGCGAGATCGCCCCGTTGGAGGATTCAGCGAACCCGAAGTCGCCAAGAGGGCAGCGGCCGACCGACCGCTGTCTGCCCTCGCGAACCCGGTTGCGCGACAAACCCATGCCTTGCCGACCGCCGATGCGTCGCCCCCCAATTGGGGGCCTTGTCAAAGACAAGTCCGGAACAGGAGCGTGGCCGACCGGCCTCGTCGCAACAGCCTGTCCCAGCGAATTCGGGCGGCGGCAGGCGCCGTCAAAGGCCGAGCCGCAACGGGGCCACGTCAGCAATGCGACATGGAAGAGCCATACCGGCACGCCAGCAAGCCTGTGCGGCACCTCGCCAGCCTTGCGGCTCCGGGGGTGACGATTGCGCCGCCGAGAGCACGGCCGAAAAGGACCGCCAAGACGCGCAAGCGCATCAGTCGGCACTTCGAAATTTCAGCCATTATAGCTATGCCGCTCGCCGACGCTTCATCCAACACGCCTTGCGCCGCTGTGACATTCCAGTGGTTTTGAGAGCGGGGCGAGAGCACGCGATCCGCGGCGCTATCCCCAAATGGCGACAACACTCGCATGCGGCCCTTGCTGCCGGCGGATCGACACGAATGGCTGGGGGATCGAACGAGCTTGCCAGTCTTGCGGCGAGAGGTGTCCGAGCCGCAGTACATAGGCACGGTGTCGCCGTCGCCGACAGATCTGCGCGCTGTCAGGCGACCGGGCGCGTCATCTCAGCACCATTTTCGTCAACAGCGCGGCCAGTTCGCTCTGGCGCGAGACGCCGGTCTTCGCGAACACGCGTTTGAGCGCGGTGCGCGCGGTCTCTTCGGCGATGCCGAGCTTCTCGGCCGCCTCGCGCGGTGGAATTCCGGCACCGATCAGCGCGGCCACCCTCGCCTCGCCGAGCGTGAGCCCGAGCACGTCGCGCACGACGGCAGGATCGGCCGGCTCATCCGACCGGGGATCGATAATCAGCACGATCGCGCGGGTATGGGTGAGGAATTGGACCGCCGGCATCGGGTCCGCCGCGACCGGCAGCACGTAGACGGCGAGCGGCCTCGCCGAATTCTGGCGCTGGATCAGGATCGGTTTCGGCTCGCGGACGATATCGGACGGCTCGGCGCGGATCATACGATCGAGTATATCCTCGAGCGCGCCGCGCTCGGCGGAATCGCCGACCAGCAGCCGTTCATTGACGACCGCAATGCCGTCACCGAGCAATCGCTCACCGGCCGGATTCGCAAACACGACCCGCTTGAGCGCGTCGAGCGCGAACACGCCGATGCCGAGCCTCGTCAGAGCCTCGCCCAGGCCGAGCTTGGCGACTTCGGCATCGAACAGCCGAATGCTCAGACGCAGCGCCTTTTCGACGTGGCGGCCAAGGCGCGTCGCGAGCGCAAGTTCGTCGGCGGAATGCGGCGGCCGCTCACCGCCGCGCTGGATCGCGATTGCGACCGAAATATGCGGATCGGGCGCGACACCGATCGCGGCGCGCCACCGCAGGCCATGCTTCGCGCAGAACTCCGTGTAGAACGGATGCGTCCGCATCTCCTCGTCGGATACCGCGTCGAAATCCGTGCCGGCGTCGCTGCGCAGCCAAAGCGCCCGCTCGACCGCGCGCTGCGACGGGAGATCGCGCAGGTACCATTGGTTTTCTTCATAATCGCGCTGCGCTTCGACGAGCGTGGGCGAGACGATGGTGCCGAAGCCGCCATCGTCGCGCCGCCAGATCAGAATCGCTCCGACATCGCCGAGACTATCGGCAATTTTCTGCAGCGCGAGCGGCCATCGCGACGGATCGGGCGCGGCCTCATAAATCGCCTCGACCGCCGCGACGAACGCTTCGCCGGCGGCAATATTGTTGTCGTTCATCGTTCCCCAGCCCCGCAAGGAGCGATCCCCCAGACCATCATCAATGGGGAATTGCACAGCCGCAAGAGGCAGAGCGGCTCTATGGATGCGGGCTTTCCGGCCAACGCACGCGTCCCGGCCCGGAAGCCTGGCGCGCCGGTTTCGCGACACCGAATGAAAAAGGGCCGCCCCGAGGGACGACCCTTTCGCTTCGCTTGTGTCGGTGGACGGCCTATTCGGCCGCCGGCAGCGCGGGCGTTTCCGCCGGAGCCGCCGCCGCCTTCGCGGCCGCCTCCTTCTCGCGCTCCTCCAGGATGAGCGCGTCGCGCTTGGTCGCCACCTCGCGCAGCTGGTTCATCATGGCGCCGGTTCCGGCCGGGATCAGGCGGCCGACGATGACGTTCTCCTTGAGCCCGTCGAGCGTGTCCGCCTTGCCGTTGACGGCGGCCTCGGTGAGCACGCGCGTGGTCTCCTGGAACGACGCCGCCGAGATGAACGAGCGCGTCTGCAGGCTCGCCTTGGTGATGCCGAGCAGCACCGGGTGGCCCACCGCCGGCTTCTTGCCGGCCTCCACCGCCTTCTCGTTGATCTCGTCGAGCTCGATGCGATCGACCTGCTCGCCCTGCAGGAGATCGGTCTCGCCGGCGTCGTCGATCTCGACCTTCTGCAGCATTTGGCGAACGATCACCTCGATGTGCTTGTCGTTGATGGCGACGCCCTGCAGCCGGTAGACCTCCTGGATCTCGTTGACCAGATAGGCCGCGAGTTCCTCGACGCCGCGGATGGCGAGAATGTCGTGCGGGGCGGGATTGCCCTCGACGATATAGTCGCCCTTCTCGATGACGTCGCCGTCCTGAAGGTGGATGTGCTTGCCCTTCGGGATCAGGTACTCGCGCGGCTCCTCGCTCTTGTCGGTCGGCTCGATGGTGATGCGGCGCTTGTTCTTGTAGTCCTTGCCGAAGCGCACGGTGCCGCCGATCTCGGCGATGATCGCCGCGTCCTTCGGCTTGCGCGCCTCGAACAGCTCCGCCACCCGCGGCAGACCGCCGGTGATGTCGCGCGTCTTGGCGCTTTCGGTCGGGATACGCGCGATCACGTCGCCGGCCTGCACATGGCCGCCCGGATCGACCGAGATCACCGCGTCGACCGCGAGCTGGTAGCGCGCCTCGCCGCCGCGGGCGAGCTTGAGGATCTTGCCGTCGCTGCCCTTGATCACGATGGCCGGACGCAGATCCTGCTGGCCGCGGCCCGCGCCGGTGCGCCAGTCGATGACCACGCGCTTGGCGATGCCGGTCGACTCGTCGAGCTGCTCGGACATCGACAGCCCGTCGACCAGGTCCTCGAACTCGATCGTGCCTTCGACCTCGGTCAGGATCGGCCTTGTGTAGGGATCCCACTCGGCGATGCGCTGGCCGCGCTTGATCATGTCGCCCTCGTCGACGCGCATGCGCGCGCCGTAGGGGATGCGGTGATGCGCGCGCTCGGTGCCGTCGGGGTCGACCACGGCCACGACCATGTTGCGCACCATCGCCACCGTTTCACCGTCCGAATTGCGGGCGATGCTGCGGCCCTTGATCTTGATCTTGCCGTCGAAGTTCGACTCGATGAACGACTGCTCGGAGATCTGCGCGGCGCCGCCGATATGGAACGTGCGCATGGTGAGCTGGGTGCCCGGCTCGCCGATCGACTGCGCGGCGATGACGCCGACCGCCTCGCCCATGTTCACCGGCGTACCGCGGGCGAGATCGCGCCCGTAGCAGGCCGCGCACACGCCGTTCTTCGACGCGCAGGTGAGCACCGAACGGATGCGCAGCTCCTGCACGCCGCCCTTCGTGATCGCATCGACCTCCGCCTCCTGCAGCAGCGTGCCGCGCGGGACGATGACCTTGCTGCTCGACGGATCCTTGACGTCCTCGGCGGTGGTGCGGCCGAGGATACGGGTCGCGAGCGACGCCACCACGGTGCCCGCGTCGATGATCGCGCGCACCTTGATGCCGCCGTCGGTGCCGCAGTCCGGCTCGGTGATGATGCAGTCCTGCGCCACGTCGACCAGACGCCGGGTCAGGTAACCCGAGTTCGCGGTCTTCAAGGCGGTGTCGGCGAGACCCTTGCGGGCGCCGTGCGTCGAGTTGAAGTACTCGAGCACCGACAGGCCTTCCTTGAAGTTCGAGATGATCGGGCTCTCGATGATCTCGCCCGAGGGCTTGGCCATCAGGCCGCGCATGCCGGCGAGCTGGCGCATCTGCGCCGGCGAGCCGCGCGCGCCGGAATGGGCCATCATGTAGATCGAGTTGACCTGCTGATCGCGGCCCAGCTCGTCCTTCTTGGTGGACGAGATCTCGCGCATCATCTCCTCGGCGATCTTGTCGGTCGCCTTCGACCAGGCGTCGACGACCTTGTTGTACTTCTCGCCCTGGGTGATCAGGCCGTCGTTGTACTGCTGCTCGAACTCCTTGGCGAGCTCGCGCGTGGTCTCGACGACGTCCCACTTCTTGGCCGGAACGACCATGTCGTCCTTGCCGAACGAAATGCCGGCCTTGAAGGCGTGATAGAAGCCGAGCGCCATGATGCGGTCGCAGAAGATGACCGTCTCCTTTTGACCGCAGTGGCGGTAGACGGTGTCGATCATTCCGGAGATTTCGCGCTTCGTCATCAGCTTGTTGACGATGTCGAATGGCGCCTTCACGCTCTTCGGCAGCACGTTGCCGAGCAGCACGCGGCCCGGCGTGGTGTCGTACCACCGCCTGAACGACTTGCCGTTCTCGTCCACGCCTTCCCAGCGATATTTGATCTTCGAGTGCAGCGTGATGATCTTCTCATGCAGCGCATGCTCGATCGACGACACGTCGCCGAACACCTTGCCCTCGCCCGGCATGCCGTCGCGCATCAGCGACAGGTAATACAGGCCGAGCACGATGTCCTGCGACGGCACGATGATCGGATGGCCGTTCGCCGGATGCAGGATGTTGTTGGTCGACATCATGAGCACGCGCGCTTCCAGCTGCGCTTCGAGCGACAGCGGAACGTGCACGGCCATCTGGTCGCCGTCGAAGTCGGCGTTGAAGGCCGCGCAGACCAGCGGGTGCAGCTGGATCGCCTTGCCCTCGATCAGCACCGGCTCGAAGGCCTGGATGCCGAGGCGGTGCAAGGTCGGCGCGCGGTTCAAGAGCACCGGATGCTCGCGGATCACCTCGTCGAGGATGTCCCAAACCTCCGGCTTCTCCTTCTCCACCAGTTTCTTGGCCTGCTTGACGGTGGTGGACAGACCCTTGGCGTCGAGCCGCGAATAGATGAACGGCTTGAACAGTTCGAGCGCCATCTTCTTCGGCAGGCCGCACTGGTGCAGCTTGAGCTCGGGGCCGACCACGATCACCGAACGGCCCGAATAGTCGACGCGCTTGCCGAGCAGGTTCTGCCGGAAGCGGCCCTGCTTGCCCTTGAGCATGTCGGCGAGCGACTTCAGCGGACGCTTGTTGGCGCCGGTGATGACGCGGCCGCGGCGGCCGTTGTCGAACAGCGCATCGACCGCTTCCTGCAGCATGCGCTTTTCGTTGCGGATGATGATGTCCGGCGCGCGCAGCTCGATCAGCCGCTTCAGGCGGTTATTGCGGTTGATGACGCGGCGATAGAGGTCGTTGAGGTCCGACGTGGCGAAGCGGCCCCCGTCGAGCGGCACCAGCGGGCGCAGGTCCGGCGGGATCACCGGCACGACCGTGAGGATCATCCATTCCGGCTTGTTGCCCGAGGCGATGAAGGCCTCGATCAGCTTCAGCCGCTTGGCGATCTTCTTTTTCTTGATGTCGCTGTCGGTTTCCCCCATCTCGGCGCGCAGTTCCGCCTGCAGCCGGTCGAGATCCATGCCCTTGAGCATCTCGCGGATCGCTTCCGCGCCGATCTGGGCGGTGAAGGAATCCGGGCCGAACTCCTCCTGCGCCTTGAGGTACTCGTCCTCGGAAAGGAGCTGACGGTCCTTGAGCGGGGTGAGCCCCGGCTCGAGCACGACGTAGTATTCGAAATACAGGATGCGCTCGAGGTCCTTGAGCGTCATGTCGAGCAGCATACCGATGCGGCTCGGCAGCGACTTCAGGAACCAGATGTGGGCGACCGGCGCGGCCAGTTCGATGTGGCCCATGCGCTCGCGCCGCACGCGGCTGAGCGTCACCTCGACCGAGCACTTCTCGCAGATGATGCCCTTGTACTTCATGCGCTTGTACTTGCCGCACAAGCACTCGTAATCCTTGATCGGCCCGAAGATGCGGGCGCAGAACAGGCCGTCGCGCTCGGGCTTGAAGGTGCGGTAGTTGATGGTTTCCGGCTTTTTGATCTCGCCGTAGGACCACGACAGAATCTTCTCCGGGCTCGCGATCGAGATCCGGATCTGGTCGAAGACCTGAGCCGGGGCCTGCGGGCTGAAGAGATTCATGATTTCCTGGTTCATCGCATTCTCCTTGGCCACCTCGATGGCCCGTCATTCTCTCCGTCGTCATGCCCCGCGATGGCGAGGCATCCAGTCATCACCGCCGCTGCGGGTTACTGGATCGTCCGCTTTCGCGGACGACGACAGCCAGGGCGAGCGGCGCGTGCGCCGCTCGCATCGCAGTTGATCACTCCGCCGCTTCCGCCGTCGGCTCGGCCGGCCGCTGCTTCGAATTGTGCAGGTCGACATTGAGGCCGAGCGAACGCATTTCCTTGACCAGCACGTTGAAGCTTTCCGGAATACCGGCTTCGAACGTGTCGTCGCCGCGCACGATCGCCTCGTAGACCTTGGTACGGCCGGCGACGTCGTCCGACTTCACCGTGAGCATTTCCTGCAAGGTGTAGGCGGCGCCATAGGCTTCGAGCGCCCACACTTCCATTTCGCCGAAACGCTGGCCGCCGAACTGGGCCTTGCCGCCGAGCGGCTGCTGGGTGACCAGCGAGTACGGGCCGATCGAACGCGCGTGGATCTTGTCGTCCACCAAGTGGTGCAGCTTGAGCATGTAGATGTAGCCCACCGTCACCTTGCGATCGAACGGCTCGCCGGTACGTCCGTCGTAAACGGTCGACTGACCCGACTTGTCGACGCCGGCGAGTTCGAGCATGTGCTCGATGTCCTTCTCCTTGGCGCCGTCGAACACGGGCGTCGCAATCGGCACGCCGTGACGCAAGTTGCCTCCGAGCTCGACGAGCTGGTCCTCGCTCAGCGACTTGATGGTCTCGTCCTCGCCATAGACCTTCTTGAGAATGTCCTTGAGCGGGCGCGAGTCATGCTTGCTGTTATAGGCGTCGACCGCCTGCCCGATCTTGAGCCCCAGGCCGGCGCAAGCCCAGCCGAGATGGGTCTCGAGAATCTGACCGACGTTCATGCGGCTCGGCACGCCGAGCGGGTTGAGCACGATGTCGACATGGGTGCCGTCCTCGAGGAACGGCATGTCCTCGATCGGCACGATCTTGGACACCACGCCCTTGTTGCCGTGACGGCCGGCCATCTTGTCGCCCGGCTGGATCTTGCGCTTCACCGCGACGAAGACCTTGACCATCTTCATCACGCCCGGCGGCAATTCGTCGCCGCGCTGCAGTTTCTCGACCTTGTCGAGGAAGCGCTGTTCCAGGAGCTTCTTCGACTCGTCGTACTGCTTCCGGATCGCCTCGATCTCGGCCATCAGCTTGTCGTTGGGCGAAGCGAACTGCCACCACTGCGAACGCGGATACTCGTCCAGCACCGCGCGGGTGATCTTGGAGTCCTTCTTGAAGCCCTTCGGCCCCGCAATGCCCTGGCGGCCTTCCAACAGCTCGGCCAGACGCCCGTAGACGTTGCGGTCGAGGATCGCCTGCTCGTCGTCGCGGTCCTTGGCGAGCCGCTCGATCTCTTCACGCTCGATCGCGAGCGCGCGCTCGTCCTTCTCGACGCCGTGACGGTTGAACACGCGCACTTCGACGACGGTGCCCTGCACGCCCGGCGGAACGCGCAACGAAGTGTCGCGCACGTCCGAGGCCTTCTCGCCGAAGATGGCGCGCAGCAGCTTTTCTTCCGGCGTCATCGGGCTTTCGCCCTTGGGCGTGATCTTGCCGACCAGGATGTCGCCGGCATGCACCTCGGCGCCGATATAGACGATGCCCGCTTCGTCCAGATTCTTGAGCGCCTCTTCCGAGACGTTCGGGATGTCGCGGGTGATTTCCTCGGGACCGAGCTTGGTGTCGCGCGCCATCACCTCGAATTCCTCGATGTGGATGGACGTGAACACGTCGTCCTTCACGATCCGCTCGGAGAGCAGGATCGAGTCCTCGAAGTTGTAGCCGTTCCACGGCATGAACGCGACCAGCACGTTGCGGCCGAGCGCGAGTTCGCCGAGATCGGTCGAGGGACCGTCGGCGATGATGTCGCCCTTCACCACCCGATCGCCCACCTTCACCAGCGGACGCTGGTTGATGCAGGTGTTCTGGTTGGAACGCTGGTACTTCATCAGCCGGTAGATATCGACGCCGGGCTTGGTCGGGTCGGTCTCTTCCGTGGCGCGGATGACGATACGGGTGGCGTCCACCTGGTCGACCACGCCGGTGCGGCGGGCGCCGATGGCGGCGCCCGAGTCACGCGCCACCACGCCTTCCATGCCGGTGCCCACATAGGGAGCCTCGGCGCGCACCAGCGGCACCGCCTGGCGCTGCATGTTGGAGCCCATGAGCGCGCGGTTGGCGTCGTCGTTCTCGAGGAACGGGATGAGCGCGGCGGCCACCGACACGAGCTGCTTGGGCGACACGTCCATGTAGTCGACCTTGTCGCGCGGCACGAGGTGCACGTCGCCGGCCTGGCGGCAGACGATCAGGTCCTCGGTGAAGCGGCCCTTGGAGTCGACGGCGGCGTTGGCCTGCGCGACCGCGTGGCGGCTCTCCTCCATCGCCGAGAGATAGACTACCTCGTCGGTGACGCGGCCGTCTTTCACCTTGCGATAGGGCGTTTCCACGAAGCCGTATTTGTTCACCCGCGCATAGGTCGCGAGCGAGTTGATCAGGCCGATGTTCGGACCTTCCGGCGTTTCGATCGGGCAGATGCGGCCGTAATGCGTCGGGTGCACGTCGCGCACCTCGAAGCCGGCGCGCTCGCGCGTGAGGCCGCCGGGCCCGAGCGCGGAGAGACGACGCTTGTGCGTGATCTCCGACAGCGGGTTGGTCTGGTCCATGAACTGCGAGAGCTGCGAGGAGCCGAAGAACTCGCGCACCGCGGCCGCCGCCGGCTTCGCGTTGATCAGGTCCTGCGGCATGACGGTGTCGATATCGACCGACGACATGCGCTCCTTGATCGCGCGCTCCATGCGCAACAGGCCGATGCGGTACTGGTTCTCCATCAATTCGCCGACCGAGCGCACCCGGCGATTGCCGAGATTGTCGATGTCGTCGATCTCGCCCTTGCCGTCGCGCAGGTCGACCAGCGTCTTGATGACCGCGATGATGTCTTCCTTGCGCAGCACGCGCAGGGTATCCGGCGCGTCGAGCTCGAGGCGCATGTTCATCTTCACGCGGCCGACCGCGGACAGGTCGTAGCGCTCGGAATCGAAGAACAGCGAACGGAACATCGCTTCCGCGGTGTCCACCGTCGGCGGCTCGCCCGGGCGCATGACGCGGTAGATGTCGAACAGCGCGTCCTCGCGCGTCATGTTCTTGTCGACGGCGAGCGTGTTGCGGATATAGGCGCCGACATTGACGTGGTCGATGTCGAGCAGCGGCAGTTCCTTGTAGCCGGTCTCGATCAGAACCTTGAGGTTCTTCTCGGTGATCTCGTCGCCGGCCTCCATGTAGATTTCGCCGGTCTTCGGGTTGACGAGATCCTCGGCGACGTAGTGGCCGATCAGCTCTTCGTCGGTCATGCGCAGGGCTTTCAGGCCCTTCTCGGCGAGCTGACGCGCCTGCCGCACGGTGAGCTTCTTGCCCGCCTCGACCACCACCTTGCCGGTGTCGGCGTCGACCAGGTCGTTGACCGCCTTGTAGCCCTTCATGCGGTTGGCGTCGAAGGGCACGCGCCAGCCTTCCTTGGCGCGCTTGTAGGGGATGTGCTTGTAGAAGGTGCGCAGGATCTCTTCGCCGTCGAGGCCGAGGGCGAACAGCAGCGAGGTCACCGGAATCTTGCGGCGGCGGTCGATGCGCGCATAGACGATGTCCTTGGCGTCGAACTCGATGTCGAGCCAGGAGCCGCGATAGGGAATGATGCGGGCGGCGAACAGCAGCTTGCCCGAGGAATGCGTCTTGCCCTTGTCGTGATCGAAGAACACGCCCGGCGAACGGTGCATCTGCGAGACGATGACGCGCTCGGTGCCGTTGACGATGAAGGTGCCGTTGTTGGTCATGAGCGGGATGTCGCCCATGTAGACATCCTGCTCCTTGATGTCCTTGACCGAACGCGCGCCCGTCTCCTCGTCCACGTCGAACACGATCAGGCGCAGCTTCACCTTGAGCGGCGCGGCGAAAGTCATCCCGCGCTGGCGGCACTCGTCGACGTCGTATTTCGGCGGGTCGAATTCGTAGGCGACGAAATCGAGCTGCGAGGTGTTGGAGAAATCCTTGATCGGAAATACCGACTTGAACACCGCCTGCAGGCCCTCGTCCGGACGGCCGCCCGGCGGTTCCTGCACCAGAAGAAACTGGTCGTAAGACGCCTTCTGAACCTCGATGAGGTTCGGCATCTCCGCCACTTCCTTGATTGATCCGAAAAACTTCCTAACGCGCTTGCGACCGGTAAACGTCTGCGCCATCTTGTTCTCTCTCGATTCGATTTCGGCCGGCGGGCCGTGGGCGCCTCTCCCAACAGCCGCAATCCATCGCGACCATCAGGACAGGCGTCGGGGCCGTCCGGTTCTATGTGATTCGGGGCGTTCGCCCGAACCGCCGCACTCTTTTACTTCCCTCACGGCCGGGCCCTCGGGCCCGCCGCGGTCGTCTCTCCGGATGGCGGAACCGTGCCACCGGCATCCTCGCGCTGTCCGAAACCCCGCATATAAGGTGCCATCGGGGCTTCCTGAAGTCCCTCGGGGGCGAAACCGCCCCCGAATTTGGCCGAGCCCCGCCCCGCAAGGCGTCGCGGCGGCAGGGCTCAGACCATTTTGCGATCTCCGGGTCTCGCCCGGGATTTCGCTCGAGCAAGCCGCGCTTACTTGAGCTCGACCTTGGCGCCGACCTTCTCGAGGGTGGCCTTGATCTTCTCGGCCTCTTCCTTGCCGACGCCTTCCTTGACCGGCTTGGGCGCACCCTCGACCAGGTCCTTGGCCTCCTTGAGGCCGAGACCGGTGAGCGCGCGCACTTCCTTGATGACCTCGATCTTCTTGTCGCCGGCCGAGGCCAGGATCACGTTGAACTCGGTCTTCTCTTCGGCCGCAGCGGCGGCGCCGCCGCCGGCGCCCGGAGCAGCAGCAACCGCAACCGCGGCGGCAGCCGAAACGCCCCACTTCTCTTCCAGCATCTTCGCCAGATCCGCCGCTTCCAGGACGGTCAGGCTCGACAATTCGTCGACGATCTTCTGCAGGTCAGCCATTGTTCAATTCCTATAGGTTCGAACCAGTTTGATTGCTTGTGAGCCGTCAGGCCGCAGCGCCCTTGGAGGCATAGGCCTGAACCACGCGCGCGACCTTGGCCGCGGGAGCGTTGGCGAGCTGGGCAAGCTTGGTCGCCGGGGCCTGGATGAGGCCGACGATCTTGCCGCGCAGTTCGTCCAGAGACGGCAGCGAGGCGAGCGCCTTCACGCCGTTCGGATCCAGAGCCGTCTTGCCCATCGATCCGCCCAGAATGACGAACTGCTCGTTCGCCTTGGCGAATTCGATGGCAACCTTCGGTGCCGCAACCGGGTCGCCTGAATAGGCGAGCACGGTCGGCCCCTTCAGCAGGGGCGCAATCGCGGCAGCGTCGGTGTCCTTGAGTGCGATCTTGGCGAGACGGTTTTTCGCGACCTTCACCTCGGCGCCCGCCTGCTTCATCTGCTTGCGCAGGCTCTGCATTTGGGCAACGGTGAGGCCGGAATAGTGAGCCACGACAACGACTTGAGAGGCCTTAAAGACCCCGCTCAGCTCGTTGATGGACTCCTGCTTAGCCGCTCGATCCACTGCAAGCTCTTTCCGGTATTGACGGCTTGCCCGCGTGTCTGGTTGCGGGAGCCGCCGGGTTGCTACCAGCCGTCCCACCTTGTCCGTTCACGCGAACCTGGCAGGACGACGCTTCAAGCCTGCCCCCCGATACGGCTTGTCGGCCGCAACCGGGTCTTCCGAGGTTCGAACCAAACCGACGCAGCCTCATCGGCCGCGCAAACTAAGGTCCTCGCCCCGTCTATGCTGGCCCCACTTTCGTTTGCCCGACCTGCTGACGCAGGCGGGCCGGGATTAAGCCTCGGCTCTCGCCTCGGCGCCGGCAGTCTCGGACAGGTTGGCCGCGCCCGAAATCCGCCCCTCGCGGGACGAAAGGCCGGATGCGGCCTTGCGCGCCTTCACATCGCAACGACCTGATCGCTTCCTTTCAGATGTCCCGCCGGGATGCCTAAAAGGAATGCTTTCCGTTCACCATTGCTTTGCAGAGACGCGCAAAGGCGTGCCGACAGACCAAGGCCGGCACGCCCGTTGCCCTTGATTAGCCTTTTCCGGCGGTCTTGCCAAGACCTTTGTGCCAAGACCTTTGTGCCAGGACCTTTGCGCCAAGACTTTTGCGCCAAGACCGCCGTACCGAAATCGTTCTACCGAGGCCCCGGCACCAAAAAACCTTACGATTTTACCCTCTCCCGACCGGTGGACGCGCGTGCCCGGCCGCCTGCTAGCGGCGCACGATCACCGTCGCGCCGATCTTGGTACGATTATACAGATCGATCGCGTCCTCGTTCGACAGGCGGATGCAGCCGGACGAGGCCTCGGTTCCAATGCGCCAGGGCTCGTTGGTGCCGTGGATACGGTAGAGCGTATGTCCGAGGTAAAGCGCGCGGGCACCAAGCGGATTGTCGTAGCCGCCCGGGATGTGGTGCGGCAAATTCGGAAACCGCTTGAGGATGCTCGGGGTCGGCGTCCAGTCCGGCCATTCGCGCTTGTCGGAAACCGTGCTCGTCCCCGACCAAGCATAGCCCTCGGCCCCGACCGCAATGGTGTAGCGGATGGCCTGGCCGTGCCCGAGAATGAAATAAAGATAGCGATCGCGCGTATCGACGATGATGGTCCCCGGCTTCTGCTTGCTCGGGTAATCGATCGTCTGGCGCGGCGTAATGCTGTAGAGGATGCCGAAGGGCGTGCGCATGACCCACGGCGCGGGCGCGGCGCTTGCCTGCGCCTGCAGGCCGGCATCGCTCGCCATTTTCGGTGCCGCGGCACCGCTCTGCAAACCGGCAGAATCGTCCGACGTGACACAGCCGCCAAGCGACAAAGCGGCCAGCGCGACCCACGCAAAAGCGATCGAGAATCTCACGACGCTTCGAGCCCCCATGACAGTCGCAGCCCCGCCGATTCTTACCGCAACTCGCGGAATCGCAACCAGTGCACGAAGGCCACACTCACAGAAATGCTTGCGCGCATAAAATAATACCCGCCGGACGGCACCCGGCGGGTATCAATCGATTTCAAATGCAGCCGATGCGGCGGCGTCAGTGCGCCGGGCCACCCGTGCCGAACAGGCTCGGAATTTCCACCTTCACGCCGGGCCCCATGGTCGAGGAGATCGCAACCCGGTTGATATAGTGGCCCTTCGCCCCCGGCGGCTTCGCCTTCTGCACGGCATCGGCGAACGCCTTGATGTTCTCCACCAGCTTGTCCTCGGAGAACGAGGCCTTGCCGACGCCGGCCTGCACGATGCCGGCCTTCTCGACGCGGAACTCGACCGCACCGCCCTTGGCCGCCTTCACCGCGCCGGCGACGTCCATGGTGACCGTCCCGACGCGCGGGTTCGGCATCATGCCGCGCGGGCCGAGCACCTTACCGAGGCGTCCGACCAGACCCATCATGTCCGGGGTGGCGATGCAGCGGTCGAAGTTGATGTTGCCGCCATTGACCTGCTCGAAAAGGTCTTCCGCGCCGACCACGTCGGCACCGGCCGCTTTCGCCTCCTCGGCCTTGGCGCCGCGCGCGAACACGCCGACGCGCACGGTGCGGCCCGAGCCGTTCGGCAGGTTGCAGACGCCGCGCACCATCTGGTCGGCATGCTTGGGATCGACGCCCAGATTCATGGCGATCTCGATGGTCTCGTCGAACTTCGACTTGGCGCGCGCCTTCACCATCTTGACCGCTTCCGCGATCGGATAGGTCTTGTTGCGATCGATGCCTTCGCGGATCGCTTTCATACGCTTTGCAATTGCCATGGTCGTTACTCCGTCACCGCCAGGCCCATCGAACGGGCGGAGCCCTCGATCATTTTCATGGCCGATTCAATGCTGTCGCAGTTCAAATCCTTCATCTTCTGCTCGGCGATCTCGCGCACCTGCGCCTTGCTCACCTGGCCGACCGGCTCACGGCCGGGCGTCTTCGAGCCCGACTCGAGCCCGGCCGCCTTCTTGAGGAAGTACGACACCGGGGGCGTCTTCAGTTCAAAAGTGAAGGAACGATCCTGATAGGTGGTGATGATCACCGGGATCGGCGTGTTCTTCTCGATCTTCTGGGTCTGCGCGTTGAACGCCTTGCAGAACTCCATGATGTTGAGACCACGCTGACCGAGCGCCGGCCCGATCGGGGGCGACGGGTTGGCGGCGCCGGCCGGCACCTGCAATTTCAAATAGCCTGTGATTTTCTTCGCCATCTCTTGCTCCGTTAGTGGTGCGGATATCGACGGTTGGCGGCCGCCTCACCTCCCACGCCTCTCACACTGTCGTGGCCGGGCTCGTCCCGGCCACCTCGCTCAGGATGGCAAGGCCCTGCCATCCTCATCGGCCCGCCGGTTCTCAGCGCGTTCCGCGCCGGCCCGGTGATGACCGATTAAATCTTCTCAACCTGCCCGAATTCGAGCTCGACCGGGGTGGCGCGGCCGAAGATCGACACCGCGACCTTCACGCGCGAACGCGCTTCGTCGACTTCCTCCACCACGCCGTTGAAGGAGGCGAAGGGGCCGTCCGACACGCGCACCTGCTCGCCGACCTCGAAGGAGACCGACGGCTTCGGGCGCTCGATGCCTTCCTGCACCTGCTGCAGGATGCGGTTGGCCTCCGCCTCCGAAATCGGCATCGGCTTCTTGTCGGTGCCGAGGAAGCCGGTGACCTTCGGCGTGTTCTTGATCAGGTGGTAGACCTCGTCGGTCAGGTCCATCTTCACCAGCACGTAGCCGGGAAAGAACTTGCGCTCGGCTTCCACCTTGCGGCCGCGGCGCACCTCGGTGACCTTTTCCTTGGGCACCATGACCTGCTCGAAATGATCCTCGAGGCCGCGCTGCTTCGCCTGCTCGCGAATCGATTCGGCGACCTTGTTCTCGAAATTCGAATAGGCGTGCACGATGTACCAGCGCTTGGGCCGTGTCGTCGTTGCAGCAGCGGTATCGTTCATCGCTCAATTCTCTCGTTGCGCACGGATCGTGCCGGTCATCCCGTCGCTCGGGCGCGCGCTCAGGTTCCGATGCCGAGCACGAAGGTAACGGCGATCCGGATGATCTGATCCGCGACCAGGAAAAACACCGACGCGATCGCCACCATCACGAAAACCATGGCGGTCGTGATCATCGTCTCCTTGCGGGACGGCCACGTCACCTTGCGCGTCTCCTCGCGCACTTCCTGCAAAAACTTGAACGGAGACGTTGCCATTCAGTTAAATCCCAATTCCAAGGCTTGTTACCACGAGTCCATAGATATGGGCGGCCGGAGCCCTTCGCGCGAGGCCCCGCCGCCGGCCGGAATCAGTCCCGGAACTCCGCCTGGCAGGAGTGGAGGGACTCGAACCCCCAACCCCCGGTTTTGGAGACCGGTGCTCTAGCCATTGAGCTACACTCCTCCGGAAGCGGATGCGGCGGACCATAAAGGTCCGCCGCCGGGTTGTCATGCATTATACGGGCGCCCAATGCAAGGGTTCTCGGACCCTGTTTGGGCGCCTTTCGCCGCTGGTCGCCCCCGGCCGCGGCCGATCGCCCCGTTTATCGCCCGATTTCCGCCGCCAAGCCTTTGACGCCGGAGCGATCCGCCTGTAGCGGATCGCCACGACATCTCAATGGCCGGCCGCCGGCCCGGCAAAGGGCGATATGGCTCCCCCTCTTCTGCAACTCAAAGACATCGCCCTCACCTTCGGCGGCACCCCGCTCCTGACCGGGGCCGAGCTGTCGGTCTCCACCGCGGAGCGGGTGTCGCTGGTCGGCCGCAACGGCTCGGGCAAATCGACGCTGCTGAGGATCGCGGCCGGTCTCGTCGAGCCCGACAGCGGCTCCGTGTTCGTCCAGCCGGGGGCGGTGGTGCGCTATCTGCCGCAGGAGCCGGATTTCGCCGGTTTTGCCAGCACGCTGGCCTATGTCGAGGCCGGCCTCAAACCGAGCGACGATCCGCATGTCGCGCGCTATCTCCTGGACGAACTCGGGCTGACCGGAGAGGAAGATCCCGCCCATCTTTCCGGCGGCGAAGCGCGCCGGGCGGCGCTCGCCCGCGTGCTCGCGCCGGCGCCCGACATCCTCCTGCTCGACGAGCCGACCAACCATCTCGATCTCACCACCATCGAGTGGCTGGAGCGCGATCTCAAGGCCCGCCGCACCGCCCTCGTCATCATCAGCCACGACCGGCGTTTTCTGGCGAACCTGACGCGCACCACGGTCTGGCTCGACCGCGGGGCGACGCGCCGGCTCGAGCGCGGCTTCGCGCATTTCGAGGAATGGCGCGACACTCTGCTGGCGGAGGAAGAGCGCGAGCAGCACAAGCTCGCGCGCAAGATCGCCGCCGAAGAGCACTGGATGCGCTACGGCGTCACCGCGCGGCGCAAGCGCAATATGCGCCGGGTCGGCGAATTGCAGGCGCTGCGCGAACAACGCCGCAGCCACCGTGCCGTCCAGGGCCAGGCCAGCATCAGCGCGAGCGCGGCGGCGGCGTCCGGCGCGCTCGTGATCGAGGCGACCGGCCTCAATAAAAGCTATGGCGGGCGAGCGATCGTGTCCGACTTCACGATCCGCATTCAGCGCGGCGACCGCATCGGCATCGTGGGGCCGAACGGGGCGGGCAAGACCACGCTCATCGGCCTGTTGACCGGCGCGCTCGCGCCCGACTCGGGCACGCTCAAGCTCGGCGCCAATCTCGCACTCGCCACCCTCACCCAGCATCGCGACAGCCTCGGCGCCGAGACCACCGTCGCCGACGCCCTCACCGGCGGCGGCGGCGACACCGTCATGGTCGGCGGCAAGCCCAAACACGTCGTCAGCTACATGAAAGACTTCCTGTTCTCGGCCGAACAGGCGCGCACGCCGCTCGCCAAGCTCTCCGGCGGCGAGCGCGGCCGGCTGATGCTGGCGCAGGCGCTGGCCAAGCCCTCCAACCTCCTGGTGCTCGACGAGCCGACCAACGACCTCGACATGGAAACCTTGGACGTTCTGGAGGACATGCTGGGCGACTATGAGGGAACCGTGCTGCTCATCAGCCACGACCGCGATTTCCTCGACCGCATCGTGAGCGGCGTGATCGTCCCCGAGGGTAACGGCCGCTGGGTCGAATATGCCGGCGGCTATTCCGATATGCTGGCGCAGCGCGGCGCCGACCTCACGCGCGAGCCGCGCAAGGCGCCGCCCGAGAAACCGGCAAAGGAAGCTGCGCCCGCGGCGGCACCGCAGCCGGCCAAGCGGCGCCTGAGCTTCAAGGAGAAACATGCGCTCGAAACGCTGCCGAAGACCATCGCCGCGTTGAAAGCCCAGGCTGAGGAAATCCAGGAGAAGCTCTCGGATCCCCACTTCTACGAACGCGACCGCCTGGGCTTCGAGAAAACAACCGCCGCACTCGGCGACCTGCAACAGAAGATCGCCGCGGCCGAGGAACAGTGGCTGGAGCTGGAAATCCTACGCGAGGAGCTGGAAGGCTAGCGACAACCCGTTCGGCACGGGATCGTCACCCATGTCTTAGGTACGTTCTGTCACCCAAGTCACCGGGCCGGACACAAAAGAAGGCTGGAGCGGGTGAAGGGAATCGAACCCTCGTCATCAGCTTGGAAGGCTGTTGCTCTACCATTGAGCTACACCCGCGGGCACCGGCCTCCGTTTAGCAGGATTCCGCCCGGTCTTGGCAAGGGGCGGAAGGACCAACCGGCGTGGCTTCGCAGTTCCGGCTTTGCGGTCTCCGCATAAACCGGCCCGCCGCGCCGAAACACCTTGTTCGCGAAGGTTGGTGGGGGAGGTAGGACTCGAACCTACGAAGGCATAGCCAGCGGATTTACAGTCCGCCCCCTTTGCCGCTCGGGACACTCCCCCGAAGGGCTCGCCCACCCCGTTGTCTTGAATGGACAAACGGCGTCGCCGGCCAATCGGTTGCGCGGGGTTTATGGGCACCGAACCGGGCGAAGTCAATGGAGGCTGTTGCACGGCCTATAGATCGGTTAAGTCCCCTGGGGAAACAGCGGAACCAGCAACATGCCGACACGTCCTCCCGCCGGCCGGGCCCGGCCCGGCGCGAAACCGGGTGCCACCCGCGAGCAGATCGAACGGCGCGAGCGTTTTGAGCGCGCCCGTCGCGAGAGTCTGCGCCCGGGCCCCGAAGGACCGGCGGTGATGTATGGCTGGCATACGGTAACGGCAGCGCTGCAAAATCCGGCCCGGCACATCCGCCGATTGCTCGCCACCGAGAATGCGGCCCGGCGGCTCGCGGAGGAAGGCATCGCGTGCCCGATCACGCCCGAAATCGTGCGGCCGAGCGCGATCGCCGAGCGATTGCTGCCGGACGCTGTGCATCAGGGCCTCTATCTCGAAGCCGATCCCCTATCCGCCCCTCAAATCGAGAACCTCCCGGCCAAAGGCATCGTCCTG
>Ga0180222_1001008_pt1 | contig 33639 bp, 40 predicted proteins | sample eDN5th37CKraftOP_FD_151336 | JGI IMG/M metagenome (GOLD analysis project Ga0180222, IMG submission 151336) | Enriched Organic Plus compost microbial communities from Emeryville, California, USA - eDNA 5th pass 37_C Kraft OP (version 2) (version 2) ...
GAACGTCCAGCCACAAACATGTGCGGTGGGCGGTCGGGGAATTGAGCGATCTGAGAAAGAACGGTCGCAGTGATACGACATGCGGCGTCCCGGAGGACGCCGCCAAAGTCCAAGACGGATCAGGCGCGGCTGACGTAGGTCAGTTCGTTGGTGTCCACGATCACGCGTTCGCCCGATTCGATGAACGGCGGAACGAGGATGCGGATGCCGTTTTCAAGCACAGCCGGCTTGTAGGACGAAGCGGCGGTCTGGCCCTTGACGACCGGATCGGCTTCGGTGATGGCGAGAGTGACCTGATCCGGCAGGCGGATGCCGATCGGCTTTTCTTCGTAAAGCTCGACGGTGACCATCATGCCGTCCTGCAGGAAGGCAGCGCGGTCGCCAACGAAATCCTTGGCCAGCTCAAGCTGTTCGTAGGTTTCGGTGTCCATGAAGATCAGCGCTTCGCCCTGTTCGTAGAGGAACGAGAAATCCTTCTGCTCCAGACGAACGCGCTCGACGGTTTCAGCGGCGCGGAAACGTTCGTTGAGCTTGGTGCCGTTGATAAGGTTCTTCAGTTCGACCTGATTATAGGCGCCGCCCTTGCCTGGCTTGACGGCATTGGTCTTGACCGCAACCCACAGGCCGCCAGCATGTTCGATGACATTGCCGGGGCGGATTTCGTTACCATTGATCTTCATGAGCTTGATCCGGAATGAAAATGTGAAACCATGTGCGGTCCGGTGCATGACGACGAAAAGGCAACCGTCCGGTGTTGTCCCGGAGATTGCGCACCTGCCTTATACTCGAACCGCGATAATCGGGTCTCCAAGACCATAAAACTGCGCCTGACGCAAGCCTGACCACGAAAAGAGAGCGGGTCTGGCTTGATAATTCGCCCAAAATCAGCGGACGCGCAGACTGTTGGCGGTTTCGATAGCCTGCTTGATCTGATCGTCAGCCAGTCCGTCCATCATGTCGTTGAGGTCCGGCGCGCGGAAACCGGCGCGCTGGGCGACGATATACCAGGCCGCCGCCTTGACCTGATCGCCCTCGGTGCCGATGCCGTCGCGATAGAGGCGGGCGAGCCATGCCTGCGCCATCACCATGCCGCGCTGCGCGCCGAGCTGCATCCAGCCGAAACCCTGTTCATAATTGCGGTCGCCGCCGCGCCCTTCGATCAGCCAGCGGCCAAGGTCGAACTGCGCCGTGTCATATCCTTGCGCAGCCGCAAGCAGGAGATAGACGCGCGCCTTCTTGTCGTCGCGCGGAATGGTGGGGGTGCCATTGGCGTAAATCTGGCTGACTGCATATTGCGCGTCGGCAAGCTTGGCCTCGGCTGCTTTCTCGAACCAGGGAAAGGCGAGATCAAGGCCGGGCTTGCCCGGTGTCTTCACCATCAGCATCTGGCCGTAATTGAATTGTGCCATGGCGTTGCCGCCCTCGGCGGCCTTCTTCATCAGTTCTTCCGCCCTGACTGGGTCCTTTTTGGTGTAGGTCCCCTGAAGCAGAAGGGCCGCGTAGCGGAACTGCGCCTCGACAACCCCGTTATTGGCCGCTTTCTCATACCATTCCGCCGCCAGTTTCTGATTGGCGGCAATGCCAAGGCCGCGTGCATAAATCTCCGCGACGAGCGTCTGCGATGCCGGATCGCCCTTTTCGGCCTGCGGCTTGGCCAGATTGAAGGCGGTCAGATAAAGGCCGCGCTGAAACGCGCCGAAAGCCTCGTCTGCCGGCTTGTCGCCGAAACGGCTCGGATCGATGTGCGGCATCGGTTCCGTGGTTGCCGGTTGCGGCAGCATGACCGGCTTGGATTGCTTGTCGGCCTTCTTGCCGTGCTGGCTGCTTTTCTGACTGTGCGCAGGCTCGTTTGCTGCCGAGACAGGCAGGACCGGCAGAGCGAATGTCAGAACAGCAGCGAGAAGAAGTTTGCTCTTCATGGGCATCGGCAAGACCTTGATGAAGGAATCAGTTTTCAAAACGCGGCGCTTTTTCATCAAGAAGCCGGTTGGCTTCCGCGACAGCCTGCGCAGGGTCTGCGGCGTCGAAGACGGCGCGTCCGAGCGCCACGAAATCCGCGCCGGTCTCGGCAGCGGGGATGATGCTTTCCAGCGCGCTTCCTGCCTGCGCGATGCAGGGAATCTCCACCATCTGCGCCCACCATTCAGCGAGCGACAGGTTGCGCGGATGGGCGTCGGGCTTGTTGTCCGCACCGATCTTGCCGAAGAACACGTAATCGGGCTGCAACTCGCCGATTTCCATCGCGCCATGGCGGTCACGCAGATTGCCGGTGCCGACAATCATCTTCGGCGTATGCTTTTCTATCGCTTCGGCCAGATCGGCGGCCTTGCCTTCGATATGAACGCCGTCCGCCCCGACGCGCCCTGCGATGCGGGTATCATTGAGGATAAGCGCGGCAGCGCCCTTCTCCTGAATGACGGGGATGGCCTTTTCGGCTGCGGCCTGAAAGGTGGCCTCGTCGAGATCGCCGGTGTCGAGAATGACGCTCGCAACGTCGCCGCCCGAGAGCGCAGCCGTCAAAAGCTTTGCGAGCGCCGCGCCGTCGGCAAGCGGGGGCGCGACCAGCACGATGCGGCAGCGGTCTGTTTCAGTCTGGTGAGCGGGCGTGTTCATGAACGAAGCCTAACGGGAAAAACGTGATGGAATTCGGGCAATGGAAGCACTGTGTTTACCGGAAACGGAAGCGGTGCTCTATCCATTTGTTGCATCGCATTTATGCGAGGCGACCGCGCTTCGGCAAGTATTCATTGGCTGAGCGCCCTTCGGTTCGCGTCTGTCCGGGTTACCATAATGTTATCCACTGGAACGAAAGTTGATCGGAACCAACCCGGTTCTGCTCGTATTTACCGATATATAACCCGCACAGAGATCGGGCGCTGAAGGACCCGACAAACGTGTGAAACCGTTCCGGCCGCACATGCGACCATCATTCGGAATGACACGAAGAAGATTGGAAAGTCTCGCAATCCCAAGTGCAGGTACTTTCCCTAAACGATAGGCAGGCTGGTAAATGAACATTGCGACCGCTGGACAGGCGTTGCCCGCACCGACCGTAAAAATGCGCGACACGCGCATTGACGTGTTCCGTGCGCTCGCGCTGCTGACGATCTTCATCAACCATGTGCCCGGCACAATCTACGAGCATATTACACATAAGAATCTCGGCTTTTCCGATTCGGCAGAAGCCTTCGTGCTGATTTCCGGCATGGCCGTGGCTCTCGCCTATGGATCGAAATTCGCTCCCGGCAACCGGCTGCTCATGTCGCTCAAGATGTGGCGACGCGCGGGCGTGCTTTATACCACGCATATCATGACGACCATGGCGACCATCGCCATCTTCGCGGCCGCCGCGCTTTTCCTCAAGCGTTCGGAATTGCTCACGCAGATCAACATCGCCCCGCTGGTCAAGCATCCGGTCGAGGCGCTGTTCGGCATCGTCACCATGGGCCACCAGCTCGGCTATAACAACATTCTATCCATGTATGCCGTCATGCTGGTCCTGACGCCGATCCTGCTTCTGCTGGCGCGCATCAGCCTGCCGTTGATGCTTGGCGTTTCCGGCACGGTGTGGTTCCTTTCGGGCCTCTATCATGTGGCACCCGTCAACTATCCGACAGAGGGCGTCTGGTTCCTCAATCCGCTGTCGTGGCAGTTCCTGTTTGCGATCGGTATCGCAGGCGTGATGCATGTGCGTCGCGGCGGCGAACTGCCGAAGCATCCGCTGCTCATCGGCCTTGCCGTCGGCTATCTGGTGCTGGCGCTGGCTTGGGTGCGCATCCCGCTCTGGGGCATCGATGCATCCATGGGAATGCCCATGGTCATCACCGGCTTCGACAAGACTTTCCTGTCGGGTCCGCGCCTTTTGCACGTGCTGGCGATTGCCTATCTCATTGCCGTCGTCCCGACGCTGAACAACATCGCCCGCACGGCGCCTGACAATCCGCTCGCCATCCTCGGCAAGCATTCGCTGCCGGTCTTCATTGCCGGCACACTGCTGGCAATGGTTGCGCAGGTGATGAAGCTCGTGAATCCCGGCGGCCTGCCATATGACACGCTGCTGATCGCAACCGGCATCGTGATGCAGTTCGCGCTGGCCTATTATCTGGAATGGCTGCCGACCATCGGCTGGAGCAAGAAGGGCGCGCCCGCTTCGGCAAAGCCCGTCGTGCCCGCTGCCGAACCGGTCAAGATGCAGCTTGCCTCAGGCACCAAGCCTGCGATGCAGCGTTATTGACCAGTGATCAGCCGCCCCGCTCCGGGCGGCTTTTCCTTGAGGGGAAGTGCTGTCCCGCGTGAGATTATCCACAGTGCCGAACCGGAATTAACCATTCATTAATCTTAACGGTGTTAAATGGTTTACATCCAGTTCGGCTGGATTCTTACCGAGTGGTTTAGCCACTCTGTTTGACGCCTCCCTGTTAAACTCCTGAGAGCCGCCTTTGCGGCTCTTTTTTTATGCGCTTTTTGCTGCACATCCCGCAAACATCGATTTTCCACATGCATGGGGCGGAACGGAATGCCCTTCGATCCGTTCTATTTGCGGACTTTCTTTAAAAGCTCCTGAAAATGTTAACCGAACGTTAAACATAAACTTGCGCGACCGTGCATGAAGGTGCAGTTTGTCGTGGACTTGTTTACCGCAGCTGTTCCGTCCCAGCCTCCCCCATGGTCGAACAGCGGTTCAATGGTTTCATTCGCATCCGCCTGGAGAATCCCACAGGCGTATGCGGCAACGGAATGGGCCGCCGATGCAGGCGGTCATGCAAGGTGGCAGAGCAGTGATTAGCGAACAGGGTCAGATGCCGAGCAATATGATCAGCCTCGCGGAGCGCATGGTCTTCTCGGATTCGTTCAAGCCGATCTATACGCAAGGCATGGATATGGTCGAGGAAGCGGCAAGCTACCTTGATGGCGAAGGCCGCGAGGATGCGCGCAACCTGTCGCGCGTCGCCGCGACGCTTTATGCCGCCGAATCGATGCGGCTGACCACGCGCCTCATGCAGATTGCTTCCTGGCTGCTGCTCCAGCGCGCGGCGCGCAGCGGAGAAATGTCCCGCCAGCAGGTTGCCGCCGAAAAGGCCAAGGTGCGCCTCGACACGCCGTCGGCGGGGGAAGCCGCGCAGGGCTGGTCCGAACTGCCCGCCGCATTCGTGGAACTGGTTGAGCGGTCCATGCGCCTTCAGGCCCGCGTGCGCCGCATGGACCGTGAGGTCTACGGCGAGGTGGTTTCGTTGCAAGGTGTACCGCGCGGCAACCCGGTTTCCGAACAGATCGTGCTGTTAAAAACCGCTTTCGGCGCTTCATAACCATTGAACATATGCGTCCGGCGGGGCGCATGTTTCTCTTTTGTTCACTTTTCTGCTGTCAAGTGAATCCGTCTGAGGATAGGGTTCGCTTATGAAAGAAACGATTCGCATCATTGGTATCGATCCGGGCCTGCGCCGTACCGGCTGGGGCATTGTCGAATCGCTTGGCAATTCACTGCATTTCATCGGCTCGGGGACCGTGACCTCCAATGCCGAGATGGACCTCGCTTCGCGCCTCTGCCAGCTGCATGAGGGGCTTTCCAAAGTCCTGCATGAATATATGCCGCATGAGGCAGCGGTCGAACATACCTTCGTCAACAAGGACGCAACCGCGACGCTGAAACTGGGGCAGGCGCGCGGCATTGCGCTGCTGGCCCCGGCGCAGGCCGGACTGCCGGTTGCCGAATATGCGCCGAATGCCGTCAAGAAGGCGGTGATCGGCGTCGGCCATGGCGAAAAGCAGCAGATTCACATGATGGTGAAAGTGCTGATGCCGCGCGCATCCTTCGATACGAGCGATGCCGCCGATGCGCTTGCCATCGCCATTTGTCATGCACATCACCGGCAAAGCATCGCCAGTGCTCGCCGGTTGCAACAACTTATCGCGTAGGTGGCCATGATCGGTAAGCTCAAGGGTGTGATCGATGAAATTGCCGAGGATCATGCGGTCATCGACGTGCATGGCGTCGGCTATGTCGCTTTTTGCTCGGCGCGGACGCTGGGCAATCTGGGTGGCGCGGGCGAGGCGGCGGTGCTGTTCATCGAAACCTATGTCCGCGAGGACATGATCCGGCTTTACGGGTTTGCCAGTCAGCTTGAGCGCGAATGGTTCCGCCTGTTGCAGAGCGTGCAGGGCGTCGGCGCGAAAGTGGCGCTTGCCGTGCTTGGCACGCTGTCGCCATCCGAACTCGCCAATGCGATTGCGCTGCGTGACATCGCGATGGTGTCGCGCGCGCCGGGCGTCGGCAAGAAAGTAGCGGAGCGCATCGTCACGGAATTGAAGAACAAGGCGCCTGCCTTTGCCGGTGATGCGAGCGGCACGATCGGGCTCAAGCAGGAACTTGGCGCGGGCGCGGCACCTGCGCCGGTAGCCGATGCGGTTTCTGCGCTTTCCAATCTTGGTTATTCGCGCGATCAGGCTGCCAATGCGGTTGCCGCTGCACTGAAAGAGGCGGGCGATGATGCCGATTCGGCAAAGCTTATCCGGTTGGGTTTGAAGGAACTTTCCCGATGATGGACTGCCGGGCGAGAGACTTGCCTGAACGATATGTTCATGCGAGGAGGAAGGCATGAGCGACCGCAACCCTCTCATTGATGCAGATAGACGCGTAGACGAAGACAATACGCTGCGCCCGCAGACGCTCGACGATTTCGTCGGCCAGGCGGCAGCGCGCGCCAATCTGAAAGTTTTCATTGAAGCCGCCAAGGTGCGCGGCGAGGCGCTGGATCATGTGTTGTTCGTTGGCCCTCCCGGTCTCGGCAAGACGACGCTGGCGCAGATCATGGCCAAGGAACTCGGCGTCAATTTCCGCTCGACGTCCGGCCCGGTCATCGCCAAGGCGGGCGATCTGGCGGCGCTCTTGACCAATCTCGAAGAGCGCGACGTGCTTTTCATCGATGAAATCCATCGCCTCAGCCCAGCCGTGGAAGAAATTCTCTATCCGGCGATGGAGGATTTTCAGCTCGACCTCATCATCGGTGAGGGACCGGCGGCGCGTTCGGTGAAGATCGATCTGGCCAAGTTCACGCTGGTTGCGGCAACGACTCGTCTGGGTCTCCTGACCACGCCGCTGCGTGACCGTTTCGGCATTCCGGTGCGGCTCAATTTTTATACAGTCGAGGAACTGGAATATATTGTGCGACGTGGCGCGCGCATCATGCAGATGGGCATTTCGCCGGACGGCGCGGTGGAAGTTGCCCGCCGTTCACGTGGCACGCCGCGCATTGCCGGACGGCTGTTGCGCCGTGTCCGCGATTTCGCGCTGGTCGCAGGCGCCGATGTCATCGACCGCAAGATCGCCGATGAGGCGCTGTCACGCCTTGAAGTGGACAATCGCGGGCTGGATCAGCTTGACCGGCGCTATCTCAATATCATTGCGCGCAATTTCGGTGGCGGTCCGGTGGGGATCGAAACAATCGCCGCGGGCCTGTCCGAGCCGCGTGATGCGATTGAAGACATTATCGAACCCTATCTGATCCAGCAGGGTTTTTTGCAACGCACGCCGCGTGGCCGGGTGCTCACGGCGGTTGCGTGGCAGCATCTGGGACTGTCTGCGCCCGCTGAAATCATCCAGCAGTCGCAATACGGCCTCTTCATGGACGACGAATGACCGACAAGCAGCAACAGGCCGTATCCGGCGAACTCAAAGACGGCGCGCATCTTCTTTATGCCCGCATTTATTATGCCGATACGGATTTTTCCGGCTTCGTCTATCATGGCCGCTATCTGGAATTCTATGAACGCGGACGCACGGACTTCCTGCGCTTGCAGGACGTTCACCATATCGAGCTGGCCGAGGGTGCGCTCGGCGAGGAAATGGTCTGGGTCGTTCGCCGCATGGAGATCGACTACAAATCGCCGGCGAAGATGGACGACCTCATTCTGATCGAAACCCGCGTCAGCGAAATTCGCGGCGCGCGGGTCATCATGGCGCAGAAGATCACCTGCGAGGGCCGCCTGCTTTCGGAAGCGAAGGTAGAAGCGGTGATGATCACCAAGGCAGGCCATCCGCGCCGCATTCCCGATGAATGGCGAGAGGCCTTTACCAACAGCCGCAAGGGCTGACCTCCGGGAAATCGCGTCCCCTTTGTTGGGGTGTGTCCTATTTAGGCAGATGCTAACGCATCTTTAACCATAATATTCCATTAATCACCCTGACGGAATCGGTTGAGAGGCTGGCTTGAAGCGCAGCGCCTTCCTTTCACCAAAATTAACCGTAACAAGCGCCTGATGGATTTAAGGTTGAAATCCGGGATGGCGGTTGCGGTGCGAAGTGGCGGCCGCTCGTCGGGCAGGTACGGCTTCACGTTGAAAAGCTGCGCAAGGTTAGAGTGTCTGGTTTCAGACGCTGGGTAACGGATTTGCGATACCGCCCGGTCAAGTGGCCGGGCGTTTGGATTCGAGGACGGTAGATCGATGGAAAATGTTGCGTTAGCGGCCCCCGCCGCCGATGTTACCCTCTGGGGCCTGTTCATGCAGGCGAACTGGGTCGTCAAGCTGGTTATGCTTGGCCTGTTGTTCGCCTCGATCTGGACCTGGGCTATCATCGTGGACAAGACGATTGCTTACGGACGGGCGCGGCGCGCGATTGATCGCTTCGAGCAGACGTTTTGGTCCGGCCAGTCGCTGGAAGAACTTTATCGCAATCTCGGCGAACGCCGCACCACCGGCATGGCATCCATCTTCATGGCCGCGATGCGCGAGTGGAAAAAATCATTCGAAAAGGGCGCCCGCTCTCCCATCGGCCTCCAGATGCGCATCGACAAGGCCATGGATGTCGCGTTGGCGCGTGAAAGCGAAAAGCTGGAATCGCGACTGGGCTTTCTGGCAACCATCGGTTCTGCTGCTCCCTTCATCGGCCTGTTCGGCACGGTTGTCGGCATCATGACCTCGTTCCAGGCCATCGCCGCTTCCAAGAACACCAGCCTTGCCGTCGTTGCGCCGGGTATCGCCGAAGCGCTTCTGGCAACGGCCATCGGCCTCCTCGCCGCTATTCCTGCCGTTATCGCCTACAACAAGCTGTCTGCGGATGCGGGCAAGATCGGCGGGCGGCTGGAAGGTTTTGCGGACGAGTTTTCCGCCATACTGTCGCGCCAAATTGATGAGAAGCTGACGCCGCGTAATTAAGCGGCATCAAGCATCGAGTGTAGTTTCAGCCTTCGGGAATCTTGCAATGGGCATGTCGGTCGGAAATCAGGGAATGCAGTCGGGCGGACGCCGCAGGCGCGGCCGCAAGAAGGCATTGATGAGCGAAATCAACGTGACGCCGTTCGTCGACGTGATGCTCGTTCTCCTCATCATCTTCATGGTTTCCGCGCCGCTTCTGACGGTTGGCGTGCCGATTGACCTGCCCGATACGCAGGCCAAGGCCATGAACGCCGACACGCAGCCGATCACCGTTTCGGTCAACAGCGAGGGCAAGATCTACCTGCAGGAAACCGAAATCCCCATCGAAGAAGTGGTGCCGAAACTCCAGGCCATCGCCAAGACGGGCTATGAGGAGCGCATTTTCGTGCGCGGTGACAAGGCTGCCGATTACGGCACCGTCATGAAAGTCATGGCCCGCATTTCCGCCGCCGGTTTCAAGAATATCGGCCTTGTGACCCTCCAGGAGCAGGATAGCTGACGCCATCATGAAGGCTGGCCTGACATCTTCTGTTGCCTTGCATGCCGTTGCGGTTGCGCTGGCAGTGGTTTCGTTTTCCTCGCCGAAGGCTTTCGACGTGCAGGATTCGGAGTCATTTCCGGTCGATATCGTACCGATCGAGTCGATAACCCAAATCCAGCAGGGCGACAAAAAAGCGCCCATGAAGGAAAAAGCCGCGCCGATCCCGACGACGAAGCCGCAAACCGTTCCCGACGCCCAGAATGTCGGCGATCAGGACGTGGACACCACGACGCCCCCAAGGCCCGATCCAAAGGCGAAACCGATCGAGGCGGCCGAGGAGCCGAAGGCGCAGCCGGAACCGGTGAAAAAGCCGGAGCCGAAGCCTGATCCCAAGCCGGAGGCGAAGCCCGAGGAAAAGCCGACGCCGGTTCCCGCGACCGAAGTTCAGACCAAACCCGAACCGAAGCAGGAAGTGAAGCCTGACCCGGTGGCCGAAGCCATCGAAAAGCAGGCTGAAGCACCGGATGCCGAGGCGCCGAAGCTGCCGGACAAGGTGCCTGCCCCGGAGGCAAAGCCGAAACCGCCGCAGGCGCAAACCGCCAAGACCAACGAGCGCAAGCAGCCGGAAGAAAAGAAGAAGACGCAGAGCGCCTCGCAGACTTCGCAGTCGAAGAATGATGCGATTGCCGATGAGGTCGCAGCCCTTCTCAACAAGCAGAAGGCGTCCGGTGGCGGCGCCAAGCGTTCCACCGATCAGGCATCGTTGGGCGGGAAGAAGAATACCGGCGGCTCCAAGCTCAGCCAGAGCGAAATGGACGCGCTGCGCGGTGCGATTTCGAAGTGCTGGAACGTTCCCGCCGGTGTGGCGGACGCGCCGGGGCTGATCGTGACCGTCAAGATGAAGCTCAACCAGGATGGCTCCATCCAGGGCGTTCCGGAAGTGACATCGGGCGGCGGCGGTGATGGTGTGGGTCGTGCAGCAGCCGAGAGCGCCAAGCGCGCTGTCGCACGCTGCGCACCGTACAATCTGCCAGTCGACAAATATGATACATGGTCGGAAGTGATCGTCACTTTCGACCCGAGCGAAATGTTCTGACCGGGCTTCCGGTCGCCAACCACTGCAAGGACAAAGAGGTCCCAGAAGACATGAAAATCGGCATCATCAATACAAAGATCCGGACGGTCTTTTCGGCTTTCGCGTGTATGATTGCCGCAAGCCTTGTCTGCACCATGCCGGCGCGCGCCGTCGTGGAAATCAACATCAACAAGGGTGTGATCGAGCCGCTGCCGATCGCCATCACCGATTTCCTTTCGGCCGACCAGCTCGGGCCGAATATCACCTCGGTCATCGCGGCCGATCTTGAGCGGTCTGGCCTGTTCGCGCCGATCGACAAGGGCGCCTTCATCGAGAAGATTTCCAATCCCGATGCCGCTCCGCGTTTCGAGGACTGGAAGGTCATCAACGCGCAGGCGCTCGTCACGGGCCGCATCACCAAGCAGCCCGATGGCCGTCTCAAGGCCGAGTTCCGCCTGTGGGATACGTTCGGCGGCCAGCAGATGATCGGCCAGCAGTTCTTCACCACGCCGGACAACTGGCGCCGCGTCGCGCATATCATCGCTGACGCCATCTATGAGCGCCTGACGGGTGAAAAGGGCTATTTCGATACGCGCGTCGTTTTCGTCGACGAATCCGGCTCGGCGCAGAAGCGCGTGAAACGCCTCGCCATCATGGATCAGGACGGCGCCAATGTGCGCTATATTTCCGACGGCCGCGCCATTTCGCTGACGCCGCGTTTCTCGCCGAACCGTCAGGAAGTCACCTATATGTCGTATGAAGGCGGCTCGCCGAAGGTGTATCTGCTGCAACTGGAAACCGGCCAGCGCGAGCTTGTCGGCAATTTCCCCGGCATGACCATTGCGCCGCGCTTCTCGCCCGATGGCCAGAAGGTCGTGATGAGCCTGCTGCAGGACGACGGCAGCGCCAATATCTATTCGATGGACCTGCGCAATCGTTCGACCACGCGCCTGACCAACAGCCAGGCGATCGATACGAGCGCGTCCTATTCGCCCGACGGGTCGCAGATCGTTTTCTCTTCCGACCGCGGCGGACGTCCGCAGCTCTATGTGATGGGTGCCGATGGCTCCAATCCGCGCCGCATCTCCATGGGCGACGGCAGCTATAACACCCCGGTCTGGTCTCCGCGCGGCGATCTGATCGCCTTCACCAAGCAGTCGCAGGGCCAGTTTTCCATCGGCGTCATGAAGACCGACGGTTCGGGCGAACGCCTCTTGACCTCCGGCTTCCACAATGAAGGCCCGACCTGGGCTCCGAATGGCCGCGTGCTGATGTTCTTCCGCAAGGCGGCAGGAGCGGGCGGTCCGAAGCTGTTCACCATCGACCTGACCGGCCGCAACGAGCGCCAGATCCAGACGCCGAACTTCGCGTCCGACCCGGCGTGGTCGCCGCTGCTCGAATAGGTTTTGCGGGCAGTTATGGAATGTGAAGGCGCGAAACCGGTGTTTCGCGCCTTTTTTATGGCAAATTGCCACAATCATTCGGCCCGAGTCGTGTTTCTGCCGCATTTTGCCCTCAAGGGCTGAGGCAGCAAGAAAATATTAACCATACTTCTTGAGCCTGTCTTAACCTCAATATGATTATTGGATGGTTACGCAGGAACATCAAATCTTAAGGAGCTCCGGCCCATGCGCCGTATCCAGTCGATTGCACGTAGCCCGATCGCTATCGCCCTTTTCATGTCGCTCGCCGTTGCCGGTTGCGCATCCAAGAAGAACCTCCCGAACAATGCCGGTGATCTGGGTCTCGGTGCAGGGGCCGCGACGCCGGGTTCCGCTCAGGACTTCACGGTCAATGTCGGCGACCGCATCTTCTTCGATCTCGATTCTTCGCTGATCCGCGCCGATGCGCAGCAGACGCTTTCCAAGCAGGCCCAGTGGCTGCAGCGTTATCCGCAGTACTCGATCACGATCGAAGGCCATGCAGACGAACGCGGCACGCGCGAATACAACCTCGCTCTCGGCCAGCGCCGTGCAGCCGCCACCCGCGACTTCCTCGCTTCCCGCGGCGTGCCGACCAACCGTATGCGCACCATCTCCTACGGCAACGAACGTCCGGTCGCAGTTTGCGACGCCGACTCGTGCTGGTCGCAGAACCGCCGCGCCGTCACCGTTCTCAACGGTGCGGGCAGCTAATCCGCGAGCATCGCATAGTGTTACGGAAAAGCGGCTTTCGGGCCGCTTTTTTCGTTTTGGACCGCATTTGCGGGCTTTCTGACAAACTTTGGCCGAAGTCACCACTGTCATAGTGAGCGTCAAGACGCCTTCGCTTTTCGCATTTTGCGGCGCAAAACCGCTTCGCACTTTCGCTGGAAATGCTCTAAAAGCGGAGCTGATCGTGCGGCAAACGCATTCAGCGTCTGTTCAGGCGCGGCACTCGATCATCCGGGTCGCAGGAACCGGATGGATGAATTTGCAGGGGCAAAGGAATGAGGAAACCAATGAGGAAAGTGACGCTGGCAATTGCCATGCTGCCGCTTTTGGCGAGTGCTCCGGCTCTGGCGGCATCTGTTTCTTCGCAAGGGGAAATTCAGCTGGCGCAGGCAGGTGCTCCCGGCGGGGATCAGTTTTCGCAGCAGGTCTGCAATCTGGCGCATCAAAATGCCCAGTCCTATGCGCGCATCTTGCAGCTTCGCGACAAGATGCTGAAAATCCAGCGCGACAATGAAGCGCGTTTCCAGGCCTTGGAAAAGGGGCGCGGCGGGGCATCGCATCACGTCAGCATCGGCTCGACGGCCATTCTTGATGAAGCCATGCGGGACAATGGCAGCGGCGGCGGGCAGGGCGGCGGCTATCAGAGCCCCGGCTTGCAGCAGGAACTGGTGCGCAACCTGACCGGCAAGGTCGAGGATGTGGACGCCCAGATTTCGTTCACCGACAATCAGCTGCAAAAGACGCAGGAAGACAATGAGTTCCGGTTTGAAGAACTGGAAAAGAAGAATGGCATAACCTCGCCTGCTTCGAGCAGCGCAGCCCAGACTGCGCCCGCCGCGGCATCTCCGGGGGCCGATCTGTGCGCACAGGGCGTCGGCAATGCGACCGCGATCGCGGACGCGTTGAGCGCGCGGGCGGAGGCCATGAACTTCCAGATCCTCGAAATGCAGGATCAGATGCAGAAAATGCAGGAAGCGAACGAAACCCGCTTCCAGTTTCTGGAAACCGGAAAACGGGCCGATACGGATGTTCAGCAGGCTGGCGGCGATACGTCGCTGGCCGATGCCGGTTCGGATCAGGGCAACAACGGAAACCTCGATGGCGGGGTTTCCGAAGGCGCTTCGCAGACGGCGGCCAGCCAGCCTTCCAGCGCCGATTCCATGGCTATTGGTTCGAATGCGCCCGCACAGGGCGGACCGGCACGTGGCGAGCCGCCGCAGACGCTTGGCTCCATCCGCTTCGACGCCAGTGGCAATGTAATCGGCGAAACACTCGACGCCACGCCGCGCGCGGTACAGCCGGGACCGGCTGCGGGCGGAACGGCGGCAGGCGATGCGGTTGCATCGCTTCCCACTGACGATAACCCCAATTCGCTCTATCAGGCGTCCTATCAATATCTGATGTCGGGCGACTACAAGGCAGCCGAAACCGGTTTCCGCGAGCATGTGAAGCGCTATCCGGCTGATCCCAACACGGCGGAAGCGCGCTTCTGGCTGGGGGAATCGCTTTACGGTCAGGGCCGTTATCCGGAAGCCGCCACCGTGTTCATCGATACGCAGCGCGATTATCCCGATTCCAAGCGCGCGCCGGAAAACATGTTCAAGCTCGGCATGACGCTGGAAAAAATGGATAATCGCGATGTCGCCTGCGCGACCTTCGCGCAGATTCCCGAACGTTACCCCAAGGCGGCGCCTGCCATATTGAAGCGGGTCGCCGACGAGCGCAGCCGTGCCAAATGTTAGGGTCAGAACCTGTTGGAGCGGGATGAATTCAGGTTGAATCGCCAACCGCTCCAGATTTTTGTTTGAGCATGATTTTATTCGCATGCTTTGATTGCGGAGTTATTTCGTGGGGCTTAGCCCAGCCAATATTTTCAAATTGTTCGAGCCATTCGGGTTTGGGCAGGCCAGGGCCGTGATTGCTGCTGTGTCGGGCGGCAGCGATTCTCTCGGCCTGCTTTTTCTTCTCCGGGATTACATGGCCACGCTCAAGCATCCACCGCGGCTGATTGCCGTGACTGTGGATCATCAATTGCGCGCAGAATCCAGCGCCGAGGCCGAAAATGTCGGCCGGCTCTGCCAGCGCTACGGGATTGAGCACCGTATCCTCACCTGGGACGAGGCGAAGCCTGCGAGCGGACTTGCCGCGGCGGCGCGCACGGCGCGCTATCGCCTGCTGTCGCAGGCGGCGCAGGATGCGGGTGCAGCCTTCATCGTCACCGGCCATACGCAGGACGACCAGATCGAAACCTTTCTGATGCGCAAGGAGCGCAGCGCCCATGCCGAGGCGCGGGGGCTTGCCGCCATGTCGCCGCGTTCGTTGCTGGGTGGGCTTGGACGGGAAGGATCGGTCGAGCTCGCCCGCCCCCTGCTTTCCGTTTCCCGGCAAACCTTGCGCGATGAATTGCGGAAACGGGGCATTGAATGGGTCGATGATCCCAGCAATGCCAACACGGAATATGAACGTCCGCGGGTTCGTCTGGGCGCTGCCGCGAAGGCTGACCGGCAGGCTGTTCTCGACCGGATTGCCGAGGCTGGAGCCGCGCGCGAGCGGGACAATGCCGCGCTGATTGCTGCACTCGGCGACCCGGCGAGCCTGCGCATCGATGCGAACGGGGCCTTGCTGGTCGATCCGCAGCATTACGCGGCGCTCCCCGACAATGCGCGGCGGCTGTTTTCCGGACTGCTGGCGGCGATTGCCGGCGGACGCCGTTTCCTGCCGGGCGACAGCGAGCGCTCGCGCATCGAACGCGTTCTCTCGGGAGCGGACGACAATCGCCGCCTGACCGTGTTCGGCGCGCTGATCGAGCGGGGCGGGGAAGGTTCTCCGCACCGGTTCCTCCGTGAAAAACGCAATCTGCCCAAACTTCATCTGGAACCGGGCAAGCCAATCATCTGGGACGGGCGTTTCCGTTTTTGGAACGAAGGCTCGATCAATTTCGGACTTGCCGCACCGGGACGGCAGGAACTGGCCGATTTCCTCAAGGCGCGGGACATCGAGATCGACTCCCGCAAACGTGAGGCCCTGCTGGTTTCGCCGGCTCTTTACAGGGATGGCGGGCTTTTTGCCTTGCCGTTCCTGCCGGATGGAAATCTTCCGCAAGGCATTCATATCGAACGGCATTTTGCGATCTTCGATCACGTGTTGCCGGGGCATGATTTCGAGCTCGCAATGGCCGTTCAGGCCCGTATCGGGCGCGTCTGCGCGGAAATGTCCTAGAGCTGTTCCCGATTCAACAGAATCGCCGGGGACAGTTCCATCCTTGCTTTGACGCATTATCCTGCGCATCGAAGCGGGGTAAGAAATCAGTCCAGTGGACCGATTTCCTCGCGCAGGCGCTTCGCACTTTTGCTGGAAATGCTCTTTTTATAAACCAGAGTGCGAAGAATCGAAGATGCGGGGTCAAACGCGCCTTGGCAAGGCCATCCTTCGATCCTATGTTAGACCGAAACATCGTTCCGTGCCCGCGGAATGGCCGTGGTATCGATTGGACCCGATATGAATCCGAACTATCGCAACTTCGCCCTCTGGGCGATCATTGCTCTTCTTTTGATTGCGCTGTTCAACCTGTTCCAAAGCCCAGGTCAGCGCACCAATTCCCGTGAAGTTTCCTATTCGCAATTTATAGACGACGTATCCAATGGTCGCGTGAAATCGGTCACGATCACCGGCCAGCGGATTAGCGGCACTTTTGCTGACAATGGTTCGACCTTCCAGACCTATTCGCCGGGCGATACGGGTCTTGTCTCGCGCCTTGAGGAAAAGGGCGTCGCGATCACCGCACGCCCTGAAACGGACGGTTCCAGCTCGCTGATCGGCATTCTCCTGTCTTGGCTTCCGATGATCCTGATCCTCGGCGTGTGGATTTTCTTCATGCGCCAGATGCAGGGCGGATCACGCGGCGCGATGGGCTTCGGCAAGTCGAAGGCCAAGCTTCTCACCGAAGCGCATGGCCGCGTGACGTTCCAGGACGTCGCCGGCGTGGACGAAGCCAAGCAGGACCTTGAGGAAATCGTCGAATTCCTGCGCGATCCGCAGAAGTTCCAGCGTCTGGGCGGCAAGATCCCCCGCGGCGTGCTGCTCGTCGGCCCTCCCGGCACCGGTAAGACGCTTCTGGCGCGTTCGGTTGCAGGCGAAGCCAATGTGCCTTTCTTCACGATTTCCGGTTCGGACTTTGTTGAAATGTTCGTCGGTGTTGGTGCGAGCCGCGTCCGCGACATGTTCGAGCAGGCCAAGAAAAATGCGCCCTGCATCATCTTCATCGACGAAATCGATGCGGTCGGCCGTCATCGCGGCGCCGGTCTCGGCGGCGGCAATGACGAACGCGAACAGACGCTCAACCAGCTTCTGGTGGAGATGGACGGTTTTGAAGCCAACGAATCGATCATCTTGATCGCCGCAACCAACCGTCCCGACGTTCTCGATCCGGCGCTGCTGCGTCCGGGCCGTTTCGACCGTCAGGTCGTTGTGCCGAACCCGGATATTGTCGGGCGCGAACAGATTCTCAAAGTGCATGTGCGCAACGTGCCGCTTGCACCCAATGTCGATCTCAAGGTTGTCGCACGCGGAACGCCGGGCTTCTCCGGTGCCGATCTCGCCAACCTCGTCAACGAAGCCGCCCTCATGGCCGCACGCCGCAACAAGCGCCTTGTGACCATGCAGGAATTCGAGGACGCCAAGGACAAGATCATGATGGGCGCGGAACGCCGCTCCGCCATGACGCCGGAAGAAAAGGCCAATACGGCCTATCACGAGGCAGGCCACGCCATCGTCGCGCTCAACGTGCCGAAGGCCGATCCGGTGCACAAGGCAACGATCATTCCGCGTGGCCGCGCGCTGGGCATGGTGATGCAGCTTCCCGAAGGCGACCGTTATTCGGCCACCTATACGTGGATGGTGTCGCGTCTTGCCATCATGATGGGCGGTCGCGTGGCGGAAGAGCTGAAATTCGGCAAGGAAAACATTACGTCCGGTGCTTCCTCCGACATTCAGCAGGCCACCAAGCTTGCCCGTTCGATGGTGACGCAGTGGGGCTATTCCGACAAGCTTGGCCGCGTGGCCTATGGCGACAATCAGGAAGAGGTCTTCCTTGGCCATTCGGTGTCCCGCACGCAGAATATTTCGGAAGAAACCGCGCAGATCATCGACGCTGAAGTACGCCGCCTGATCGACGAGGCCTATGCCGAGGCGACCCGCATCCTGACCAAGAAGAAGAAGGACTGGATCGCGCTTGCCGAAGGCCTGCTCGAATATGAAACGCTTTCGGGCGATGAGATCAAGGAACTGATCGCAGGCAACAAGCCGTCGCGTGATCAGGGCAACGATACGCCGTCGCGCGGTTCGGGCGTGCCGAAGGCCGGAAGCCCGCGCAAGCGCAAGGGCAGCGAGCCCGGCAGCGAACCGGGCATGGAGCCGCAGCCGCAATAGGCTTCTTGAAACTGAATGGAGAAAGCCGGGCTTGCCCCGGCTTTCTTGCTATCTAGCTTTGTGGGGGCTGACCGCAAAGGCTCATTAAGGAATTCGGCGCATCATATTGTATCAGCATACGACTTTGGGTCTGGGAGTGTTAGACATTCCGCCAAAGGCGAAATTGCATTCGTGAGGGTTTTCGCGTTAAGAACAGCGAAATCCGCTGGCCGGTCAACCGGCAGCCATTGTTCGCCTGTGAGTTCGGGCGGCATATATTTGAAGACAGAGAGCGTTTCATGGCTCAGCGCAAGGCGAAACAGATGACACGGAAATATTTCGGAACCGATGGCATTCGCGGACAGGCAAACAGCTTCCCGATGACCCCGGAAGTCGCCATGAAAGTCGGCATGGCGGTCGGTCACATCTTCCGCCGCAAAGGTCAGGCTTCGCGCGTGGTGATCGGCAAGGATACGCGCCGTTCGGGCTATATGCTGGAGAATGCGCTGGTGGCCGGTTTCACCGCCGCTGGCATGGATGTGTTCCTGCTCGGCCCGATCCCGACGCCAGCCGTTGCGATGCTTTGTCGGTCGCTGCGCGCCGATATCGGCGTCATGATCTCCGCGTCGCACAATCCATTCTACGATAACGGCATCAAGCTTTTCGGTCCGGACGGATACAAGCTTTCCGACGAGATCGAACTGAAGATCGAGGCAATGATCGACGGCGATCTGACCCCCTATCTCGCCAGTCATGGCGATGTCGGCCGCGCCAAGCGCGTTGACGGCGACATCTATCGCTATATCGAGTTTGCCAAGCGCACGCTGCCGCGCAACATCGACCTGAACGGCTTGCGCGTCGTGGTCGATTGCGCCAATGGCGCGGGCTACAAGGTGGCCCCTGCCGCCCTGTGGGAGCTGGGCGCGGAAGTCATCACCATCAATAATGAGCCGAACGGCATCAATATCAATGAGGATTGCGGTTCCACGCACCCCATCGGCCTGATGAAGAAGGTTCACGAAGTGCGCGCCGATGTGGGCATCGCGCTCGATGGCGATGCGGATCGCGTATTGCTGGTCGATGAAAACGGCACGGTCATCGACGGCGACCAGCTGATGGCCGTCATCGCCGAAAGCTGGGCGGCAAGTGACCGGCTCGAAGGCGGCGGCATCGTCGCGACCGTCATGTCCAATCTCGGTCTCGAGCGTTTCCTTGCCGACCGTCACCTGACGCTGGCCCGCACCAAGGTGGGCGACCGATATGTGGTCGAGCATATGCGCGAACATGGCTTCAATGTCGGTGGCGAGCAGTCGGGCCATATCGTCCTGTCCGATTTCGCGACGACGGGCGACGGCTTGATTTCCGCGCTGCAAATTCTTGCCGTCGCGCAGGAGCAGGGCAGGCCGATCAGCGAAGTCTGCCGCAAGTTCGATCCGGTGCCGCAGCTTCTGAAGAATGTGCGCACCGCTGGCGGCAAGCCGCTGGAAAACAAGCGCGTGAAGAGCGCAATCGACGAAGCAACCGAGCGGCTCGGCCATCAGGGCCGCCTGGTTATCCGTCCGTCCGGCACGGAGCCGCTCATCCGCGTCATGGCGGAAGGCGACGACCGCGGTCTGGTGGAAAAGGTCGTCAACGACATCATCGATGTGATCTCGTCCGAAGGCAGCGCTGCGGCCTGACCGCTTTCGGCGCAATTCAGCAATGGCGCGGGTTTTGTCCCGCGCTTTTTTTGTCTGGAACGCCTTCTTTATATTAGCAAGTGTTAATTAGTATGGTAAAAAAACAAGGTTCCTTGTTTATTGCATTATGCTATTTTTTGCAACCTGCATAACTTATTGATTTTGCTTAGCAATGCGGAAATGGCGTTCGGTAGATTTACTCAGCCCTGCATTCGCAGCAGATGGGATTACCGGTGTCAGGCGCAAGCGATAATTCCATAACTGAACCGAAGCGTGAGCAGTTCACATATTCAGAAACACGGCGTTGGCCGTTCTCGGTATTCCGTCTCAAACGGCGAGTTCGTCAGCAACTTTCTTCTCGTTTAACTTTGTCATTTCCTCCTAAACCTTTCTCCTGAACGTGTTTGATCTTGCTTCGGGTCTCCGCAATTTCTTGAATTCGTCCCGTGCGTTATCCAGAGAGTCGGACAAGTATTTCAAATAGAACATGCTTCGATCAATATGATCATGTGTTTCAAGTAAATCATCGAGTTGCCATTTGTTTTGTAGCCCCTTGAATAATCTCAGTCGATCCCCATAGAGGTATTTCGTCTGCTTCGTCTTTTGATGCCCCAGCCATAGAATGTGAAATAGTTTGTCCAGCAGTATATCGTCGCCTTTGCTGCGAGCAGCCCATTCTTTGATCCAAGTTTCACCGGCAAACGGTGACTTATCGAACCGGTCGCTATTAACAATCGCCCGAAATTCTTCTTTGTTCCAATCATATAGAATTTTCTTCGCCTCATTGGGCAAAGTGTCGTTCTTTGCGGACCATTCTTTCATAAAAGCATCGCGGTCGAACGGCACTATTTGTTGCTTTTCTTCAATCAACTCGTTCTTGAACATGGTCAGTTCGTGGAGGTGATCCGCGACGGCATTGAGTTTCTTGCGGTACTTAATGTCGATCCTATCGACCCAGTAAAATAACGCAAAAAGACATACGAACGACAGCCCCAGCAGCGCCCACGGCAACCAGCCCAAAAAATTCATTTCAGCCCCATTAATTCACACTTTGTGATTGCAACATACCATCGGTTACGCGTCAGCGTAAACAACAAAAAGAATAATGATTATAACGCCTTAGCGCTTTCCCTTTGACGTCAAAGGAATAACTCTGGATAGCGCTTAATTATTTCAAAAGGTATTCAATAATTCCACATTTGTCGCCAGTATGCACCATTCGGAATTTGGGGGATGAATAATGGATGAGCAACTAAAAACCAAAGCGCTTCGTGTCGGCACGCGTAGAGAGGGCGACTTGCACTACCGTGTGAAGGGCTGGCATGAGAAATACGCGGTTCTTTCGTTTCTTGCTAACTATGGTCGCGGAACTTCCAGTTTTGAGATGTGGCTCGAACCCGCGGACTACGAAACCATTATTCGAGGTATGTTAGAGGCAAACCGTGACGCTGCTGTGTTAGCAATCGGTAAAGCGCTTGCCACAACGTTTGATCGGTCTTGATCGGAACAGTCGTATCGTCGCCTTGATAGCGGCTCGAATTGACGTTCGGTGACACTTTCCACGCTTGCAGCAGATTGTCGTTAGCAGGTTTGAGCAAGTCCTGTCGGAGTTCCGCGAGCCATTCACGCCAATGCTGTTCCTCAAGAATCACTGGCATACGAATGTGAATTTGGCTCATGAAGGCGTTTGCATCGGTCGTGATGATCGAGCAACTTTTGATGTGGTCGCCAGTCTCAGGATTGCGCCATGTATCATAGATGCCAGCAAACGTAAGCGGAGTTCCGTCTTTACGTGCGATGTACCACGGCTGCTTGTTTCCTTTTTCGCCAGTCCATTCGAAGAAACCGCTTGCAGGGATCAGACAGCGATTGCGACGGAATGGCACTTTAAACATGCCGCTCGTCGCAACCCCTCGCGTTGAATGAAGATGGCACCTTGTTCATTGGCTTATCCCACCACGAAGGAATGAGCCACCAACGCATTTCCGAATAAGTCAGGTTCTCGCCATCTTGCGTAACGACGCCAATGTCTGTTGTCGGAGCAACGTTATATCGGGGCTGCAAATTCCTGGGGGTAGACGGAACGAGGTTATACATCGCGTGGATTTCCGACCACGTATAGAGTTCGCTAAACGTCCGCGCATGCACGCGCGCTATCTGAACAATGGCTCTACCTGAGAACACAGACCTCTAAAATATTTTAGAAGATAATACGACTTGCCGTCTTTTTGAACAGGCGCAATGACGTCATCGATTTTCGGCGTAAAATTCTGATTCACGCCGGTATAGTACGTGACTAATATCTCACCAGAAAGGCGATCAAGCTTCAATATCAGAAGGTTATAAAAGGGCGCAGAACTAAAAAGTTCACTTGGTTGAAAAGATTGCCCACCATGATAAACTAAACCATTATAACCAATGTCTAACTCGTCACCACCGAAATTGAATTTTTTATTATACTTAAACAGGCCGATATTCCGCTCTTCGGCGTGATCCTTGTACTGCATACTCCCTTTGCAACTAATCTCGCCTTCCAGCGCCATTGCAGAAGAAGTTGCGAGAATAACAAATGCTGCGGCGATCAACGTGCGCATGATTTCCCCCTTAATCAACATCGCTATTTCGTAACATTCTACTTCACAACGGGCAATCAGCTTTAATATCCAAAAAGAGTAACAAAAACAGAGTATTAGCGCTCGCCCTTTGAAATCACTGGCAATAGCACAACGGAAATTAACATTGTGCGAGGGCCAAATGAGCATTCTAAAGCATATTGGTTTCAGTGCGGCTGCAATCGGAGTTGTAGCAGGCATTCCCTATTTGTTTAACGAGTTGCAGAAAAAATCGATAGCGGAGAATGAAGCAGCACAACTGCAATTAGATGCGTTGATGATCGTAACGACTTCGACAATGTTTGAAGTGCTTGAAATTAGAAAGCAGCAAGCAATCATCAAAGACGAAAACGGTATGTGGCTACTTGGTGTAGGTGATGTTTTACCGAATGGCGAAACAATCACGGCAATTGGAAACGGAATAATGACTGATAAGTCGCAAACATATACAGTTAGCGAAGGCCGTTAAATAACTTCGGACATAATGTCCGACTGCTCAGTGGGGTTAGCAATGAGGCTAACCCCATATTCATTTGGGGAAAGCCATGGATAATATTGAAAAACTTAGAAACCAGTATTTTTACACAAAACGAATTGCCGAGGAACGTTTTGAGGAGTGGAATCTATCATTCAATCAATGGCTTGCATTTGCACAGAAATGCAATGCTATCGACGAAATGCTGATGCGCCGAGGTGGCAAGAAGATTGGCCGTCACAATACATTTCTACCTTGGCAAGAAGGGAACCTCAGCATGGCAAACAAATTTGGCCGTAGAGCGCCTTTCACCGGCGATATGGACGCGAGCAGCACGACGCTAACAGTTTCGCAGTGGGTGAGCGCCCTAGAAGCAGATAAGGCCCGTCTGCATAAATATGATTGAGGACGTTTACACCCTTTACGATCCTCCCGCACAGCGCTCCAGATGCGGTAAGGCCCACTCGGTTTCAGCCATCTCCGAGTGGGCTTTTTAATGATGTGACGTGGTGTGAAGTGGAGCGATTATAGTGCTTGAAGGTGAATGTGGATAAAAATTGAATGAAAACTGGAGTAGGATCAAGTCGATAGAATTATGGTGCGAAACAATATCGAAACAACGCGAAGCAATTATTTATAATAGTTCGATGTAATGGATAATAAAAACCGATAGGTTATATTGTCCTTCTTTTTTACTTGTGCTAGTTCAGCGATAACAATAACAGCGGAGGGTATGGAATGTTGGAGTTCAGTTTAGTCGTCTTCACACTTTGGATCTTATCACGTCCACCAGATGTACAGGGCAACGGACCAATCAAGCGTTTCATTAAGCGCCGCATTGAAGCGCTCGCATCTTGGGGTTGGAGTTCATGATTTCGTTCATTCAGGACAACGTTGTTCTGTCGATTGTAGGGGTCGTCGCCTTCTATGCAGCAGGACTTGCCGTCATGTTGCGCAACAGCATGATTAAGATGGCGAAGATCGCAGACGACAATTTCATTCCACGCGAGGAAATGAACCCTATCTTGAAAGTTATCGCCAAACACACGAACGACATTCAGGCACTTAAAGAGCGCCCATAACAGCAATAGTTCCACTCATGGAAATGGCCCGTCATCGGGGCCATTGTCATATCTATGAATGTTGCTTGCCCTTATGGGAACATCTTAGCCGCTTTGCCTTCTGCAAGCGTTTTGCCACCAGCGTCGAGTGCCTTCACTGTCCACGAGTAATTATGCGACCCGCTTGGCGGGCACGGACCCTTATAGCGGAACGCGCCATATGGAATTGCAGCCTTGCCACTGTACGCGACCTTGCCGCCACCATGTTCGAAGCCCATTGCGTTGCGATCGACCATTCGGAACGTAAGCGTCTTCGTTTCCTTCGGAACGCCTGTGATGTTGAAAGGCGGTGATTTAGAGTCGAAGCATTTCTTTGTCGGCCCCCATTGAAATGATACGCCGAGATCAGCCGATAGCGCAGGCGTTGCCATTGCGGCCATAACGGCAGCCGCAGCAATTAGTGTCTTTTTCATTCGTATTTCCTTCCAAGCCCCGGCATAGACTCACTATGCCATAATGGGAACGTTAGTATTTTCTCGTTTGCACGCAATAGGGGAAATTCACTCGGGCGTTGTTATCTGCCCGTTGCGTCGAGCAGCGGCAGTCCATGTGCTCAATGGCAATTCCGTCTGGAAGCCGCCATCGCGTTCAACACGCCATAGTCCGAAAATCGATAGTTGCTCCAGTTCCTTGATACTCACGTAACCAAGTTCTGGTTCACCAAGACCCAAATCACATAAGCCGAAACACGTGTCGCCATCTGGCAGCATGTCCTTGAGCAGCCACATTGCATTCGTATTTGGCACGAACAATTTCACGACCGGCGGGTGATCTGCCTCGCAGTTTTGGTTATTTTCGGCCAACTTCAAGCGCTGTTGCGGTGTAAGCAGCATCATTATGCTGCCTCGCTTTTCATGCCATGCACTTCGACTTCATACCGGCGTTCGTTGAGCCTGCGCCACGCCTTCCATGCGCTTACGCTTGGAAACACTTGATTGAACGCTTCATCGGCTTTCATTCCCCAAACTCGAAAACCAACTGTTGATTGCATTGATTGACTCCTTGCTGTTTTGTTACAACTCAGAGTTTATACCTTCTGGTTTTCAGGGCGAGCGAAGAAATCGTGTAACACGAAATAATTTCAATCACTTAGACGAAAATCGATAAGGCCAAAGAGACTCATGCTGCGTCATTGCGTATCGGAAGAAGCGAGGTACGGCGGCTGGCGACAGCGCAGCGGGTGAGCGCCTTTGGCGTTCTCTGACGCATTCGCGGCAGTGGAATGTGCTGCTGTTCTTTCAATGCCGGACCAGTGGCCCAGTAAGCCCCAGACTAAAAACGAGATTTCAATCCAAGGAGTACAACTCCACCCGTCGGCAGACCCAAGAACCCTAGGAGCGGAGCGACCAAACCCAATAACCCAAGCGGGAAACCAACGGCTATGCCGCCAGTGCTCAACTGGCAGACTGCCAGATGAGGACGAGCGTAAGCGACTGCGACAAGTCGAGATCAGCGGGTTTTGAGTGAAACGAAAAACGCGCGAGCGAGACGCCGTCGCCAGTGCTTTGCACTGAGGAAATGGGGTCGTTAGCACTATATACTACTACGTAGTATATGGTTCTAATGTTCCTATTACTTCTGTGTAATGCCTGTTCTATATACTATGGAACTAATGTTCCTATTACCTTTAGGAATCAAATAGTTAGATGCAGAATGAGCGTTAACGTACAGTCCCATTACTGGACTGTCAAACCTTTCGCACTGTTACTTGTCCGCAGATCAATATCGACGCCGGAACTGACGCGGATTTATAAATAGTAGGTAGGTTAGACGATCAGCGATGATCGAATTAGGAAATCGAAAATGGCAATTAATACCAATAAAAGAAGGGACTTAACTCCCCATCTCAAGCGCATGTTTGAATCATCCAAAAAGCGTCAGGAGGAAGCAGGCGTCCGCTTCGAACTGACGTTTGATGAATATTTGGAACTCATTACTCCCGCTCGTCGCCGCACGATGCAGCAGAAATTAGACAGCGGTAAACTAAAGGAATTCATGGAAAGCAGCCGTGGCTATGTGCTGACGCCCAAGGGCCGGGAGGAACACGCGGCTAAAGTTTGCAACAAAGACACGTTCGAGTTTGCAAACCGTGAGAAGAGCCGACGCAACCAGCATCTGAAAAAAGGGGACAGGCACAGGGATGAATCGAAGCAGTTAATCGCGATTTCTCGTATGGGCACTACCCATACGGAAGAGACAAAGAAGAAAATCCGTGATGGGAACAAAGGCCAGAAGAGAAGCGACGAAACACGCAAGGCGATAGCGGAAGCAAGAACCGGGACAAAAGATTCGAAAGAAACAAAAAACAGAAAACGCGAGGCGGCTTTGGCGCGTCACGCGAAGAAAAGAGCGGAACGCGAGGCAGAGAATAATGGAATTTAAGGAGGCAGAACGCCGTCGCAAAATCGCGGCAGCAAGAACAGGACGCAGGCATACGGCTGAAACCAAGGAAAAGATCAGCCGAACGAAAACCGGCCAGACATACGAGGCGGCACACCGAGCCAATATTTCGGCAGGACTCAAGGGAAAGCCGAAATCGCCAGAGGCGAACGCAAAGCGAGCAGCAGCAGCAAAGGCCAGATGGGCGAAGATCAGGGAAACAAAGTCGTTTTGATGCGGTTTGGAGCGGTTATAGCGGTAGTTGAATAAATAGAAGTATAGTTAAAAAGGGGAGCGCAAATGCAAAAATATATCAATGAATTAGAAATTGCGGCTGCAACATTGCCAATGTCACCAAAGACGCAGGCCGCAGCAATCCGCGAATTGGCAGCACAGCAAGCAGAACAACAACGCTTAATCGACGCGCTTGAAGAAGCCATTGAACGTATTGAGAAGGCACTTATTCGTTTCAACAATCGCTAATTAAAGGGTAATATTATGAAGCAACTAGATTTAAATGACCTATTTGATATCGAGTCCGTCAAGATCACTGAGATTGTTGTCAAGCAAAAGCCTTCGCGACTAGATCCGATCAGCGACATTAAAGCCGGAAATGTACGTGTGGATTACAGGCCACGTTACGGCAAGACCACAATCCCATTCATGGACTTTGCAAAGGGCGATCGCCGCTGGCTCGACCTGCTTGTGACGGAACTCGTCCATATCGCCGACCTATATAGAGCCGACAAAATTATCATGCTCGACTATGCAGCAGCGAGGCGCGGCACGGGTTCGACGCAGACGTGGCAGCAGTATGTTGAGGGCCTGTATTCGGACAAAGTGCTACGCGGCATGGATTACACGACCTCGCAACTTAAACACCTCCCCACACTTATCGATCTGCTCCGCCAGGGCGAACGTCTCAAGGGCTGCGGCTCACTTGAGTTTTTCGACCTTGATTCCGGCAAGCCGCTTTGAGGAGCAATCACAATGCGTTTCGCTTTGATAATTGTTTACTTTCTCGTTGGCGTTGGTGTTTCACAATTCGCCGAAACCAGAATGCAAGTTCACTGCAACACAGATGAGGGTTTTGGATTCGTACGGTCTTTCGTAACAGCATGGATATGGCCTACGCCGCTAATGTCGGTACTATTGCGCGAGACGGTCGGTCCGAATGTTAGCGGCGAATACAAACAGCGCATTTGTGGAGAAGTGTTCGGTTGGAGTGCATTAAACCTTAAACACCCGACAATTGGAAATGGAGGTGCGCAGTGATGGCGAGCCTTCCAGTTGGAACAATCCAGAAAGTTGAACCGTGGGATGGCGCAAAGCCCTACTACCTACTGCACTATTACGCACAGGCAGACGCGCAGCTTCAAGCAATTCAACACGACAATGCGCTTGCCAATCAGCAGTTAGCGAACGTTTCCAATATGATCGATATGCTAACCGGCGGCGGTTACAAGCAGTCGAGCGTGCTTGCGCAACCAGTTCCTGCCTTGCCAATGACAGCGAAGCGTTTTCGGGATCAGAACGCAAAAAGCGAGCGGAATTGAACGAAAAGGCGCTCAAGGCCAAAGACCACCGCACATGGTGGAAGTTGGACGAGCAAATTGCGGCAATTGACAGAGAATATGCACGATTAATCGAATTAGAAATGGAATTACCAGAAATGACGGGCAGCAATTGAAGACGCGGTTGGGCGGCAACATCAGTACGCGGAAAGCGGCGGAATTGCTCAGTTTATGCCGACGGCAATTGCAAATCGCGCGATGCCAATTCCGACGATCACGATGAGTGGTAAGCCCAGCGCCCAAATTGAGATTACCCGCAACGTTTCGTTTCGTTCGACTGGCTTGCTGGTTAGTCCGATGCCGACAGCCAAACCCACTATCGAAACTATCAGGAATGCGACGATCTTCTCTGCTTCGCTGTTGCCCATGTAAGTCGATAGTGTACCGCACATCAAAGCGAACACTAGAACTGCTACTCGCTGCATAATCGATCCCCCGCCACTGGTTGCGCTATATGCCAATAAATAGGGGGAGGGATATAGACAAGACTTCATTAGCATTAATCAGGCACTGTGAACTTGCTGCATACGCATATACGGTTGGCGTTCCGACCTTCAGTTGCGATAGCAATTCTAGCGACCTGAGGAAACGGGCGATTTATTATTTCGATGTTTCCTTTTGTTTTCTGTGTTTGGCAATATCATTAAATATCTGCGTGATAATTGGTGCGGCCATCAGTATAATGGCCAGCAAGAACCATGTGCCGAATTTCTGGATAAGAAAATATTCTGATTCTATATATTGCAAAGTCGCCTTTTCGGTCTTTACTTTTACATATTCGCTATTCTTTATTGGCGTAAAATAGTTTTCTTTGTAAATCGCGGATGTCTTTGGCTCGGCCCAAGAATTTAAAGAAACAATGATAATTTGTTCGCTAGGAGGAATATCAAATTTCAATGGCGTGCTGTTGTCAGAAAAGTTCCACTTCCCGTTGATTTGGAAAAAAATGTACTTTGATTCATCGATGCGCACCTCGACGTCTCTAAGCAAGTTGGGCGTCTCATTGATCACATGATACTGGTACAGTTCCGGGCGCATCATCACGTCGATTGGTGAAAAATAATCGGCCAAACCGGCGCTGGAAGTGTTACCCGGTAGTTTTTCCTTTGGCATTGAAGAAAACGGGATGGTAGCAGTCTCGTATGTAATGGAAAGGGCGGGAGTGGGCGATTCGCTTTCGCCTGGTCCATCCATGAATTTGGTAACCGCCAACAGTAACAACCCTCCCACCACTGTAGCTATAGTGCCGGAAGCAACGGCAATTAGTAGGCTTTTTTTGTATCCGCGTTCAATGGAATGCCGTCCTCTTGATGCCTTTATGCCAGCGTCTTTTGTTTCAACCCTTTAGAAAATCCGCGCAGGAATTCAATATACCGGTTTGGAGGCATAACTGCTCGATTTGCCTCTCTGTACGCGGGTTAGTTAACAGAAATCCACCTTTCCGAAGCATGGGCAGCCAATTATTGGCGTAGGGGTTCTCCGTTTGAGCCTTCAAACAGGCAGTTCCTCTTAAATACTCGGCACAGGGAGAACTCAGCAGTTGGGTTCCACGAAAGGAAAGCCAGCATGTTTGAGTCAATCACCGCCTTTTTGATATCCATCGGAATTAACCCCTCGCACATATTCGCGGGTCTCGCTGGCGCTCTTGTACGCACGTTCATTATGGGTAAGCGCTGGTCATGGGAAACGCTTATGGGATCGATTGTTGGCGCTCTGTGTGCGATCTATTTGACTCCGTTGATCGGTATGTGGCTCGGCTTGAACCTACTGAATCTGAGCGTGAACAATGCGCTTGCATTTGCGCTTGGAATGCTCGGCCTATCGCTTGCCGAGGGAGTTGTAAGACTTGCGCAGCGTTGGGCTGCTAATCCGAAACTGCCTGTTCGTTTGAGTATGCGTGGGTTTGCCGAAGCCGTGAATGAGGACGAAAAGCACAAGGATAAGGCCGAGTAAATACTCCGAATTGAAATTTCGGAGCACAAAATGACTACAATTATCAGCACTATCACGCATGGCATCGCTCATCAGGGCAATTTGTACGTGGCGACATTGAAATCGGGATGCGCACTTAGCACAGACGCCGATGAATTAATTCACACAATCCAGAAGCACGAAGAATCCAAGCACGAAGAGGTGTTTGGCGATGTTGTCACATGGACATTCGTTCGTTCGGATCACGCCGCAAACTACGACACTTGGCTTGAGGTGCAGCCCGGTCACAAATCTGCGCTGCGTCAACTCGGCAATATCCTGCTTCATGGCACTATCTCGCAAGCGACGAAAGATGCAGCGGAATGGATTGAGCAGAATGCAAAGTCTCGCGTTCGCGCATGGGTGATACCCGGCACAGATCTTTGGTATTGGATTTTCGAGGACGCACAGGAAGCAGTAGTGTTTCGATTGGCGGTGACGCTATGAGAAACCGCTTTGAACAGAAGGTCGCCACACAAGTCGGGCCGGGATTTGCATATGAGGCCAAGCGACTGCCCTACACGCTTTCTCATACATATCTGCCCGATTGGATTAACGAGCAGACCAGAGAGATAGTTGAGGCTAAGGGGCGATTCACAGCAACAGACCGCAAGAAAATGATCGCAGTCAAGGAAGCCCATCCCGATTACAGAATCACAATCGTATTTCAGAACCCGACATTGCCGATCAATAAGGGAAGCAAAACGACCTACGCAGATTGGTGCGACAAGTACGGCTTTGCTTGGAGAAAAGCGTGAGGTCCAATTCCGTAGAACGGAAACAACACGCATGCATCTGAGTTAATCATCAGTGCCAATAAAGTGTTTTGAGATTGACCAGAAATTTGCCTGCAAATAATGTCGTATTTCAGCATGTTAGGGCAATGGGGTTAGGGCATGAACGCCAAGCAGAATAAGGCAGTAGATGCGCAAGATGATGCTTCTGTCGACAATATGGCGGACCAAAAGCATAAAAACATCTGCGGTATTATTATGCCAATCGCTGATATGGAGCAATATGATCCCGGTCACTGGACCCGGGTTAAGGGATTGATTGAGGCAGCAGCCGAATTGTCTGGATATAGGGCAAGGCTTGTCAGTGAAAGTGAAGACATAGGTGTTATCCATTCACGCATCGTGGAAAATATACACGACGATCCCATTGTTGTGTGCGATGTGAGTGGCAAGAACGCCAACGTGATGTTTGAACTAGGCTTGCGATTGGCGTTCGATAAGCCTGTAATTATTATTATTGATGAGAAAACTGGATATTCCTTTGATACCTCACCAATCGAGCATATAAGTTATCGCAGCGATATGCGGTACAAAGATACGATTGAATTCATAGAGAGTCTCGCAAAGAAGATTAAATCTACAGTTGAACGAAAGAAAAATGATAAGAATTATTCTCCATTTGTGGGCCATTTCGGCAAATTTACGGTAACAAATCTGAAGGAAGTGCAAGGAACGTCTGCGGAGTATATCAGTCATCGGCTTAACGAAATGCAACGTACTTTGGATCGTATGGTAAGTTTGCAGAGCGCCTCTATGGATATTGAGTCAGTGGCAACGGCACGGGTAATAGAACCGTCAGGTTTAGTTCGTAATGCCGGGCTGCGAAGGCCACCGTCGTTTCGTGCTCTCAATATTGTTCTCAAAATGCTGAAAGAGACTGGAATTACGGACCCAGAACAGGCTTTTCCGTATGCTAAGGCGCAGTTGATAGACAACAATATTCCACTGTCTGACATTCAAATAATGGGAATGGTAAAAAGAGCGCTCTCCGAGCCTGCTGACTAAAATCATATCAGCACGTAATCAACGGAAAGACTTCACATAAACTACAGGGCATCAGCCAAAAATATCAAAGGGCAAGCAGAAAATCCGAAAACCTAGTAACGGATTGTGACGCTTTAGTCATGGAAGTATTATGAAATGGCGCATTGTGCGCCTTTTCTATCAAAGGGCAACCTATCTTCGCTCTTGCATCAAACTCTTTTGGCAATAGGCACAAGCAATGTGCGTTGACTGTGCCGAAGGAGTTACAACCTATGCAACCTATACAACTTACAAGTTACGTTGCTTATTATCGCGTATCGACTGCAAAGCAAGGGCAAAGCGGACTTGGACTAGAGGCACAACGAGCAGCATGTTCGGGTTACAAGCCGATAGCCGAGTTCACCGACATAGAGTCGGGCAAGAACAATGACCGTGACCAACTGCAAGCAGCAATGCAGTTTGCACGAGCGAATAAAGCCACACTGGTATTTGCCAAACTAGACCGCCTGTCACGCAATGCAGCGTTTATCCTATCGCTTATGGAGCAAGGGGTTCGCATACGTTGTGCGGATATGCCGGATGCAGATGAGTTCCAATTACATCTGTATGCGATCCTTGCGCACAAAGAACGCCGGATGATCTCGGAGCGAACCAAAGCAGCACTAGCAACGGCAAAAGAACGTGGCGTTAAACTCGGTAGTACACAAGCAAGCACGAGAGCGCGTATAGATGCATTTGACGAACATGTTTTTCCCATTGTCCAGAGCATCATACAGTGCGGTGCAGTAGGTCCAGCAGCAATAGCGCGTGAGTTAAACGCAAAGCAAATACCAACAGCACAAGGCAAACAGTGGGTTTCCACGCAGGTTACACGCGTGCTTCGAAGAATCGGATTGTGAGGCCTGAACACCCCCTGTGGATCCAAGTGAAACAGGAACAGATCGTCAGCCAAATTTGATACGGATTCTAATTCAACCGAAGCGGTGGAATTTCATGGGAGGTTTTGCGTGGGAACGCTTGATTTAGTGCTCTATCTATAACCTGCTCATCGTTTGCGGTAAGGACCGTTCGTCCGCTACGACGTATCAATGATCGCAATGCGGTTTTCAGGTCCTCTCGTTTGCGGCCACCCCGGACTACAGTATCGGTTTCGTATCGGGCATACGGATAGAGTTCGTCGGTGCTTAAACTAAGTCTCGCGAGATCGATTAAAAGTATTTCTTGAATACCTCCTCGCATTGGAACGCTTGCGGAGCCATATCGGGAATCAAAAATCTGCGCGTCGGAAATAATTAAACGTATCGCCTCGAAGGTGTCTTTATCAAAAACAGGAGCCGCGTTCATAAGGATGGCCAGCGCGTCAGTGGGAAGGCATGAAGGCCGAGACTGATCCGCTAAAACAGCCGCCATACAGGTGCGCCAGTGTTGCGAGAGGGCGGCCAACGCAGGTGAGAGTTTTACGCGTGCGGATGCTTCCTCTTTGGTCTTAATCCGATGTAATTCTTCACGTTGCAAACTGATTTGGCGCCAAAGCAAATAGGCGCCCACTGCAGCAGGAATCCCCGCTATTAATGCAGTGAGAAGCGTTTGCCACTCAAATGCCGAATTAAGCCAAGCGTTAGCGAATTTCGGTTCTTCAATGTCTACTGCCCAGATGAACTGCCCCCCATTTCGACCGGACAGTCGGCATAAGCAGAAAGGCTCAAGCACAGGCTTGGGTATAGGCTTATGTCTAACGAGTATCGACATGTCGAATTGCTGACAGGTGATGTCCGCCGTCGG